>Ga0307374_10015945_pt1 | contig 10045 bp, 11 predicted proteins | sample OX3MG_FD_202532 | JGI IMG/M metagenome (GOLD analysis project Ga0307374, IMG submission 202532) | Soil microbial communities from Risofladan, Vaasa, Finland - OX-3 | ecosystem: Environmental > Terrestrial > Soil > Coastal area > Acid sulfate soil | place: Finland: Risofladan, Vaasa | collected...
GCCGACTCGGTCGGGGCCCGCTTCATGTTCGACGCCGCCCACCCCGCCGGCCTCATCGCCGGGGGCGTCCATCCCTCGCCGGTGGGTGTGGCCGACGTGGTCACCTTCACCACCCACAAGACGCTGCGGGGACCGAGGGGCGGCGCCATCCTGACCACGGCGGAGTGGGCCAAGGCGGTGGACAGCGCGGTCTTCCCCGGCCTGCAGGGCGGTCCCCTCGAGCACGTCATCGCGGCCAAGGCCGTGGCCTTCGCCGAAGCGGCGCGACCGGAGTTCCGCACCTACGCGGCCCGGGTGGTGGCCAACGCCGCCGTGCTGGCCGACTCGCTCGCCGAGCAGGGCATCCGGCTGGTGTCCGGTGGCACCGAGAACCACCAGGTGCTCGTGGACCTGCGGACCTTCGACGCCGAGCTGACCGGAAAGGTGGCCCAGGAGGTCCTCGACCGGGCCGGCATCACCTGCAACCGCAACACCATCCCCGACGACCCCCGCTCGGCCTTCGTCACCTCGGGCCTGCGGCTGGGCTCGGCCGCCCAGACCACGGCGGGCATGGGCCCCGACGAGATGCGCACCATCGGTTCCCTCATCGGCCGCACCCTGCGCCACCGCGACGACGAGCGGACCGTCGAGGGGATCCGGGCCGAGGTGCGCGAGCTGTGCTCCGGCTTCCCCCCCTATCCGACCCTGGGCGGGGCGTGAGCCCACAGGACCCGGTGCTCGGGTGACCGGGGTCGTACCGCTCAACTGGTACGGCGTCCTGCTGGTGGTGGCCGCGGTCTCGGCCTGGGTGCTGACCTTCCCGGCCCGCCGGCTGGCCGTCCAGGTCGGGTACGTGTCCCAGCCCGACGAGCGGAAGGTGCACCAGCGGGTCACCCCGGCCGCCGGCGGGGTGGCCATGTTCGTGGCCATGCTGGTCACGTGGGCGGCGGCGGCGTCGGTCCCGGCGCTCGGTCCGCTGTTCCGGGGATCGTCGGAGCCCCTCGGCCTGATCCTCGGGGCGGCTGTCATCTTCGTGGTGGGGATCATCGACGACTTCCGGGACATGTCGGCCCCGGCCAAGGTGGCCGGCGAGGTGCTGGCCGCCACCGTCCTCTACTTCATGGGCGTGACCTGGTTCCAGATCAAGGTGCCCCTGGCCGGGACGGTCCTCCTCTCGCCGGAGTGGACCCCCCTGCTGACCGCCCTGTGGGTGATCGCCATCACCAACGCCGTCAACCTGATCGACGGACTGGACGGCCTGGCCGCCGGCGTGGTTGCCATCGCCTCGGGGGCCCTGGCCGTCTACGGCCTGCACCTCCAGCACCTGGGCACGCTCCCGGCCGACAACATCGGGCCGCTCATCGCCGTGATCACCTGCGGCATCTGCCTCGGCTTCCTGCCCCACAACTTCCACCCCGCCAAGATCTTCATGGGTGACGCCGGCGCACTGCTGCTGGGCCTGTTGATGGCGGCGTCCACCATGCTCATCGGGGGCAGGGCGGTGACCACCGGCGGCACGGTGAACGGCGTGGCCACCCACTCCGGCCAGACCTACTTCTTCTACGCCCCCCTGTTCATCCCGTTCTTCATCCTCGGCGTGCCCATGGTGGACATGGCCTTCGCCTTCGTCCGGCGCACCGCCAACCGCACCGGGTTCTCGACCCCGGACAAGAACCACCTCCACCACCGGCTGCTCCGGCTGGGCCACGGGCACCGGCGGAGCGTGCTCATCCTGTGGGCCTGGACCCTGCTGCTGTCCGGGTTCATCCTCTTCCCGCTCTACATCTCCAGCGTGAACGCGGTCATCCCCTTCGGGGCCCTGGCCCTCGGGGTGATCCTCTACACCCTGTTCCACCCGTCCCTGCGGCGCGAGGCGGACCCGGGGCCGGAGGAGGAGGCCGGACACGGCCCGACCGGGGGGAGCCCCGGACCCGGTGAGCCGGCCGACGGCACCGGGACGGGACCCGTGACCCCCTCCGAGACCGTGCCCGGGGCCGATCAGGGGTCCGATCCCGCGTCCCCGCCGGCCGGGGTGCCGGCCCCGGCCGGGGTGCCGGCCACCGTGGCCGGGCAGACGACCGACCGGTAGCGCCCCGCCGGGGTCGGGCTCCGCCGCCGCGCCCGGGGTGCCGAGAGGGTCGCGGCCCGGCGGACTGTGAACGGAGTGTTTCCCACGTTTTGCCGCCACGGCCCCGGAGGTGCGATGATGCACCCCGTGAATTGCAGGCCGGTTGCCACGTCCGTGGGCATCGGGCGGGCCGGCCACTCGACCGGCCACGGCCGAACCGCTGCGTGAATTCAGGAACGACTCGTGAAGCTCCCCACCTCCAGACACCCTGACGCGGCCCGGCCCGACCATGGACGACACCACTCCCACACCCGAGTCCGGTCCGGGACCGCCGGACGAGCCGGAACCGCTGGTGGCCCCCGGCGCCGTCGAGTTCCTGACCCTGGGGCTGACGGTGGCGGTGACCCTCGTGGGGCTCGGCGCCCTGGGCTACCTGGTCGATCGGTGGCTGGGCACCAGCCCCTGGTTCACCCTGGCGGGCCTGGTGCTCGGCATCGCCGCCGCGGTGCTGATGACCGTGTCACGGGTCCGCCGCCTCCTGTGACGGCGCGTCACGCGGCACGGTGGGCCGCCGGCGGGGGGCCCGCGCCCACGGTGCTGCCCGTCCGGCCCGACGGGGCCGGGGTGTAGGGGAGCCATGTTCGCCCACTTCACTTTGCCCGACGTCCCCGACGTGGCCCGGCGCACCGTGGCCATGGTGCTGGTGATCGGCGTGGCCGGCCTGGTGGCATGCGTGTCCTTCGACAAGCCGCTGCTCGGGCTCGGCGCCTGCATCGGCCTCGGCCTGGGCACGCTCAACTTCCGCATGATCGGCCAGTCGGTGGCCCGGGTCACCGCCAGCGGGGTGGAGAACAAGCGCCGTCCCCTGGCCATCAACACCTTCGGCCGGCTGGGCATCATCACCGTGGTCACCCTGGGCCTGATGACCTTCTCCCACCAGTTGGGCTTCGGGATCCTGGCCGGCCTGGCCACCTTCCAGGTGGTCCTGCTGGCCAACGTGGCCCGGTCCATGGCCAAGTCCGGGCCCATGACCTCGGTGGAGGACGTCATCACCGCCAACGTGATCGACGACAACATCGGCTACACCCCGCCGCCGCCGGCCGTCGGATCGCCCGATGACACCCGGGGCGGTGCCTGACCGCAATGGCACCGGGAACCCACCTCCTCGCCGCCCCCATGCTCGGGATCGACATCACCCCGGGGGTGCATCCCCAGGTCAAGGTGGGCGGGCTCACCTTCGACGTGGACATCATCTGGGCCACGCTCATCGCCGCCGGCATCGTCATCACCATGGGACTGGTCCTGCGCCGGAAGGCCACCAGCGGGGTGCCGGGAAAGTTCCAGCTGCTCTGGGAGCTGGCCGTCGGCGCGGTGCAGAAGCAGGTGGACGACACCATCGGCCCCCGGGGGGCCCAGGTGGTCCCCCTGGCCCTGACCCTGTTCGTGTTCATCTTCACCTGCAACCTCTTCGAGGTGCTCAGCATCGGCAGCACGTACGACTGGCTTCCCGCACCGACGAGCGACGTCAACCTCCCGCTGGCCATGGCCCTCTTCGTGATCGTCCTGGTCCACCGGGCCGCCGTCAGGAACCGAGGGGTCCGCGGCTACTTCAGGCACTACTTCAGCCGCCCCTTCCCCAAGAAGCTCTTCTTCGTCAACCTGTTCATGAACGGGGTGGAGGAGCTGGTCAAGCCGGTCACCCTCACCCTCCGTCTGTTCGGCAACCTGTTCGCCGGGGGCCTGATGCTCTCCCTGCTGGCCTCCCTGGTCATCTGGAAGCTCGGCCCGGCCCCCATCGGGGCCGTCCTGTCGGTGCCGTTCACCGTGGTCTGGAAGCTCTTCGACATGGCCATCGGTGCCATCCAGGCCTTCATCTTCGCCCTCCTCACGATCCTGTACTTCGACACCGCCATGGCCCCCGACGAGGAACACGCCAAGTCGGGCGACTACATCGACGCCTGACCGGGACGCTCGGCGACCCATACGCTCTCGACAACCTCACAAAAGGAGAAGGAACAATGGCAGCAGACGCATCACTGGACAGTGCGATCAAGATCGCCGGTGCCATGGTCGGCGCCGGGCTGGCGCTGGGCGGAGGTGCGGTCGGCGCATCCATCGGTGACGGCCTGGCCGGCAGCCAGACCATCGCCGGGGTGGCCCGCAACCCCGAGGCCCAGGGCCGGCTGACCACCATCATGTTCCTGACCGTGGGTCTGTGCGAGGCCGCCTACTTCATCAACCTCGTCTTCGCCGCCCTCTTCGTCTTCTCGTTGGGAAAGTAGGACCGCCGTGGCGTCGGTGGGCCGCAGGTCCGGTGGTCCCCTCCTCGGGACACCCGACCGTCGGGCCGCGGGGCCACACCTCGAACCGCAAGAAGAAGGATGACGACCGTGCCGTTTGCCACCAGTAACTTCCTCGTCCCCAACGGGACCTTCATCGTCGTGCTCCTGGCCTTCATCGTGGTGGTGTGGGTCATCGCCAGAAAGGTCCTCCCGATCCTCAACAAGGCCCTGGGCGAGCGCCAGGAGCAGATCCGCAGCGAGCTCGAGGCGGCCGACAAGGCCAAGGCCGACGCCGAGGAGGCCGACGTGGAGCGGCGGGCCCTGCTGGACCAGGCCCGCGCCCAGGCCCGGGAGATCGTCTCCCTGGCCGCGGCCTCGGCCGACCAGGCCAAGCTGAAGGCCGAGGCCGACGCCCAGGCCATCCACGACCGCATCGTGCAGTCGGCCGACGCCGAGGTGGTCATCGCCCGCCAGGCCGCGGTGGAAGAGGTCACGGCGCGGGTCGGGGAGATCGTGCTGGCCGCCGCCGAGCGGGTGATCGGCCGCGAGATCCGCGCCGCCGACCACCACGACCTGATCGACGAGGCGATCGCCGCCGTCCGGGCCGAGTCCTCCACGGCCGGCTCCGCCGCAGGGGCCGGCCGGTGAACCCTGCCCTCCAGGGCTACCTGGCGGCGATGGAGGAGTCGCTGGACTCCACCGGAGGCCTGGCCGCCGCCGCCGACGAGATGCACGCGGTGGCCGACCTGGTCGACGGGAGCGCCCAGCTCACGTTGGCCCTCGACGACGGGTCGGTGCCGGTGGCGTCCCGCCGCGCCGTCCTCGACCACCTGCTGGAGGGCCGGGTGCGCCCCGAGGTGCGCGGCCTGGTCCACCAGGCCGTCACGGTGGTCCCGGCCGGCGAGCTGACCGCGTCGTTCCACTGGCTGGCCTCCCGGCTGGCCCATGCCGCCGGGCGGTCGGCCTCCGCCGCCGCCGAGCCCGAGGAGGTCCTCGGGCGGATGGGATCGCGCAACCGGGTCTCGGGCTACGCCGCCGCCGTGTTCGAGACGGTGACGGTGGCCGAGATCGAGGAGATCGAGGACCAGCTGTTCCGGTTCGCCCGGACGGTGGAGTCCAACCGGCGGCTGCGGGCCGCCCTCGGCGACCGCGACCTGCCGGTCACCGTGCGCCAGCAGGTGATCGCCCAGCTGCTCGGGGCCCAGGTGCTTCCGGCCACCCTGCGCCTGGCGGCCTACGCCGTCCGCGGGGGCCGCGCCCGGGACATCGTGTCCACCCTCGACGCCCTGGTGGAGGACGCCGCCCGGGCCCGGGGCTGGCGGGTGGCCCGGGTCCAGGCCGCCACCGAGGTGGGCGAGACCCAGCAGCGGGAGCTGAGCGAGGCCCTCGGCCAGCTGGCCGGCAACCCGGTCGACCTCCAGATGAGCATCGACCCGAAGCTGCTCGGCGGGGTGGTCGTCCAGGTCGGGGACCTGCTGGTGGACAGCAGCACCCGACACCGCCTCGACGAGTTGAAAGAGCATCTGGTCGAGTCCGAGGCCGCCTACCGAATTCCACAAGGAAGGGAAGCAACCGATGGCTGAGCTGACCATCAACGCCGACGAGATCACCGCCGCCCTCAAGCGGTTCGTCGACGACTACACGCCCGAGGTGGGGACCGAGCAGGTCGGCCGCATCGTCGAGGTCGGCGACGGGATCGCCCGGGTCACCGGACTGCCGGGTGCGGCCGTCAACGAGATCCTCGAGTTCGAGGACGGCACCGAGGGCCTGGCCCTCAACCTCGACGAGGAGACCATCGGCGCGGTGATCCTGGGGGAGGACACCGGGCTGGAGGAGGAGCAGCTGGTCAAGGCCACCGGGCGGATCCTCTCGGTGCGGGTGGGCGACGCCCTGCTGGGCCGGGTGGTCAACGCTCTGGGGGAGCCCCTCGACGGCAAGGGCCCCATCCACACCGACGCCACCCGTCGGCTCGAGGTCCAGGCCCCCGGGATCGTCCGGCGCCAGCCGGTGAGCGAGCCCCTGCAGACCGGCATCAAGGCCATCGACGCCATGACCCCCATCGGCCGCGGCCAGCGGGAGCTGATCATCGGCGACCGCAAGACCGGTAAGACCACCGTGGCGGTGGACACCATCCTCAACCAGTTGGGTCTGGGGGTGAAGTGCATCTATGTGGCCGTGGGCCAGAAGGAGTCCTCGGTGGCCCAGACCGTGGCCACCCTGGAGCGCTACGGCGCCCTCGAGTACACCGTGGTGGTCCTGGCCGGAGCGGCCGACCCGGCCCCGTTCAAGTACCTGGCCCCGTACTCGGGGTGCGCCATGGGCGCCCACTGGATGGACAACGGCGAGCACGCCCTCATCGTCTACGACGACCTCTCCAAGCAGGCCGAGGCGTACCGCCAGATGTCCCTGCTGCTGCGCCGGCCCCCGGGCCGTGAGGCCTACCCGGGCGACGTCTTCTACCTCCACAGCCGCCTGCTGGAGCGGGCGGCCAAGCTGTCCGACGCCGAGGGGGGCGGCTCGCTGACCGCCCTGCCCATCATCGAGACCAAGGCCGGGGACGTCTCCGCCTACATCCCCACCAACGTCATCTCCATCACCGACGGCCAGGTGTTCCTCGAGAGCGAGCTGTTCTACGCCGGTGTGCGCCCGGCCATCAACGTGGGCATCTCGGTGAGCCGCGTGGGCAGCGCGGCGCAGATCAAGGCCATGAAGTCGGTGTCCGGCACCCTGAAGCTCGACCTGGCCCAATTCCGCGAGCTCGAGGCATTCGCCACGTTCGGCTCCGAGCTGGACAAGGTGTCCCAGGCCCAGCTGGACCGGGGCTACCGGCTCACCGAGCTGCTGAAGCAGGGGCTCAACGCCCCGGTGCCGGTCGAGGAGCAGGTGCTCGTGATCTTCGCCGGCTCCGAGGGGTACGTCGACGAGGTCCCGGTCTCCGAGGTGCAGCGCTACGAGCAAGAGGTGCGAGCGCACTTCCGCGCCCACCACGCCGACCTCCTCGACGGCATCCGCGACTCGGGAACGCTTCCCGACGGCGACAAGCTGGCCTCCGCGCTGCGCTCGTTCACCGACTCCTTCGACACCGGCAAGGGCGACTGAGCCATGGCCGGCGGTCAGGAGCGCATCCTCCGTCGACGGATCAAGAGCATCCAGTCGACCAAGAAGATCACCAAGGCCATGGAGCTCATCGCGGCGTCCCAGATCGTGCGGGCCCAGGGCCGCATCGCGGCGTCCAAGCCCTACCAGCACGGCATGGCCCGCATCGTCCTCGAGACCGCTCTCGGCGATCCGGTGGCCGCCGGCCGCCTGTTGGGCACCCCCGAGACCGTGTCCAGGGTGGCGGTGCTGTCGGTGGTGGCCGACCGGGGACTGTGCGGCGGCTACAACACCATGGTCTTCAGGGCCACCGAGCGCCTGTTCGACCGGTACGGGACGGACGGGGTCGAGTGGCGGCTGTTCACGGTGGGCAAGAAGGCCCAGGGCTACTTCCGCTACCGGGGCCACGAGGTGGAGCGGTCCTTCGTCGGCCTGAGCGAGCGCCCGACGTTCGCCGACGCCCGTTCCGTGGCCGCCGCCGTCCTCACCCCGTTCGTCGACGGCGAGGTCGACCAGGTGATGCTGATCTCCACCAGGTTCCTGTCGGCCGGCTCACAGCGGGTGGAGGTTCGCCAGCTGCTGCCCCTGGTCGACCCGCGGGAGGCGGACGGGGAGGCCGCCTCCGGCCCCGATGTCGCCGCGGCCGCCATCGCCGAGCCCCAGGGTCCCAGGGGCTACACCGAGTTCGAGCCCGATGCCGCCATCCTGCTCGAGACCCTGGCCCCCCGGGCTGCCGAGACCGAGATCTTCGGCGCCCTGCTGGAGGCCTCGGCCTCGGAGGTCACCGCCCGCCAGCGGGCCATGGCCGCCGCCACCGACAACGCCGGCGAGCTGATCAAGAAGTACTCGCGGATCATGAACCGGGCCCGTCAGGACACCATCACCACCGAGATCATGGAGATCGTCGGCGGCGCCGAGGCCCTGAGGGCCGGGGCCGACGACGACTCGGGCGGGCTGATCATCGAGGCCAAGGTTTGAGCCGTGGACCGTCCCACCTCCACATCGCTGACCAACCGAAGTCGCATCGCTGACCAACCGAAGTCGCATCGCTGACCAAGCGAAGTCGCATCGCTGACCAACCGAAGTCGCATCGCTGACCAACCCAAGGAACCTGAACGATCATGACCACCACCGCACCACAGCCAACCGCCACGGACACCCTCCCCACCGGGCGGGTGGTGGCCATCGCCGGACCCGTCATCGACGTGGAGTTCCCGCCCCACTCCCTGCCCGAGATCAACGGGGCGGTGGAGGTGGACGCAGTGCTCGAGGGCGCCAAGGAGGTCATCGTGGCCGAGGTGGCCCAACAGATCGGCGACGGCCGGGTCCGGTGCATCTGCCTGAAGGCCACCGACGGCCTGACCCGCGGAGCGGAAGTACGCAACCTGGGCCGGGGCCTGCAGGTGCCGGTGGGTGACGCCGTGCTGGGCCACGTGTTCAACGTGCTGGGCGAACCACTCGACACCGACTCCATCGGCCAGGTCGAGGACCACTGGGAGATCCACCGGTCCGCCCCGGACTTCGACACCCTCGAGCCCCGGGCCGTCATGTTCGAGACCGGCATCAAGGTCATCGACCTGCTCGAGCCCTACGTGCAGGGCGGAAAGATCGGGCTGTTCGGTGGGGCCGGCGTGGGCAAGACGGTGCTCATCCAGGAGATGATCAACCGGGTGGCCACCAACCACGGTGGTGTGTCGGTCTTCGCCGGGGTGGGGGAGCGCACCCGCGAGGGCACCGACCTCTGGATCGAGATGCAGGAGTCCGGCGTCATCGAGAAGGCCGCCCTGGTCTACGGCCAGATGGACGAGCCCCCGGGCGTCCGGCTGCGGGTGGCACTGGCCGCCCTCACCATGGCCGAGTACTTCCGCGACGTGAAGAACCAGGACGTGCTGCTGTTCGTGGACAACATCTTCCGGTTCGTCCAGGCCGGCTCGGAGGTGTCGACCCTGCTGGGCCGGATGCCCTCCGCCGTGGGCTACCAGCCCACCCTGGCCGACGAGATGGGCCAGCTGCAGGAGCGGATCACCTCCACCAGGGGCCGGTCCATCACCTCCCTGCAGGCCGTGTACGTCCCGGCCGACGACTACACCGACCCCGCCCCGTTCACCACCTTCACCCACCTCGACGCCACCACCGAGCTGTCCCGGGACATCGCGTCGCTGGGGATCTACCCGGCGGTGGATCCGCTCTCGTCGACCTCAAACATCCTGGCGCCCGAGATCGTCGGCGATCGCCACTACGACGTGGCCCGCCGGGTCCAGGGCGTGCTCCAGCGTTACAAGGAGCTCCAGGACATCATCGCCATCCTGGGCCTCGACGAGCTCTCCGAGGAGGACAGGGTGACCGTCACCCGGGCCCGGAAGATCCAGCGCTTCTTGTCGCAGCCGTTCAACGTGGGCGAGGTCTTCACCGGCCTGAAGGGCGTCACCGTCCCGGTGGAGGAGACCGTCGAGTCGTTCGAGGCCCTGGTCAACGGGGACCTCGACGAGGTGCCCGAGCAGGCCTTCCTCAACGTCGGCGGTGCCGAGTCGGCTCTGGCCAAGGCCCACGCCATCGAGAACGACTGACCGGGCCGGGACAGGCGATGGCCGACACCAACGAGTTCACGATCAGGCTCGTC
>Ga0307374_10015946_pt1 | contig 10045 bp, 13 predicted proteins | sample OX3MG_FD_202532 | JGI IMG/M metagenome (GOLD analysis project Ga0307374, IMG submission 202532) | Soil microbial communities from Risofladan, Vaasa, Finland - OX-3 | ecosystem: Environmental > Terrestrial > Soil > Coastal area > Acid sulfate soil | place: Finland: Risofladan, Vaasa | collected...
TAACAGCTAGGCGGGTTACGATTGCTGGCAGTGAACCTGAGTAGGTAGAACAGGTAGTTTTAGCCAGTTGACACAATACCGCATACTTGCTATACTTCTACTAACAGCACATTAGTCGAGGTTCCAGAATGGAGGAAACCGGACACATGGACACCCTTGAACGCACTCGCACCGACCTGACTCCTTACCGCTTCACGCTCGATTCAGCTGTCAAGGAATGGCTGGCCGAAAAGGAAAAGCGCACCGGCTCCCCCAAAACTAAGAAGGCGTATGAGGACACCATGCAGTCCTTCTGCGCAACGCTCTCACAGGCAAATCTCAACCTACTCAGCAACCCGATAGACATCAGTCGCCTTGCAGCCCTGTGGGCGTCGTGGCGTGTCTCTGGTGAGCAGCAGCAGCCCGTTGCAGCCTCGACCTACGATCAGCGACTCGCCATCATTTCGAGCTGGTACAGCTTCGCTCAGGAGACGTATAAGCTGGCGCTTGAGAACCCGATCAAGAGCGTCAAAAAGCGGCCAGTGCAAGCCTATGCGGGTGCATTGCCGATAGAGCAAGACGTGGTGACTGGCGGGCTGGATGCAATCAACAGGGAACGGGCCGAAGGGCTGCGTGACTATGCTTTGTTGAGCGTGGCACTGGCGACGGGCCGAAGGGCTGCTGAGTTGGCGCGGGTATGCTGGCGCGATGTGCTGCTGAGAGGTCAGCCAGGCGCGGCGAGTTGTCGGGTGCAGCTTACCTTTTTGTGCAAAGGCGGCAAAGTCAAACGGGATACACTGGACGCTGATACCTCGGCGGTCCTGCTGGACTACCTCTTTACGGTGTTTGGGAATGACCTCTCACTGCTGGCCCCGGATACCCGCTTGTGGCTATCGTTTGCACGCAACACGTCACGAGGGCAACCTATCGGGCCGAGGGCCCTGAGCGATATCGTGAAGAAGCATCTGGGAACAAGCAAGGTTCATGCACTCAGGCATACCTTCTCAGTGGGCATGATGCGATCCGGAGCCAGTATCACCGATCTCCAGCAACGCTTAGGCCATGAGTCGGTGCGCACCACACAGATTTACGCAGCCGAACTGGAAAGCGATATCAACCCACACGCCGAAAAGCTTACCGCCCGTTTTGGTATCAAACAACGAAGAAAGAAGGACTAGACCATCATGCAATAAGAACGCCCGTGAACACTGTTCAGAACAGCGTTCATACAAAAAAGGCCGTTTATCAGTAAGTAACCATGATACCGGTGAACAGGCGAAACAGGATGAACAGGCCGGGGAACAGCGTTCCGGGCGTTCCTGCTGTTCCTGACAGTATGAAACCTCCTGCACGAATTGGCTATTTTTCAAGTGGGTGAAACGCTTTCGGAACGTAATGAGGCTTCTTTTTGGTTGGGCGTGGCTCCCTCTCCATTTTTGGGAACTCACCAGTGTTGGGGTAGCGATATGTGAGCTGTCGTGGTGTGCAAAGTGTCTCCAAAAAAAGAATTCGCACCTTTACCGGCTTGTGAGGATAGTTTCTAATCTGCAACATTTGGAAGCAGAGCAGATTAAAAGCTTGCGCCAAGAAGGTAGAGGTACGAATCGTTGATGAATATTACCCAAAGAATACCTGATATATTAAGTTAAGTCAAGTTTTCGTGTGAAAACTGTGTGAATAAACATTCCTTTTCCGTATACATTGTGATTTTTGTGTGAAAATCGCTTTTTGTTGCACGAATGATAACATATTTAAAATAAATATGTTATCATTCCAATAAGTCCACACCGGCATGTGAGGATAAACTTAGAGTGTTAAAGTCGGAAGCAGAGACGCACTAAGTCACGCGCCAGGAGAAGGTAGAGCCATCGGTTGAGAATGGATTCCCACCCCTTGTTCCCTCTACCTATGACCTTTTTGCTAAAATAGGTTTAGCAAAAGACCTCTTTTCTTCAGGGAGGTTAGAATGAGCCTGTATGAGTGGCTCAGCCTCCTTATACCCCTGTCGGCTCTCATCTTATCAGAGCGCAGAGAGCGAATGAGAGACAGGAGCCGGAGGCGTAAGAGGAGGTAGACAGGGATAACAGGTAGCTATACAGGATAGCTGACAGAAGGGGGTATCATCGAGATACCCCCTTCCGCCGTTTATGCCCGCTACTTTACGATTGGTGATACGTTCTGTAGTGATGGGGGGGGCGAGAACGGGTGAATTAGCTTACTCTACGATAATATCACTCTGGGCAACCATGTCGGGAAAGCCAGCGATGGCTTCATTTTCGATGATGTACATGGCTGGCTCTTGCTTCCCTGCGATGCGTTGCGGCGCGGCCACCCACACAATGATACCGGATTGTTTCCGACCGTAGGCGCGGTAGCTGACATGCTCCCCTCGCTTGTACTCGCTATAGGCTGGCAACGGGCCAAAGAGCGCGGCGAACTGTGCCTCTTTACTGCTTTGCATCTCTCTATTCCTCCTGGCCTCTGTCATTGGTTAGAGCTCACTTTCCTGCTCATGCGCTTGTGCCGCCTGGTAGAGTTCGCCCTTGTGCTTTTCTAGCCAATTGAGCAGGAGCAGGGCCTCACTTGGTGCCATGTTGCGCTCTACCTTATCTGTGGTGATAATGACGTTCTCACCTCGCATAAACACAGTATAGCCGCGTATGCCTATCACCTGTTTGTCTCGATCATCGTTGCTCATGCTGCGTTCTCACTTTCATCTTCCTATTTCTATTCGTGAAAATTCCATTATTTACGATTGTATGAGTAACATTTCTTTCCATGCCCCCTGAAACAGGAAGATGTCCTCTGCTGAGTATCCATGCAAACGTAGTCGGGCCTCGTACAATGAACGTGATGCAAATTGAGGCAACCGTGTATCAGCCTGGAAGCGTTTGAAGAAATCAGTATCGTGTGGCTGGTCATGCGTCCTGAGCCAGCGTTTGAAATGCCGGACCGCCGTATCCGTGCGAAACCGCTCTTCAATCTTCTGACTATGCTGCTGCATGTCCTGTAATCTGGCAACCTCATGCGAGATAACCAACGCAACACGCCCGGCGAGGGCTTCACCGTGCAGCTGCAAGATATCTGCTAACACCGATTGCGTTTCCTCTGTAAACTCGCTCCAACGTTGTTTGGTCTCTGCTCTGGCTGCCAGCTCGCGCCGGTGTTGATAGGCAAGTTGCCGGTGGGAATCATTGCAGTATTCGCGCTTGCGATGGTTGGTACGCCCGGTTGGCGGTGGAAGTGGCTGCCCACAATAGTTACAGGATGTTTGCTGCTCAATCTCAATCATGGTGTGTGCTGTATCTTTCAAACGTAAAAGTATATTGTATTTACGATTGTATCACATGCTGCAAGCGTTGGGAACGGGTTGCTCCTTCTCTCTGCGCCAGCCAGCCAACCATGCATCACACTTTGAGTGGTCGGCCTCGTGTGCGTTTGGATAGCGCCGCCACGTTGGCAAGATAGCGATATTGTGTGGAGCGTGGCATCGTTGCCAGCTCGTCATAGGCTGATTGCACGCCGCATAAGAGTTGGCCGACCATGATACGCGCCGTATAGGGGTCATAACATTTTTTCGTACCATTTTCCCCGCTAAGCAACAGGAGCATCAGACACCTTCAGCGGCGTTTTCAGCAAAGAAATGTTTGCTCATGGAGCGTTTGTACCACTCCGAAAGCTGAGAGCAAACGTTTGTTCGGGAAAACAAACGAGAAACCGGAGCCGACTTCCCGGCCTTGCTTGGACAAAGCCTGGCTGGACATGCCTCTTTCTCATCTTCTACACGAATTTCTTTCTGCTTAGCGGGGAAAATGGTACGAAAAAATGTTATGACCCCATTATCAGGATGCAGTTCTTTGATCGTCAAGGGCAAGCGCCGACTCACCTGCTCAAAGGCCTCGCGCATCGCCTGGTAACTGCGTCCTAGCAGCATGACTCGTTCACTCCAGCCCGTTGCCACATCAATCAACTGGAGGGTATGGCCGTACTCTCCGGCACTGCTTTCGCCGCTATGATGCGACTTGTTCGACCTCGAAATGGACTGGTTCGCTCGTCTCCCACGGAATGCGTTTCATTGGTACCCCTTTCGTGACCTGGTTGGCTCGTCGTGGCCCCAGACGCGGCAAGCGGGTTTTGCGTGAACGGTGCTTGCGCAGCATGCGTTCCACGGTTGCGACACTGATGCTTGCCAACTGGCTCTCGACTGCTGCTGAGAACACCACCACCCCAAAGGTTGCGAGATATTTGGCCGTCTTCACTAAACTGGGCGTGAGCCGCTCGGCACAAATGTAGTCCAGACTTTCCCATACCCGCAGCACCACTCGCTCGACCTCCAGGCCATAGGTGCTCTTGCGCGGTGTTTGACGTTTCCTGCGTTCCAGGCTTGCGCCGTTGAGCAACCGGATCAAGTGCTTGCGGTGCATTTTCGTCACTTGCGTCATTTCTGTCAACAACTGGCTACGTTCATTGCGCGTGCCTTTCTGATAGCGAACCGCCACCAGTTTCACATACTTACGCCTTTCATCAATCGTCATTTCGTCTGTCATGGCATGCTTCCCCCGTTCGGTCACATTCTTATTTGAGGAAACCATATCATCTCTGGTCACATTTTACATGACGGAATACGCTATATTGACGGTTTGTATATGTGAGGACTATAATGGGCGCAAAACTACCAAGGGCGACGACGCCGGCGGTGAGACATTGAAGTACTATTCAGTGGAGCAAGCAAGCGAAATTCTGCAAGTGACCGAAGAAATCATCCGCATCTGGATACGCGGCAAACGGCTCGGAGCCTAAAAGATTAGCAGGGATTACCAGATTTTGCAGGAAGATATAGACGAGTTTATGAGGAAGGGTCGGAATATATCGGGGAGGGTAGCGAGGAAGACAAAGAGGATTAGCCAGTTAAGCAGTGTACTTCATATTGCATAAGGGCGGTGAAAGAGATATGAACTTTGGCGACGTTATGGACGAACTTGACCACGTTGACGATCCTGATGTCTTGGAGCGTATGAAGACCAACCCTGCACTGCACGATGCGCTCTTGATGTCACGGCCTCAGAACTGGTGGGGAACGGGCCTAAAACCAGAGGTACTCTTCGATATCGCCAATCACGACGGCATCCCTGTGGTGCGGGTTCCTTCGTCTGCTATCCTGCTCGAGCTGGTGGTTGCTCCTGATCGTCAGACTAAAATGGCGGTACTCTTGCTGCGCAAACAGGAGATCCTTAACGATTGCAAAACAGCTATATGCGATTGTGACGATCCGAGTGTCGCTGATGCCTACGCGCTCACTGGAGCCGCGATTGCAGCCTATGAAACTGGCCACCACGAGGCGGCAATGGCGCTGGCGGTCAGTGTCAGTGAGCCGCTAGCCACCTGGGCGTCTATACCGGGCGTCCAATCTTTCAGGTCTGAGACCGCCCAAGAGGATTGGGAGAGATATCGCAAGCAAAGAGGAGCAAGTAAATACAGGTGGGCGGCATTGGAGTTGAGCAACGACAGGGATCAGTTTGCTCTTCCCCATAACTGGCAGTACAAGGCATTGATCGCACCAATTCCCCGCTTTTTCACGCCTTGGTCTCCTGATAGCGGGAGACTACTTCCAGATAGCTTGTCCAGACACGTCGTTGCGCACCAACCAACCCGGCAGCATTTTTCGGCAGAAAACGCCCTGTTGGCTTTAATGCTGGCTACCTCACTCTTGTGTGACGCACAAGAGTGGGCTGAAGAAGTTTCGAAGCATGGGTGGTGAGTAGGCGTTCACAGCAGAAAACCAGCTATAATTACACACGTTTACCAGCAACTTTTGATAGTGTCCTATTTGCAAAGGATAACAGCGTAAGACCGCTATGAAACACCCTGCAAAACACTCTAGAGATGCGCGCAATGATCAGATTGCGGTCTCCAGGATAACAGACTGGATCACAAGTTCTGGTTATGCCGTGCCAAATATCGAGTCATACGACACTTGGCCGAACTATGATGGTCCCATCGACCTTATTGATGATCAGGGATACATCAGAGGCACTTTGTTTGTACAAGTAAAGAAGCTTCCCGAACAACATAATCTGAGGTACTCATTCAACGACGAGGGGAAGTTTCTGGCTTATTGCAGAGAACTTGCCAGCTGGATACCAATCCTCTTTATTGGCGTAGACCTGACAGAAAACTGCGCGTACTGGCTCCATATGAGCGAAGCCCTCTTAAGCCAACTCGCTGATAGCCAGACTATTCATTTCGAGGCGGAGCAGTCGTTCAGCGCCAGCAATCTAGCATCTATCCGCTCCTGGCACACGATAGCCGCGCGTTATGCCGACATCGCCCGCGAGAGAAATGCCTTAGAAGCGCAAGTAAACGCTTTACAGCAGCAAATAGAGTCAAGCCTCATAGGAACTGACAAACCAGAGTTCACAAAACTCCATCTCTTTTTGGATGAGTATAACAGGTTCCTCGATCACGATCTGAGCATTATTAAAAAAGTGTACTATCCTAATGCGTGGAAATTGGGCATCGCATACGCCAAATATAGCTCTGATGCCCTGAGTTACTTTCTCTATCCGATTAAATCAACCGTCAACGATGTGGCTATAAAAAAACTTAACCCCGACACCTTCAAACCACTGCTACCAGCACCGCCAAGCTCAACCTGGCATATTGGGAACCCTCTTGAGCAAAATTCACGCGATTATGCCAAAGGTTTAATCAAAGAACGCATAGATACTATCCTTAAATACAAATTGCTTGACCATACCGGAGTCGTCACTCTGGCCAGAGAGTATCTCTTTGCATATATTGATAAATATACACCCCAACTGGGTCTAAGTAAAAAGGATAGCTATACGATCAAAGAATTAGAGGAAGCTTTTTTCAATTATCATCCGAGGTGGCTCTTTACAGCGAGAAAAGTGCTTGCAGCTCACAGAAACGCTGCCGCTAGAGGCCGAACCTTAGATGCCGCCGCTTCAGATACGATGTCCTACGATCCAAATCATTTTGCTTTTTTAGGCGACCCGATACTCCAAGAAATACAGCAACAAGTGGCATCACAAATGGCGGCAAAGACCACTGCCCCAGTGCTTGCTATTACCGGAGATAAATTATCACCAGCTATATTTGCAAGCATGCTAATTTTTGTGAAGCAAAAAGGCATGAAGAAAGTAGTCAGACTTTATAAGCCGAAAGACCCTGTTTACTTGGAGAGTACAAAATCCAACTATTCCTGGGATTTATATTCTCCGGCTGCCCGTCTGTACAATACGAAACGGGCGACCACTCGACTACAGGCCACTTATAACAAAATTATCAGCAATAATTTTCCTGAGATTTCGCGCCAGCTAGCGTTCATAGAGCCATGGCATAGACTGATTTACATTTACGACAGCGCCGAGAATGTTGGCGGGCCTAAACCTCCGCCAGGCGCGCAAGCCTACGAGATTGTTGCCGATAAAATCCACGCTCAAAACCGTCCCACTTTCTTGCTCGCCGATGAGCATACGATTGATACTAAGGTTAGTAACTCAAAATGGCTGTTGATCATAGATGGGGAAGAGCATGAGCTTGTTAGCATATCAGGCACAGGTGTGGATATTTGGCTTTCGGATACGCCTCTCTTCGACATGGTATATGAGCGTCTGAAAAAGGCTCTAGACGAGCATCTCAAGCTGTAAATTTTGGAATTACATGGGCGGAATCTGTCGAATGCTTCTGGTGAGTCGGTCATGCGCGAAGCGGTCCACCAAGCCGAAACGGGACGAGCGAGCGGGTGATGTACACCTATTCTCTTTGCTTTTGCTCGTTTTGCCGCCCACCTAATTCCTAAGATTCCGTCCATGTAATCGATCTGGCTCACTTTTGGTGATGGAACCGTCCTTCAAACAAGGCCAGAGCTACCGTGGCAGAGAGAGCCGTGAACGTGCGCAGGAAAGGTATCTCGCATCAGGCCAGACCTGGGTCGATACGCATCCAGCATCACCAAAAGTGAGCCAGATCGATGTAATTCCAAAATTTACAGTCCCGACGTCCTAACCATGCTACGAAGTGCCAAAAAAAACCGACTTCATCAGACAGGTCGAAGACCAGATCGAAGAACAAGCCGGTGCGATGAAAGAGGCAGTTGCGCAACCTGGTCACCCTGCCAGCGTTCGCGTAGCAGAAGATAATTGCAATGAAGCGTGCCAACCAAGCAAGCAAATCTGGTCCGTTTGCTGTTGTGCGCGGCGGCTAGCTCGTCACCTTCCTCCGAGTAACTGAAGTCCAGGTCGCGTAAGGGCTGCATGATTTCTACGAGCTATTCCATATCCGCGAGGACGTTACGGCTGGTGAGCAATCTCCTTATCCCCTCTCGTTGGCAAGCAAAGGCCATCAGATGATGTGGCATCAGTTGGCGTGAGCGGGCTACCTGTTGTATTAGTTGTGAGCAAAAGCGTATACTATGATCATAACTAATTTCACAAGGAGACTATCATGAGTCGTTCACGTCAGTCGAAGTCTCAGCGCCGGATCGAACCCAGCGGAGCAGGGCGAATTGCGTTCCGTCCAGGCAACAAGCACCCGCTCGATGTACAATTTAAAGCCGCGCGGGAGGCGAAAGAGCAGCTTGAAGAACAGCTTGTCCTGTTCACGCAGGAGCTGCAAGCGCTAGCATCACTTCAGGACCTGGCGGCCCGCATCGCAGCCGAGGATGAGGCCATGCGAGGCTTCTTAGCCGTTCGCTATGAAGATTATTTTCATCAGGATCATATTGAATCCACTTTTCTCTGGTTGCGGCGCAGGCGGGTAACGGCTCGCCTCCAGGCTGCGCGGGCAGCGCTCAGCCTGGCACGGGATTTGCTGGCCCCGGATACGTTCGTTGACGAGATCCAGGACATGCTGCGCGAACAGCCTGCCAGGGATGTCGAGGTAGACCAAGTGCAGATCACTGGACACGCAAAAGCCGCTCGTGACCAACTTGCCAGCTATGATGCTCGACTCCAGGAGATCCGGGCAGCGATCACGCGAGGCAATGGCTGGATTGAGTCCTTCTACGTTCACAAGAGCGGCTTCAGGCCGGAGGTCATCAAGCTGGCATACGCATTATACTGGGAACACGAGAAAGGGATACCTGTTCCCCCCGACGTCTTGCAAGCAGTGCATCCAGAGATCGCGGAATGTCTGCGGAAACGCACGGCTATCCCGCTCGGCCTCAAGGAAGAGGCGACAACAGAAACATCCTATGGGCCATACTTCAAATATAGATGGAGAGAGGGCAGTTCGCCGATCTACACGATCAGTCTTGGCCGCCTCAGCGAGCGACCAGAAGGCATGCTCCCGTTCCGCCCCTATATCAGGTTCAGCCGTGACTGATCGGCTGTTCCCTCACTTATTAGTTGTGAGCAAGCCAAAATTTTACGCTCATAACTGATGCTGACAACCAATCACTCTCTACGGTCTTATGCGGAATATGAAGCAGATTCCTCCGCAAGGGCACCTGCGTCCGCCGCGAACCAGAACAACAGAGCTTGAAGACCCGTAGCGTAGTCACATGAGGCGTTCTTTTCTCTGAACTCTCCTTAGCGTCTGTTTTCCCCGCAAACATACGGTGTCCCCTCTTACCCCTCCGGTTATTCCCACGGCAAGTGTACTGAAGAGACAATCTCTTCGTCCCCGTAATAGCGCGAGAGCATTTTGGAATCGGCACGCCAGCCACCAAATTTCGTGGCGGTCACGATGTCGTTTTTGGCCTTAACGACTCCCTGCGCCCACTGATGCCGCGCACAATACGGATAGAGGTTGGGAATGCCGATGCGTGCGCCAAGCTCCCGCACCCTGCTATGCATCGCCTGTGTACTCCAGGCGATAATGGGGTCGGTGTTGGCTGGCAGCGCGAGGTGTTCGTCCAGGTCTCCATCCTTACGGGTGCGAATGAGGAGCGCCAGCCGGGGATACCGGTCCCCAAACCGTTCCTTATATAGAGTCTCGACCAGTGGCAGATAGTTGGTGAGCGCCAGCAGCGTTCCCTTCGACAACGGCAGGCGCTGGCGCAGCCGCGTCTTTTTGCGATAGACGGTCATGGTCCCCTCTT
>Ga0307374_10015948_pt1 | contig 10043 bp, 12 predicted proteins | sample OX3MG_FD_202532 | JGI IMG/M metagenome (GOLD analysis project Ga0307374, IMG submission 202532) | Soil microbial communities from Risofladan, Vaasa, Finland - OX-3 | ecosystem: Environmental > Terrestrial > Soil > Coastal area > Acid sulfate soil | place: Finland: Risofladan, Vaasa | collected...
GCGATCCATCCCAGGATGGTCCAAGCAGAAACCCAGAAGGGAAAAATGCCGTACAGCGTGTCGGACACGGAATGCGAATGGCGGTCGATGGCCGTGAATACTTGCAGGCAGAAAAGCGCGGTGAGAATTAGCGCGAGCCAGCCCGGCAATGCCACGGGCCTGTAAAACCATCCCCATTCACGGAACCATTTGGCTTTCATCGCAAATCATCTCCTTGTCTCCGGCTGAAATTTTCCAAGTTAAATTTGAGAAGGGTGCCGGCATCAGTGGACGAAGGAATAGATTTCGTCGGCAATCCAGTAGTTCGCAAGCAAAATGGCGAAAAGCGTTCCGGTAAGCCACAGGCCCCAGCGCCAGCGGCGCCAGAGATCACGAAAGGATGAATATTGCACGGGAAGATCGGCGACGTAAGCGGTGCAATAACAAAGATTCGCGAGCATGGCGAGAACCAGAAGCGCCGAGCGAGGGCCACGTGAATGCGGGACGAAAATGCGGCCATGTCCCCACAATCCAAATGAGCACAACGGCGGTGAGAAGCGAATTGTAGATGATGCGGCGGCGCTCCCAATAGCGGATCGCGTCGGTGAAGATTTCGCGCAAGTGGCCGGATTGCGTCTCGCCAACTTCTGGCGCTGGGATGGGATTGGATTCGTTCATAGACAATGTCCTCCATTGTCGTGCAACGCTAATGGCGCGATCTACTGCAATATTTGCAAATCCACGAAGGCTTTTTTATGCAGGAAGCCGTCCTCGCCGCTCATCAAACACGATGCCCTGTTAGTGGGATACGGCGGTGGCCGCGCCGACGGACGCGCGGCCGAAACGGCGGTCGCGCGCGCGGTACTCGCGCACGGCGGCTTCCAAATCATCCCTGTCGAAATCAGGCCACATGCGCTCGGTGAAGTGCAATTCCGCGTAGGCGCATTCCCATAGGAGAAAATCGCTGAGGCGCTGTTCGCCTCCTGTGCGTATCAGCAAATCCACGTCAGGCGAGGCTTCGGGCGTGTGCGTCACTTGCCCGATGCGGCGGGAAAATTCCTGCTGAGTGACTTCCGTGCTTGACATCATCCAACACGCCGCGCGGAGCATGGCGTCGCGGGCGGAATAATCGACAGCGATGCGCAGATCGAGGCTGCTGTGCCGCGCGGTTGCCGTTTCGACGGCTTCCATTGCGGAAACGAGAGCGCTGGGCAAACGGTCGCGGCGGCCGATGACGCTGATTCGAACGTCGTGCTCGGCGGCGCGAAGCGCCTGGGCGAAGAAATACGTTTCCAGCAGGCCGAACAGGGAGCCGACTTCATCCGAAGGCCGGAGCCAATTATCCGCGGAAAAAGCGAAGAGCGTGAGCGTGTCGATGCCGAGCGCGGGAGCGGCACCAACGATCCGACGAACCGCATCGACGCCGGCGCGATGCCCGGCCGAGCGCGGCAGGCCGCGCGCTTCGGCCCAGCGGCCGTTGCCGTCCATCAAGATGGCGACGTGCAGACTGGGTGGAGGAACGATATACAAAGTACTTTCTCTCATAAAGTTGGCGGGCAAAAAATTTTGCCTCTCCTTATCTTTATTTTTCTCGCGTCGCGCGAATCAACGCTTCCATATGGTCCAGGTAATGCTCTAGAGCGCGCCGACCGGAGGCCGTCAAACGGTACTCGGTCTTTGGAAGCCGCCCGGCAAATGATTTCGTGCAGGCGATGTAGCCAGCGTCCTCGAGTTTGCGCGCATGGACGCTGAGATTGCCGTCGCTCGCGCCGACGAGTTTTTTCAACTCGTTGAAGCTGAGCGTCGCGTTCACAGCGAGCGCGCTGATGATGCCGAGGCGTGTGCGTTCGTGGATCAGGCGGTCGAGTGCACGTGCCGATTCTTCCGCGGGGCGGCTGCGAATTGGCTCCAGCTCTTGGCGCTGTGATTTCGATTCGTGCGAAGCACGCATTGCCGCCGATTTAGCCACCATAGCTCCTCGCAATTACTGTCCCGAATACAATATGAAATCCGCCGAAACCAATTGCCAAAAAAATATCGCTCCACGCCGCGGGACAGAAAAAAGCAACGGTCCCGAGAACCATGAAGCACAGACCCATGAATGGAACGATACGGATCGAAAACGCGCCACCCGTGACGACGCCTGTGCCATACAGCAGCAGCCAAGTCGCCGGAATGGCGGCGACGAGTCCGGCATGAAAGAGAACGTGAGTGAGAATTGCGCCTACGAAAAGAGGGGGCACGAAACTCAGGGCAAATTTGCGTCCGGGTCCACGCAAAAGGGAATCGTCAGCGCGGCGGGCTTTCACCAACGTGCTCCAGCCCGCGATGGCGATGGCGATGGCCGCCTCGATCAGCCAAACGGTGAGCCATGCTTCGGGGCTGGATTGACGCGAAGCCACGACCGCCGCGCCCAACGCCGTAATTCCCAGCGCAACGCCTCCCCAGCCGGGAACGGCGGTGAAGGAGCCGGCGCGCTCCATGGTCTCGCGAATAAAACGAAGGTTTTCGCGCGCGCGGTCATCAATGGAGAGGGGGGACTCAGAGCGGCGAACGGGATCGGTGGACGGCATGGGGCAAGAGTAGCACAGGAGAAAATATTGTCAAGTACTTTGTAAAACAAAGTTAGGTGAAGATTACGACTCGAAAATCCCTTGTTGCGTGTGCGCTTCGGGGACTATGCTTCTTCCGCAAATTCGATTAGGAGGCTTGACATGAAGCGTTTTCTGATTTGCGCCGTGATTGCGGCGCTTGCCCCGCTGGCCATTAATGCCCAGCAGTCATCGTCGAATCCCGTGTCGGACACTGTCCGCCGCATTGTGACGCAGCGCACGAAAATTTTGATCGCTGCCGCCGAAGAGATGCCCGCGGACAAATACAACTTTCAACCCACGCCCAAGCAAATGACCTTCGCGCATCTCGTGATGCACCTGCAAGGTTCAAACTTCTTTTTGTGTTCCGCCATCGCGGGGACGAAGCCGCCGGAGCACGGAAAAGTTTCGGACACGGACGGGAAGGACAAGCTGGTCGCAGCGCTAAAATCTTCGTTCGACTATTGCAACGGCGTTCTGGCGAAGACGGACGATTCGAAGCTGGGAGAATCGGTGCAATTTTTCCGCGGATCGCAACCGCGCGCGGCGGTGATGATCGCGCTGACCGATGATTTGTTTGACCATTACAGCCAAGCAGCGATGTACCTGCGTCTGAACGGTCTGCTGCCGCCCACGGCGCAACGCAAACCGATGAAGTAATTCGAGGCAGCGGCAACTAGGGGTCGTTATTTTAATTGCCGTGGGTAGCGGCCGGCGAGGGCGTTCCAGCGAATACGAAGAAGGTCGAGGAACATCTTCACGCTGTCACGCACGACGTGGAGTTTTGTGCCCGGATCGTGCGCCCAGCGCACCGGGACTTCGACGGCTCGCAAGCCGTGCCTGTGGGCCAGGAAAAGAATTTCGGGATCGAAACCAAAATCCTCGATTTGTTGCTGCTCGAAAATGATCCGGCACTCTGGCATGGCAAACGCTTTAAATCCGCACTGCGTATCCCGAAACTGCGATCCGGTAAATAAGCGAACCATCCAGTTGAACAGAATGCCAGCCCGTTCTCTCGCGCGCGATTGATGAACGGAAATCAGGCTGCGGTCCAGGGCGCGCGAACCGATGGCAATGTCTGCGGCTCCCAGCGCCGCCAGCAATTTGTCCGCTTCCTCGATGGGTGCGGAAAGATCGGCGTCGGTGAAAAGCGCGATGCGGCCGTGAGCCTCGAGCATTCCGTGGCGAACGCTGTAGCCTTTGCCGCGATTCCTGCCGTTCGAGAGCAAGCGCAGTTGCGGCATTTCGTTTTGCAATCGGGCAACAGCCGCGGCTGTGCCATCGGTTGAGCCATCGTCGATGGCAATCACTTCGCAGGAAGGATGCGCGTCTCGGAGATATTGCCGTACGCGCTCGAGCGTTCGCGGCAAGCGCCGCTCTTCGTTGTACGCGGGTATGACGATGGAGAGATCGAGAGTCGGAGTCATTCGGACAAGGTGGCGGGCCATCCATACTGGCCCTGCAACGGTACAAACTGGCAGGCAAATAGCTGTTCTTCGGCTACCCGCCCGCCAATTTTGCGAATCCGCATCAGCACTTGGCGATCGCTGGCGCCCACGGGAATTATCATGCGGCCGCCTTCGGCGAGCTGCTCGATAAGGGGAGGGGGAGCTTGCGGCGCGGCGGCGGCAACGAGGATCGCGTCGAAGGGCGCTAGTTCGGGGAATCCAAGCGTACCGTCTCCGATTTCGACGCGAATATTGCCATAACCGAGAGATGCAAGGCGGTTGCGCGCGGCATCGGCAAGAGACGTGCGTGCTTCGATGGTGATTACTTCCCGGGACAGCTCTGCGAGAACGGCTGCCTGGTAGCCGGAGCCAGCGCCCACTTCAAGGACGCGTTCGTGGCCTTCAAGTTCGAGCGTTTCCGCCATTGCCGCGACCATGTACGGCTGAGAAATCGTCTGCCGATCGCCAATCGCCAGCGGTTCATCATTGTACGAACGCGCCATCAATTCTTCCGGCACAAACAAATGACGCGGCACGTGCTCCATTGCGTCGAGCACACGGTGTGAACGTATCCCGCGCTTGCGGATTTGCTCCGCGACCATCAGTAGCCGCAGCGATTCCCAATCCGGATTGGCTCCTGCGCTCGTATCGCCGCCTTGGAACGATGTGGCTCGACTTCGCCGTCCGCGACGGCGCTGGCTTGCGTCGCTTGAATTACGGTCGCGGATTATAGCACTGGCTCAAGCAGGCTGGAGGTGGCGCTCCCACGCGCGGGTCTCGAGGATTTCCTCGATTTGCGCGAGCGCGAAATCAATTTCGTCCTCGCGATTATAAAAATGCGGCGAGAGGCGAACTCCCGCGCCGGGCCGGTAGTCCACCATGATATTTCGCGCGATTAGTTCGTTTTTCACTTCCTGCGCATGCGGGCACTCGACGGAGACCGTGCCGGCGCGTTCGGCGGAATCCCGTGGCGTGTTCACACGCCACCCACGCTGGAGCGCGCCCTCGACGAGGCGCGCGGTCTGCTGCATCGACTTTTTTCGAATTTGCTCGACGCCCACTTCGACGATGATCTCCAGTCCCGGCTGGCAAGCATACAGCGCGGGAATGTGCGGCGTGCCGTTGAGGAAACGGTAGGAATCCTCGCGCACATCCACTGGGCCGATCTCGAAATTGAATGGACGCTGATGCGCGAGCCAGCCCGTGAGGGACGGCGATAGTTTCTTTCGCAAATCGGGCCGCACGTAAAGGTACCCGACGCCCGGGCCGCCGCAGAGCCATTTCAGCACGCCGCCCACGGCGAAATCCGTTTCCAGTTCGCGGACATTTACAGGCACCGTTCCGGCAGCTTGAAAGCAATCGAGAATGACGTGCGCGCCCACTTTGTGCGCGCGCTCGATGATTGCCTTCGCGTCGACAATCGTTGCACTGCGGAAAAGCACGAGCGAAATCGGCACGAGTAAAGTGGTTTCGTCGATGGCCGCAAGGAAGCGCTCGAGCGGCAAGTGGATTCCATCTTCGCTCTTGAGCAATTCGACGCGCGCGCCGTGGCGCCGCTGTTCCATATAAAAATAAACAATCGAGGGAAATTCCAGATCGACGAGCACCACTTTGTTGCGCGACCCGGAAAAATTGAAACAGGAGGAAATCACGGCCTGGGTGGTTGTGACGTTCTGGTGCAGCGAAATTTCGCCCGCGCCCGCGCCGACGATGGCGCCGACTTTGTCGCCCACCGACACGGCCATGTCCCACCAGCCCTCTTCCCAAGCGCGCACGCCACGCGTGGCCCACGATTCGGCATAGTCGTGGACGCGGTCATACACCGCGCGCGGCATCGCGCCGAGCGAATTGCTGATCATGTACGTCGTGCTCTCAAGAATCGGAAACTCGCCGCGCCACTGCAATAATTCGTCCATGGATTTTCTTCCTTTCGGCCACGGCCCGTGGGTTGCCGTTGACGGCTATCGTATCAGAGTCGCCACAAAATACATCCACCCTTCCGAATCCGTTCGCCGGTTGCGGGGGTGCGGCGATTCATGCAAACTGGCGCGGTGAATTTAACTGTTCAGCGAAAACGGTTATGGATGTTTGGCTTGCCGATGTTGTGCGTGCTCCTTGCGGGTCTTTATGCGCTCTTTCCCGCTCGGTCTCTGGTGGGGACAGCAGATAAAATTGTTGTGATCAAGAGCGAGCACAAAATGATGCTGTCGCGCGGTCATCCGCAGCTATCAGGTGTCGCTAGGACGTGGAGGAAAGGCCAAAAGATGCGTGCCGGCGACCATAAGACACCTGAGGGCGATTACGTGATTGACTGGCGCAATCCAAGAAGCCGCTTTCACCTCTCGTTGCATACTTCATACCCGATTGAGGCGGACGTTCAGCGGGCACGTGAGCACGGCTTCGCCCCCGAGGGCGATATTATGATTCATGGGATTCAAAACGGCCTGGGATGGATCGGTCGATTCCATCGGCTGGCTGACTGGACCGATGGTTGCAATCAAGATTAGTTTAGGATGGGTATCCGTGACGACCCGAGAAAACAGCAAATCGGAAAACTGCCGCAACTGCAGACCCATCGCGTGGGCGGCGACAATCGTTCTTTGTTTTGCGTTGGCTGGCTGCGGCAAAAGTACGATCCATTCGCCTGAACAGCCGGTCACTCTAACTGTCTCGGCGGCGATCAGCTTGAAAGAAACGCTCGACTCCCTGGCGCAAAATTACAATCGGGAGCATCCGGATGTTCGCGTGGTCTGCAACTACGGCGCGTCGGGGACGCTGCAGCACCAGATCGAGCAAGGAGCGCCGGTGGACATTTTCATTTCCGCAGGCGAAAAACAAATGGACTCGCTGCAAAATGAAAACCTGCTCACGCCCGGTACCCGCCGCGACCTGCTCGCCAATCAGCTTGTTTTGATTGTTCCCGCGAACTCAAGCGCGGTGCACGGCCTCGGCGATCTCGCAAAAGCCTCGGTTAAATTCGTCGCCGTGGGCGAGCCTCGGACCGTGCCCGCGGGGATGTATGCGAGGCAAGTGCTGGAACATTTGCATTTGTTGCCGGCGATAAAATCAAAACTTGTTTACGCGGGGGACGTTCGCCAAGTGCTGGCGTACGTGGAAAGCGACAACGCCGCCGCGGGACTCGTTTACACGACGGATGCCCGCATCTCGCGCCGCGTTCGCGTGGTCGCCACTGCGCCGGCCGATTCACACGAGCCGATTCTGTATCCAGTCGCGGCGCTGAAGGCCTCGAAGTCTCCGCAGGCCGCACGATCATTTCTCGACGCGCTCGAATCGCCCGAGACTCTCGCCATGTTCGAAAAATCCGGCTTCGCCGCGGTACCCGCTCCCGCGGCAGTGCACTGAGCACACATGGCGCTCGATCTATCGCCCATCTGGATTTCGCTCGAAACGAGCGTGACGGCTACGGCCATAACTCTCGTGCTCGGGGTCGCGGCCGCGATTTGGCGCGCGAATCGCCGCGGCATTGGACCGGCGCTGCTCGATGGCATTTTTCTGCTGCCGCTGGTGCTGCCGCCTACCGTGGTCGGTTTTCTGCTGTTGCTCATCTTCGGTCGCAACGGGCCGCTTGGGCGGCTACTTTTCCATTTTGGCGCGAGCGTCGTCTTTTCCTGGCCCGCGACGGTGATCGCCGCCGCCGTGGTTTCCTTTCCGCTGATGTACTTGAGCGTTCGCGCGGCGCTCGAGCAAGTGGATCCGCACCTGCTGCAAGCGGCGCGCACGCTCGGCGCATCCGAGTGGCGCGTTTTTCGCCGCGTGGAGCTGCCTCTTGCATGGCCCGGCATTCTTGCAGGAACAATACTGGCTTTCGCGCGCGCCCTGGGTGAATTTGGTGCCACGCTCATGCTCGCGGGAAGCATTCCCGACAGGACGCAAACAATTCCCATCGCCATTTATTTTGCGGTTGAAGCGAACGACTTGCATCAAGCCGTCGCGTGGTCGCTGATCGACATCGTCATCTCTTTAACCATGATCGCTGGAATGTATTATTGGACGCATCTGCGAGGCCCCGAAAACGCGCGGTGGGCACGTCGCTGATATGGCTCTCGAAGTCCAATTCGAGAAGCAGCTCGCCAGCTACAATCTTTCCGTCGAGTTTTCGTGCGACGCGGAAACGCTCGCGGTTCTCGGCCCCTCCGGCGCGGGAAAGAGCATGACGCTGCGGTGCATCGCGGGACTCGAACGCCCCGATCGAGGCCGCATCGCGCTCGATGGCCGCGTGCTTTTCGATTCGTCGAAAGGCATCGACACTCCCAGCCGCCAGCGCCGCGTGGGCCTGCTGTTCCAGAATTACGCGCTGTTTCCGCATTTGACGGCGGCGGAAAATATTGCATTCGGCCTGGATGGACTGCCTGATGCGGAACGCGTCCCGCGCGTGCAAGAAAAAATCGCGCAAGCGCACCTCGAAGGCATGGAGAATCGCTTGCCGCGCCAGCTTTCCGGCGGCGAACAGCAGCGCGTGGCGCTTGCGCGCGCGCTGGCCATTGAGCCCCAAGCCCTGTTGCTCGACGAGCCTCTCTCGGCTCTGGATACTCATTTGCACAGCCAAATCGAGCGGCAATTGATTGACACACTGGCGCGTTTCCGGCGTCCCGCGCTTTTCGTCACGCACAATATGGAGGAAGCTTACCGCATCGCGGCGAATCTCGTGGTGCTGACGAAGGGCCGCGTCGCCGCCAACGGTCCCAAGGAAGAAATTTTCCGGCGTCCACCGAGCCTAGAAGTGGCACTACTGACGGGCCTGAAGAATTTTTCCCGCGCGCGCGCGCTTTCGACGCATACGATCGAAGCGCTCGATTGGAATTGCACTCTGCGCACCGCTCGCGCCATTTCAGGGCCGGTCGCATACGCGGGCATTCGCGCGCACTACATTGAGTTCGTTGAAACGGGCGCGCAGGGTCCCAATACGTTCCCGGGCTGGCCGGTCCGCGCCAGCGAAACGCCTTTCGGTATCACTCTGTATATTCGTCTCCACAATCCGCCCGATGGAGGCGGCCAACATCACTTGCAAGCCGAGCTATTTAACGAAAAGTGGATGCAATGGAAAGATCGTCCGCAGCCGTGGGGCATTCGCCTAGATCCCGAATCGTTATTGATACTTCCGGAGTAGCAGAGGACGGCGCCTCACTTGAAATGTTTCGTGAATTTAATGTTGATGCCGAAGATCCCGTTGATGTCGCGCAAGGCGACAATGGTGATGTCGCGACGGATGGAGTAGTCCACTTCAATCACTTGCTGCTGGTTCGAATTGGCGTTGGTGCTGTAGGTGACGCTCAGATCCTTGGTCACCTGTTTCTGAATCGTCACGCGCGCCGCGGTGCTCTGCTCCACGCCGCTCGTCGCCAGGCTGCTCGCGAGGAACGGGTCCACGCGGAAATTCGTAACGCCGAAGAGCCGGGCGATCGGGCCGCCGAGCTGGCTCGAAATAGCCTCGGATAAAAGCGCCGTGGCGCCGAAGTTTTGCGTTTGCGAAGACGACGACGTCATGAATCCCGTTTCCTGGCCCGGCGTTCCCAGCGCCAGCAGGCTGATGATGTCGCTCGCGGCAAGCGGCGGATCGGAGCGGTAAGACAGTTGCATCTTGCTCGCGGGGCCCGAAAAATCCAGCGTGATTTCGTAGGGATTGATTGTCGTGGAGGCTTCCACGTTCAAAACCGGATCGAAACGGAAGGGATTGGAGAAATTGATGTCGCCGCGCGTAAGATGGTACGTGTTTCCGTGAAACGCCATTTCGCCCGTTAGCAAATGAATGCTTCCGAGGACGATGGGATGTTCCCACGTGCCTCGAACGTGCACCCCTCCCTCCGCCGTGAAGTGCGCGCCGGCCCACACGATCCGCGCCCCGGCGCTGGTATTAGCTTGAATGTCGAATTGCAAATTGCGCAAATACGCGGACGCGGTTGTGGGGCCCGTAATCGTCTGCGAAGAAACGGACAGCGCCGCGAAATTCACGTTGGACGCAAACGTGATGCGCTGCACCCTGACATTCCCGGAAAGCAGCGCGGCG
>Ga0307374_10015949_pt1 | contig 10043 bp, 7 predicted proteins | sample OX3MG_FD_202532 | JGI IMG/M metagenome (GOLD analysis project Ga0307374, IMG submission 202532) | Soil microbial communities from Risofladan, Vaasa, Finland - OX-3 | ecosystem: Environmental > Terrestrial > Soil > Coastal area > Acid sulfate soil | place: Finland: Risofladan, Vaasa | collected...
TGCTCCGCCAGCTGCCCAGAAAAAGGAGAATCATCAGCGCCGTAAGGCATGCGGCCACGAGCCCTTCCCGGATCACGCCCTGCACGGCCGCGCGAACGAAAATCGACTGATTGAACATCGGCGTGATCACAACTTGCGGGGGAAGCAGCGCCTTGATTTGCGGCAGCTTGGCGTAGACCCTGGAAACCACATCCAGGGTCGAGGCGGAACCCACTTTATAAATCGTCAGCAGGACGCCGCGGAGCCCGTTCATGCGCACGATGTTAATCTGGGGAGAGTAGCCGTCGCTGACGTTGGCCACGTCGCGCACGTAAATCGTCGCGCCGTTCTTGGTCCGGATGGGCAGGTTATTCAGCGCCTCAATGCTCTGGGTCGATCCGTTCAACTCGACGTTAAATTCGGTCGAACCCATTTTTGCCGTGCCCGAGGGCAACGCCAGATTCTGCGAGCTGATGGCATTGACCAGATCGACGGGCGTGAGCCCTTTCGCCTGCAGCGCCGGGATGTTCACGTTGACCGATACTTGCCGCAACTTTCCGCCATACGGATAGGGAATCGATACCCCGGGAATCGTGGACATCTGGCCGTGGACGGTGATCCACGCGTAGTCGAAAAGTTGCTGCTCCGAGAGCCCTTCTCCCCGAATGCCAAGCTGCAGGATGGGCACGGCGGACGCGGAATAGGTGATGATGAGCGGGGAAGAGATGCCGGGCGGCAATTGCCGCAGGATGGTTTGCGCGGTTGCGGTGATCTGGGTGAGGGCCACGTTGACATTGGTGTTGGGCTGGAGGTAAATCTTGATCACTCCGCGCCCTGACATGGTTTGTGCCTCGACGTGATCGATGTTGTCCACGACAGTGGTCACATAGCGCTCGAACGGCGTAATCACGCGGTCGTCCAACTGTGTCGGGGACAACCCGGCGTAGGTCCAGGCCACGCTGACCACGGGAATATCAATATCCGGAAAGATATCGGTTGGCGTGCGCTGCAAGACGATCGGAGTCATCAAGACGATGACCAGCGCGGCCACGATAAAGGTATAAGGCCGGGTCAGCGCGATGCGTACAATCCACATGGTTCTTTCCTCGTAGTCCTCGTAGAGAAAGAAAACAACAGATGCAGCAAAACTCCTGAAACGCGCTGGCGATCTGGCGCGCCCCAAGCGCAATAACCATGCCGCTTTTGATGCCCGGGACCCGGGCGGCGTTACACGCCGGCGGAAATCACTTGTAAAGCCGGAATAATCGTTTGCGGGGCGGGGCGGCGCAACGCAGCCCATTGCCGCCGCGAATTGTAAAGAATTGTAAAGTTGCATGGGGAAATTTCTCTGTAGGGATGCTTGAGACTGGCCGCGAAGGGGGCCGGTGCAACCAGATCGTGTCCCGAAATGGTTTTTTTTGTGGGCTGTCAAGACGCCATTTTCAAAAAAATAAAAATATTTTTGAAGGGCAAAAAAACGCGGAAACCCAAGTATTTTGCGGCGATTCTCGCACCCGGTTATCTATAAAAGTACGTCGGGGCAAATAGAATAATTGAAATTGTTTTTGTATTGCTGCTATAGTGTTGCGCGCGGGCGACGGAAAGTAAGTTTCAATAACTTCATAAATGTAATTTTAGATGTACCCGTAGCAGTCCGGTAGATGGAAGCAAGGTGTGTAAGTGGTGCTACCGGGTTGTCATCCCCTCCTAATGAGTTGAGGGCGCCGTTTCCCGCAAATCGCAGTCGCATGAGCGGCTGACAGAGAGGCGCTAAATCCGTCCGGGCTGTTCGCCTCGGAGAATTTTCCGAGGGACGCATGTATGGCTCAGATATTTCACCACAGCACGAACACTATCGCTCGCGTGAGCATCTTTGGCGCGGTAATCCTGATTGCTTTGCTGGGATTCACTGCAAACGTCGTGAATGATACGTCGTACGTCACAGAGGTGGGAGACGCGAGACCGCAACCCGTTCCCTTCAGCCACAAACATCACGTGGGGGAATTGGGTTTGGATTGCCGCTACTGCCATACCTCGGTTGAGGTATCCTCCTCGGCGGGAATGCCCCCTACGCAAACCTGCATGACCTGCCATTCGCAGATCTGGACCAACGCCGCCGTGCTGGAACCGGTGCGGGCCAGTTACCGGGATTCCAAGCCGATTTCCTGGTTGCGCGTGAACGCCGTTCCGGACTTCGTCTACTTCAATCACAGCATTCATATTCACAAGGGCGTTGGCTGCACGACCTGCCACGGACCCATCGGGCAAATGAACATTACCTGGCGCGCCAACACGCTTTACATGCGCTGGTGCCTGCAGTGCCATAATGCCCCGCAAAATTATTTGCGGCCGCGCTCTCAGGTGTTCAACGCGTTTTATAAGCCCCCCAGCGATCAATTGGCTTTGGGCAACCGTCTGATGAAGAAATACAACGTGCAGAAGCTGACGGACTGCGTTACGTGTCATCGGTAAGGGATAATTTCGGGAGAACCAGGCAATTCCATGGATAATGACAGAAAAAACGGCGAGCGGCCCGGCCTGGATATAGGTCCGTTGCAGGCGGCGGCCAGCGACGGCAACGCCCCTCGGTTTTGGCGAGGGCTGGAAGAGCTTGCCGATACGCCGGAGTTTCGGAATCACAAGGAAAATGAATTTCCCCATGGCGCCAATAATCCTGGGGCGCAGCTGGATCGCCGGGAATTGATGAAGGTGATGGCCGGGTCCGCGGCCCTGGCGGGATTGACCGGATGCACGAAGCTTCCCGACCAGACAATTGTTCCTTACGTGCGCCAGCCGGAAGAGATCATCCCCGGCAAGCCCCTGTTTTATGCGACTTCGGTAACCCTTGGCGGCGTTGCCACGGGCGTGCTCGTGGAAAGCCACATGGCCAGGCCCACCAAGATTGAGGGCAATCCCGACCATCCGGGCAGCCTGGGAGCAAGCCAGAGCTTTGCTCAGGCAGCCGTTTTGGGGCTCTACGATCCGGACCGCTCGCGTGTGGAAGTCCACGACGGCCGCATCGGGGGATGGAGCGAATTTCAGGACGAGCTGACCACGACGCTGGCCACGGAAAAGGGCAATGGCGGTTCCGGCATGAGGCTGCTGACGGAAACGGTCACTTCGCCGACTCTGGGCGCGCAAATTCAGAAATTTTTGAAGGCGTATCCCTCCGCAAAATGGATCCAGTACGAATCGGTGACTCGCGACAATATCCACGAAGGCGCAAAGATGGCCTTTGGGGAATACGTGAATCCTGTTTACCTGGTGGATCAGGCGGAAGTTATTGTCACGCTTGATTCGGATTTCCTCACCAGCGGCCCGGGAAGCATTGCGTATGCGCGGGCGTTTGCGCGCAAGCGCCGTGTGGAAGGCGTCGAATCGAAAATGAACCGGCTGTACTCGGTCGAATCCACGCCCACCCCAACCGGAGCGATGGCCGATCACCGGTTGAGAATGCGGGCCTCGGATATCGAAGGGTTTGCCCGCGCCCTGGCGCGGGAAGTGGGAGTCAGCACGGTCGCCGCCCCGGCTGCTGCTCCGGACATCCCCAACGGATGGCTGGCGGCGCTGGTGCGCGATCTGAAGCAGAATCCCGGAGCAACTCTTGTCGTGGCCGGAGATCAGCAGCCGGCCGTGGTCCATGCCATCGTGCATGCCATCAATCAGTCCCTGGGCAATTTTGATAAGACGGTTTATTTCACCCAGCCGATCGAGGAGTCTGTCACGTCGCAGTGGGAGTCCCTGGGCGGGCTGGCGGCGGACATGCGCGCCGGAAAAGTCACCACGCTGTTGATGGTCGGCACGAACCCGGCGTATGACGCGCCCGCGGATCTGGACTTCAAGGCGTTGCTGCCCAAGGTCGCCTTCACCGTGCATCTGGGCTTGTATGAGGACGAGACTTCGCTGCTGTGTCACTGGCATATTCCGCAGGCGCACAGTCTGGAGTCATGGAGCGATGCGCGGGGATACGACGGCACGGCATCGGTGATCCAGCCATTGATCGCGCCGCTGTATGGCGGAAAATCCGAGCAGGATTTCCTCGCTGTTTTGAACGGCGAGGCCATAAAGCCCTCGCACGATATCGTTCACGATTTCTGGCAGGCCCAGCGGCCGAACGTGGCGCGATTCGACGCGTTTTGGGAAAAGACGCTGCGCGACGGAGTCGTTGCGGACACGGCCTTCCCTCCGAGAAAAGTTTCTCTGCAATCCGGAATCGGAGCGCAGCCTGCTGCCGCCGCCGGGTCCGGGCTTGAAATTGTGTTTCGTCCCGACCCCACGATCTGGGATGGGCGTTTTGCAAATAGTGGTTGGCTGCAGGAATTGCCCAAGCCGCTCACCAAGCTCACCTGGGATGCGGTGGCCATGTTCAGCCCGAAGACGGCCCAGCGCCTGGGACTGCAGACCGAGGACGCCGTAGAGCTGAAGTATCGCGGGCGCACGATTATCGCGCCTGTCTGGGTTATGCCGGGACACGCGGACGAAATGGTGACCGCGTTCCTGGGCTATGGCCGCACACGATCCGGGCGCGTGGGAACGGGAGCGGGTTTTGACGCGGGATGGATTCGTCCCTACGCCACGCCGTGGATCGGAACGGGCCTGGAAGTCCGGAATACGGGCAAGAAATGGGATCTTGCCACGACGCAGACGCAGAGCAGCATGGAAGGGCGCGACCTGATCCGCGTTGCGACGATGGATGAGTACGGCAAGAACCCGGTGTTCGCGCAGTTTGACAGAAAAGACAACCCATTTTCGCTTTACCCCGCAGTGAAGTATGACGGCTATAAGTGGGGGATGTCGGTGGACCTGAATTCCTGCACGGGCTGCGGCGCGTGCGTGATTGCTTGCCAGGCGGAAAATAACATCGCCGTGGTCGGCAAGACGGAAGTCCGGATTGGCCGCCACATGCACTGGATCCGCGTCGACCGCTACTACGAAGGCGATCAGGAAGATCCGAAGACCTATCACGAACCGGTACCTTGCATGCACTGCGAGGACGCGCCATGCGAAGTGGTCTGCCCGGTGGCGGCGACCGTGCACAGCTCCGAAGGCTTGAACGAAATGATCTATAACCGCTGCGTCGGCACCCGGTACTGTTCCAACAACTGCCCGTACAAGGTGCGCCGATTCAATTTTCACCTGTATTCGGATTGGGACACGCCCAGCCTGTTTGGCATGCGCAACCCCAATGTGACCGTGCGCAGCCGCGGCGTCATGGAAAAGTGCTCCTATTGCGTTCAGCGGATCAACGCGGCGAAAATCAACTCGGAATTGCAGGACCGCAAGGTGCGCGACGGTGAAATCGTCACTGCTTGCCAGCAAACCTGCCCGTCCGAAGCAATCGTGTTTGGCGATATCAACGATCCCAAGAGTAGGGTTTCCCAGTTGAAAGCGAAAAATCTGGATTACAGCCTGCTCGCAGAGTTGAATACGCGGCCCAGGACCACGTATCTTGCGAAACTGCGTAATCCCAATCCTGAAATCGAGAAATCGGCGGCGGTCTAAATCGGAATGACACATGGCAGATAACCCGGCACATAGACTTGCACAACGAATGGCGGACGAGCCGGTTCTTGGCCCGGGGCAGACCTACGCCTCGGTTACCGATAAAATCGCCTCAATCGTACAAACACGCCGCACACCCACGTGGTGGATTGTCGGCTTTGGCGTGACCTTTGCGATGGTCATGATGCTCATGTACGCCCTCACGTATCTGTTTCTTTCGGGCGTGGGCATCTGGGGAATTCAGGTTCCCGTGGCCTGGGGCTTTGCGATCGTCAACTTTGTCTGGTGGATCGGAATCGGACATGCCGGCACGCTGATTTCGGCGTTCCTTCTGCTGCTGCGGCAGAAATGGCGAACATCGATCAACCGGTTTGCGGAGGCCATGACCCTGTTTGCGGTCGCCTGCGCCGGAATGTTTCCGCTGGTTCACATGGGGCGTCCGTGGGTCGGGTATTGGATTTTCCCGTATCCGGACACGATGAAATTGTGGCCGAATTTCCGCAGTCCACTGGTCTGGGACGCGTTCGCGGTTTCCACGTACGCTACGGTATCCCTGCTGTTCTGGTACGTCGGGCTAGTTCCGGACATGGCGACGCTGCGGGACCGTGCCATAGCCCGTCCGGCAAAGATGATTTACGGAATCCTTGCGATGGGATGGCGCGGGTCGGCGTCTCACTGGCACCGGCACGAAACGGCCTCCTTGCTGCTCGCCGGACTGGCGACGCCGCTGGTTCTCTCGGTGCACACGATCGTCAGCTTTGACTTTGCCTACGGCATTGTTCCCGGATGGCACTCGACGATTTTCCCGCCCTTCTTCGTGGCGGGCGCCATCTATGCGGGATTTGCAATGGTGCTGACGCTGGCGATACCGGTGCGGGCGCTGTTCGGCCTGGAAGATTTAATTACGAAAAAGCACCTGGATAATATGGGCAAAGTGCTGCTCGCCACCGGCCTGATCGTGGGCTATGGCTACATCTTTGAAGCGTTCATCGCCTGGTACAGCGTGAACAAATACGAACGCTACATGATGATCAATCGCGCCTTTGGGCCGTACGCCTACCTGTACTGGCTTTTGATTCTCTGCAACCTGGTGGTGCCGCAATTCCTGTGGTTCCGCAAGGTGCGATCCAGTGTGTGGGGTCTGTTTGCGGTGGCTATGTTCGTGAACCTGGGCATGTGGCTGGAACGGTTCGTGATCGTGATCGTCAGCTTGAGCCGGGATTTTATGCCCTCGGCATGGGGATTGTTCCACGCCACTCGCTGGGACTTCGCGGTACTGTTCGGATCGATTGGCCTGTTTTTGATGCTGGTGTTCCTGTTTATCCGTGTTCTGCCCATGATTTCGATTTTTGAAGTGCGAGTGCTGGTGAGCAAAGAAGATCAGAAAGCAATCGAACAATAAGGTGGCTGTTTGTAATTGATTTTCGTTTGCAGGGTAGAGAGGAAATGATCAAGGACGACGCAATTTACGGATTGATGGCGGAGTTCGGTACGCCGGAAGAGTTGCTCGAGGCGACCAAACGCACGCACGAAGCGGGCTACCGCCGCATCGATGCGTTCTCCCCGTTCCCGATCGATGGATTGTCGCATGCCGTGGGTTTTCATCACACCAGGCTCCCGCTGATCGTTTTGTGTGCGGGTATTATTGGCGGGTGCTCGGGTTTCTTCCTGCAATACTACGCGGCGGTGATCAGCTTCCCCCTCAACATCGGCGGCAGGCCGCTGGATAGCTGGCCGGCGTTTGTCCCTATCACGTTTGAATTGACGATCCTGTTTGCGGCGGCCGCGACGGTGTTCGGCATGCTGGGGCTGAATGGATTGCCGACGCCGTATCATCCGGTTTTCAACGTGCCGCGCTTTGCGCTGGCTTCCCGCGACCGCTTTTTTCTGTGCATCATGTCGGAAGATCCGAAGTTTGAGCTGGACGCGACCTGGAAATTTATGGAGACGCTCAACGCGCGCGAGGTGTGTGAAATTGATCTTTAGGCTCAACCCCGGACGCCCGGTTCCGGGCCGGTGGATGTTCCCGGCCGTCGCCCTTCTCCTGGTGTGCGCAGGATGCCGCATTGATATGCATGTGCAGCCACGCTACAACCCGTATGCCGCGACCAACTTTTTTGGCGATGGCCAGTCCGCTCGATTGCCCGTTGCAGGGACGGTTCCGCGGGGGCCGCTGCAGTTGGGAGCGAATGAGCTTTTGTACACGGGGAAGGTGAATGGCCAGCTGGCGCAGGTGTTTCCCTTTCCGGTGACCGCGGCGGTTGTGGAGCGCGGCAGGCAGCGGTTCAATATTTATTGCTCTCCGTGCCACGGATTTGGCGGCGATGGCGACGGCATGATCGTGCAGCGAGGCTTCAAGCGCCCGCCGTCGTATCACGATAAGCGGCTGATCGACGCGCCTGTGGGACACTTTTTTGACGTGATTACCAATGGGTTCGGCGTCATGTATCCCTACGGCTACCGAGTCCCGCCGAAGGATCGCTGGGCCATCATTGCCTACATTCGCGCCCTGCAGTTGAGCCGGCAAGTACCCATCGCCGACGTGCCAGCAGCGGAACAGGCAAAATTGCAAAGCGGGTCGCGATGAGCGAAACCGGAGACAACAAATTGAATCTGTTGAACTTGGAACGATATTCCAAGCCACTGATCTTGGTGGGCGGCGTTTTGCTCGCCATCTGTATTGCAGGTGGAATGGCGAACAAGGACGACTTTTACCGTTCTTACCTGGTCGCCTTTTTGTTTTGGCTTGGTGTCACGCTTGGCTGTCTGGCGGTGCTCATGGTGCAGCACCTCACCGGAGGGCAGTGGGCTTTCATCATCCGCCGCATCCTGGAAGCCGGCACGCGAACCCTCCCGCTGATGGCGCTGGCCGCGTTGCCCATATTGTTTGGCATGAAGACACTGTATGTGTGGGACCAGCCCGGCCAGACCGATCCGGCCATTGTGGGCAAGCACATGTATTTGAATTCCGGGTTTTTCACCGCGCGCATGATTTTGTATTTCGTGGTCTGGTTCCTGCTCGTGCACTTCTTGAACAAGTGGTCGCGCCAAGAAGATTCCCATGCTACGCCGAACGTCTGGATACGCATGGAAAATCTGAGCGGCATTGGACTGGTGATTTACGCGGTCACCATTTCGTTCGCCAGCGTGGACTGGGTGATGTCCATCGAGCCGCGATGGTATTCCACCATTTACGGCATGCTTTTCATGGTGGGCCAGGCGCTGGCCGCGATGGCATTCTCGGTGACGGTATTGATCTGGCTGTCCGATCGGAAGCCATTTTCCGAATCGATCACCCCAACCCATTTTCAGGACTTGGGAAGTTTTCTGCTGGTTTTCGTGATGCTCTGGGCGTATCTGGAATTTTCACAATTCCTGATTACCTGGGGCGGAAACCTTTCCGGCGAAATTCCCTGGTACGTTTACAGGATGCGGGGAGTCTGGGGAGCGGTTGGGCTGATGCTTGTACTGGGCAGTTTTGCGCTGCCATTTTTCCTGCTACTGTTCCGCCATATCAAGCGCAGGAAGAAGTGGCTGTTGGTTGTCGCGGGCCTGATCCTGTTAATGCGTTTGGTGGACATGTACTGGATGGTGTTGCCGGCTTTTGGCCGAGGCGATGCGCATTTGACGTGGATGAATGTGGCCCTGCCGTTGGGCATGGGCGGGATCTGGTTCGCGTATTTTACCCGGCAGTTGCAGCGCATGCCGGCTCTTGCGATCCACGATCCGCGCATGGAAGGAGTGGCGAAACATGCCGCCGGACATGAATAAATCACTGAATGTCCCCATGAACTCCCCGGGTTACGAGACGCGCGATGCCAATTTGCGCTTCGTGGTGGGCACCCTGATTGCTTTGGCCGTGATGGTTTTGGGCACGGCATTGGTTTGCTGGGGAATGTTTGATTATTTTGTCGGGCACGTCGAGGATGCTCCCGCTTCGACCTCTCCGTTTGCGGGAACGCGCCAATTGCCGCTGGGACCCATGTTGCAAGTGCACGCGCGCCAGGATCTGCTGCAATATCAAGCAGAGGAGCGGAAGCTGCTGGAAACTTACTCCTGGGAAAACCGCGGCGCTGGAACCGTCAGGGTTCCCATTGAGCTTGCGATGCAATTGCTCGTGAAGAAGGGGTTGCCGGTGCAGCAGTCGGCGTCGTCCCCGGCAGCGGCAAAGGCCGCGCCAGCGAAGGGGAAGAATCCATGAGCGGCAAAGCCATAAAAATCGTAGCTGCTGCCGTCTTTTTTGTGGCCTTCCTGGCCGTCGCGACTCCGTCGCAGGCCCAGCAGCCTCGCCCCGCGATCCTGGATCAAGTGAGCGTGACGCAAAATTTGAATGCGCAGATTCCGCCCGATCTTGTCTTTCACGACGAAAACGGGAAAAACATTCGCCTGGGGGATTTATTCGGGCAGAAGCCCATCGTTCTTTCGCTCGTATATTTTAATTGCCCCGGACTGTGCATGGAGGTTTTGGACGGGGAGCTGCGGACCATGCGGTCGGTGCCGCTGGATCTCGGAAAAGATTACGAGGCCATCACCGTCAGTTTTGAGCCGACCGATACACCTGC
>Ga0307374_10015950_pt1 | contig 10043 bp, 11 predicted proteins | sample OX3MG_FD_202532 | JGI IMG/M metagenome (GOLD analysis project Ga0307374, IMG submission 202532) | Soil microbial communities from Risofladan, Vaasa, Finland - OX-3 | ecosystem: Environmental > Terrestrial > Soil > Coastal area > Acid sulfate soil | place: Finland: Risofladan, Vaasa | collected...
AGCTGAAGGTTCCGCTGGTGAGCAAGGTGACGGCGGGGCTGGTGATCTACCAGGGGCTGACCACCCGGGAGCTCGCCCACCTGAAGGCCAAAGATATCCACCTTGACCAGGCCCGGGTATGGATCGGGGGGACAGACAGGACTAACGGAAGATGGCTGGCTCTGGTGGCCTGCCAGATGCTTCAGCTGGGGAAGTACCTGCGGCAATACCCTCATCAGGCGGCGCCCTTGCTGATCCGGGCCGCCAGGGGTAAATCCCCAAGCCTCACGCAGATCCAAAACCGGATGCAGCAGATATTAAAACAACTGCGAGGGCTAAACCCCGGGGTAAGAAACGCCGTGCAGATCCGCTCCAGCGTGATCACCCACTGGTTAAAGGGGAACAATCTCAGGCAGGTGCAATATATGGCCGGGCATAAATACGTGTCCAGCACGCAGCGCTACCAGACCAGCGACCTGGAGGACCTCAGCCGGGAGGTGGCCCGGCATCATCCGATGAGCTGAACAAAAAAATATCTTTGTGCCCTTAAAATAGTAAGTCATGGAAAAATCGATTATCAGCCCCGCATACAAAGCGTTTTTAACAGAGATCAAGCAGAAGGTGTACCAATCGCAGTACCAGGCCATGCGTCAGGTAAACGAAGCCTTGATCGGCCTGTATTGGGAAATAGGGAAAGGTATTGTGGAAAAGCAAAAACAACACAACTGGGGCAAATCTGTGGTGGAGCGGCTGGCGGAGGACCTGCAAAAGGAGTTCCCTGGAATGCAGGGCTGGTCAATGGCGAACCTGTGGAGGATGCGGAAATTTTACCTTACCTATGAAGGGGATGCAAAACTTGCACGGCTCGTGCGAGAAATAGGATGGGGTCATAACGTGGTGATTTTTGAGAAAGCGAAACAAAATGTGGTACGTCATTTTTATATTACGATGTGCCGCTATTATGGTTGGACAAGAGATGCACTCGCTGATCAGATGGATCTGAAGCTGCATTAGAAATATGCGATGAATCAAACCAACTTCAAGGCATTGCTTCCGGAAGGAAAACAGAAAAGAGCATTACTATCGGTCAAAGATGAATACCAGTTTGATTTTTTAGAATTAGCAGAGGACTACAAGGAACGAGAAATGGAACTGGCCCTCGTGAAAAATATCCGACGGTTTTTAATAGAGATGGGTGGGGATTTTACCTTTATAGCCAATCAATACCGGCTAGAAATAAACGGTGAGGAGTTTTTTATTGACATGCTTCTGTATCATCGTAAGCTTAAATCACTTGTAGCAATAGAGTTGAAGACCGGGAAGTTTAAGCCGGAATATGCAGGCAAGATGCAGTTCTATTTATCGGTATTGGACGACAAAATAAAGCATGAAGATGAAGGCCCTTCCATTGGGATCATTATTTGCAGGACAAAGGACAGGATGCTGGTAGAATACACTTTAAAAACGGTAAACAGCCCGATAGGTATCGCATCCTATGAGGTCACTAAGTCATTGCGTGGCCGCATGAAACAATATCTGCCATCCCCCAAAGAGCTGGAACAAAAGCTTCTCCACTTTATTGAAGCGATCCAGTCAAAGCGGTAATCTCAACCCGCTTCTAATACGCCCCAAGTCAGGAACACAGATCTCAGGTCTCCCCGCCGTGGCCGTCAAAAAGGTGCGCCAGTTCCCTTTCGTGACCTGTCACACTTTTTGGCCATGGCCGGGGGAGCCCGTCGTCCGCTGCTGACGGAACGGCTGTCCCTCGCAGCTCCACCATTTTGTCCGCCACCTGCCGGCCACGCGGCCCTTATCTTTTTCATTTCCCTGCGGGGCCAAGGCCGTACGGCGGTCTGCCAGCGGCTCCGTGCGCCTGAAGGCACACTCCCGCCCCTGGCGGTCGGGGTGGCATGACGGAGGTGGCGGGCGCCGCATCCCCGTCCGCTTGTTCACTCACTCCCGGTGAGCGGCTACCCCAATCATCAAAGCCTTTTACAACCCATTAAAACTATACTGCCATGTATTATCCGTAAGTATGCAGACTGCTGGGCTATACATAACGATGATACCAGCAAAAGCCGTCCCCTGATGGAGAAGGAAGTGGAAGCCGTAAGAATCGAGTACCCCGACTTGAATGATGAGAAGGTGCGCACCGTCTATGTAGACCAGGTCGAAGGCCTGGACAATAAGCCCTAACCATCTTTTTTCTTTCAATTGAAAGAAAAAAATCCAGTATTTTTAAAGGGACACAGAAGTTCTTTGACAATCATCCTGGGGACTGTTGCCAGGAAAATCGGTTGGGACGTTAAAAAACGTTTGGTAATTGCTATCCCTTCTGATACTATACAGCTGGAATTGGTTCCAGTCTGAGGTTAATTGGGAAACTCCGGAAAGATTTAACTTCCTTATTTTATAATGTACTGAAAAATCAAACATTACTTCCTGATTTTTTACAAAATGCTTAGGAGTATTTTATGATTTCCACATTTTTGGAGCATCCATTTTTGTAAATTATTACATAAATGGACTTATACTCCAGAATTTACCTGACTTTACAGAAATGGAATAGCGATGATGCCTCGCAAGATATCGCCCCACGCCAAACAATCCCTCAGCCAATTTAGGGCTCTTTGCATCACAGGGCCAAGGCAAAGCGGTAAAACAACCTTGAGCAGACAGCTTTTCAAGGGCAAACCATACATCAATGAAGAAAACCCTTCTGTTCAATACGAAGCAGAAGTAAATCCTGAATTATTTTTGAAAAAATATGAAAATGGGGCTCTGTTTGATGAAGTTCAAAGAGTGCCACATATTTTCCGTTATCTGCAGGAAATATTAGATCGGAATAAGAAAAGAGGGCAGTTTATTTTGACAGGTTCGAATAATTTTTTGTTACAGGAAAAAATATCCCAAAGCCTGGCAGGCAGAGCAGGCTATTTATCTCTACTGCCATTTAGCTATGCAGAACTGGCACAAGCAAAGGTGGCAGTTAAAGATGTGAACAAACTTATGCTTACTGGCGGCTACCCAGAAATATGGGATCAACATTTAAATCCGGGTATTTGGCTCAATAGCTATATTCAAACTTATGTGCAAAGGGATGTGCGATTGCTACGAAATATTACCAACCTTGCAACATTTAACCGGTTCATTTATTTATGCGCAAATTACGCAGGGCAAATTTTAAACCGTGATGAACTGGCAAAACAGACAATGGTAGATACTAAAACCATTTTAGCATGGTTAGGTTTATTAGAAAACAGCTATATCATTTACATATTGCAGCCTTGGTACAATAATATGAACAAAAGAATTGTAAAAAGCCCAAAGCTGTATTTTTATGATACGGGTTTACTTTGCTATTTACTCGGTATAAAAAGCAATTTCGCCTTACATAGACATACCGCTTATGGGAGCATTTTTGAAAACTGGGTAATTACTGAAATCAAAAAGAACAATCTAAATACTGGATTAAACGATGGCATGTTTTATTTTAGGGACAATGTAGGTAACGAAGTTGATTTGATTACAGAGAGAGATGAAAACCCACTTGCCATAGAAATAAAATCCGCTTCAAAGTTTGAAATTAGCATGTTGCGGAACTTGCATTTTTGGCAAAAAAATCAGCCAAAAAGCAACGCTGTATTATTATATGGCGGAAGGACTGCTCAAACATATAGCGATACATTGAGTATAGCACCATGGACTGAGGTGGCAGATTTATGATCTAAATGGTCTTTCCAAGGCATTTCGCCGCATCATCCGGGACCAAAATACAATGTACTTGTCACAACATGTATGTAATTACGTAAATTTTTTAATAAGACAATCAATGTGCAATAGGTTATTATACCAATAATGTTAGCATTATTTAGCAAGATTTCAGGCCCAACGTTTATTTTTACATTCTGAAAGAGGAATAAAATTAAAAGGAGTTAAGGCCATGCAGGAATTAAAGGCTGAAATACAGATTCAGGACAAAAAATTTAATTTGTTTATTTCTGGTTCCCGGATCAGAGATAAGGTAAAAAACATTGCAGCTATCATTAATGCAGATTTAAAGGATGAGCAACCCCTGTTCATCGCAGTACTGAATGGTTCATTTATTTATGCTGCGGACCTTTTTCGGGAACTCACCATACCCGCGGAGATTTGTTTTATTAAACTGGCATCCTATACAGGAACGGCCTCCACGGGTCCATTAATCACGGCTATCGGATTAAATGTTGAACTGAAGGACCGAACCGTGGTCATCCTGGAAGATATTGTGGATACTGGCAGGACAATGCATGATTTTTTACCCCAGATCCTGGATAAAAAACCACGGAAGGTCCTGGTAACGGCACTTTTGACCAAACCGGATGCCATACGTTACCCGATCAGTATTGATTATCCCGGATTCCCGGTCCCCGATAAATTTATGGTAGGGTATGGGCTGGATTATAATGGACTGGGAAGAAATCTCCAGGATATCTATTGTCTGTCGGAATAAGGTTAAAAGGCGGAATGATCAGTTGAATACATCCCTGATCCGGTCAAAAAAGTTCTTATCGGATTTATCCGGTTTAGGACGGAAGTTATCGGATTGCTGCATTTTATCCAGCATATTCTTCTCTTCTGTGGAAATATGTTGCGGGGTCCAGACATTCACATGGATCAACTGGTCCCCACGTTCATAAGTATTGACGCCGGGAAATCCTTTTCCTTTAAGCCGGAATATTTTACCGCTCTGGGTACCTGTGGGGATTTTTATTTTAGCTTTTCCATCAATGGTTGGTACTTCCACCTGAGTTCCGAATATCGCTTCCGGTATGGATATATGGAGGTCGAAAGCCACATTCTGGCCATCCCGCTGAAGTTCGGGATGCTGTTCCTCCTCGATAAGGATGAGCAAATCACCTGGTTGCCCTCCCCGTTCTCCGGTATTCCCTTTTCCGTTCAGGCTCAGCTGCATGCCTTCCTGTACTCCGGCAGGAATATCCACAGAAACTGTTTCTTCCCCGTACATACGCCCTTCTCCATGACAATTCGGACACTTGGAAGTGATGATATGTCCCTCGCCCTGACAGTTGGGACAAGTGGTGACAGTTTGCATCTGTCCAAGGAAGGTCTGGGTAACCCTTTTTACCTGACCCGTACCCCCGCAAGTATTGCAGGCCTGGTATGCGCTGCGGTCCTTGGCTCCCAGACCCCCGCACACATTACAGGGGATGTATTTTTTAACTTTGATTTTTTTATTGGTCCCGCGGGCGATCTCTTCAAAGTTCATCCGGATTTTTACCCTCAGGTTAGAGCCCCGTATACCCTGGTTTCTGCGACCACCTCCCCGGGCATTACCTCCGAAAAAGCCACCGAATATATCATCACCGAAAATGTCCCCGAAATTGGCAAAGATATCTTCCATCCGCATACCGCCCGCTCCCCCTGAAGCAGCGCTGCTTCCGACCCCCGCATGGCCGAATCGGTCGTATTGTCCCCTTTTGTCCGGCTCGCTGAGTACTTCGTAGGCTTCTGCCGCTTCCTTGAATTTTTCTTCCGCATCCCGGTTACCGGGATTGCGGTCGGGGTGGAACTGCATGGCTACTTTGCGATATGCCTTCTTGATCTCATCCTGCGAAGCGGACCTGGCCACCCCCAAAATATCATAAAAATCTCTTTTTGCCATTATTTCAATTTGTCCGCCCCGGCTTAATTAATCATGAAATCATCTGCAAGGAACATGATGAAATCAGGATATGCAAGTCTGCAACTGATTATTTGCCCACCACGACCTTGGCATGGCGGATGATCTTGTCATTGAGATAATATCCTTTCTGTAAATTATCCAGCACCTTACCTTTCAGCTCTGCTTCCGGAGCCTTGATTTCGGTAATGGCATCATGCAGATCAGTGTTGAAAGCCACATGCAGGCTTTGCATCTCCCTGAGCCCCCTGGCCTGAAGAATACCTTTCAGCTTGCCAAAGACCAGCATGACTCCATCCCTGAACATGCCCATATCCCCGGATGTTTCCAACTGCCCGACGGCGCGGTCACAATCATCCAGAATATCCAGCAGCGAAATGATCACCTCCTTGTTGGCTGTTTGGATCAGTTCTATTCTTTCCCTGGCATTGCGCTTTTTGAAATTATCAAATTCCGCCACTAACCTGAGATATTTATCCCGGAGTTCCTGCATTTCCTTTTCAAGCCTTTCTGATTCGGATTCATCTTCCATGTCATCATTTAGATGTGCCGTTCCACTGATGTTTTCATCGGTATTGATATCACTTTCTGGCGGGTTATCTGAAAAAGCCTGGTCTTCACCGGGTTCCTGATGGGTAGATTCCATTTTTCTTGAGATTAATTGTATAGATAGGTCAGTCAATTTTTTTGCCAATATCCCGTTTGCAGACAAATTGTCACTGGTAAGTCATTACCTGAACAGTTGATTTTCAAAACCAAACGGGTATTATCCTAATTTTGCGGGGTTATGGCCCTACCCAGACTGAAATTGAAAAATACGGTTCGCAGCAGGATAATTGATGGTCATCCCTGGGTTTATGCCAACGAGGTGGCCGCCTTAGAAGGCCAACCGGAGCCCGGCAGCATCGTTGAGGTGTTTACTTATACCGGTAACTTTATTGGAAAAGGGTTCATCAATCCCAGATCTCAGATCCTGGTCCGGATCCTGACCTGGGATGCCGGTGAGCAAATTGATCAGGCGTTTTTTCAAAATAGGCTCCGTGAAGCCTGGGAATACCGGGTTAGGCTCGGATTTACGGAAAACTGCAGGCTGGTATTCGGTGAGGCAGATGGGTTGCCCGGACTGATCATCGATAAATACAATGATTACCTGGTCATCCAGACCCTGGCCCTGGGAATGGATATCCGCAAGTCTCTGATTACGGAGGTACTTTCGGGTCTTTTTAAGCCGCGGGGTATTTATGAACGAAATGATGCTCCGGTCAGGGAACTGGAAGGCCTGCCCCTTCAAAAAGGATATTTAAGTGCTCCATTTGATCCCCGGATCATCCTGAGGGAACATGGATTACAATTTATAGCTGACCTGGAAAACGGGCAGAAGACTGGATATTTTCTGGATCAGCATAATAACCGTAAGGCCCTGCAGCACCTCGCTGCAGGAGCTGACGTGCTGGATGTTTTTTGCTATACAGGCAGTTTTTCCTGCCATGCTGCCCATTATGGAGCTTCCAGGGTACTCGGTCTGGATATCTCCGGGGAAGCGATCACCCTAGCCCGGGAAAACGCCCGACTGAACGGACTTGAAGATCGCTGTGAATTCAGGGAAGGAAATGCCTTTGATGAACTCAAACAATGGAACAAGGAATCAAGAATGTTTGACATCGTCCTGCTTGACCCACCTTCATTTTCCAGAAAACGGGAAAATATCTCAAAAGCCATCGCAGGGTATAAGGAAATCAATCTCCGGGGAATAAAAATGGTCCGGCCCGGGGGATTCCTGGTAACCTCTTCCTGCACGGGACTGATCAGCCAGGATATTTTCCTGCAGACTATTGGTCAGGCGGCGAAAGATGCACACAGAACACTTCGGCAGGTCGTTTTTGGGACCCAATCACCCGATCACCCGGTAATCTGGCAAATTGACAGTACCCGGTATTTGAAATTCCTGATTGCTGAAGTAAAGTGAGCATTAAAAACTGGGGTGGAATAAAGTTACTTGATGACGTTGAATTTTCCCGATTCCAGGATATTGCCCTGAAGGTCCCTGAGCTGGTAGATGTATATTCCGCTATAATATTTATCCAGGTTAAGGGTTGTACGCCCACTCACCTTGATATCATCAAATTGTTTTCCCATAAAATTGTATACAATGAAATCGTATTGTTTGTCGTTATTATTCTGCACAGCTATATTGATCGTATAGGATGCTGGGTTAGGAAATACCTTGACTATCTTATCGGGAGGAGCAAAAGGATTTCCACCCTCATTTATTTGCTGTGAAAAGGAAAGGAGGGAAATGAAAATAAAAAATAAAGATAAACCTGTAAACTTCCTTAACATACCTACAAATATAACATATTTAATAATATCTAATTACTAAATCCAAAACACTTTGGATCCCGGGCCATGAATTCCTATGTCAAAAATACGGGCATAATGGCGTAGCTACTCCTTAGACGTTGCTTTTTACCTAAAGTTTAACGATTCAGGTTCCATTTTAATTCCGATAAGCCAGATTAGAATCTGGGACAATTCACCTTATTCAGTGAAGAATTGGGGGAGGTGAAAAATCCCATGTAAGAAAAGGATAATTCAAATCCACCCATTCCCTGGCTTGCCGTCTTCAGGGCTGATACATTCACATCATAACTCATGCCGATTTCATAACTATCCATATCAAAGTTGACTACGGGGATGATGGCATCTCCAAGCCTGTATAACAACCCGATATAAAACATCCGATCACTGGCCAGTCCCTGCTTAAGCAAAGCAAAACCAACCATTCCGCCTCCGATAGTCTCCGTATACACTCCTTGCCTGGATTCATTGAACTGGCCGACTATTTTCATATTTTCCGTGACCGGCACGGTGATCCCGGCATTGAATTGGATTTTGGGAGCCAGGTTCACCAGGTCATTGGCATAAAAGGAAACCTTTGGTTTGTTGAAATGGTAATAAGATGCCCCAAGGAAATAGTTGACCCCATTGCCGACCGAACTGCTGAAGCTCAGGCCCACGGCACCATCAATATATAAAAAATTGTCTTTGACAAAATTTTCACCAGTGGTGGTGCCCGGGTCATAACCGCCATTCTGGTACTGGTTGTTGGTGGTGATCTTGGAAGGATCAAATCCCCGCTGAGTGAATCCTCCCATAAATCCCAGGGAAAGGAAGGTGGGCCGGTCCCTGCTGAGGGATTTATGGTAGTTGATTGCCGGCATCAGCAGGGTGGTCTTCAGATCAGTCGTTCCCGCCTGGTCATAAGCCATCTGCAGGCCGATGGTGACAAAATCATTCTGTTTGCCTACCGGAAAACGGGCTTCCCCGCTAAGTGCGCCGGTCTGGTAAGGGATAGTGACACTATTCCATTGGTTTCGGTATACAGCCTGGACCCGGTAATCGCCTGTGAAAATCCCAGCCAGGGCAGGGTTCCTTAACAAGGGGGCTTCGTAGAACTGGGACAGATGAAAATCCTGTCCACAGGCGGAAATGGAAACTCCTGATAAAAAAGCAATTAAATAAGATCGGGTAAATCTGTGGTTCATAGGATACAGATTTTGAGTGAATTGATTAACGCAACAAGGTTACATTACCCTTGAGCATAAAAACTTCATTATTATCACAAACCATTTCTGTCACATAAGTAAATACATCCGGTGTCAGCGGTTGCCCCTTATAGGTGCCATCCCAGCCGGAATTGATATCGTTGATATTGAAATTATCCCTTTCGAACACCAATTGTCCCCACCTATTGAATACCCGGAAATAGTTGACGATTTTAACTCCTTTCCCCCTGGGGTAAAACACATCATTCATCCCATCTCCGTTCGGGGTAAAAGTATTGGGAATATAGACCACCCCATGTGAACAAATGAGGTGTATGGTCACCGAAGCACTATCCTGGCAGCCGAAGTTGTTGGTAGCAGTGACTTCGTAGGTTACCGAATTCTTTGGTACCGAAATGGGATTAGCGCAGTTGGTGCAGCTCAGGTAATCCGTGGGATTCCACTGCCAGGCGGTGATTATTCCGCTGGCATAGGCATTAAGCTGAACAACTGAACCCACGGTGACCGTCTGGTTTGGTCCGGCATTGACCTGGGGCAGCGGATTAACCTGGACAGTGACTTCCGCAGTATCAGAAAAACAGTGGTTGGAATCTGAACCGATCACCATATAAGTAACCGTACTATCCAGAATGGACAGGGGATCGGGTATATCCGGGTTGCTCAACCCGTTTGCCGGACTCCAGATATAATTATACGCTCCCCCTATGGCAAATAGCGGGATCGGATGGGTGGCACAAACCGTAGTATCCGGACCAGCAGTCATGGAAAAAGGTTGGGTAACATTCACCTGTACAGAATCATTGGAAATACATCCT
>Ga0307374_10015959_pt1 | contig 10039 bp, 9 predicted proteins | sample OX3MG_FD_202532 | JGI IMG/M metagenome (GOLD analysis project Ga0307374, IMG submission 202532) | Soil microbial communities from Risofladan, Vaasa, Finland - OX-3 | ecosystem: Environmental > Terrestrial > Soil > Coastal area > Acid sulfate soil | place: Finland: Risofladan, Vaasa | collected...
TTCAACGGGACTCGGAGTGGGAGTTTCTGGTGCTCTCGTCGAGATTTTCAACGGCAGGACATGGCGCACAGTTGAGCTGCGAGCATCATCCAAGAGCGATACTTATGCTTCCCTCGGGGCCGTGTTCTGTCTGCAACCACGTAGCTGTTTCGTAGTGGGAACCGCGGAGAGCCCTCAAGTACTGCAATCCTTGATCAGTTACAAGTATGAAAGTGGATCCTGGACGTCCGAGCGGTTTGGAGGAGTAGGTAAGGACTCTGTCGACAATCTGAACCACATCTACTGTTCAAGCATGAATGACTGCCTTGCCGTTGGAACTTCCAGTTTCGGAACCTTCGGAAGTAGTCAGGCGCTTGCGGCCGTGTTTGCGGGTCACTCGTGGGAGCTCGACAATCCTTTGACAGCCCAACAGCAATCGGCGGGAGTTTCAGATCTAGCGGACGCTTCATGTCTTTCCGATGGTCAGTGTGTGACCATCGGATCCGTTGAGGTTGGTCCATATCTTGGCGTTACGAATACGAAGTTTACTTCCATTGTCGAGTCATTTCGCTCAGGCAAATGGCATGATCTCGTTTCACCACACGCTTCCGAGTTCGCCGGGGTCTCATTCGACAGTCTCGACTGCCGTCAAACGTGGTGCTCCATAATCGGAGTACAAGACACGACGTTGTTTGTCGAGACGTACGCGGATTCCGCGTTGCACCTCTCAGCGTCTGTCCCTTCGATTCCTGCGAAGACAGCGTTTGATTCAGTCTCGTGCTCTCCAGAAGGTCTTTGCGTCGCAGTCGGTTACACCCCTTCCGACGGGATTGCACTTGTGGGATCACTCCCAAGTGGTCCGGGGCCCGGTTGAGCAGATGAGTGCCCCAGAAGTCCCGCCTCGCAACGTACAACGCTTCTGTACCGAGTGCGGTGCTGCGGTTGCCGAGGAGGCTACATTCTGTGTGTCCTGCGGTCGACCTCTAGCTTCAAGGACAGAGGTCCTCAACCAGGTGGCGGGTTCACCTGACTCGTCTCTACGCTCACCGCATCGCTTTCTCCGTAAGCCCGTCCCGCTGATTGTCGCTTTCGTCACTCTCCTCGGAATCACCGGCTTCGTCATCGGCATCCACGTACTTCAGAAGGCCAAACCGGAGATCCTGTCGCTCTCACCAACCACTTCGGCTTTGCCTTCAGCGGGCGGGTCCATTCAGTTGTCCGGTCAAGTAAGTGACGCGCGCTCATGCACGGTGCGTCAACTGCCGGTTCAGAACGTTGTCTCTGTATCAGTGAGTCAACCAGCTGAGAATTGTGCGCACGATCGTTTTCGAGCGCGGGTGTCAATCGGACCAAATGTGCTTCAGCAGGTAATGCGTTTGCATTTCCAAATCGTCGCGCGCGATGGCAACGCCAGATCTCATCCAAGCCGGTTTACGATTGACGTTCGTCCGGCCACAGCTCAGCCATCGTCCAACTGGGCGGGCTACGTACAGAGGAGCTCCAAGCGACTCACCTTTGTTTCAGCCCGCTGGACCATTCCCGAGATGCACTGCGCATCGGGAAACGGCGGCCTCGCGGCATGGATCGGTATCGACGGCCGCGCGGAGTTGAACTCGGAATTCCGACCTGGCAATAACCTCTTTCAGGCCGGATCGGAGAGCGAATGTTCGCAAGGTCAGCAGTACGACTTCATGTGGTGGGAGTGGAATCCAGTCAACCTGTCGAACGCTGTACTTACGGTCAATCCAGGAGACGCCGTAATTGCGGAGGTCTTTTACCAGACCATTAACGGTCAAACCGGTTGGTGGTGGTACGTCGACGACGCAACGACCGGTCAGTCGATGCGGGCACCTAGCCCCGTTCCATACGACGGTCCCGCGACCACCGAGGACTTCGTCGTCGAAGATCCTGGCGTCTTTGGAACAGGCAACAACAATCAGCCGTTTGTAGGTTTCTCGCCCGTTACTTTTACGAGGATGCTTGTAGCTACGAATAGTCCGCCGGATTATCAGCCATTTTCTTTCGATTCGTTTGAGGCCGAAGGTGTTGTGAACATGGTGCATAGGGTAGGCCGCTCATTGCGGGTCCTCGCTGAAGGTTCGATGCCCAGTGAAACGAACGATGGATACGGGAAGATGACCGTGACCTATGTGGGCCCGTAGTAAGCACCAACCGATCGATCACACCACCCTCGATCAAAGTTCCACATTGAATCCAATGCCCGTAGAGTGCCCGTCCACGGTTGGAAGATCGAAGATTGGCGCCTGGAATTCCGATCTACGACTGCCCGGAATCGAGCGGATGAACCAACTCCACCGGCCACCAACCGGTCGGCCTACCGCGGCGGCATTGCTGCGTCGAGCTTCCGGTACAGCGCCTCAATATTCTCGAGCGACAGTGGGCCTGGCTCATTGATCTTCGTGATGATGCTGTGTCCACCCGATAAGAACACCCCTTCGTGCTCGTAGGGCCCCTTACCCATCTTGAAGTGCAGGCTCTCCGGCACCCCCCAGACGGCCTCGACGAACGCCATCGCCGGATGTACGCGCACGGTTCGGTCCCCGATGACCTGCGCAACGGGTATCACCAGTCGATAGATCTTTGCAATGTGCGCGGTCCTGTCTTCGCCGCCGATGGAGAGGTATTTTCGAGGGTCGGTGCTGGGGAACCTCGGGCTTCGATAGCGAATCTCCCCCGTCCACTTCTTCGAGTCAATGATCCACACGCCCGACGACGCAACGACAACGTGGTCGATGTTCGCCTCCGAGTCTCCGGGCACGTGTCGATCGGTCAACATGCGTGCGTCGGGTACCAGTTCATGGGCCAGATACCCACCCATCAGGTACTCGCCCTGGGCGCCCTTGAGGTAATTGTCGCCGCGACGTCGCGCGTCCAGACGCAGCGCCGAGGACCCGGCGACCGGGTCAACGTGAACAGACGAACCCCCTGGACCGCATTCCAGGCAGCGCACCCTCCTACCTAACGGTTCCCCGGGGTTGGTCCAGCCTCGCTGGCCCTTTTCGACCGTCGCCCCACAACTCGAGCAGGTGGCAGCGTTGCGGGTGAAGGGCTTCTCGGTCCAAGTCATCGTCTCAACCGTACGCCCCGCCCGATCTCGGACCCTCGTTCTCGGCCAGTAGACGAGTTAGGGCGTGTTTGCGAAACTCCAACGGCCTCGATAAGGAGTTCGCCTCCAGTCGACAGGTGACCCCGCTCGGCAAGAGCTGGTGTATGCGCAAACCGCTCGATCCTGCACCATCGGAACTGACAACTTTGTATCTGAAAATTGCGACGATTGCACTTCGATGTGGTTGTATGCGCACTTAATTTGGGTAAAAAGTCAGCCTAGCAAGAGGTCTTCGGACTCTTGACCGAGGATGACGGTTCTGTCGTAGCAGAGCTTCTGGCGATACGGGCAATCGGTGCTCTCCATCTGTCGCGTATCTCAGAAATCTCGATACTAAGAGTGCTGGACATTGTCGTGTGGATGGAACACGTTGCGGATCATCGGACCCCGCACAAGTCCACACTGATTTTTCGAGGAAATCGCCTCAATAAGGTGAGCAAAGAGCCTGATATCCGTAGTACGGGCAAGCTACTTCTGGAGATGGAAAAAGGCTCCCACCTTTGAGGTACCAGCCGCGTGGGAGCGAACGCGGCATACCTTTTAGGCCACGTGAACGCAGGAGCCCATTTAGATATGCTTGCCCCATCCTTGCGCTAGTTAAATTTGCGCCAGAAATCTGTGTGAGTTGGAATTGGGTACCCGCCAAGTTACTGTTTGTGAAATTCGCTTTACTGAAGTTTCCGTAGATGACGTTCGCGTTCACGAATGTGGCGTTCGTAAAATTAGCGCCAACCATGTTTGGGTTTGTGAAAGTTACACCAGCGAAATCGGCACCAGTAAAATTCGTATTCGAGAGATTTCCGGCAATCGTCACGTTGGTGAAATTGCAACCGGAAAGGTTTGCGCCCTTTTGTAGTGTGCAACCGTGATTCGAAGAAGTCGACTTTATCGTGATTTCACTAAGTGTGCTAGTGCTCAAGGACCAAACATGAACATTGTCGGAAGATAGGGCACCAGCAGGCCCGCCGACATTGATTGTGGATATAACCTTCCCGGTATTCTCATCAATCTCGCTGATCGTTGCGCCACCGTCAGACGCCCATACGTGCGAATTATCAACTGAAATGTTGAATCCATACTGGGGTTTAAAAACCTGCGTTGTATAAACAACAGTCCCAGTCTGCGCATTGAGTTTTGTTAAGGTACCGTTCGTTCCAGTGATCCAAACAAACTCACCTTTTGAGATCACTTGAAAAATACTGCTGCCAATATTGAGCGTTTGAAGTTCAGCTCCGGTCTGGGCGGATAGTTGAGTCAACGTATCGCCACTTCCTCCCCAGTCCCCAGCCCAAACGCTTTCACCATTCGATGAGATTGTTCCCGGAAGAATATTAAGTGGTATGTCAGAAGTAAGGGCACCGGTCGTGGCGTCAATCTCATAAACACTTCCATCACTATCTCCAACCCAAACGTGGGTCCCGTCGGATGAAATTGCTGATGGCGAGTTTCCGGAGTTTGGCTGGCCCCCAAGGGAGATTGTTCGCGAGACAACTCCAGTCGCTGCAACAATTTCACTCACAGTATCGTCCATGGAGTTTGCGACCCAAACGTGGGTCCCGTCGGATGAAATTGCTGATGGCTCAGCCCCAACGCTGATCGTCCTGATAAGTTTGCCGGTCAATGAACTAATTTCAAAAACATCATCGCCGTTAGTGTTCGTCACCCAAACGTGAGCGCCGTCGGCAGAAACCCCATTTGGATCGCAATTGATATCACAAAGGTTGATCGTTGCTGAGACGGTGGGTGAAGCTGATGCGACGGTGGAGCTAAGTGTAAGAGCGAATAACAGGATAGAGAGACTGAAAAGCGTTCCCTTCGTCGCCATTGTTGTGCACTCCGTTCATCAGTCCACCTCTTGTGAGGCTAACGCCGCGTCTCTACTGTCAATGACAAACTCTTATTGTGCCAAGCAGGAAACGCTGGACCGGTTCCCGCCGTCCGCTCCGCTGGAGCGTGATGAACCCCACTATTCGTCAAACAAGTCTGCCCGCCAAAAGAGTTCGGCTGGATCAACTTCTAGCGAAGTATCAACAGCGCCTCGGCCATTGACGTGTATCTGAATCTCACGCCAATTCAACAATTTCTTTCGATCTTCGTTTTGATCCTTCACTTGTGCCACCCGACGTAGTCATTCACAATTGATCTCCGACTACGAACCATCATCGAAATTGGGGTCTAAGAGTCCGCGCAGATTACCGCTGTCCCGTAATTTTTGAATGGCAATTTCCTGGATCTGTCTGACTCTCTCTCTACTCAAATTCAGTTGAGCTCCGACTTCTTCAAGCGTCTCCTCGTCCTTACCGTCCAGGCCAAATCTACGTACGAGGACGATACTCTCCCTCTCCTCCAATTTCTGAACGGCAGACCGAACCGATTCATCGACCAAATACCTCACAGTTACTTCTTCAGGGTCGCTGACGGACAAATCTTCGGCATCCAGGTATGGAACCAAAGAGTAAGGGTCTGCTGCGCGTTTAGTTGACCCTAGTGCACGGAGTCCCATCCTCATCCGCGATCCATGGCTTCGTGCTACTTTCCCTTGAAGTGTGAACATTACTTACGACCACTTGGCTCATGGCCAGGTCTAGGAGGATCAGTGACGCCGAGAAGAAGAAACAAAGACGTTGCCCCGAGCTTTGATTTGTCATGCGAGGAGTTCGCTGCGATCCTAAGCGCAGCCGACGAGCAGTTCCTTGCAGGTAATTACGAGCGCGTCGAATCCGAATACCTTTACCCGCTTGGCATCACGGCGGAACGACTGCAGGCCATTAGCGATAACTGCGGCCCAGAGTTTTCGCGCAAGTTCATTGACTTGATCGGCCTTTCAATGTTACGGTGCGACGCCCCCGTGTTGAAGGCAGCGTCAATACTCTATTGGGAACTGGGCTTGATCGAAGCTAATCGCCAAAAGGATAGCTATTGGACGTTGACTTGTTTAAGGGGGCTGGTCGAGGCGTCCTTGTGGAGCGAAGACGACAACCTGATGAACGGCGAAGTCGGAAATTACATGCTGCTACCGGCGTACCTACGAATACACCTAACCTACTCATGCGAGTATGACTCACCAAGCGTTGAAGAAATGTTGGCAGAACTCCACCATCTGGGCACTCACATTCTGGAACGTCGGGTTTCATCCACGTCTGCGCATGAGAAGTTGTTGCAGATGGCGGCAGAACATCGAGACAAGTTTTCCCTTGAGTTCGATCTCTCCGACGAATACAACCAAGAGTATCTTAGGCTTCTTGATCTATTCGTTGGATCATTGGCTAACTGTGGATTCGACGGAGATATTGAGCGGCTCCACTTCAAATTTGGGCCAGAAGATGCCGAACGTCCGCTCATTCGAACGATACTTTCACGCGATCCCTTATTAGGAAAAATGTGGCTAATGCCCCCTGAGTTCGACTTCACCGAAATACTAGAAGGCGAGGACGTCAGCATTCGGAACAACCTCCAAGCGAGGCTTATCGATCGCGGCAACGTGCGCGAAAACACTGAGGAGGAGGAGAGTGACGGTCAATCTTTCTGATTCGACCATCGAAGTGAGTCTCGAGAGGCGTCGAATCGATGCGCCGGTACCCGAAAATGGCGAGATGCGAGAGACCTGCGCTTGAGCGCAAACCAGATCACCGAGACACCTCAACGAATCATGATTCTCACACCCGCTGCCGCGAGTGACCTGGAGGTCTTCACCGTCAGCCGAGGCGTGACCATGCTCCTCGACAAAGACGACATCCATCCGAAGCGATGGAACCTTGAGCGCTACGACATACTCCGCCTGTTCCGACTTAGGAACCACATTGGTGAGCCGCCACAACATCTCAGCCGGGATCTCAACTTACAAACGTCGCGCTCGGATCCACCGGATGTCGCCACCACCTTTCTGTGGACGATGGGGGGCCACCAAAGCGAGGGCACGGGTGCCTACGCCCGTCGAGGACAAACTCGCCAACATCTTTGGCCAGCGCACGAGCGGGGAACCTTTTTGAGGCATTCGCGTTGATGCGAGGGCCACATACCAAGGTGCGCAACGTGAACACTGCCTTCGGCACCAAGTACTTCTTCTTCGCCGACTATGACGAGTCGGGCGAATCGAACAAGCAGCCCCTCATCTCAGACCGCTGTGTCGTCTCTGCCCTTCACAAGACCCCGGCTGACACGTCTGCGGTATTTCGGGGCCCACGTTGACCTAACCCTCTGTTCATTTGGAGACTACGCCTGGTATCTTGAGATCGCCAGACGCATTCGTGACGAGTGGTTGTCAGAGCAGCACATAGACGTCGTCGAGTTCTTCCTATGATGCAATGCCTAGATCTCTTACGCCTCACGTAATTCGCCAAACGATTTCTTGACCGGCACTTTCGCCATACCGCACGAGAGATTTGTCGCATCTGGTTCGATTGTGCCACCGCTGGTAATTACCGGCATTTCGCAGCTCGAGCCGAGATCTTGTGTACGCATTGTGTGCGCGGGTCCGGTCGGCGATGAATCCATGATCGCAATCTTCCCGGATAACGTGACAAGCGCTCTGTTTAGGTCCCAGACATGGCAACGGATCGGTCTCGAATTACTCGATCGGATTAGTCCTTTGGTGCACGAACTATTGCCCCGACACATCAACGAAGGACATGATCGTCATGTGTGTCACACCCCCCTCCTATACCTGTTCTCCCATGACAGATATCGACCTCCTCTTCGAAACGTTCCCTGACACGACCTTTGAGCCCGGCCCGGGTCCAATCACCCTGCGTAGTACGGATGACCACAACCGCACGAACTTCATCGCCGACGAGGGCTTCCTCGCCGCCTTCTACCGCGGCGACTTCACCTACTGCGTACGCGACTACGTGCCGTGCGAACCCCAGCAGCGCTACACAATCAACTCGATATCGTTCTACCTACCGCCATTCGAGGTCCTGCGAGGCGTCGAGTCGTCGTACCGGCTCGACCTGCTTTGTAAGGGATCGGATTGGTGGGCGGTGATCAATATACGCGAGAGCTCGATCGTGGCTGAGTTCGGCGTCGACTCGCTTGATCGGGGACGTGAACTCGTTCAGCGCTTCCATAGTGGCCTCGCAAAGCGCCACGTGCCTGAGTCGATTGTCCCCTACGACGTATGGACCGGGAATGACTTCCCGTCGCGCAAGTCCTTCGACGACGTCGCGTGGGCGTCAATTGAGAACAACTACCCCACATTGACCCGTGGCAGCCTCGAGCAACTCTCGAACCTCCAGCGAACCAGGGCGTCTGCGGACGGGCGGATAATCATCTTCCACGGTCCACCCGGTACCGGAAAGACTTTCGCGATCCGGGCTCTCCTCACTCGGTGGAAGTCCTGGGCGCAGATTGCCCTGATACTCGACCCCGAAAAGTTGCTCTCGGAGCCCGCTTACCTAATGAGCATCCTGGACCACGATTCCAAGCAGTCCACGCGCCTTCTCGTCATCGAGGACGCCGACGAGATCGTGGAGAAGAACGGCACACGAGCCAGGGGACTGAGCCGCTTATTGAATGCCGCCGACGGCATCATCGGAGCGAGCAGTGACGTCATGTTCCTCCTGTCAACCAACGCCGGCCCGGGCCGACTGGATGCGGCCCTCACGCGACCAGGGCGATGCCTCGCCACTGTGGGCTTCGAGCCGTTCTCGGTCGTTGAGGCGAACGAACGCTTGGGTTCCTTCGGGCCAACACACCGGCCATTGACCCTGGCCGAGATCTACCGCAATCTCGGCGAAACGTCACTGCTCTCCAACGAACGGCCAATCAGCACCGGCCAGTACTTATAAGAGATTCGCGTGAAGCCCTACAGCGTGACTGCCAGCAAAGTTCTCTTCGAAGCTCGGGCCCTCGCCGACTTCTTTGACTCGCCAGTCATCGAGAGTTCGATGCTCCTGCTCGGCCTCGCAATGCAGAGCGACGGGGAGGCAGGTAGCGTCCTCAATCGATTCGGCGTGACCCCAGATGTCGCGCTCACTGTCGCTAGGAACAATTGGAGACCACGACATGACGCCGGTACGGTGCCCTCGCCTTCACTGTCCCCGCTGTGCCGACACATTCTTCGAAGGGCCAGCCGAAAGTCCAGCTGGCGACGCGAGAAGGAGATCACCACCGGGAGAATCCTCCATGTCTATCTCCGGCTTCTCTCCGGCGGCGAACTATGGATTCTTCGGAGCCAGAAGGTCCGGCGACGCCGCGCTCGCCGGGCCGTCCGTTACGAAGTCAAGGTCCGCCGGACACTGCGGATCCAGTTCGAAGGTGGCGAGGCTCTCGTATTGGCGAAAGACCGCAATAACCGATTCCACTTGGCCACGTATCCGCCGCGACGGTTCGCCATGATCCGATTTCGCCGTGCGAGACGCCGGAATATGCGGGTCCAGTCAAAAAACGCAGTTCCGGCGGCAGCGACCCCGAATATTCCGCCACTCGTGGATCGAATTCCGCAAGTACGGGACAACAGGTTTGAGGTCTATCAATGAACTCGATCTACGTCATTGGTGAGGAGAAAGAATGCTCGTCCTATTGATTTGTCTGATCGTCTATTCCGTCGGCCGCGCGCTTACGGGAATCAGTGAAAGCGTGAAGAAATAACCACTTCCTCCACGGGCGTCGCCTCAGTTAACTCCTCATCGGTGATTCCCCCAGAATGCGATGCATCCTCGCACGGTTGGATGGGACTGCTGCACGTTTAGTTGACATGAGACCCATATCGACAGCAGCCCCGTTCTACGACTCCTTCGCGAAAAACTGCAATCAAGGTTTACAGTGCGCGCCGTTTAGGAATTAGCATCTGTCCAGTGACCGGTGTCCATGAACTCTTAGATGGTGCCGCGGCCGCGTTGGGAATCTCAACGCACAACGCGGGCAGGTAGTTGGAGCGAGTGAGATCGCTGGGCAATCTTTGCCGCGTTCGCGTCTGCTTCATGGCAGATCAGC
>Ga0307374_10015960_pt1 | contig 10037 bp, 8 predicted proteins | sample OX3MG_FD_202532 | JGI IMG/M metagenome (GOLD analysis project Ga0307374, IMG submission 202532) | Soil microbial communities from Risofladan, Vaasa, Finland - OX-3 | ecosystem: Environmental > Terrestrial > Soil > Coastal area > Acid sulfate soil | place: Finland: Risofladan, Vaasa | collected...
GGCCCCTGCTGCGTGGGACCGGGGGCGGTCGCCTCCTCGGCGCGACGATCGTCGCGCCCCGAGCCGGCGAGATGATCCATGAAGTCGCCCTCGCCATGCGCACCGCCATATTCACCGGCCGGCTCGCCCAGGCGGTGCATGCCTATCCGACCTGGTCGACGAGCCTGCGCCAGGCGGCCGCCCAGTTCTTTGTGGAGACCAATGGCCGCCGGGCACGTCCGGCCAGCTCGCCACCGGTCCGGTGACGGCGCCCGGACGGGGTCGGTGTCGCCGTCGTGTCCGTGCCGGTGGGCGATATCAGGCCACTCGCTGAACGAGGGTGGTCACCCAGGCCAGTCGGTCGAGCACCAGCAGGACGCCCATGGCGCCGAGGACGACGGCGGAGGTGGCGGTGACTGCCGTGCCGTGCCGGCGGAGCCAGGCCAGGGGCGCGGCGAGCCGGTCGAAGAGGACGGCGACGGCGAGGAAGGGCGCGCCGAGGCCGAGCGAGTAGACGGCCAGGAGCAGCGCGCCGGATGCGACGTGGCCCTGCTGGGCGGAGAGGGCCAGCACCGAGGCGAGGATCGGCCCGACGCATGGCGTCCAGCCGAACGCGAAGGCCGCGCCGGCCACCGGGGCGGCGAACGGCCCGAGCCGGGCCAGGCGCGGGTGGATCCGCCACTCCCGGTAGAGGCCGGGTCGCTGGACCACGAGGGTCCCGAGCAAGAACAGCGCCATGGCCACCACCACGACACCCGAGACCCGGGTCAACGTGCCCTGCTGGTGCACGACGGCACGGCCGAGCGCGCTCGCCGAGAGTCCAAGGAGCACGAACACGCTGCCGAAGCCGGCGACGAACAGGGCGGTGTCACGCGTGACGGCGCCGAGCGCCCGGGCTGACCCAGCCCGTCGACTCATGGCAGCGGCCAGAGCGTCGCCCGGCAGCGCGCTGCCTGGCGGCGATACTGTCCCGACGTCGCGGGAGCCCTCGGCGCGCCGAGTCACGTCGAGGCCGCCGACGATCGACAGGTAGGCGGGAACGAGGGGAAGCACGCACGGCGAGGAGAACGACGCCACGCCCCCGGCGAACGCGGCCACCAGGCTGACGCCGGAGGCGCCCATCGATCAGGCCGGCACCGAGAGCCCGTAGAGCTGGTGGAGCTCGCTCGCCAAGGTGGATGCCGTGAACCCGCCGACGTGGGTGGTGAGCAGCGCGCCGGCAGGGCTGTAGAAGGCGGTCATCGGCATCGACCCGGTGCCGCCGAGGGCCTGGTAGAGGCCGTCGCCCTGGGAGCCGCCGACGTCGCTCGCCACGGCGGTCACCGTCGACGCAAGGTGGTACCGCTGGGCGAAGGCCTGGCCGTTACCGGTCTCGAGCGCGTTCACCTCCACCACGTCCACCTCGCCACGCAGCGCTCTCGCGTCCGTCGTGAACACCGGGAGCTCCGAAGCGCACACCGTGCACCACGAGGCGAAGAAGTTGACCACCACCGGCCGGCCGTGCAGGCTCGCCAGCGACACCTTGCCGGAGGCCCCGAGACGCGGCAGCACCCATTTCCGAGCCGTCGTGTTGTAGCCGGCGCTGGAGCCGTGGTCGACGACGGCGAGCGTGATCACCCCGGCGAGGACCACGGCGCCGGCGACGCTCACTGCCATGGTGCGCAGCCGACGCCGTCGGATCGCCGATCCTCGTCGCGGCGCCCGCTTGGACTCGGCTACCCGCTGCGACCGTGGCGGCGGTTGACGCTGTGCGGCCGAGGCCGAGGCCGGGGTCCGGCGCCCGGAGCCGGGACCCGGCCGCGGTGGCGGTCGCCGCTTGCGCTTGGTGCTCATGTCGAGGCTTGACGTGGTTCTGAAGCGCTCAGCGCGCCGCGGGAAGCAGGTCTCGGACCCGGTCTCGCCGGAGCGCCATGGCGAGGATCGTGCCGACCACCAAGCCGAAGAGCAGGTGGGCGAGGAAGAAGGCGATCTGGGGAACCAGGCTCATCATGGGATTGGTGTGAGGGAGGAGCGCCCAGCGGTTGATGACGTAGACGACCGCGCCTCCGATCACCCCCGCCGCCATCAGGGCCATCGGGCTGCGGAGCGCGGGGACGAACCAGGCGGCTCCGGCGATGATGGCGAAGAACGCGACGCCCAAGAATGCCGCGAAGGCGAAGTGCAGGATCGATCCGACGACGACGTGGCCGGCGCTCACCGGCATGGCCGCCATTACCGCGTTCCGGGCCGAGGGAGGGAGCTGGCTCATCAGAGTGGCGACGGTGGTGTTGGTGGCGTGACCGGTCATGAGCTGGCCGATCATCTGCACCTTGGCCGCCGGCACGTGCATAGAGACGAGCATCGGCCCGAGCTTGGCGACCATGGCGGCAGGGATATGGCCGGAGTGGATGGCGCCAGCGAGCTGGCTCATGACCGGCGCAGGGAGCGTGATGCCCATCATGGCCATGAGGGTCGGGAACATCGCAAGCGGCGGGGTGACCGTGTAGACGAACGACGCCATCCCCAGGTTGAGCGGGCTCGCATAGCCCATACCCGAGGCGCCCATGACGAGGATCATCACGACGATCATGAACAGACCGCCGAGAAGGCCGGCGCCAATGGCGGGCAGGGCGAGCCGTCTGCCCAGCGCAGCGGCGTCTCCACCTGCGGTTGGGCCTGCTCCGAGCCGTCCAGTGGTGCTCATCGAACCTCGCTTCCCCCGACCAGGTCGGGCCGGTACCGGTTCCCCTGTGGCGGGGCGATCGGGACGGAAACCCTCCCCGGGCCCCCGGCATTCCATCGTTCGTCGACCATCCCTCGCTCCCGGGCTCCAGCACCTGCGCTGTCGCTGTCTGCGCCGCCCGAGGCATCTGGCGCCTGAGGGCCCGCCAGCCGGTCGGATGTGCTCTTCGATGAGCCGCGGTGGGCTACGAAGAAGATGGACGGAAGGATCCGGCCGCCGAGCGGGTTCCGTAAGTCCTGAGCAGCACTCGCCGACGTGGCTGCCGGCCACAGGGGTGCCAGGCGGGGTGCCCCGGCGGATCGACGGGTACGCACGGAGAAGCGAGAAGGAGCGACGAGGGACGTGAGCAGACAACCCGCCCGGTGGCAGCGAGCGATCGACTGGCTGGGCAGCCTGGAACGGGCGACCCGGCCGGTGGCGGACGAGAGCCGCACCGCATTGGCAAGGCGCTGGGCGGCGCTCCCCGACCACGTCCGGACCCCCTCGCAGACCTTGGGTCGGATGGCGGTGGGCTGCGAAGGCACCCACGGTGTCTTTCCGCGCTGCAACTTCACCTGCACCCCCTGCTACCACTCGGCCGACGCCAACCGGGTGCGGGTCGACGGCGCCCACACCCTCGCCGAGGTCGACCGCCAGATGGCCCATCTCGCCGCGGTGCGCGGCCCGCACGCCCATGCCCAGCTGATCGGCGGCGAGGTGACCCTGCTCGATCCCGACGACCACGCCGAGGCGCTGGCGATCATGCGCCGGCACGGCCGCGAGCCGATGAGTTTCACCCACGGAGACATGGACTACTCCTACCTGGAGCGCATGGCGCTCGGCCCCGACGGCACCCCACGGCTTCGGCGCCTGTCGTTCGCCGGGCACTTCGACACCACCATGCGCGGCCGGCGGGGCCTGCGCCGGCCGACCTCGGAAGCCGAGCTCAACCCCTACCGCCAGGCGTTCTGTGACATGTTCCGCCGGCTTCGCGCCGAGCATGGCGTGGCGTTCTTCCTCGCCCACAACATGACGGTCACTCCCGGCAACGTCGAGGAGATCCCCCAGGTGATTCGCGACTGCCGTCCTATGGGCTTCAACATGCTCTCGTTCCAGCCAGCCGCCTTCGTCGGCGACGCGCGTCGCTGGCGGGAGGACTACGCCAGCCTCGAGGCCGACGCCGTGTGGGCGAAGATCGAAGAGGGCGCCGGGGCACACCTGCCCTACCGGGTCTTCCAGACCGGCGACGAGCGCTGCAACCGCTCCGCGTTCGGCTACTACCTCGGCGAGCGGTGGTTCCCCGTGCTCGACGACGACGACCCGGAGGACCTCGCGGCACGCGACGCCTTCTTCGCCTACCTCGGCGGGATCCACTGGGGTGCACGGCCGGCACTGCTGGTGGCCCGCCTGGCACGTGTGCTCGCCGCCCACCCCCGCCTGGCCGCCACCGCGGGCCGGTGGCTCGCCCGGCGGGTACGCCAGGCCGGCGGCGCCCTCGCCTTGGCACGCGTCCTGCGGCGGGGCGAGCTGGTGCCGATGACCTTCGTCATGCACCGCTTCATGCACGCCGAGGACGTGAAGCCGGCCTGGGAGCTGCTGCAGCGCGGCGAGACGAGCGACGACCCCCGGATCGTCGAGACCCAAGAGCGTCTGGCGGCCTGCTTCTACGTCATGGCCCATCCCGAGACCGGCCAGATCGTCCCCGCCTGCGTCCAGCACAGCGTGCTCGACCCCGCAGAGAACGCCACCCTCGTCGAGCTGCTGCCGCTCCCTCGGCGGCGAACGGCGCCAGTAGCGGAGACGGCTGCGGCCAAGGACGAGCCGTGCTGATCGGGCTGATCTCGGGTTCGGGCACCGAGCACTGGCCCGGACTTGAGCTCGAGCAGCAACGGAGCGCCGAGACCGCCTACGGCCCGGTCGAGCTGGTGTCCGGTCGGATCGGCGAGGTCGACGTCGTCCACCTCTCTCGGCACGGTCCGTCGCATCGGCGCCTGTCGAACCACGTCGGGCACAAGGCCAACCTTTCGGCCCTGATCGCGGCCGGGGCGGACGCGGCGATCAGCTGCACCGTCTGCGGCTCAGTCGACCCCTCGGTGACCCCCGGCTCCCTCGTCGTCTTCGACGACCTCTACTTTCCCTCCAACCGCCTGCCCGACGGGAGCCTCTGCACCTGGCACGACGAGGCCGGGGGGGCCGGTCGGGGGCATTGGATCTTCGACCGGCCATTCAGCGAGCCGCTGCGCCAGGCGCTGGTGAGCGCCGGGGAAGGGCTCGGCGCGGCGTTGGTGGACGGCGGCGTCTACGGGTATGTCGAAGGCCCGCGTTTCAACACCCGAGCTGAGATCACCGCCCTGGCCCGGGTCGGGGTGAGCGCAGTGAGCCAGACCGCCGGTCCCGAGACGGTACTCGCCGGCGAGGCCGGACTTCCCTACGCGCTGGTCGGGTTCGTCACCGACTACGCGAACGGCGTGGCCGACGAGCCCGAGGCGCTGGAGGAGCTGCTCGCCAGGGTCGCCCGGAGCGGCGACCGCTTCGCCTCGCTCGTCGCCGCCGCCCTGCCGCAGCTGTCAGCCGACGACCTGGCTCCTGCTGGCACGGTCCACCGGGTGGACCCGTGACCGATGAACGAGCCGTCCTCGTGATGGCCAAGGCGCCCCGTCCCGGTCTCGCCAAGACGCGCCTCGCCCCGATGCTCGGCGACGACCGGTGTGCGTCCCTGCAAACTGCGCTCATCACCCGCGCCGTCGCAGTCGCGACCTCGGTCGCCCCTGGCGCGACGTTCGTCGCCTTCGACCCGCCCGATGCCCGCGGTGAGCTCGCCGGTCTCGTTCCTCGTGGCGTCGAGCTGGTCCCCCAGTGCGGCGGGCACCTCGGCGAGCGCCTGGCTGCTGCGGTCACCGATATCTACGCTTTCCATCAAGGACTGCTCGTCGTCGTCGGCACCGACATCCCGCTGCTTGGAGCGCGCCATCTACGCGACGCCTTCGCGGCGCTCGCCGGCGGAGACGACGTGGTGCTCGGCCCGGCCTACGACGGCGGCTACTACCTCGCGGGGATGAACCGGCCCGAGCCGTCGCTGTTCGACATCGCCCCACAGCTGTGGGGCGGGCCGGACGTCCTCTCCGCCACGACGACCCGAGTGCGTGCGGTGGGGCTGCGCGTCGGCCTGCTCGAGGAGCTCCGCGACCTCGACACCCCCGAGGACGCCATGGCGCTGGCCGCCGAGGGCGGTCTGCCTTCGGCGCTTCGCTTGTTGCTCAGCGGCCCGGTCACTGTGTCGCCGGGAGAAGGCTCCCATGGCTAGGCGGGAGCCGACCATCACCGACGACGCGTGCCCTCCTTGCGTCGGCTCGCTCTCTCCGCTGCCGGTGGCCATCGTCGTGCCCACGTTGAACGAAGCCGAGGGGATCGTCGCCGTGCTCCGACAGCTGCGCCGCGGCTTCCCCGATTGCGAGCTGGTCGTCGTCGACGGCGGGTCGTCCGATGCCACGGCAGCCCTCGCCGCCGGCCACGCCCGGGTACTCCACAGCCCCGCCGGGCGGGCCGTCCAGATGAACGCCGGCGCGTCGGCCACCTCGGCCCCGGTGCTGTGGTTCGTCCACGCGGACTGCCGCATCGACCCGAACGCCCTCGGCCAGATCCGCGCCGCGCTCGCAGACCCCCGCGTCGTCGGCGGCGGGCTGTCGCTGCGCTTCGACCGGCGCAGCATCGGTCTCGACTACCTGGCCTGGAGTTCCACCAAGCGGGCCCGTCACCTCCACCAGGTCTTCGGCGACCAGGCGATGTTCGTGCGACGCGACGCCTTCGAGAGCCTCGGCGGGTTCCCCGAAATCGCCATCATGGAGGATCTCGAGCTCTCCCGGCGCCTCGCCCGCCTCGGCCGCCTCGTCGTGCTTCCCGCCACGTCGACGGCGTCGTCGCGCCGGCTCGTCGAGCATGGCACCTGGTCGATGATCGTCTTCATGCAAGCGCTGAAAGCGTGCTACTTCCTCGGTGTCGCACCCGAGAAGATCCGCCGCCTCTACCGCGCCGGGCCGCCCTGGAATCGCCCGTCGAAGCGGACCCGGCGCCCACGGGCGGCGCAGGGAACCCCCAGGCCGGCGGTCTCGGGGGGGCGAGACCCGGGCGTCGCCGCACCTCGGCCCCAGATCGAGCCGACCCGACCGGAACAGGCGACGCCCGACTGGGCTCACGTCCCCGACGAGGCCCGATGACTCGCCCCACACGCCCGACCATGCGATTGCAGCCCCCAAGGAGGAGACACCGTTGACCAGACCGCTCACCCAAGCCGAGGTCGGTGCCCGCCTCGACCGGCTGCGATGGAGCCCCCTGCACACGACCATCCTGGTGGCGCTCGGCGCCGGGTGGCTGTTCGACTCGTTCGAGGTGCAGATGTTCTCCAACGCCGTCGGCCCGCTCGGTGACCACTTCGGCGCCAGCGTGTTCGAGCGCGACGCCATCCTGGCGGTGTGGCTGGGGGGGATCCTGATCGGCGCCCTGGCCGGCGGGCGCCTCGCCGACCGTTTCGGTCGCCGGCGCCTCTTCGTCGGGACCCTGCTGTGGTACGCCGGGTTCACCGTGCTCACCGGGCTCAGCCCGGACCTCGGCGCCGTCTACGTGCTGCGCTTCCTGGCCGCGCTCGGGGTCGGCGCCGAGTACGCCATCGTCAACGCGGCGATCGCCGAGCTGATCCCCGCCCGGGTCCGCGGCAAGGCCAACGCCGTCGTCATGAACTTCTGGCCCGCCGGCGCGATTCTCGCCGGGCTGCTCGCCTACCTGGTCCTCGACACCCTCGCCGTCGGCGCTGCCACCTCCTGGCGCTACATGTTCGTCTTCGGTGGCCTCGTCGCCCTGGTGGTGCTGGTCTTCCGCCGGCGGATCCCCGAATCACCCCGGTGGCTCGTCGCCCGAGGCCGCCACGACGAAGCCGAGGAGATCCTCGCCACCCTGGAGGCCCGAACCGGCCGCCGTGTGCGACTCCCGCTGACTCCCGCCGTCGCAACATCCGATGCGGGGCTGCGCCAGGGGCTCGGCGAACTCCTTCGGCACCACCGGGGACGCCTCGCCCTGGGGGCGTTGCTCGACCTCGCCGAGGCGTTCGGCTACTACGGGATCTTCGCCCTTTTGTCGGTGGTTGTCTTGCACCAGGTCCACATCTCCGACCGCGCCATCCCGTTCTTCTACATCGTCGGCAACGTCGGCGGCCTCGCCGGCGGGCTGTCCATGGCCGCGGTGTTCGACCGGGTCGGGCACCGCCTGACCGTCGGCGTCACCTACCTGGCCGCGGCCGGTGGGATCGGCCTGCTCGCCCTTGCCACCGCTAGCCGCAGCGCCGTACTGGTGACCCTCGCCTTCGTCGTCGCCAACGCCGCGGGCACCGCCGCGTGGACCTCCGCGTATCCCACCTTCACCGAGCTGTTCCCGACGCACCTGCGCGGGGCGGGGGTCGGCGCCTCGGTCGCCGTCGGCCGCGTCGGTGCCATCGTCGGCACCCTCGCCCTCCCCACCATCGCCACCCACCTCGGTGCCACCGCCTCCTATCTGCTGGTGATCGGCTTCTGGCTGGCCGGGGTGGCCGCCATCGCCGTCTACTCCGGTCGGGGAGGCGTGGAGCCGGCCTGCCAGCCCTTGGAGCTCATCGCCTGGTCCGGTCCGGCCCCGGTGCCCGCCGAGGTGTCGGCGTGAGATCCGTCGGCACAGCTCCTCTTGCCGAGACCGACGTGGGCTGCCTGTCAGAAGATGTGGGAACCGAGCGGCCGCAACGGATCGCGGTCTGCGGCGGCCCGTACGCCAACCCCTACGCGCTCTCCGCCTTCGTCACCGACGCCCACCGGCGCGGCTGCGAGCAGCTCTACTGCCTGGGCGATCTCGGCGGCTTCGGTGCCGAGATCGACGCACTGTGGCTGATCCTCCAAGCAGCCGACATCACCTGTGTGGCGGGGAACTACGACGTGGCCATCGCCCGAGGCGACCCCGACTGTGGGTGCGGCTATCGCGACCCCCGCGACAACGAGTACGCGCAGCTGATCTACGACCACACCCGTAGCCACACCAGCCCCGGCTTCGCCGCCTGGATGGGCCGCCTCCCCACCGAGCGCCGAACCCGTATCGCGGGCAGCGACGTGCACCTCGTCCACGGCTCGCCGCTCGCCCTCAACGACTTCTGGTGGGAGTCGCTCCCCGAAGACGAGCACGCGCTCCGGGTCGCGGCCAGCGGCGCGGACGTGATCTGCTGCACCCACTCGGGCCTGCCCTGGCAGCGGCGGATCGGCGGCACCTTGGTGGTCAACGTCGGGGTGCTCGGCAAGCCGGCCAACGACGGCCGACGCGAGGTGTGGTACGCGATCGTCGATGTCGCCGGCGGGCAGGCGGAGGCCGAGCTCGTCCCACTCGTCTACGACTGGGGGGCCCAGGCCCGCTCCATGCGGGCTGCTCGAATCCCTGAATCGTTCGTCGCCACGATCGAGACCGGCTGGTGGACGACGTGCCTCGAGGTGCTCCCCCCCGCCGAGCGAGCCCGGGGCCGCTACCACCTCTACCGGTCTTCGCTGCCAACCGCCTTCACCCCCACCGGCGGCACGTGGAGCGACGACAGCGACGATCGTCGCAGCAACCCGGCCGGCGCCGATCCCCACGTCGACGAAGGGAACAACGGCGACGCCGGAAGCGAGGACCTCCCGGTGGTGCCGCTGTTCGGCAGCGCCTACTTTCCTCGCCGCCTGTGGGTGTACACGAACTTCCACTGCAACCTGGCCTGTGACTACTGCGCGGTCGGCTCGTCGCCGCGCGCCCTTCCACGGCTCCTTCCCGCCGAGCGCTTCCGTGCCCTCGTCGACGAGGCCGTCGCCGAGGGCTTCACCGAGCTCTATCTCACCGGCGGCGAGCCGCTCCTGCACCCTGACATCGCTGATCTCCTCGCCTATGCCACCGCAGCGCTCCCCACCGTGCTGCTCACCAACGCCACCGTGCTGCGCGCCACCCGCCTCGAGCGGCTCCGCGCCCTCGCCGGCAACCCGAACCTGGTCGTGCAGACCTCGCTCGACGGTGCACGACCTCCTACCCACGACGCCCATCGGGGCGCGGGTACGTGGGCCAAGACGATGGACGGTATCGCCACCCTCGTCGACTTGGGCCTGGCGGTGCGGGTGGCGATGACCGAGACGCCGGAAAACACCGGCGAGGTCACCGAGGTCGCCGCCCTGCTCGCCGGCGCGGGTGTCCCAGCCGACCGCTTCGTCGTACGCCCGCTACTGCGCCGGGGCCTCTCCGACTCCGGCCTCGACATCACCGAGACCACCACCGTGCCCGAGCTGACCGCGGCAGCCGACGGGCTCTACTGGCACCCCGCCGGAGCCGA
>Ga0307374_10015961_pt1 | contig 10036 bp, 11 predicted proteins | sample OX3MG_FD_202532 | JGI IMG/M metagenome (GOLD analysis project Ga0307374, IMG submission 202532) | Soil microbial communities from Risofladan, Vaasa, Finland - OX-3 | ecosystem: Environmental > Terrestrial > Soil > Coastal area > Acid sulfate soil | place: Finland: Risofladan, Vaasa | collected...
GCCAGGTGGACCTCAAGACCGGTCAGTGACATGCCCGGTTGTCTAGCATGAAACGGTCAGACTGTCCAGTCAGCCATATCTAGGCAGGTCACAGCCAGGATCGCACGACTTTGACCTTAGCCCTGCCGCCAGGAGCGTGCCGCAGGAGCTTCAGCGCCGTTGTCCACCGGCCGCTCCCCATGACGTCGGCGACAAGAACTAGGACGCGCTCGTTGTACAGAATGTCGGCGGCGGCGCCTTCGTTGCGGGGCGGGACATAGGCGGCGAGCTGCTCATCCACCCAGCTCTTCGGCAGGGGCTCGCCTCGGTGGATGCGTACGGTGGTCTGGATGTTCAGCCCGATGATGGTGCCGTAGTTGACACCCGTGTGTATATCGGCGTGCGGGCCTGCGAAGCTGGTCCGAGTCGTGGGAGCGATCTCGTCGCTCGAGTTGGCTGTTACTGGCGAGGTTTCCGGGACCGGAATCGGATCCGGTTTGGTATGTGATGGTGGCGAATTGGCTGACTGTCCAGTCAGGCCCGCCTGCTGTTCATCTGCCGTGGCCTGTGCTTGCGTTTCGGCGGCAGTTAAACCTGTCATGTCCATTTCAGGATCCGTGCTAGCTGAAGGCATGCTGTCAATAGGAGGCCCGAACGGTGGCGTGGGATCGGCGGTCGGCACTGTCACGGAACGGCTCCTTGATGCGGCGGGACGCAGGATTATGCGCAAGGCGAGTCATCTGTGGTCTTCGATTATGGGCGCGGACATGCCGACGACTTTGCCACCTGGCTGGATGATCTCGACATTCAAATCAACGGCGGCATTCCCACGGATAGCTTCTAGCGCCTCCATACCGATGAGGTTCCCGGCTACCTCCTTGGACCGGACGCTGACGAACGGACCCGAGCCGGGCCTCTGTTCTCCAAGGAATGTGAACCGCTGGCCGTAGATCTCCTCTAGCGCATCGCGGGCCTGGCTCAACATCGCCATGAGCGCCGTGTCCGAAGTGTTGATTAGTGACGGATCCGCCCGGTAGCGGGTTAGGGCGAGCAAGTATGCGTTGAGTTCGCCCGCTCGAGCTTCCAACCGGGCTGCGTCGGTCTCTAGCGGCAGCGAGAGCGAGCCGACCAGTTCGCCTGGGACCTGCTCTGCCGTCATCTCTGCGCGTGTGTCACGGTGTCCCCGCCACCGAGCGAGAAGGGAGCCTGCCTGCTCGAAAAGGAAGGTAAAGGCTGCTGGAAGAGCGGACTGGGTGACCATGGCCAGGTCTACAGCGTCAGACACGGCTTCCCTCCCTCCCCGAACTGAGAACACTAACGGTGGCTCCTCGAAGGGTAACCGGGCAGTGGCCCCGCGTGGCAAGCGTTACCCTCGCGCCACCTACTGACAGTCTCTAACATTCAGTCGGCGCGTACTGGAAACGCCCTGGGGATTTTGGAGGCGCTGATCCCTGGGAGGGTACGGAGTCATGCCCGCGCGGTGGTGATCGGCCGGCGCGGGTGCAAGCCCGGCCCGAGCACGGCAGGGGGTTGGGCCGGTTCTGTTGTGGTGACGGTGAGGGCGTGGTCGCCGAAACTGGCGATGAGGTCGAGTCGTCCGCCGAGTGCGGCGATGTAGCGGGCGACTGCGTCGATGGTGGCCAGTTCGCCGCGTTCTATCTGGGATACCCGGCCGGGAGAGATTCCCATGGCCTGGGCGAGCTGGGCCTGGGTGAGTCCGTGGCGCTTGCGTTCTCCGGCGAGGCGCTGGCCTTGCCGCCGCAACGTGAGGGCCTGTTCGCGAGTCCGGGTGCGGGCGGAGACCGGTTGCTCGCGTGGGCGGAGCGCTCTGGGCGCCGCCCGGTCGCGGGATCGCGCTGTGACAGGCTGCGGTTTGCGTTCTATGGGCGGGTGTCCACCGAGGATTACCAGGATCCAGTCACGTCCCGGGCGCGGCAGCGTGACCAGGCGGGTGCGCTGGTCGCCGGGCACGGGCGGATCGTGGCCGAGTTCTTCGACGCCGGGCAGAGCCGGGTGCTGCCATGGGCGCGCCGGCCGCGGGCCGCCGCGCTGGTGGCGGCGATGGCCGACCCGGATCGCGGATTCGACGCGATCGTGGTGGGGGAGTATGAGCGGGCGTTCTGCGGCAGCCAGTACGTCCTGATGGCGCCGCTGTTCGAGCATTACGGCGTGCAGCTGTGGATGCCGGAGGCCGGCGGCCTGGTCGACTTCCAGGCCGAGGGGCAGGAGGAGATGATGATCGCGCTGGGGATCCAGTCGAAGCGCGAGATTACCCGGACCCGGATCCGGGTCCGCGCCGCGATGGCGGCCCAGACCCGCGAGCAGGGCCGCTACCTCGGCGGCCGCCCGCCCTACGGGTACCGGCTGGCTGACGCCGGGCCGCACCCGAACCGGGCGCACGCGGCGTGGGGACGGCGTGCCAGGCGACTGGAGCCCGACCCGCTGACCGCACCGACCGTGACGTGGATCTTCGCGCAGCGTCTGGCCGGGCATAGCGTCGCCCGGATCACCCGGGCACTCAACGACGCGGGCATCCCATGCCCGTCGGCGGCCAACCCCGGCCGCAATGCCCACCGCAGCGGGCAGGCATGGACGCTGACCACGGTGCGGGCGATCCTGGCCAACCCCCGCTACACCGGCCGCCAGGTATGGAACCGGCAGCCCACGGCCATGGACCTGATCGACCCGGCCAACACAGGCCTCGGGCACCGGCAGGTGCAGCGGTGGGGCCTGCCTGACGGCTGGGTCATCTCCGCCCGCCCCGCGCACCCGGCGCTGGTCAGCGAAGAGGATTTCATCGCGGTGCAGGGCATCCGCGCCGCACGCGAGAACACGGGCACCGGGCGGCGCTACCGGCTGGCCGGGCTGCTGCACCGCGGGATCTGCAAGCGGCGGCTGGAGTCGTGCTGGGCGAACAACAGGGCCGCCTACCGGTGCCGCCATGGGTATTCCAGCGCCAGCACGCCGGACCCCGCCCGGCCGAAGAACCTGTACATCCGCGAGGACCGCATCCTGCCGCACCTGCCCGCCCTGTGCGCGCTCCTGACCGTCGCAGAGAATGCCCCGGAGCGCAGAAGGCGCCGCACCCGCTGCGGAGCCGACGTATCGCGCCCGGTCACCGAAGAGGACGCGATCAGCTGCCTGCGTGCCCGCGAGATCCCCCTCACCTATGACCCGCGGACTGGGGACCGTGCAGGCAGACAGCCCCGAAGGCGTCAAGACCATCATCGCCCAAGCGAGCTAGCACCAGGGCGCTCCGCGCCCACCAGCCGATAGAACGACTAGAGAAGGGAGGCAGGCCAGCGGGCTGAGCGCCCGGCACGTGCGTAAGCCCGGGCCCGGGTGACGTTCTGTCATGCCCGGAAACAGCCAGATATGTACAAAAAGCGTGTCCGAGGGGACCGACCCCGTATCCCCATATTTCTCTATCTGCTACATCGCCGAGATCGATCTATGGCATGAATGTGTTCTTGGGCGGTTCTAGCCGTGTGGCGCGAAGGTCTTTGCGCGTTGCGCAGCAGAAAGACTGGCTGTGCCAGTCTGGCGGTTCCAGTGGGAGGCGCCAGCGGGCCTGCCTGCTGGTCCTGGTAACGTATCTACTTGGATACGTTAGGAGCTGAGTGATGGAAACGTCCGAGCTGCTGGAGCGGGTCCGGTCTGCGGCTGGCTTGAGCCAGGAGGAGCTGGCGCGCCGGGCTGGGACGTCACGCCCGACGTTGTCGGCCTATGAGCATGGCCGGAAGTCACCGACGATGGCTACGATGGCGCGGCTGCTGGCGCATGTCGGCTATGAGCTCGTGGCTCAGCCGCGGGTTGAGTTCACTGAGCGGGCCACAGCCCGCGGCCGGTCGGTATGGGTTCCCGATCATCTGCCGCGCCTGAATGTGGAGCAGGCTTTCGCGCGGGTGCGATTGCCGCTGCACCTGAACTGGTCCACCCGGGAACGGGTGTTCGATCTGGCCTCACGCGCGGACCGTGCCCGCGTCTATGAGGTCGTGCTGCAGGAGGGCCGCCCGGTGGACATATTGACCTACGTGGACGGCGCGCTCCTGGTAGATCTGTGGGACGAGCTAGTTCTTCCGCGTGCCGTGCGCTCCGCGTGGGCCGGCGTTGTCCGGGCTTCTCTGGACGCGGCGGCCTAGTTGCCTGAGTCGGCAGGTGATGACGAGCCACTGGCGGACCGCGGATCGGGCCTTTCGGCATTTCAGCTAGAGGTCGCCCGGCTGTTCTTCTCGCTTCCGGCAAGCCGCGGTTTCCTGCTCACAGGGGGAGCGGCCCTGCTCGCGCTGCATCTCACCAGCAGGCCAACCGAGGACCTGGACTTCTTCACCGCGCCGGAGCGGGGCGAGGTCCCGGCCGCACGCGATGGCCTGGAGGCCGCCGCCCGGCAGCGCGGCTGGACCGTCGAGCGGATCCGGGACAGTGACACCTTCTGCCGCCTGGTCATCCGCAGCGACACCGCGGAACTGCTGACCGATCTGGCAGTGGACGCACCGCCCGGCTACCCGGGCTCAGTCACTATCGCCGGGCCGACCTTCGCTCCCGAGGAACTCGCTGGCCGTAAGCTGCTCGCGTTGTTTGACCGGGCTGCCGCCAGGGACTTCGTTGACGTCTACCTGCTTGCCCAGCGGTTTCCCAGGGATCTGCTACTGGCCCGCGCAGCGGAGATCGACCTCGGCTTCGACACCTTGGTCCTCGCCGACATGATCGCAACCCTCTCCAGATTCACCGACGCGGAAATACCGCTACCAGGCGAGCCGGTATCAGCGCTTCGGGCCTTTTACAAGATCTGGCACTCCGAGCTGACCACATAGAACGCCGCACCGGCCTGCTCCCGACCAGGTGGACGGCGGCTGGCCTTGGAGGCAAGGCTCGCTGCTGGCGGCCGGGTGGCGGCAGACTGCGACACGTGGTGTTCCAGCCCAGCGCCTGCTCTCCTGTGTTCAGCGCATCGGCGAACGGCTGGCTATAGCGACTCAAGCCGTGCCGCACATCCCGCCCGTGCGGCGAAATTCGGTGGAATCGGCGGCATGACGGTGGAATCATCGGCACCTGACATGCGATCACATCTCCTGGGTCATTCGGGCGGTGCTGAGCCGTAGGGCGGCCACGCCGGAAAGACCGGCGGCCCGCCCTGAGGCCGGCATGTCCCGCACGGTTCACTCTCTCCGATGGCAACGCCAGCGCGCCCTGGCAGCCGACCCTGATGGCTGGCGTGGCTGGTGGCGGCCCTGGACCTTCAACGTTGTCGCTGACTTGCGCTACTCCCGCGCAGGCCTGGCCGCCGCCGATCGCGAACGCCGGCGCCGACCTGGACGACTTCGAACCGAAGGCTCCGCGCACTCGCCACCAGGCCCTCTACGACGCCTGGTGATCCGCGCCGCCCTGGTTGGTCCTTTGCCTCGTGCCAGGGAATACCGGCCGGAGAGCATCCCGGTGAGGGCCCTCCCCGGCTCAACCCACCCGCAATCCGTTCACCTACATCGAATCGCGCGAAGATCGCCGCCTGTGCGAGTGCGGCTGCGGAGCTGAGGTATCGCACGGCCCGTTCGTCTCGGGGCACGATCAGCGGGCACTGCACGAGCGCGTCGCGAAGAAGCGTCGAGGCCGCAGACTCGCCGAGCCGCCGTTCTGGCGCTCGTTTCCTCGGTCTGGTCGGGTCGTCGCACGGCCCCTGAACTGGGAGTTATGCGCCCGACATGCATCCCGGTGGTACTTTCTGGCCATGGGGAAGGGTTTCCGTGAGGCGATGCGGCTGATGCGCCGTCATGATCCCCAGGCGCAAGAGGATGGCTTCGCGATGCTGCGGCCCCGCGCGCGCGAGCACATCGCTGACCTGATCACCGAGTTCGAGCACGAAACCGAACCCGGCCTGCGCCGCTGGCTGCTTGAGCTCATCGGCGACGCCCAGGACGAGCGGGCCCTGCCGCTGCTGGCGCGGCAACTTGGCAGTCCCGACGAAGCGCTGCGGTCCCGGGCGATCACCGGCGTTGAGAAGCTCGCACCCCGCACGCCCGCCACCTCCTGTATCAGGAAAGAGCCAACGGCACGGACCGCTTACCTGGCTTGCCGACGTGACCCCTCGGTGGCGTACCCCTTGTTCCACGCGGTGCTGCGGAGCCGGTATCCCAGCTCGAGGTTCCGCGCGTCCTCACCCAGGCCGGGCCGCAGATGGAACCAGCCGAGGAATTCCCCAGTTGCGCCGGACTCGGCCGCCCACGTGCCCAGCCTGCCGGACCGCCCGTACGCGGCCAGGTAGCGCGGGAGAACGCGGCCCTCGATCTCAGCGCGGGGCGTGGCCTTGCCGCCGGTCAGGTAGCGCATGACCAGCGGGTCACCGTTCAGCTCGAACAGTGCGTTCGCATCGCCGGCGGTGAACTGGCGCAGCCTCAGCCGCCCGGTCTCCAAGATGACGCGCACCCGGCTATTATGAGCTGGCGCGGCCCGGCATTCCAGGGAGGACGGCAGGACCGCCGGCGGACTCCCGGTGGCACCAGCGATCCCGGACCCCGGGTGATCCCGCGCTGCGGGCCAGCACGGAAGCCCCGGTCACAGTCCGTAAGCGCCGCACCTGCCGTTTGACGCGCTCAGCCCCGCCGCTATTTGCGGCTGTCTCGGTCTGCAGATCGCCATCGTCGTGGCGCGGAACCGGATGATCTGCTTGTCCTGGCTAGCCGGCGCGGGTCCGGTGTCATTGCCGGCTGTTCCGGTCGCGTAGCCAGTGGTCGAATTCGGCGGCGATGATGCGCTCGTCGTGCACGCCGACGGCCTCGCCGGAGGCCAGCCAGACGATCGGCGGGCCCATTACTGCGGGCTCAAGGAATCCCTGCCCCCCGGGCACGGCGCCGGGCGGCAGCATGCCGGTGCTGGTCGCGCCGCCGGGCAGGAGCAGGTTGACGGTGACGCCCGTGTCTCGCAGGTCGGCGGCCATGATCCGGGATAGCGCCTCGCTGCCGGCCCGGGACGGCCCGTAGGGCACGAACCCGGCCCGGCACATGGTCGGATGGCTCACCGAGATGTTGACGATGCGGCCGTGGCCAGCGGCGAGCATCCGAGGCGTTACCTCGCGCGCCACCAGGAAGTAGCCGGTCAGGTTGGTGTCGATCACCGCACGGAAGCCGTCTGGCGGGACCTCCCAGAAGCCCCGAGGATGCGTCATGAACTGCGGGTTAACCGTGCGCATCCCGATCCCCGCGTTGTTCACCAGCATGTCGATGCCGCCGAGCCGCGACCACGCCTGGTCGACCGCCCGGGTCACCGAGGACTCCTCCTGCACGTCCAGCTCGATGCCGACGGCGCCCGGCAGCCCCGCGGCGACCGCGCTGGCACGCACTGCGGACCGGCCGGTCAGCGCGACCGCCGCTCCCGCCGCCACCAGCGCGGAGGCCATCGCCAGGCCCAGGCCGCTCGTCCCGCCGGTCACCAGCACCTTCAGCGCTGAAGCACTCATGACCGCGACCCTAAGACTTAGAGCACGCTCCATGTCAAACCGCGGCCAGCTTCCGGGCCCGCTCGCCCCGGCCCCGGGCGGGTCCGGATACCGCCCGGGGCCACCCGCCGCACCAGGCCAGCGCGCCCGCCCTGGCGCTACTACCAGCGCGCCTGCTACTTGCGGGTTTGCTGCCAAATGCGACGGGAAGGGCCTTGTCCATGTCCGGGCCGGTGAAGCGGGCAGCGATTGGGAACGCCTGCGGTGGCGCGCCCGCCGGAAGGGTGAACGACACGCTGATCAAGGACCCGAGGCGGAAAGCTGGTAGACGCCGTCGTCGTCCGGGGGAGTCCGGGGAAATGTGAAGGTCGGAAGGCGCGCCTGATTGGGGCTGAGCACGCTGAGGAATGTCACCTCGATTGCCGTGGCCTGGTCGGGCCAGTCCGTGAGGCGGACCTCCAGGCTGAGGTCGTGGGCTTCATCGGGGCGAAGGACGTGCGCGTTCGTGACGAGTGTTCCGTCCAGGCGGCAGATCCCCACTGCCGGGATCACCTTCTGCTCGCCTTCGTCGGCAGGAGCGGCCAGGCGGAACCGCCTGACGCGTGCTTCGACGATGCGGAGCGGCAGCGGGACCGATTCGAGTTGACGGGCGATCGCGGCGATGTCGCCGGGTCGCTGGACTGCCGCGATGTGAGCGTTCAGGGTGGCGAGAGGCTGACAGGAGGGGGTCGCCGCCCATGTCCGCCGTCCCGTTCGACAAGGCTACCTCAGCGCGCCGTCGGGCAGCTTGCAGGTGACGGCCGGCACCAGCGTCAGGCAGACGCCGCCGAGGGGGTAGAGCGGGTCGCACCGGTCGCAGTGGTGCAGCGTGAAGCCCGCCTCGATCAGCGACTGCCCGATCCGCCCGGCCAGGACCGCGATCCCGTCACCGCCAGCCGGCGCGGCCGGCCCGGCGGCGCCCGCCGCCCGCGCCGTTTCACCACGCTCAGTCATCGAGATCACCATCTTCCGGGTTTGCGAGGGGGTGGGGCTCGCTGGTGAGCGCGGCCAGCGCGGCGGCGACCTCGTGCACGCTGGCCCGGACGTAGGTCGATGTGACCCCGGCGTCCCCGCTGGTGCCGTTGTGGCCGGCGTAGGCGCGGGCGGTGGCGTAGCCGAAGTTCCGCTCGACCCACGTCAGCGTCGTGTGCCTGATCCAGTGGGTGCTGACCTGCTGGGTGGCCACCCACGGGAGGTGGCCGCCGATCCGGGTCCACAGGTGGTCATACCGGCGGTAGGTGATCGGCCGCCCGCTGGCGTAGCGCAGCAGTTGCCCGTCTGGCGGGGCGTGCCGCTTCATGAGGGTGGGGGAGACCGGCTGCCAGCGGACCGTCTCGCCCTTCTCCCGCAGCAGCACCAGGCACTGCTCCGGGTCCAGATCGGCAGGCCGCAGCGCCAGCGCACCGCCGCGCCGGCACGCGGTCTCGGTGTGCAGCCGCAGCAGCAGCGTGTCCAGCTCCGGATCATCGCCCGTGGTGGCGGCAACTTCGTTGATCTGCGCCAGCCGGGTGTCGGGCACCGCGCGGCGGGTCGACGGCAGCCGGCGCGGCTTGGCGACTTTGCGCGCAGGGTTGTCCGCCTCGGCGATCAGCCCGTCATCGACCGCGCGCTGGTACAGGCAGCGCAGCGCGGCTACCAGGTGCTCCTCCGCGCTGCGCCCGCCCCGGGCGTTACGGCGCGGCACGACATGGGCCTTCACGTAGGCCATCAGCTGCCGGATCTCCGACGGCGTGATCTCGTCCAGGCGCCGGCCGCCCCACTGCCCGACGACCCGGTTCCAGTACGAGCCGTACGCCCGCCGCGTCCCCGCCGACACGGCTCCGGACACGACCGGGACGTATTCGGCGAACGTCGGCACCTCCCGCCGCCCGGCCGGGACCGACAGCAGGTCCGCCGCTGACAGGCCCATCCGCTCCAGCACCAGCAGCGCCGCCTCAACAGCCGCCCGCTGCGAGGCGCCAGCCCGCATCATCGCGGTCATGGCCGGCCCCCCAGACCGCGCGGGAGCGGGGCGTGTGCCCGCAGCGCCTGGTCGACCACCGCGAACGAGTACGCCGCCAGCGCGTCCTCGCCCGGCAGCACCGCCAGCAGCACCCGGTCACCCGGCCGCAGCCCGCACCGGCGGCGCAGCACAGCCGGGATCGCTACATACGGCCTGGCCGGCAAGGTCACCATCCCCGCCGGGTCACGCCGGGCGATGACCACGCCCGCCGCCGCCGTGACGGTCAGCCGCTCCCCGGCCAGCCACCCCAGCGCCGCGGTCACCGCGCGGTCAGCGACCCGGCCAGAGGAATCGATCCGCCCGAACCCGTACAGCACGCCATCCGGCACCACCGGCACCACCGGCGCCGCGGCGGCCGGCAGACACCGGACGACACCCAGCCCGCCGCGGCTACGAGCCGCCGAGCGGACCGGGGAAGGGATGACAGGGGCGATGAGCCGCGCGGTCATGGCCGCCTCCCCAGAAGGAGAGACCTCGACGGCACGGCGGGCAGCGAGCGGCCAGCGCGATCGGCCGGCCCGCCAGTGTGAGCGTGTTCAAGTACTGCGTCGTTCTGGGGAAATTTCACCCGTTTTTGTGTCCGAGGG
>Ga0307374_10015963_pt1 | contig 10036 bp, 2 predicted proteins | sample OX3MG_FD_202532 | JGI IMG/M metagenome (GOLD analysis project Ga0307374, IMG submission 202532) | Soil microbial communities from Risofladan, Vaasa, Finland - OX-3 | ecosystem: Environmental > Terrestrial > Soil > Coastal area > Acid sulfate soil | place: Finland: Risofladan, Vaasa | collected...
TCTCGTCCTTCTTATTGTGTTCTTAATTCTCTGGCTCAGACGGAGGAAATATGGCCCGCCGTATGGGATATTGACAAATGGTAGTGCTAATGGCACGACGAATTTTGGACAGGATTATCGCGGGAAGTCGCGTATCCACTCCAACGAGGTTCAGAACAAATCATCTATCACCTTTGGCTACGCGGATTTCAACTTTGTGTTTACCAAAAAGGGGTTGTATCTACAACCAACAAAGAAGAACACTGCTGAGATCACCGTAAAGACAGGTGCTAATGAGGTGAAAGTTCAAAGCCCGAAAGACCCGCCAGCCGAATTGATGAATATGAGTACAATTCTGGTTGATCGAAAACCAGGTGCTACATTCAGGGGATAAGAGCAGAATGAAGCACGATACAGTCATGCGCAAAGGGACATCCTCCTTTTACAAGGCGTAGTAATAGATATCAGATACTGTTAGCTAGCAAACGGTTCTTTCACGTAGAAGTAGCACAACGGGAAAAGAAATTGGAGTAACAAAATGGAACGGAAGCTTTTAGTAATCACAGCTGGAACAGTAGCAGCAGGCGTAGGAAAAGAATTTATCCGGCAACGCCGGGCGCATGGCGAGACGAGCGAATTAAAGGCTGCTGTGCGCTATATTGATACCGCAGATTTACAGACGCGCTACAGTGACCTGCACGATGGCGAATGGTTGCAGGTGAGCATTGAGCCACGTTTTATTGATAATATCCAGCGCAATGAACAAGATTACCCGTACTTGAAACCTATGCTGTTCGACAACCTTATGCCGCAAATTCAAGGCTCTGGCGGTGGCAGCATTCGCTATAACGCCGCGGGTGCGGTTGCCATAGGACGCGACACTTTGAAAGAGTGGATACATAACGGCATAACCAATCTGATTAGTAGTGGAGATGGGCAGGTCAATCTCTCAATTGCTCTGGTTGTGAGCGCGGTTGGTGCCACCGGGAGTGGTGCATTGGAGCGTTTGGTAGAAATTATTATAGAAGCGGCACAGGATGCCAAAATCCCTTCACCGATTCATTGTGATGTGTTCATTTTGCAACCGGGTCCCCAGGATGTGACCGATCTGGGGCTATCCAACACTTTTGCTCTTTATGCCGAAATGGCCGCTTCACGTCTCTCGCGCACGCTGTCGAACAATAAAAGCTATCGCGGTCGTACCATCCTGGTAGACTGGGGTACGAAGACAAATATGGCTTCCATCGATCAGTTGAAAGAATCAGCTGCGACCCTTTTGCGTCTGGCAAATGATCCAGCAACTGATATTGCGGCGGAATATCAGGAACGCGAAGTTGATAACCATGTCTTGCGTGAGCTGGATACACAATCAGGCTTGCCCTCGCATTTATCAACCGCGACGGTGGTTACTATTAGCCTGGGCGATCTACAAGAGAAAATTATTCAACGAGATGCAGCGAGGCTTATTGACTTACTGGTCTTCGGGAGAAACGTCCCGTCGCAAACGAGCGGTGGCGATTTTATCGCTACGGCTGTTGATGATACGACACCGGCTTCCAATTCTATGTTAAGTGTATTGAGCGGTTTACTTAGTGGTCAAACGGCGGAAGACCGTCTGTCGCATCTGTTGCTCACACTCAAGAACGTTCTCCCATTACAAACGCTGCAATTAAACCAGGGCAGATTGCAGGACCTGACACCTCGCGATCAGGCTGGCAGGCTCAGAGGTAGCTGGCAAAGCGACAAGGATACAATAATTCAATTGGGGGGTCAAAGTATCAGGCTTCGTGGTGCGGAACTGGCCGGTACTGCCGTCAGGCAGATGGATGAGACGAGTAAAAATCGCCTGGGAACAGGCCTTTCACTAGAACAACTCGAAAAAGACTTTCAAGACCTGCATAACAAGATCGAGGAAGTGACCAGAAAACTGCATGAGATGAATCCCGGTGGGGAGGAAGCTTCTGCACAGCAGGTGGGCGACGATAGACTGGTCAATAGCAAACTAAGTGCGCTTGAACGTGCTAAGCGTTGGAATCGGCAGGCGGCTTTTAGTCAGGCTTTCAATGCTGTGCAAAACGATATTGAGAGCAGAGTGAAACTGGAGACGATGAAAGCCGCGTATGACGTGCTGGATGTGCTGGAACAGTTTAGTGGGCGGATGCTACGCGACCTCAAGGCGGTGCTGAAAAAGTTACGGGACCAGCGCAAGAAAAATGCGGCGTGGGGAGCAGTCGCCGACAAGGAATTGCGTATCGAGATGCATCATCCGTTGCATTTGGCGGCGCTACCGACGCATGAAGAGATCACAAAGTATATCGAACAGATCAGCATTTTTACGATGGAAAAGAAGAAAAGGCGGACAAACGTTGTTGATCGTATCATGCGTGGGGATAATAAGGAAGAAGATCAGCTGGCAGATTTCCGCCGCTGGCTTGATGAGGACGAAGAGCGAATCGGGAAGCTGTTCAGAGGTGACATCGAATTGTTCCTGAATCTGGCACAGCAATATACTCGTGCGCAAGTTGACGAGGAAGTGAAAGAGAACAATGTGCTGAAGGTCTTAATTCGGGCTGGAGACGAAGTACTCAAAAGACGTATGGCGGAGGCAGCCGACAAAGCTCATCCACTGGTGAGCTTTAGTAAGGAGTTTGCTCCAGAAATGCGCCAGGCTACCCATGTCAGCGCCTACTGGGAGACGCCAGAGGAACGCGAGCTGTTGCAAAAGGCAATTAACGAGGCATTCGGCCAGCGTCGCTGTACGTTGATCAAATCTAAAGACCCGACAGAGATCGCGGTGTTCTACTATGTGGATGGTTTGCCGATGTCGGCTATCACTGATCTGGCGGGGCGTTGCCTTGACAGGTTTATGAAACGCCGACGCGCATGGAAAATTCTGTCCGAGAATATGCAAAATGGAAACAGTAGCAATGGTCATGCGCCGATTTCAACTCCTATTGAAGACAAGAACGCCGCAAAAGCACAAAGTAGCAATGGTCACACGCCGGTTTCGACTCCGTTTAACATGCGCGTGGGCGTTCCCGTTTATAGTGGCAAAGATGCTCAAAAACGGGTAGAGGAAACCGGGATCATCCAATTGCTCTACCGTGTGCGAGGACAGAATGTAGGGGTCTACTCAAAGGAAGATGTGGCCGAAATGGCGTCTGCAACGCCAAATCCCAATGGCAACGCGAGTACCAATGGCTCAAGCAGCACGGGTGGTAACGAATAAAGGAAGTTGTGATCATGCCTCTCAAAAATGGTGGATTATGGGAAGAAAGATTCTTTCGTGAACTTTTGACCTTGCCTCTGCCGGGAGCCGCGGTGGTTATTGATGTGCGGGACGAACGTTATTGTGATGATCACGATACGCCACTGATTGAGTACCTGGCGATAGAGCTAGAAGACCTGGCGGCGGAGATGAAGCTCAACCAGGTGTCGCGCTGGCGACACCTGGCGGATTGTATCGAGTTTCTGCGCATCGAAGAAACTCCGCACACGACTGAAAAATTTGAGTTTTTGCCTTCTGAGGACACGCAAATGGAAACAGCGCGAGACGACCGCATTGATTTCAAGCTCACCACCCGTGCTGGGAAACAAATTCCTATTCAGGGACGTGAAGACCTGGCAAAAACAGTCGGACGCGACTATATTGATCGGGTACGCAACCAACATATCAACGCAATCAAAGATACTGGCCCCGATGAACAGCAATTGAACATGCCGCATGTTGATCCTGAGCAACCGACAGTGCGTGTTTTCTTCTTGACGGACATGGAGGATAAAGAGTCGCTGGTGCGTGCCAGTGAGTATGCCCGATGGTTGAAAGCCTGGATGGATCAACAGCATGGGATACGGTCGTTTAGTCGCGCTCATCGGATTAGTACAGTTGCCATTTGCATGAATGCTCCTGCGAATGGGCAGGAGGAACTGTTACAGGAGTTGGGAGGGCCGCTCTGGTCGGCATGGCCCCGTAGTGCGTTGATGCCTTACACCGCGCTCGATATGGTAATACTGATCCAGACCTATCGCGATGATGGAGCCTATATTGGTGGAGAAACACAAATCTATCAGGTCGAGTTGATCCTGTATACGTTGATCCTCCATTGGCCTGAACTATTCACGAAAACGGATTGGGAAACGCGAGATGATCCCGATGGAAAGCAGCTGCTTCCCTGGCCTACGTATACGATTGGCATATCGGCACTGGAATATTCCTCTCGTTGGGTTGCACGCTGGCTCGATTACGGTTTGACCCACAAGGCGCTTGAACTCATGCGCGATGGACGCAAAGTAGACCAGGAGACTTTGTTCTTGCGCTCAAGCGTTAGTCAATGGATGGATGGGTGGTGGCAAGCGGTACAGGCAACGGTTCCCAATGTCTTGTATAGTGTGGTTCCTGGCATAGATGGACTTGGCCGGTTGCAATTCCTGGCAGCCTCTTCACCATTTCACAGTGGCTCATTACGCCGGGCAAAAGGAGAATTGCAGCATTTTAGCGACGAGGTACTCCAACTATATGCCTCCTCTGGATCAGTGACGTTACAACGGACTCTAGATGACGCACCCTTTATGCTGGATTATGTGAAGCAAGGGGCCGGTAATCCTGATTACCGGTCGGTAGAGATGCAGCAGACCCGCGCACAATTAACCGAATTGGATACCAGGGCTCAACGCTTTGTGGATGACTGTTTTCAAGGCGCGTGGGGTGCTATTCCACGCACCCGAAACCAGATTGCGGCACTGCGAGATAGTACAGGTGAAATGCGTCGTCTCCAACAAAACCCGCCGAATGTTGAAACGATGCGCAAGCAAATCGAGTTTGAAATCACGGATGCCGATAAACATCTGGGCAGTAAAATGCGTATCTGGAAGGTGCCGTTTGTAGGAGAAGTGCTACAATCAACGCTCATTTCCTTGCTCGTTGTTTTCATTCTTGCCATTGTGCTGTGGTTTGTACTGGTGAATGCATCATTCGTACCGGTCATTCTCAAACAGCCGCTCTTTCTGGGTTTGAACCGGCTGCATCTCATCTGTTTGTTATTCGCTGTGGCTGTGGAGACGGTATACCTGCTATTGCGCAATCGTTCACTTCGGCTTGGACAACAAGCGGTGTATCAAAAATTGCGTGTAACATTGAGCAACCATGCTGATGCGGTGAGTGCCGTTGTCGCTGCGAATGCCGCACTTTCGCTATTAGAATCGGCTGATTTGTACACGCCTGGAGAGGAAACGAGTCCTTACGAGGAACGACTGAAACAACTCGATAAGGTACTGGAAAATGCACAACGAGCGGCCCGACACCAACAGATGAGCGCCCAGCGACGTTTACGCCTTAATCTGAATCAGAAACCGTTGAAACATGCCTTAATGCCCACGTGGCCCAATCTGAATAATCGGAAGGACCTGCTGACATGGCAACCTATCGAGGATGCTTATCTGGCAGCTTGCAAGAAGCTAGAGACCAGTTTCCCCCCATTGAATACCCTGTCGGAAATGTTGGTACGGCGGTTAGGAGCGGAAAAGACGGAGGCTATAGTGGAAAGTCTCTTGCCAGAGGTTGCTATGCAGCACAGGCTCACAGATAAGACTGTACAGAGCGTTTTAGAGAAGCAGAGATCTGGAACATTATCTAGCCAGGACGACGAAGCGCCTTTCCTGACCTTGAGTACGATGCTTGTCAGCGTTTTACTCTCGTCGGATATCGTTCAGCCAGCTATCCAGGATGTACAGCCTTTGATCAACCGCTACACTCAACAACAAAGTCTACTCTTGCCGGAACCTTCACTACTGGGAAGTGAGGTACTGGATTTGGATGATGTTGTGCGTGAGGCTATGGTGTTCCAGGAATTGAACGGACAGCAGAGCCTCACTGGCCTGACCTGGAAACGTGATGTTCCGGCAGAATTCGCACTAACTGCCTGGATAAAGCAGCAAAGCCTTTTTGACCTAGCTTTTGCGGAAAGCCTGGAGGAGAACGATATAATTGCGCAACTTACACGAAACGAGACAACCATAGCGGATGCATTGGACCATTTACGGGATACGGCACGGCTGGCGGGTTATCGTGATCTTGCGACAGGAGATGATCATTTTTACTTGTTGCTGGCTCCTGGAGCAATCAGTAGTGCATATGTGACGGCACGCGAACGTGATCGCAAGATCGCACCTATCCTGTTTCCCGACGCGGAAAAGATCGTCTATCTGCATGTTCATAGAATACGGCAACTGTTGCCAGGACCCTCTCTCATCATGAAATGGTAGTATCGTTGGCATGCATCATATCGTAAACAAGGCACAATGGAGGATTTATACTATGCAATTAATCGAGTCGAATATTGCTCAGCGGGGTTTGTTGCCTTTGCCGTCAGCGGCTCTGGTCATAGATATCCGCGGCGTGAGTGATGATGAAGTGGTGGAACGTCTGAGTATTGAAATGGCCGATTTAGCCAGCGAAATGAAAACCTATAGCATTCATCATTGGCGATTTTTGACGGACTTCCTCTCCTTTATGCGTGTTTCACCATCCAGTGCTTTCGATGGGCAGCGCAGTGGACAGGAAGAAAATAACAACAATAGCGATGGGCATACAGAGATTTGGCTTCACGAGGAAGCGAAACTTGGTCCAATTGGGAGAGTAAATCCGCCCAGTTCTGGTAGTTCGCTCTTTTTTCAAGATGATCAAAATGGTCTGGTCAGCGGGGATATGCCATTCGATCTTTTTGAGCAAAAGATCGATGAACTGATCCAGGAAATTAACCGCATTCGTAACAATCGTATCGCCGCCGTGGGAGACTTGAATAACGCGGGTATTCCGGGACGCAGTACCAGAGATGCGACTGTGCGTGTCATTTTCTTAACTGACGCCGAACGCCAGGATTCGCTCAAGAGTGCGGCAATTTATGCGGAACGTATCAAAGATTACTATCGCAAGCGCGAACGCCTCGATCATCAAGCTCTGGTCAGTACCACAGTACTTTGTCTGGGCAATAGCGGCGAAGTGGGACCACCTAAAAAGCTGATCGAAGGGTTGTTGCGTAATAAAAGCTGGAGCCATCTGGATACCCTGATCCTGAGCGAGGATTATCGGGAGGATGCTGCACTGATTGCTGGAACCGTTCAGGCGTACCTTGCGGAATTGCTCCTGTACGTATTGCTGATCATTCCTCCATTCAATGTCAACTCGCCCACGCCAGTTACAACGGTACCCGAAGATGATACGAATGAGCAAGGGGAGCGGGGGAGTTGGGTGGCATTGCCGGCGAATACGTTTATCGTGGGTCTTGCCGCGCTGGAATATTCTGCGCGGTGGGGACGGCGCTGGCTCAGCTATGGACTCTCTAAAGAAGTGGCAGAGGTGTTGATAGAGCGTCCATTTGATGAAGTGATGGAACAGCGTCGTATTGATGGGAGTGTGGATATCTGGTTCAAAGGATGGCGTGATCGCGTCCAACAAACGATTCCAGACCATATCCCCAGCGAGGTTTCCGCGTTAGAGGGGGTTCTGAATGCCCGTCGAGTCGCTGACCCTTCCCATCATCTGTTCACTGTCCGTCGTTTTAGCTTCAACATCGGCGAGGCTACCATCAAAGACTTGAACGATTATAAAGACGAGTTGGCAAAGACCTATCTCAATACCTCTAACGATCCCACTTTACGCGAGGCCGTCTTACGCAGTACTCCCCAAATTATGCATACGTTGCAGGAGCGTGAAAGTAAGACCCTGGCTGAGCGCAAAGTTTCAGAACTGGCTACGTTGCAAATTGAGGCAGAGCAAATCTTGAGCCGGAAAAATTTCTTTACGGCGGCGACCGGGGCTTTGCCTCGCGCTCTTACCCAGTTGCAGGCTATAGGGACTATTGCTACTCGCTTCCAGAATGGGCATCAAAGTAATCCTTTAAATCCGGTAAATGAGCATCAGAGCGATCCATTAAATTCAACGCCCGCGAAAGATACTTTGCAAGAGAGGCATGACAGCCTGGTAAAGAACAGTGAGAAGATGATTGATGGCCTGAAAAAACATTTGAGTAGCTGGCCGTTCTTCGGTGCGTTACTCCATCTGCGTTGGCCTATGGCACTCCTCTCGGTTGCTCTCATTTTGTTGGTAAATATGGTGGTGGTTTTGCTCGGATTTGCCTGGCTTAATCATCTATTGATTGTGAAGGGTATCGGACTGGTCTCGTACCTGGATACTCAATTGCTGGGAATACCCACGCTTGAATTGATAGCCTGGGGATTAATCGTGACGATTGCGGTGATTACTATCATCTTTGCCAACAGGCTTTTTAGTTATCCTGCATTCACCGTGGAAGTGATTTTCCTGATATTGCTCTTTGTCTCGGCCCTGTTTGGGTTGCTTGCGATCTACTCCCTGGACGCCTTAGGCAATCAGGCACCGGATACTGTCAGTATTGGATTTCTGGCTTTTCTCTCCTTTGTACCAGAATATAGCCGGTTCGCCTTTGTGATCACGATCGTCATTGTGGTTATTGAGATAGCGTACTTTGTGTGGTGGTTCACCCACCTGCAGAGAGAGCGCGAAGATATCATGAGGGCACTGCATGCTCAACATCAAAAGGATGTGAAGGATGTTACCGACTTTATCGCCGACGACGTCGCTTTAGAAATCTTGCGACGTGCAGAATTGGTTGGTGATGCTGCTGGCTTTGGTAGCCCTGGTAGCCGTGATAGCTTCGGCGCGTACTATTACCGTATTGAACGGTTGTGCAAACTCTTTGTAAAAGTTGCCAGGAAGACGCAGGAGCAACAACACCTCGCGGGTAAGCGGTTGCTGCTTAGTCAGAGCGAGACGCAAGAAGGCTTTACGGCTGCCAATGGCAATACCTGGCTTAACTTGCACATTCGTGATGAGAAACTTGAGACCGAGGTCCTTACCGACGGCTATAAGGTTTTGCGACAACGCATCGTAACCGAAAACGAGTCCTTGCGCGAGTTTGCAGAATTTATCCTGCGCATTATTAGCGTAGAAAAACCGGTCGAGATCGGGCAATCGTTTGAACAGAAACAAACGCGCATCACTGGCGAGCCACGTCGGCTTCAAATTTTAATGGCCGCGCTGGTATCCACCGCGTTACGTTTCTCTGTGGACCCGCTCTCTGTCAATAGCATCAACCCAATCCTGGAGCAATACAAGAGTACCAATGAGTTTGCTCGTCGGCATATGCCCATGCTGAGTTCGCTCATTCAGATACTCAGTAAAAAGATGAGCCAGGTGACACTACAATCCCTCACCGACAAAGGTGCGCAGGCAACCGGGAATACCGATTTAGATAGTTTCCAGATAAATTTGTCAACGGATGCTGTTGCTACCTGGGCGCAGATGTTCTGGCAGAACAAAGACCGTGCTGTTGACGACGCATTGATGCAAGATGGTGTGCTGGCCCAATTAATGCGTTTGTTAAACAGTGATTATGATCCGCGAGCCGTGATGCGCCGTTTGCTCGCTCGCACAAGCCTTTTCGGACGTAGTATCGGCGCGAACCGCTATGGCGAACTTTACCTCTTGCTCGCGCCCTCGACGCAGAGCTATGAGTTCCGCCAGGGATTGAAAGCCTTGAAACTGCCGCGGATTATAGATTTCCCCGATGTCGAGCGTATGTTATTGCTGGGCGTACAGCATTACATTTCGGAGCCGTTGTTTCTCCCGGAACGAGCAACTCCTGCTCCCAGGTCTATTACCAACGGCCTCAGTATGCTCAATCCTTCAATGGGTGAGGACGATAGTATTGTGGTACCGCCAGCGACAAACGGGACAAATAACAGCAGTACGGCTCCGACGACGTCCACGGCAAACGGGACAAATGGCAATAGTGTAAGCCATTCAATGGACTCCTCCATGGTGAACACGCCGTCGCAAGTTGCGCCAACGGTGCCAATGAATCCGTCTATGTTTCATGCAACACGTCCAATTTCGTCAGGAAATGGAACTGATGCAGTGAATGATGTGGATAATCCTAACCTGGTGCAGCCTGTACCAGTTATTGTTGATGCAACGCAGGTGAAGCACGATTCTGATGCGAATCAAGACAATACCATTCCA
>Ga0307374_10015966_pt1 | contig 10035 bp, 7 predicted proteins | sample OX3MG_FD_202532 | JGI IMG/M metagenome (GOLD analysis project Ga0307374, IMG submission 202532) | Soil microbial communities from Risofladan, Vaasa, Finland - OX-3 | ecosystem: Environmental > Terrestrial > Soil > Coastal area > Acid sulfate soil | place: Finland: Risofladan, Vaasa | collected...
CGGCGCCCCCGAAACCGCGACGTACAACTTGACCATTCGGCAGGGTTTGGTACTATCTCCCCCCACCCGCGGCGGGAGCTTTCGTCGGGGACCCTCTGAAGAACACATCTATGTCGCGCCGCAGCTCGCCGACCCGATCCCGGACTGCTTTGGCTTGGGGCCTGGGCGCATTCGTGTCATTGCAGGTTGGCCTGGCCGTTGGCATCGAGTTGGCGCTGCCGCAACTGCGCGACCCTCTTTACGGCGACAAACTTCATCAGCTTCGCCGTCGGACCGCGGCGGCCAAGGAAAGTGAGGTGCTGGTCGTACTCGGCAGTTCGCGAACGGCGCATGCCTTGGATGCGGCAACGGCGGAACTGCAATTGAAAACGCGTGTGGCCCGGCCATCTTTGGTCTATAACTTCGGCGTGCCGGGCGCCGGACCGGTCACGAACCTGGTGCATCTGAAACGGTTGTTGGCCGGCGGTATGCGGCCCGACCTGGTGGTAATTGAAGTCCTGCCGCCGTTGCTGGCCGCGCAAACGCCCGCGGTCGAGCTATTTCAGTTTCCGGCCGAGCGTATCTGGTGGAGCGAAATCCCGCTCATCGAGCATTATGCATCGATTGCGCCAGACGTGGACCATTTGCGCCGCGACTGGTGGCTCGGAGGTTGCGTGCCTTGGCACGCGCATCGTTTCGGCATTCTGCGGGTACTGTTGCCCGACTTCGTGCCGCGGCTGGGCCGCGAAGCCTGGTTCGCACGATTTGACGAACACGGTTGGACAGGCATCCACAAGGACTTTCGGACGGCCGATCGGTACCGCGACGGTCTGGCCCGCGCGCGAGCGGACTACGAGGCTTACCTGACCGACTTTCGGCTCGGCGGGACTGGCTGCGAGGCGTTGCGTGAGACCCTCGCAACCTGCCGCGAGCAACGAATTCGCGCCGCGCTGTTGCTTTCGCCGGAAGCACCGGAATTCCAGGCATTCTACTCTGCCGACGCCTGGCTTCAGATCAAGTCGTACCTGGAGCAACTGCTGCGGGAGTTCGACGTCGCGCTGGTCGATGCGCGCGACTGGATGGCGGGCGACGATTTCCTCGACTCGCACCACCTCTTGGTGCCCGGCGCCGTACGGTTCAGCGAGCGGTTTGGCCGGCGGACTGCCGCGCTGTTACGCGAGCCGGCATGGACCGCCGGCGCGCGGCGCGACACGCGGAAATGAGTGCGGCGGCGATCGGCGAGACGATCATTACTACCGGTCGTGACCAACGGAGAAGGGTCAGCTTACTCGGGATGGTCATGGCGAACATAATACTCGATCGACGCGGTGAAATCGGCGACGACGTCTTCGTTGGTCAGTCCGTTTCGAAAGGCCGTAACCCAGAAGCTGACCTCGGCGGGATTGGCCGCACGCTGAAGGAACTGCTGGTAGTCGCCCTGGATGCGATTGGCCTCGCGTTCGGGGCTTGAAGCGAAGAACATGGCCACGCTGGTCCGCGACATTCCGTCACTTAATTCCGCCAGCCAGAGGTTCTCGCCGGAGAATTCCGCGAATCGCCCCAGCAAATCGAAGTACAAGGCGTCGATCCATGCCTTGTTGGTGCCGCCTGAATGCGCGTAGAACTCGTCGGAGCTGACGAAGCCGGCCTCAAGCTGCTCGTCAGTCATGCCGTCTTGCATTTTCACCGTCCAATTGATCAGGCCCGAGATATCGGCCGACCGGCCCAGAAAGGTTTGGTAGTCCGCCTGGATGATATTGGCGAAATACTCGTCGCTGTGTGCGATCTGAGAGGTAAACGAGGAGCGTGACATCCCCTGGTCGAGTCGCCCGCTCCAAAGAGCAAGACCCGCGGCGTCGACCGCGCGGTGCAGCAAATCGACGTAAACTTGGGCCACGTAGTATTGGTTCGGAGTGTTCAGCGCGACACCCCGCGGCAAGAACGCATCGTGGATCGTCGCGCCGCCGCCAATCACCGCCGTAGCGAGGTTGCCCGACACGTTGACCGTGATGGTATAGTACCCCAAGTCCTGGTAGGTGTGACTTCCGCTGACCGTGTAGCTGGTACCCGTTTCGGTAACGGTCCCTTGCGACGTGGTGCCGTCGCCCCAGTTGACCGTGGCGTTGAAAACGCCGGGAGGCGCGCTGCCGTCGCCGCTGGTGAACGTGGCGACGATGACGCCCGAGAAGGGTGCGAGCTCGTTGCCCACCAGCGTCGCGCCCGTGCCCTGGATCGACGCCGTGGAACCGCTGAGCAAGCCGTAGATGTCCAAGCTGTCGGATGTGCCGACGAATACCTGGCCGTCCGCGACGGTGGGGACCGAGAACTTCGACGCGGTGCCAAGCTGGTCGCGTCCCCCGGCGGCCTGGTTGCTGGTGTAAAGCTCGTTGGACAGGTCGGTGGCGTCGTATGCCCGCAGCGCGTTCGTGCCACGATCGACCAACCAGGCGATGGCGTCGTTCGTACCGTTGGCCGAGATGCTGATCGTGGAGCCGGGGTAGCCGATCGAGTCGCTCGACTTCGACGTGGGGGTGGTCGAAAGCAGCGCGCTGGCGATCGAAAAGCTTTTGGCGAGGTCCTGGGGATCGGCGTAATAAACGCTGCCGTTGAAATAGGCAGGTGCGTTCCAGGCCCCGTTCACGGCGCCGTCCACCTCTTGGACTACGTTATCGCCGTTGGGGTTGTAACCGCCCATGTGGTCGCTGTCGAGCACGTAGATGACGCCCTGCTTGCCGATCGCAAGCAAGAGGTTCGCATCGGCGGCGCTTCCCGCCGAGGCGGGCGGCAGCACCAGTCCCCCTGATCCAAGGTCCAGGTTTTGATCGTCAAGCACCTGCTGGTTCGACGGCGTGAAGTAATCGACCACCTTGAGTCCCCAGCCATTGCGGTTGGGGTTGCCGGGGCCCGAGGTGGGGTCGGGCGCCAGCTTGATCACGGAATCGCCGTAATCGCCGTCGATCGGCTGACCGTTTCCGTCGAGCTGCGTGTCGAAGGTGCCGTTGCCGGTCGACACGTAGAGGTTGCCTTTGGCGTCGGAGGTGATTTCGTTGCCTGCTTGCCAGATCGTGCCCGTGCTGCCGTCGGGTGTCGAATTGAACACGGCGGTGATGGCCAGCGACCGGGGGTTGACGCCGATCACCCAGCCGTGAACGGGCGGGATGTCGCTGTGCGATCCGAAGGCGATGTAGACGGTTCCGTCGACCATCGTGAGGGCGGCCCGTTGCAGGTTGCGAAGACCGCTGAGCGTGACTCGTCCGTTGACGCTGCCGGCGCCGGTGCCGGCGACGCTTGGACCGGCGACATACGTGTAGTTCGTGCCGTCGTACTTCGTGTCGGCCAGCAACAGGGGTCCGCCGAATTTCTCGGCCCCGCTGCCGATATCGATGGCGTGGAGACGGTAGACGTAATGCACGCCGTCGGCACGTGTTTCCTTGGTGTTCGCCACGACGTAAAGCGTGTTCGTGTTCGGATCGATGACGGGCGTGCTGGTGATCCCCATTTCGGGCGAGATATCGTCGGAACCGACGTCGCCGCTGTCGAGCGTGGTCACGCCGGCGGCCGGATTGATGAAACTGTCTTGCCAGAGCACGGTCCCCGTCTGGGAGTCGATCGCGTACAGGCCGTCGTGCTCGGTGGCCACGAACACGGTGTTGTGCCTGCCCGCGTTCGGACCGGCCGAGATGCCGACGTTTTCCATGTACAGCGGCTGGGCAAGGACCTGGCCGTCGACCGCGATGGTGGCGAGCTTGCCGAACGTGGAGGAGCTCACGTTGTCCGGCGTGAGAACGGTTTCGTTCAGGTTCTGGCCCGTGCTCTGCAAGTCGTTATGGTAGTTCAGTACGTTGGCCGAAAGAAGCTCGCGGCGATCCAGGCTTTCGTAGGTCGATAGCCGAGATCGCAACCGGTGGGCGCGGCCGCGACCGGTAGCCGCAGCGAAACTTCGCGACAGGTCGAAATGCAATCGCATGACGATGGTGACTCCCAAGGTGGCGATTTGAAATGCAAGGAGTTTGGCGTGGCGGCCGTGACCCGGAACCAGAACTGGTTCGCCAAATGTCGTCGGCAGGACTTCGAATGCGCTCGGTCACCGCCTCAGGCCGTGCGACCCTGCCAACTGGGTTCCAGTCTGATTCACTGGAGCGTGGGTTCAAGAAGAAAAACCGCGGTGGGCCTTGCAGCGCGTCCGGCGACGTGTTGACTCTGCCGGTTGTCTGATTGGGCGGGACAATGCGGGTCCTGATGGATGAACGCCACGGATGGTGCTCCCTAAAGAGACGTGTGCGTTCCAGGTTCACGCAGACTACCCAGCTCGCTGATTTTCTTGAGATTTCCCTGAAAGCCCGTTAGAAAAAGGTCATGCCGAGCGTCTATCATCCGGCGACCCGACGGGAGACCGCGTTGGAACCAGCGGTCGACGAGCCCAGCGACGACGAGCTTGTGCGGCGCGTGCAGGCCGGGGATCGCGAGGCATTCGCCGAGCTGATCAGGCGGTTCGAGCGGCCGGCGCTGGCGGTTGCCTTCGCCGTGCTGGCCGATGGCGAGGCGGCCGGCGATGCCGTGCAAGGCGCTTTCGTGCGCGCCTGGCAGAAGCTGGCCGACTTGCGACGGCCCGAGCGGTTTGGCGCCTGGTTGTGCGGCATCGTTCGCAACATGGCCCGCGATGAAAAGCGACGTTGTCGGCGCGAACTGCGTGTGCGGGCGGAAGTGTCGGCCGTGGCGGGACGCGGCGGCGAGCCCGATCCGGCGGCGGAGTGCTCGCGAAAGGAAAACGACCAGCAATTGGCCGCGGCGCTGGCCCAGCTCGACGAGTTGTCACGGACGGCGGTGACTCTGCGTTATTACGAGGGGTTATCGAGCAAAGACATCGGCGGCCTGCTGGAACTGTCGCCAGCGGCCGTCGACATGCGGTTGCTGCGGGCCAGGCAGTTCTTGAAAGAGCGTTTGACGTAGGGGATGACGGGGGAGGTGCCAGCATGGAAGACTTCAACAGCGACGAGCACGAGCCGTTCGATTCACGGGTCGCAAAGTACTTGTCGCGCCGACTCAACCCACAAACGGGGCGAGCGCAGGCCGCGTTTCGCAGCGCGGCAACTGGTCCATCGGCCCGCCAACCGACGTCACCGCATCGCCGACGCTGGTTCGGCGGCGCCGCGGCGCTGGCGGCGGCCGCGGCGCTGGCGATGGTCATGGTGTTGGGCCAGCGCCGTCCAGAGCAAGGGCCAGCCCGGGTCGTCGAACCGTCGCCCGCCGTCGTTCGTCTGCCGCCAACCCTGCTGGACGATGAACTCGGCAAACAGCCGACGCCTGTGCCGGGTGAAGTACATGTCGAGCAGGCGGCCGTCACGGCGCGGGCCCAGCCGGGCGTTGTGGAGGAACTGGTCCGGTACCGCACGCTCGATGAAGGGATTGTCGTCATCGACGGCCGCCGCCCGGTGAGGAAACTGCGGCGGCAATGGTTGGAGCGCGTCACCTGGATCGACGAGGCCAGCGGTGCACGCCTCGTGCGGATCGTGCCGCGCGAGGAGCTGGTGTATGTGGGCATTCCGGTGAATTAGAAGGGGATTCGGGGATACGGTGGAGATTCGGGGATGTTTCTTAGCCAGTAAGGGGATATGGGGATACGGAGGAGATACGGGGATGTTTCTTAGCCAGTAAGGAGCGAATCATGTGGCGTTACTCATTCGTATTGGGTGTGCTGATCGTCAGCCGGCCAACCTTGGCGGTCCTGGCGCAGGAAGCCACGGCGCCTGTAGCGGTCGACGAACACGCGACGCCGAACCAGGCGACCGAACCACAAAAGACCGAGGTCGAAGCGGCGCACCGCGCCGCCGTTGTCAAGGGCCTGGAATGGATTGCGCGGCAGCAGTGCAGCACCTGCCATGACGATCCTCACGGCAAGGACGTCGCTTTGGCGGCCACGTGGCTCGGCAAGCAGGAGTGTGTTCGTTGTCACTTCACTGTGCCGGGCAAACAGGCGCCGGGCAAACAGGCGAACGTAAACACGAACACCGATTTTTTTCTGCGGTCACTGGCCGACGCTGCCTTGAACACGACGCACGGCGCTTGCACGCGCAACGCCGACCGTAAGAACACGGTCACCTACCTGGGTGTAGGGGTCTCACCGGTGCCCGAGCTGCTAAGGCGCCACGTCAAGTTGCCGGCCGAAATGTGCTTACTGGTTGAATCGGTCGAACCCGATAGCCCCGCCAAGGCCGCCGGCGTCGAACAATACGACATCCTGGAGAAGATCAATGAACAGCTCCTGGTGAACCAGGAGCAGTTTTCGGCGTTGATCCGCAGTTACCGGCCGGGCACCCAAATCACGCTCACTTTGGTCCGCGGCAACCAGACCCAAATCGTCTCCGCGACCCTTGCCGAGCGCGAAGCGGCGGCCGGCCACGACTTCACGGACGTCACGAACGAGGCTGGACTAACTTTTCTTGATTACGACAACGATGACCTGATCGCCGGGACACTCCGCCACTATGTGTCGACCGGCAACGGCACTTTCATAGACACCCATAGCGGGTTCGTCGATGGTTCGGCGGTGCAAGACATCGAGTCCGCCGCGACGCCGAAGGAAGGTGAACAGCCCGTGGGACATCAAGTGACGTACCTTGGCGTACAGACCTCTTCGCCGCCGCCGGCGCTGGCGGGCCAACTCAAGTTGCCGGCCGGCCTGTTCCTGCTGGTCGACGGCGTCGATGAAGGCAGCCCCGCCGCGGCGGCGGGCGTCCGCTCTGCAGATGTCCTTCAGCAACTCGACGATCAGGTGCTCGTGAATTCCGATCAGATGGGTGTCTTGATCCGCGGCCGTAAGGCCGGCGACGAGGTGACGCTGACCTTGATCCGCGAGGGCCGGCAGACGACCATTCGCGCTCAGCTCGGTCAGCGCGACGCGCCGGCCCAAAGCACGGTCGACTATGGCACCTGGGTCGGTAGCCATTTGGCCACTCAACTGCATACTGGCGCCACCGCCGGGTTCCGCGACGCGGCACTTGGTGGTCGGTGGGCATATTCGAATTGGCAAGACGTGATCGAGTTAAAGGACGGGTCGGCTGCCGCGACGAGCGACGAAGAGTTCGTTAGGCGGGTTTATCTCGACCTGGTCGGCACGCCTCCCACGGCCGAACAAATTCACGAATTCACCGACGACGCGCGCGCCGACAAGCGCAAGGCACTGTTCGACGAGTTGCTGGCCCGACCGGACGTATTCTCGAAGTTCAAGGGGGTTTCCTCGCTCGAGTGGTCCGACGCGGAGCACGCACTTCACCTCACCAGCCACGAAGGCGGCGGACGGCACCTCGTCGCCAAAGGCCTCTCTGGCAGCGTGGTCTTCGACGGGCAGGTGGATACCGACGAAGAGCGCGGGCAACTTCCCACGGCGATCGCCGCCAAGCTGGCACTGATGCTGCGCGGGATCGACCGTCGCCTGGCGCCGCCCAACGCCCAGGCCCTGTTGGAACGCGTGATCTCGATCACGGCCAGCGAGGCCGGCTTGAAGCAGGTGGTTGACATGCTCCGCAAGGAGACCGGCGCCAACATCGTGGTCAACGCCAAGGCGCTCAAGACCGCCGGCGCCGACCTGGACGGGCCGCTCACGTTCGAGCTGCGCGACGTGACGCTGGCCACCGCGCTCAAGACGATCGCCATGTTGATGGATGGTGACCGCAGGGCCGTCGGTTACACTGTCGAGGACGACGTGATCATGATTTCGGCCAAGTAGGGTGGGCACCGCCCACCTTCGGGGTCAGGCCGTTTTCGCAAGTTACGCCCAGAATTCTTGCGAATTCCGCTACAGCGCAAGGTCGTAAATCCTTCGTCATGTCCGGTCATGTCCGCGTCCCGGTTGTCCGCGGGCCGATCGCGGCTTAGAATCAAACTGGAGTTCAGCCGTTAGGCCACGGTACTCGGATATTTTCCCCATGCCCCGACGCAACCTGTACCTGCTCTCGGCGATTGCCCTGATTTCACTGGCCTGTTACAAGAAGGCCGATAGTGCTTATCGCAGCCACTACGGCCAGATGATCGCGACGATCGTCAAGGTCTTCGAAGAGATCGACCGCAATTACGTCAAAGTGGTCGATGAGCGGCAGGTGTTCGAGGGAGCCATCAAAGGGATGGTCGATCAGCTCGACGATCCTTACTCGGGGTACGAGCCGCCCCAGGAGGCGCAGGAGTTTCAGCAGGGCCTCGATCAAAGATTCGGCGGCATCGGAATCGAATTGGCGATCGACCCCAAGACGAAGCGGCTGACCGTGATGAGCCCCATGATCGGCACGCCCGCGTATGACGCGGGCATCCTGGCCGAAGACCAACTGCTGTCGATCGATGGTGAGGACACGACGGGTTTCGACATGGAAGACGCCGTTCGCCGGTTGCGCGGCAAAGCCGGCCAAAAGGTCAAGCTGAGTGTGTTGCACGCCGGACAATCGACGGCGGTCGAAATTGAGCTCCAGCGCGACGAAATCAACGTACCCAGCGTGTTGGGGGACTGGCGCGACGCGAATGGTCAGTGGAAGTTCGTGCTCGCCGCCGATCCGCTCATCGGCTATTTGCGGGTAACGACTTTTGGCGAACAGACGGTCCGCGAGCTGCGTTCGGCGTTGGATGAAGTGTCGCGGAGTGGTATCCAGGCCCTGCTCGTCGACTTGCGTGGCAACACGGGCGGTTACCTCACGGCGGCCATCGGCACCTGCGACTTTTTCGTCAAAGAGGGCGAAATTGTCAGTATCCGCGGGCGCGAAACGCAGCAGCCCGATGCGACGCCGGAAGGCCGGGCGGACGGGGGTCCGCGACAAACCGACATGGTGCCGGCTACCGTAGCTCCCCGGTTCAAGAACGAGCAGCGACACCTGGCAAGCGGCAACGCCGCATATACCGCCTGGCCGATGGCCATCCTTGTCAATCGCGGCAGTGCGAGCGCCAGTGAAATCGTGGCTGCCTGCCTCCAAGATCACCAGCGCGCCGTGGTCGTGGGCGAGCGAACCTGGGGTAAGGGGACCGTGCAGAACGTGATACGGCTTGAAGGGGGGAAGAGCGCGCTAAGGCTCACGATCGCTAGCTTCTGGCGTCCAAGTGACAAGAACATCCACCGCTTTGCCGATGCCAAGGAGGAGGACGACTGGGGCGTGCGCCCGAACCCGGGTTTCGAGGTCAAGCTGACCGACGACGAGCGGAAAAAGCTTTTCGAAGAGCGTCGCGCTCGCGATGTGCTTCAAAAGCCCGGCGCGGCCGCCCCGACGGCAAGCACGACCCGATTCGACCCACAACTCGATAAAGCGGTCGAAGCTCTGCGGCAACGCCTGTAATCGCTCGATTTTGCACGACGGCGTGTATCGTTTTGCAAATCCTGGGTGCTTGGCTGCCTCATAACCAGCGCGGCCGTCAAACGACCCATCGGAGTGTAACTCCTTGCGCCATTGCCTACTGCATCGGAGCAAGCAGCCCTGGCGAAGGATGCGTGGGCGATTGGCCCCGGAATTGCTCTAAGGGAGCGGCAGGGTCTTTGAAGCTGCGACACGAGACGGAAAGGAGCGCGCTATGTCAACCAAGCGAGTCCGCTGCACCGTGGTGGAGGTCCCCGTCGGAAGCGATGGCGAGCCACAGTTGGACCTCGCCCCGAATGATTTGCTCCCCTGGGCCGATCCCTACATCGCCAAGTTGCTGTCAAAACACCGCCTGCAAGCGGCCTTGGACGACTCATTGCATTTCGTCGAGGACGAAGCCGCGGGACGCGGTTCCGCCGCCTGGGAGCGTTTCCACGGCGCGCCGCCCAGTTCATCGCACGGCTGGCAGTCGCATTTCGATTAGGGTGTCCGAACCCGATGCGCAAACCCTACCGGCGAATCCGATTGCGGAGAGACCATCCCGCCTGCATCTTTCGTCTCCTTGTTCAAGGGGTTGGCGTGATGGTCCGATAAAGGCAATGACCGTGCCATACGGTCCCGACCAACTCTGCCAACGGCCCTGGACCGCGGCAGAGTGGTAGCCGGCGGCACGCTTGCCCGATTTGGCTGAAAATGGTCCAGCATGGCATCGGATCGCTCGCCAATA
>Ga0307374_10015967_pt1 | contig 10034 bp, 11 predicted proteins | sample OX3MG_FD_202532 | JGI IMG/M metagenome (GOLD analysis project Ga0307374, IMG submission 202532) | Soil microbial communities from Risofladan, Vaasa, Finland - OX-3 | ecosystem: Environmental > Terrestrial > Soil > Coastal area > Acid sulfate soil | place: Finland: Risofladan, Vaasa | collected...
CGTCCTCCTTGGAGTACGCGGGCATGCCGTACCACAGCCTTGGCGTGAGCATTGGAGCGCTGGCCTTGATGATGGTGTGGAGCCTCTTGGCCATGGCGCGATCCGGTTCCGGCATCTGGGCGATCTTCGCGAGCACTGCGCTTTCGCCGTCCGCCTTGGCCGACGCCGCCTTCTGTTCTTGGATGCGCTCCCTCATCGCGGCTCGTTCCTCGTCCGTGAATCCCTTGGCCTTTGCAGTCTTCTTCTCAGTCATAGTCCCACGAGTCCCTTTGCGGCAGGCCGCGGATGGTGAAAAGGTTTCCGTCGGAATCAGAGAAGGTGGCAGAGACGCTTTGCGGGTACTCTTCCAATTTTCTCCTGAATTCCACCCCCTTGGCCTGCAGCTCCGCGAACATCTTGTAACAATCGTCCACTAGGAGGACCATGTGGGGCGCGTCTGCAGGCTTCCAGTTCTTCGACCATCCTGTAGGGTCGGGCGAACCGACCTGCCACCGCCGAGCTGCAGGTCCTGCCCCTTCGGGCCGACCGTCACCTAGCTGTAGCCATAGTTCGTCACGTCGGTCCTCTTCCAGAACCCCAAACCAGGCACAGTTAACGAACCCTGGTCGCGGAATTCGGATCCGTTTCTGGCGAAGTATTAGTGGCGGGCCCGGCAGGATTTGAACCCGCGGCGCCGAGGTTCGAAGCCTCGTGTCCTATCCGTGCTAGACGACGGGCCCGAGGGGAGGCCGGGCGCCGTGGCTATTAACGAATTACGGCGGCGATGTTGTCTTGGACTGGGCTCCTGATGATGCCACGGTCAGAGACTATCGCGGTGACGAGCTCGGGGGGCGTCATGTCGAAGGCGGGGTTCGCGACCGGGACTCCCTTGGGGGCTATCCGCCTCCCGCGTATCTTCGCGACCTCGTCGGCGGGGCGCTCCTCTATCGTGACCTGCTCGTGAATCCGCGCCAGGTCGAAGCTTGAGGCGGGTGCGGCTGGGTAGAACGGGACTTCGTGGCGCCTCGCAAGGACGGCCACCTGGTATGTCCCGATCTTGTTGAAGACGTAGCCGTCTTTCGTGATACGGTCGGCACCCACGATCGCAAGGTCGACCTTCCCCGACTGCATCATCGACCCGACGGCGGTGTCTGAGATTATCGTGCAGCTGAACCCGTCCCTGGAGAGCTCGAACGCGGTGAGCCTCGAGCCCTGGAGGGCCGGCCTCGTCTCCGGCACTATGACCTTGACGCACTTCCCCTGCTCGCTCGCGGCCCTCACCACCCCCAGTGCGGTCCCGTAGCCGACCGTCGCCAGGGCTCCGGCGTTGCACTGTGTGATGACCGTGTCCCCGTCCTCGATGAGGTCAGCCCCGAACCTTCCCAGCCTCTTGCACGCGGCGACGTCCTCCTCGGCCATCCGGACGACCTCCTTGACCAGTGCCTCTTTGGCACCCTCGACGTCCTTCGAGCGGGCGGCCACCTCCATCACCCTGTCTATGCCCCAGAAGAGGTTCACCGCCGTCGGCCTCGTCGCTCTGAGCCCTGAAGCCGCCCTCTCGAGCTCGAGCAGGAGCGAGCCCATGCTCCTGGCCTGCGAGTTGACCGCGGTGGCTGCTATCCCCATGGCGGCGGCGACCCCGATCGCGGGGGCCCCCCGGACGACAAGCCGCCTTATCGCGTCGGCTACGTCCTCCCACCCCGAGTAGGACCGATAGAGGAGACGCCCCGGGAGGAGCGTCTGGTCGATCATCTTGACCCGTCCCTCGGCCCACATGACCGTGCGTAGCGAGAAGAAGTTCTCCTTCAAGAGTAGCCGTGAGGGGCCGGCGAGTTCTAAAGCCTTTGTCTATTAAGCGTCTGCGAGCCTCTTCCACGGGCTTTGGCAATCGGGAGGGGAGCTGGGCGCAGTTGACGACGGACAAGGCGCTGAGCGTCAACATGAGGACCGCAATACTCTTGCTCGAGTTCTTCGTCGTCGCAATAGTCCTCGTCTTCCTTGTGACTGCGTCGAAAGGCGCTTTCCGGACGCAGGCCCTTTCTGTAGCGCTTATCCTCCAAACAGTCGCCCTCAGCTTGCTTCATCGACTATTGCAAGGAGAGGAAGGCGTGAGCTGCGAGGGGGGGGCCTCGGTCTTGGGCGTCTTCGGGGTCGCCCTTCGGGTGGTGGTTAGCCCCCAGCCCAAACTCTAGGTGGGCGGAGGGCTGCCGCTGGAGGTAACCGTCGTCTGCAAAGTGCTGGGCACCCTCGTCGCGCTGAAGAACTTCGAACCCGCTCTGGAATTGAGAGCCATTCGCGCTTAGTCCTTGAAACCCTTATTATGACTCGGCGGACTCGCGGATTGTAGTTGGAGATCCAGGAGCGAGAAGGAAAGTCGCAAGAGCCTCAGCAGGCGCACGATCCCATCCTCGGCAAGGTCGACAAGAGCGGGGCCGTGGTGGTGGAACAGGGCGAGAGGTTCGGGGAGCTCGAGGAGGCGGGCTATGGCGAGCGGCAGGGCAAGGGCATCAGGCTAAAGGGCTTCGAGGCCATCTACCTCCTCTATTCGGCGAAGATGAGGCTGAAGGATTGGAAGGGGAAGGATGTCACGTTCGAGGAGTTCGCGAAGGCCGACCAGGCCAGGGTCAAGGATTCGTGGACCAAGTTCATCATCTACAGGGACCTCAGGAGCAGGGGCTACGTGGTCAAGGACGGCTTCGGCTTCGGGACCGACCTCAGGGTGTATGAAAGAGGGGACTTTCCCGCCAAGGCGGCCAAGTTCGTGATCTTCGCACTCGACGAGGGGACCGAGAAGAGCCTGGGCGACCTCAGGGACTCTGTGAAGCAGATCGTCAGGATGGGGAAGGAGGCGATCGTCGCGGTCATAGAGCGCAGGGGGGAGGTCATCTACTACAGGGTGACCAAGGCGACCTTCCGCAAGTAGGGGCACTCTGGCGCAGCGACCTTGAACCTCCGGGCTTCGATCGCGATACTCAGGCCCGTCAACTGCGCGATGATCGGCTTCGCCGTCATCATCGGGTACTTCGTATCAAGGCCCGCGGCGGCCTCCCCGCCGGCGATAGCCCTGGGGTTCGTCACGGGCTTTGCGATCTGCGCTTTCTCGATGGTGGTCAACGACTACTACGACATCGAGGTGGACAGGGTGAACCAGCCCACGAGGCCGCTCCCCAGCGGACAGGTCTCGAGGAACGGCGCGGTCGGGATCGCCGTCTTCATGCTGGTGGTGGGATTCGCGGCGGCGGCCCTGCTTCTCGACCTCGAGGCGGTCCTGATAGTGGCCCTCTACTCTTTCCTCGCCTGGCTCTACGACTTCCGGGCCAAGAAGTACGGCGTCGCCGGCAACCTGATAGTCGCGTCGTCCCTGGCGATACCCTTCATCTACGGCGGGGCCATCTCCGGAGGGCGCGTCCTCGACTCGCTCCTCCTGTTCATGGCCTCGACGTCGTTCCTTGCGGGGGTGGGCAGGGAGGTGGTCAAGGCGATGGCGGACGTCCCTGGGGACCAGAAGAGGGGGGTGCGGTCGTACGCTAGCGTCCACGGCATGCGGGCCGCCTCGCTGCTGGGGGCAGCGTTCTTCCTCGCGGCGGTGGTGACGAGCGTCCTGCCGCTCTTGCTCATCTCGGTCAACGTCTTCTACAAGTTCGGCGTAGTGCTTCCTGACATCGCGTTCGTCTATCTCGCATACAGGATAGTGACCCACGCCGACATCAAGGGGGCGCTCTCAGTGAAGAAGACCGCCTTGTTGGGGATGTTGGTGGGGCTCATCGTCTTCATCGGGGGGGCGTTCTAGGAAGATGTGGTCCGAAAAGTACCGGCCCAAGGCAATCGATAGGCTCATCGGGAACGAGGAGTCGCGGCTCGTCCTCAGCGCGTGGCTCTCCAAATGGAAGCCCGGGGCGAAGGCCGCGCTCTTGATGGGGCCTCCGGGCACCGGTAAGACCACGTTCGTGAACCTTCTGGCAAAGGAGAACGGGATGAACCTGGTGGACCTCAACGCGAGCGACGTGAGGACGAAGGACATGCTGAGGAAGCGCATGGGCGAGGTGATGGGCACCGTCAGCCTCTTCGGCGAGCGGTCGTTGATATTCCTCGACGAGGTCGACGGACTGGCCGGGAGGGCGGACTACGGCGCGGTCGAGTTCATCAAGGAATCAGTGAAGGAGAGCCAGAACCCCATCGTGATGGCGGCGAACGACCCGGACTCCGACGAGATCAAGAAGCTGTCCAGCTCCTGCCTTGCGGTGCGGTTCAGGCCGCCGCCGCCGAGGGAGGTAGAGATGTATCTCAGGGAGGTCGCTCGAGGCGAGGGCCTGGCCGTCGGCGAGGAGGAGCTCCGGCGATACGTGCGCGAGTCGGCGGGCGACGTCAGGCAGGCGATCAATCTGCTCCAGGGCAGCCAGCAGCGATCGCAGGGAGGGGACGGCGACAGCCGAGGACGATACAAGGACACCGACCGCACTGTCAGCGAGGCTTTCAACGGGTTCTTCGGGGCGGCGGACAAGGAGGAGGCGCTGGCCTCCCTCCGGGCCGTCTCGATGTCCCCGTTCGAGAAGGTCAGGGAGATGCACAGGAGCGTCGTGAAGTCAGGGCTGCCGGCGCCGGAGCTGGCGAGGGCGCTTCAGACCGTCTCGAGCGCGGACCTTCTCATAGGGAGGATGATGAAGTCGGGCGAGTGGCGGATGCTGCGCTACCTCGACAGGCTCTTCGTCGAGGGGCTCTTCCCCTTGGTCAAGGGCAGGGGAGTGAAGTACACGGGGCAGGACGACCTTCCGTTCCCAGTCCTGGTGCGCGTCTGGAACGACTCGAAGAAAATCCGCGAGATCTCAGTGAAGTACGCGGCGAAGGCCCACACCAGCGGGATGAGCGCGCGCTCCCAGGACCTCCCCTACGTCTTTGCGCTCTGCTCGAAGAAGCAGTTCAGGGAGGGGATGGAGCGCGCCCTGGGCCTAGACGCCGACCCGGACGTCCTGGAGTCCTACGACAAGTTCCTCCAGAAGGAGGCGGCGAGGTAGTGGCGAAGAAGAGGATACTGGTGGGAGGGTGGTTCGACCTTCCCAGGGTGGGAAGGGACGTCTTCTCCGCGCTGATGAAGCAGGGGGTCGTCTATGACAAGGCGATGGGCTTCAAGCTCGACTCGGGGACAGACCTGCAGGCTGCGGTCAGGACGGTGCGCGCCGCCGCCGGAGAGGAGGTGGAGCTCACCCTCAGGTGCTTCGTATGCGGAAAGGAATCGTGCCCAGGGTGCCCCTATCTGTCGTCGTGCGACAGGACGAGAGTCTCGACGCTCTGCCTCTGCGCTGACCACGCCCCGGAGAAGTCGGTCTTCGATGCGTACTCGGAGACCTTCGACGTCCATCTGAAGGCCTGAGCGGCGGGGCTTCCTTCCCTCTAACTGAACGCCCTGGCCACCGCCTGGCCGGACGACCCGGACGAGATGGACCTCCACTCCGAGAGGAAGCGGCCCACCGCGTTAGTGTAGGGGTTCGAGTGGTTGACCTTGAAGATCCTTATCCTGTTGAACCTCTTCTCGGTCAGGAGGCCGAGCTCGACCAGGAGCTCCAGGTGGACCTCCACCGAAGAGTGGGATATCCCCGACCGGCGCGTGATCTCGGAGATGTTGAGCTCGTTGCTCTCCATCATTATGCCCATTATCTTCACCCGCCCGTACGAGGAGAAGAGCTCCTCGACCTGCGGCGCCTTTCTTGCTGCCATCGTGCTGGTCACTGCGCTTCTTTGTGTAGTTCTTCGATCAGATGCTCGGCCGAGACCCTCGAGAGCCCTATCATCGTGGTCCTCCCCCTGAATCCCTTGCCCGAGAGCTGCGCCTCGATGATCCCCTTCCTCGCGAGCTCGTTGATGTCATTCCAGACTTGGGTGTGATGGTTCGGGGCTATGCCCATCGACTCGCACAGGGCGTTGTAGCTCTTCTCCACCTCCCCGATGGTCGCGGACGCGGAGTCGCTCTTCTTGAGCATGCCCGAGATGGCCATCAGCATGACGCGCTGGTGCCTGTCGAGATAGACCAGCTCCTCCTTCCTGAACTCCGGGGGCACGCCTTCCTTCGCGAGCCTCACGTGCTCCGGCATCACCTTGCCCGAGTCGGTCGCCTCCGCCTTCTTGCCTGCCCTGTAGATCAGCTCGATGGCGTACCGCGCGTCGCCGTAGACGCTGGCTATCTCGGCGGCCATCTGGAGCGACTCGTCGTCGATGCACCCCTCGCGGAATGCCAGCTGGCTCCTATAGAGCAGTATGTCATAGAGCTGTTCGGCGGAGTACGGGTCGAGCGATATCGCGTTCCGCTGCAGCGAGCTGAGCGTGCTCAGGTCGACCATCTTCACGTAGTCCAGCGTCTTCGAGATCAGGAGAGAGGAGAAGGCCTGGGTGTCCGGCGATATCTCCCGGATCCTGGTTATCGTGTAGAGCGAGGAAGGGTCGGACTCGACGAGGGAGTCGGCCTCGTCGAACGCGACCACCATGTGCACCCTGTCCCTCCTCAGCTCCTCGAAGAGCGCCTGCAGCAGCTCCTCGAAGCTGAGCCCCCTCGACGGGTAGACGTGCCCGAGGCTCCGGAGCGCCTTGTTGAATATCGCCACCAGCGACCTGTCGATCCTGCAGTTCACGTGGAGGAACTTGACGCGGTTGCCGTAGCCCGCAGCCTTCTTCTCCAGCGCCACGCCGAGCTTCTTCGCGAGCATGGTCTTCCCGGAGTTGTGCGTTATCGTGAAATCATCCAGGAGATACCGCTGGTCGGCATCGACCCTGAAACCGAAGTATTCTTCCCCCTCCCTGAGGGGTTCTAGCGTGAAGGCCGTCCTTAGAACGCTCTTTTTCTGTCTCCTTGGCGCCGCCTGTTTTCTCCTAACCCTAGTAGGAATTTTAGACACTTCACCCGAGATTCCTACTCGCCAATACAACCCCTCATGACCAAATTGGTCGTGAGAATATTTCTTCCGCAGGTAAGCGTAGAACCCAAGGCTTCTTGCTACAAACGCTACATCCTCCGCGAGCTGTTTTGATTCCGACACGTAGTCGTAGCATCCGTTTTCCAGATGGCCGTCAGTGTCCAGTATTCCAGCTAGAACTTCGAGGCGCGTACTTCTAGATCCGAATTTGTACTGGGGTGGAATGAATTTTGATTCACCCGTTTTCTTGTAGAGCCCTAGCGCTATCAAATCCCTAGCTAGCCCGTTTCGTAGGGTTTGTCCACCCGTCCTCCCCGGTGTCAGGTAATGTTCTTGGGCTTGTCCTGCCGGATATTGGTGTATTTTCAGTAAGTATTTTTCAGCTTGGCCATTTACGACGGTAACGATTTCTGGGTCGGCCGAAGTGTAGGTGTTCAGGCCATTGGCACTACTTCCGTCTCCCAGATACACGCTGAGAAAGTAGGGGTCAATTGGTCCCATCGGTATCTGAGGGAAGTCCACCCCAGTCCTCAGCAACTTGTAAAGCCCTTTAGGCCCGATACGCCATTTTGCCGCCTTTAGCAACTCGCTTACTCTGATGTCTTTGATTATCCCTTCGGTGTCTTCGCATGGTTTCCGTGGATGTTTCTTCAAGCGCGTTTGTATGATTGTCAGAATGTGGTCTTCTGAGACCACAAACGGCTTTCCTTTGGTCGGTCGGATTTTGACCATCTTTCCAAAGCCGTGTACCGTCTCGAGCACTCTTCTCGGGGCGCTATCCGGGCCCATCAGCGTGTCTCCTTCCTTAACATCTTCAACACGTTTGAACGACCCGTCGAACATCAAAACTAGCTGTCCTTTACGATGGCACCCCACGGGCCCGTGCAGCAGCACGTTCTGGCTGACACTCTGGGGGCGCTCGGCCACGCCCTGGAAGTAGGCTTCCAGCTCCCTCATCTGGACCCCCCTGTGCGGGGTCGTCGCAGGGACGTATTCCGGGACGAGCACGCTCTCGTTCTTGAAGAGAGAGTGATGGGAGCTCATCGCAGAAGAAAATTTCTTCGCTCTTTGTATATAACCATACTTGGGGGAGAGTAGAGTGAAAGTATTCGCCGATGCTTCTTTAAGGAAACGAAGGTCAGCCAGCTGAAAGCGCGTTGATGTTCCCTTCCCCGATGCAGTACGGGCAGAAGAGCTCGATGCTCGTCACATATTCCCTGATGGCCGCGAACGTCGCAGTCTACGTCGTGCTCCAGGTCGGGGGCGCCCCGCTCTACTCGACGCTGGCGCAGACGGGCAGCTCCTTCTTCGGGGGAGAGTACTGGCAGGTCTTCACGGCGATGTTCGTGCACTTCGACGTCTTCCACATCGGCTTCAACATGATCGCGCTCTACTACTTCGGGAGGCTGAACGAGATATCCTACTCGAGGGGGGAGTACCTCGCGATCTACTTCGGGGCAGGGCTCCTGGGGGACGCGGTCTCCCTCTTCCTGATCCCGCTCGACGTCCAGACAGGCGGGGCCTCCGGGGCGATCTTCGGGCTGATAGGGTCTTACGCCGCGAGGAACCGCAGCGCCGTCAACATAGCGCTCGCGCTCGTCTACGCGGCCTTCATCTTCATCGAGAGCTCGGGGCCCGGCGTCAACATCTACGCCCACCTCTTCGGGATAGTCGGGGGGTTCGCGCTCGGCCTCATCTTCACCCGCCTGCGCCCTCCGGAGTGAGGGCGGCGGACGGTATCTCGTATAAGGGGGCGGTCCGGCGGGACGGACGCATGAAGGCGGTCAGATTCCATCAGCACGGCGGGCCCGAGGTGCTCCAGTACGAGGACGCGCCCGACCCCGTCATCAAGAGCCCCGACGAGACGCTGATCAGGGTCAAGGCCTGCGCCCTGAACCACCTCGACATATGGGGGCGGATAGGGCCGCCCTACTCCAAGCCCCCGCTTCCCCACATCTCGGGTTGCGACATCGCCGGGGTGGTCGAGGAGGCCCCCCCGCACGAGAAGGGGCTGCGGAAGGGGATGGAGGTGATAGTGAGCCCGGGGGTCGGGTGCGGGAGGTGCGAGAGGTGCCTAAGCGGTTCGGACAACCAGTGCCGCCACTACTCGGTCATCGGGAACGAGTCCGACGGCGGGTACGCGGAGCTGGTCGCCGTCCCCTCGAGGAACGTCCTGCCCAAGCCCGAGAGGATGGACTTTGTGCAGGCGGCCTCCGTCCCGCTGGTCTTCCTGACTGCCTACCACATGCTCGTGACGAAGGCCAAGGTCAAGCCCGGGGAGACGGTGATGGTCCTCGGGGCGGGCTCCGGGGTCGGGGTCGCGGCTATCCAGATAGCGAAGGCGTACAACGCCAGCGTGATCGCGACGGCGGGCACCGACTCTAAGCTCGCGAAGGCGGTGGAGCTCGGCGCCGACCACACCGTGAACCACAAGACCACGAAGGTCTCTGACGAGGCGAGAAAGTACACCGACGGGAAGGGAGTGGACGTGGTAATCGAGCATCCGGGCAAGGCAACCTGGGAGGAGAGCCTGAGGTCGGTCGCGAAGGGGGGGAGGATAGTCACGTGCGGGGCGACGACCGGGTACGATGCGGTCACGGACCTCAGGTACGTCTTCGCCAGGGAGATCACGATATTCGGGAGCTACATGGGAGGGAGCGGGGAGCTGCTCAGGGTCCTGGAGCTCTTCAAGCAGAGGAAGCTGAGGCCCGTCGTGGACTTTACGCTGCCTCTCAGCATGGCGGGAGACGCGCAGGTCAGGATGGAGAAGAGCGAGCACTTCGGGAAGATCGTCTTGACGATCTAGGCCCGGGCTATCTCGTAGGAGAAGGAGACAGAGGCCTTGGCGTTGATGGTGGCGGCCACGCTGCAGAATTTCTTGATGCTGTCGGTCACCGCCTCCTTCACGTACTTCTCCTCGAGGGCCGCTCCTCCCACGAGATACCTCAGGTGGATCTCCGTGAAAGGCTTCGGGTAGCCGTACTTCGGGCGCTTGCCCGAGACCTCGACCGTCAGCGAGACTAGCCTCTGTTTCCTCTTGAGAAGGATCGCGGCGACATCCATGCCGGAGCACGCTCCCAGCGATGTGAGGAGGGCGTTCATGGGGCCTATCCCCTTTGGACGCGGCTTCGTCCTGGTCGGCGTCGGGAGCGC
>Ga0307374_10015968_pt1 | contig 10034 bp, 9 predicted proteins | sample OX3MG_FD_202532 | JGI IMG/M metagenome (GOLD analysis project Ga0307374, IMG submission 202532) | Soil microbial communities from Risofladan, Vaasa, Finland - OX-3 | ecosystem: Environmental > Terrestrial > Soil > Coastal area > Acid sulfate soil | place: Finland: Risofladan, Vaasa | collected...
TCCGCCGACCCGGGTCGGGTCGACGCGCAGTGGTCGAGCGTCTGAGGGGGCGCCGCGCGTCGCGGCCGCTGCCGGGCGGTCGTGGCGCGGGCGGCCCTACGTTGCGCGTCCTGCGACGGCGGCCTCCACTCGGGCGAGCAGCCGGGCGCTGCACCCCGCCATCTCGACGACGGGCGCGATCTCGAGGGCGACGCGCTCGGCGAGCGCCGCGAAGACGGGGGCGAGCGGGCCCGTCGGGTCGAGAGCCGCGGGCATCCCCGCGTCGCCTCCCGCGGCGACGCTCGGGTGAAGTGGCACGGTGCCGATGAGAGGGACGCCGATCTCGTCGGCGAGCCGCGAGCCGCCTCCAGACCCGAACAGGTCGTAGCGGGTGCCGTGCTCGCAGGTGAACCCCGACATGTTCTCGATGACCCCGGCGACGCGCAGGTGGCCTTTGCGAGCCATGTCAGCGGCCCGGCCGGCGACCTTCTGCGCGGCAAGCCCGGGGGTCGTGACGACGAGCAGCTCGGTACGGGGGAGCATGCGAGCGAGGCCCATCTGCACGTCCCCGGTGCCGGGCGGCATGTCGACGACGAGGTAGTCGAGGTCGCCCCACGCGACGTCCTCGAGGAAGTGCTGCACGGCGCGGTTGAGCACGAGGCCGCGCCACATGATCGCGTCGTCCTCGCCGGAGAGGAAGCCCATGGAGACGACGCGGATCGTCCCCGTCCCGACGGGCACGTCGACGGGCTGCATCTTCCCGCCGAGGACCTCGAGCGGTCCCGAGACGCCGAGCATGCGCGGCACGGAGAAGCCCCAGATGTCCGCGTCGAGGATGCCGACCGTGAGACCGCGTGCCGCGAGCGCCGCGGCGAGGTTCACCGACACAGAGGACTTGCCGACGCCTCCCTTGCCGGAGACGATGCCGAGCACCCGCGCCGATGAGGGCACGTCGGTCACGACGGCGCGCTCCTGGGACGTCCTACGTGCCCGGTCCATGAGGGCCGAGCGTTCGTCGGCGCCCATGACCCCGGTCGTGACCTCGACCGACGACACGCCCGGCAGCCGGCCGACGTGGTGCTCGACGTCTTCGCGGATCTGGCTCCGCAAGGGGCACGACGCGACGGTGAGCGCGACCTCGACGTGCACGGCCGGCCCGTCGACCGTGACGTCACGGATCATCCCGAGGTCGACGACGTTGTCGTGGAGCTCGGGGTCGACGACGGCGCGCAGCGCGGCGAGCACCCGATCGCGGCTCGGTCCCGGCGCGTGCGCGCTCGTCGTCGGGGCAGTCATCGCTGCTGATGCTATCCGTGGGCACCGCGACGGCGATCGGCGATGCGTTGGTAGGATGACCGAGGAGCGAGGTCGAGGAGGACCCCTACGGTGAGCATCGCCACGAGTTCAGTCCAGATCGGCCGGCGGCCCGGCCCGGTGACCCTCACGGACGGCGCCGTCCGCAAGGTCGCCGAGCTCCTCGCGGAGGAGCCGGGGAGCGAGTCGCTCGCGCTTCGCGTCGCGGTGCGCCCGGGAGGCTGCTCCGGCTACAGCTACGACATGTTCTTCGATGCGGAGGTGGCCGAGGACGACGTCGTGCGCTCGTTCGAGGCCGTCAAGGTCGTCGTCGACCCGGAGAGCGCCGAGCTGCTGAAGGGCGCGACGCTGGACTACCGCGACGGGCTCCAGGGGGCAGGGTTCCACATCACGAACCCCAACGCGAGCCGGACCTGCGGCTGCGGGTCGTCGTTCAGCTGACCGACTCGGCATCGCCGCCGACGTGAGCACAGCGCCGCGTCCCGTCGGCCCCTACAGCCCGGCTGTCCGCGCCGGCGACTTCGTCGTGTGCTCGGGCCAGGTCGGAATCGTCGACGGTGAGCTCGTCGCCGGTGGCGTCGCCGCGCAGCTGGCTCAGGCCGTCGCGAATGTGGCCGCGGTACTCGGGCGCGAGGGCGCGAGCCTCGCAGACGTCGTGAAGACGACGGTGTTCCTCGTCGACATGGCCGACTTCGACGCGATGAACGGCGCGTACCTCGAGGCCTTCGGCGATCACCTCCCCGCGCGGTCCGCGGTCGCGGTGCGCGGCCTCCCCCTCGGCGCTGATGTGGAGATCGAGGCCTGGGCCTTCCGGGCGAGATGAAGCACGGCGCCCGACCGCCCGCTCTCCGGGCGACCCTTCCCCTCCTCGCGGTGGTGGCGGCCGGAGCGCTCGGTGCGGCGTGCGGGGCCGGGCGCCCGGCGGCCGTGACGACGACGACGACGCTCCCGCCTCTGCCACCTGTCGTCGTCGCCCTCGTGACGCGAATCGGCGCCGCGTCGAGTCTCGGGTCGGGCGACACCGTCGTCCCCGTGGATGTCACCGCGGGGTCCGGTTCGGGCCCGGCGGCGCCGATCCGGGTGGGAGCCTTCCCCGACGCGATAGCGGTAGCGCCAGGTGGCGCCTTCGCCTACGTCACGAGCTACGCGGCAGGGACGCTCACTCCGATCGACCTCGCGACGGACACCGCGCTCCCGCCGATACGCGTGGGGAACGGCCCGGCCGGCATCGCGATCGCCCCGGATGGCAAGAGGGCCTACGTCACCGACGCGGGATCGAGCCCGTTAGGCGACACGGTCACGCCCGTCGACCTCGAGACGCGAACGGCGCTCGCGCCGATCACGGTCGGTGCCGGCCCGCAGGGCATCGCGATCACACCCGACGGTTCGACGGCGTACGTCGCGGACGCCGGAGCGATCGTCAACGGCCAGGTCGGTCCGGTGGGTGACACGGTCACGCCGATCGATCTCGCGACGCGCACGGCGCTCGCGCCGATCACCGTGGGGAACGCGCCGACCGCCGTCGTCGTTGCGCCGGACGGTTCGGCGGTGTACGTCGCGAACGCGTCGTCCGGCAGTGTCACGCCGATCCCGATCGGCTCGGGGGCCGCGGGCACCTCGATGGCCGTCGACGGCTCTCCGCAGGCGCTCGCGTTCGCGGCAGCCGGCAGCTCGACGCTCTACGTCGCGCTCGCGCCGTCCGGGGTGTCGGCCGGCGGGAGCCTCACGGCGGTCTCGGTCGTGACCGGGCACGTGCTGCGCGCGACGGGCGTGTGCGCGAGCCCCTCCGGCGTCGCGGTGACGGGAGCGACCGCGTGGGTGACGTGCACGGCGTCAGGCACGATCGTGCCCGTGGACCTGCGCTCGGGCGTGAAGGGCGCGCCGATCTCGGTCGGGCCCGGCCCGTACGCGATCGCGCTCACCACCCGCGCGCAGGGCGGACCGGCGAGCGCTCGCTCGCCGAGCGGGTGAGGCGCCGCGTGCGCTCCGGTCCGGCGCGGGTGCGGCCGCGACGACGTTGCCACGGCTCTGCGGTCCTACGGCGCCGTTCCTACGGCGCCCAGCGTGCCCGACCGAAGCGGTAGCCGACGCTGCGCACCGTCTCGATGAGGTGCGCGTGCTCCTCGCCGAGCTTCGCGCGCAGGCGTCGGATGTGGACGTCGACCGTGCGTGCTCCGCCGAAGTACTCGTACCCCCAGACCCGGGAGAGCAGCACTTCGCGCGTGAACACCTTGCCGGGGTGAGCGGCGAGGAAGCGGAGCAGCTCGTACTCCATGAAGGTGAGGTCGAGCGGGCGCCCGGCGACCACGGCCTGGTAGGTCTCGAGGTTGAGCGCGAGGGGTCCGTAGGCGATGACGTCGTGCCGCTTGCCCCGGCCCGTGCGCCAGAGGAGATGCCCGAGGCGCGCCTCGATCTCCTCGGGCACCGCGCGCGCCAGCGCGAAGTCGTCGAAGAGATCCTCGCGCAGCTCGAGCTCCGCGAGCTGGTGGGACTCGACAACGAGCAGGAGCGGGGTGAGTGGGGTCTCGCGCTTTCGCAGCACGCGGCACAGGCCGAACGCGCCGTCGGGGTCCTCGACCGCGGACACGATCGCGCCCGTCCACCCGTCGCCGGGCTCCGAGCGCTTTGCGACCTCGGCATCGGCGACCGCGGTCCACGGGTAGCCCGCGGCGTCGAGCGCCTTCGCGAGCTGCGGGAGGGGCGGGTCGGGGAAGCAGAGGAGCGGCTCCACGGCTCAGAGCGCCGGGAGGTAGCGCGCGAGCTCGTACGGGGTCACCTGCCGGGTGTACTCCTCCCACTCCGACCGCTTGTTCCGCAGGAACCATTCGAACACGTGGTCGCCGAGCGTCTCCGCGACGAGCTCCGAGCGCTCCATCGTGGCGAGCGCGGCGTCGAGGTTCTTCGGCAGCGGCTTGATCCCCGCCGCCGCGAGCTCTCTCGGGGTCATGAGGAAGAGGTTCGTGTCCGCCTCGGGCTGCAGCTCGTATCCCTTCTCGACTCCGCGCAGGCCCGCCGCGAGGATGACGGCGAACGCGAGGTACGGGTTGCACGCGGGGTCGGGGGCGCGGTACTCGACTCGGGTCGACTCGGTCTTGCCGCGCTTGACGATCGGCAGCCGCACGAGTGCGGAGCGGTTGTTGTAGGCCCATGAGACGTTCACCGGGGCCTCGTAGCCGGCGACGAGCCGCTTGTAGGAGTTCACCCACTGGTTCGTGACCGCGGTGATCTCCGACGCGTGCTCGAGGAGGCCTGCGATGAACTGCCGGGCGACCGTCGAGAGCCCGCGCTCGTCGTTTGCGTCGTAGAACGCGTTCTGCCCGCCGGAGAAGAGGGAGAAGTGCGTGTGCATACCGGAGCCCTGCACCCCGGCGAGCGGCTTCGGCATGAACGTCGCGTAGACGCCGCGCTCCTGCGCGACCTCCTTCACGACGAGCCGCACCGTCATGATCGTGTCGGCCATCGTGAGCGCGTCGGTGTACCGCAGGTCGATCTCGTGCTGGCTCGGAGCGTCCTCGTGCTGCGCGTACTCGACGGGTATCCCCATCTCCTCGAGCGTGATGACCGTGCGCTTGCGGAGGTCGGTCGCGAGATCGGCGACCGTGAGCTCGAAGTACGAGCCGGTGTCGAGCGGCTTCGGGGGTGCGGCGGTGTCGTTGCCGGCGAAGTAGAAGTACTCCAGCTCGGGAGCGGCGAAGAAGCTGAACCCGCGGTCGTGGGCCCGCTCGAGCGCCCGGCGGAGCACGTGGCGGGGGTCGCCGTCGAACGGCGACCCGTCGAGGTTCGAGATGTCGCAGAACACCCGGGCGACCGTCTCGCCTGGCCCGGTCCGGAACGGCAGGATCTGGAACGTCTTCGGGTCGGGCCGGGCGATGACGTCGCTCTCCTGCACGCGGCTGAAGCCGTCGATGGCCGAGCCGTCGAAGGTCATGCCCTCGTCGAGCGCGTTCTCGAGCTCTGCGGGCGTGATGTAGAACGTCTTCGGCGTTCCGAGGACGTCGGTGAACCACAGCTGGACGAAGCGCACCCCCCGCTCCTCGACGGTCCGGAGGACGTACTCGCGCTGGCTCTGCATCGACTGGATCCTTCCTCGGACGGCGTCTCGCGTAGCGCGTCCCGCCCGGTCGGGCGGGCAGACTGTGGCGTACGAAGCGGCCCAAGTCTCGCAGCCGCCGCCGCTCGCGGCCAGCCGGGCGCCGTCACCGCGCGGCGTGCGCCGGTACCATCGGCCTCGTGAGCAGCCTGCGGGTCGCCCTTTGCCAGCTCGACGCAGTCGTGGGCGACGTCGACGGCAACGTCGACAAGATCCTCGGCGCGCTCGCGACCGCCGAGGACTGCCTTGCGGACATCGCGGTCTTCCCCGAGCTCGCTGTCACGGGGTACCCGCCGGAGGACCTCCTGCTGAAGCCGTCGTTCGTCGCAGCGAGCGTCCGCGGGCTCGAGGCGGTCGCCGCCGCGTCGGGCCGTTGCGCGGCGGTCGTCGGATACGTCGAGGCCGACCGTGACCTCCACAACTCCGCCGCCGTGTGCGCGGGCGGCGCGGTGCACGGCGTGTGGCGTAAGGAGCTCCTGCCGAACTACGGCGTCTTCGACGAGCAGCGCTGGTTCGTGCCGGGGACGGGCGACACGCCGCTGTTCATCGTGCGGGGAGTGCGCGTCGGCGTGACGATCTGCGAGGACGCGTGGTCGCCGTCGGGGCCGATCGCCCGGCTCTCGGCAGGAGGTGCCGAGCTCGTGGTGAGCTGCAACGCGTCGCCGTTCCGGGCGGGAGCGGTTCGCGAGCGAGAGCAGATGCTCGCGACCCGCGCGCTCGACTCGAGCTGCGCGGTCGCGTACGTCAACCTCGTCGGCGGTCAGGACGAGCTCGTCTTCGACGGCGCGTCGATGCTCGTCGACGCCTCCGGCGTGGTCGTGGCGTCGGCGGCCCAGTTCACGGAGGAGACGCTCGTCTGCGACGTGCTCATGCGCCCCGCGTACCGAAAGCGCGTCGTCGATCCACGCGGGCGCACCCGCGCGCTGTCGATGGCGACGGTCACGGTGACCCCGGCCGAGGCGCTGCCGCGGCACGGCCGGCGCCCGGGGACGCTCGCGACGCGCCTCGCCCCGGCCGACGAGGTCTACGCGGCGCTCGTGCTCGGCACGCGCGACTACGTGAGGAAGAGCGGGTTCAGCGACGTCGTGCTCGGCCTCTCCGGAGGCGTCGACTCCGCGCTCGTCGCGACGATCGCGGTGGACGCGCTCGGAGCAGGTCACGTGCACGGTGTCGCGATGCCGTCGCGGTTCTCCTCGCCCGGCTCGCTCGACGACGCGTCGCTGCTCGCGGCCAACCTCGGGATCGAGCTCCTCACGTTCCCGATCGAGACCGTGCACGCCGCCCTGCTCGACCTTCTCGCGCCGGAGTTCGCGGGGCGCCCTCCGGACCTCGCCGAGGAGAACCTCCAGGCGCGCGTGCGCGGCACGCTTCTCATGGGCCTGTCGAACAAGCTCGGCTGGATGGTCCTCACGACGGGGAACAAGAGCGAGATGGCGGTCGGCTACGCGACGTTGTACGGCGACATGGCCGGGGGCTACGCGGTCGTGAAGGACGTCCCGAAGACCCTCGTCTACGAGCTGTGCGCGGCGCGCAACGCCCGGGCCGGCCGTGAGCTCGTGCCGCGCTCGATCATCGACAAGGCACCGTCGGCCGAGCTGCGTCCGGGCCAGCGCGACGTCGACTCGCTGCCGCCCTACGACGTGCTCGACCCGATCCTCGAGGGATACGTCGAGCAGGACCTGTCGATCGCGGACCTCGTCGAGCTCGGTCACGACGAGCAGACCGTCGCGGCGGTCGTGTCGCTCGTCGACCGCTCCGAGTACAAGAGGCGTCAGGCGCCGCCCGGCATCCGGGTGACGAGCCGTGCCTTCGGCAAGGACCGGCGGATGCCGGTGACCAACCGCTTTCGCGATCCCGACGCGGTGTGCAGCGCCCCTGTGGGCACGGACCTTGCCGTGGAGCCCCCCGGGCTCACGGAGGCCCCGGGGCCGTGAGCGCACCGCTGACGCTCCTCGAATCTGCCGACCTGCTCGGCCGGTACCGCTACGTCGAGCTCGCGGCGTTCGCCGCGCTCGGCGAGCGAGCGCGGTCGTGCTCGGACCCTGCGCTCGCCTGCTACCTCGCCGGAGCGAGCCTCGCCCACGGCTGGCGGGCCCGGCAGGTCGAGGAGCGCATGCCGGTCTCGGTCGGGCTTCTCGACGTCGCGGAGTGCACGCGGTCGCCCTCCCCCGAGGTCGACGAGGCGCTCGCACTGCTCGCCGGCCCCGGCGACGACGCGGACGTGCTCGACGGCCTTCTCGGAGCGCTCTACCCGGCGATGGACGAGGGTTACGCTCTCCGGGCGGTCGCAGCGTCCCCCGCCTGCGATCCCCCGGTCGTTCGCCTCATCGGTCGGCTCCGGTGCGACCTCGACGCGGTCCGGCGCGAGGGCCTCGCGATCGCGGGGCGCAGCGGTCCGGCCCGGCCCGGCCGGCGGACCGACGTCGGTGCGCTGCTCGCTCGCGCGGGCGGGGCGTTCGGCCCGCTGCGCGCTCGAAGCGGGCGGGGTGACTCGGGCCCGTCAGGTCGTGCGAACATCAGTTCCCCGCTCTGACGTCGTGATTTGGCCTCTTGACGACGTCGTTACACTGAGTCTCGGAGTCACGGACAACCCCGTCCGCCCGGATGGGGTGATCGGCTGCCGGTGCACCAGGGTGTCCCAGGTGCGGCAGCGCCTCGGGAGAATCGGCGAGCACCTGAGGCGCGGACCACGAGCACGGAGGACCTACGGCGTTGGCTAAGGAGCGAGTCGAGCGGGACGAGGAAGACCTCGTACGGCTGTACCTGACCGACATCGGGCAGTACCCGCTGCTCACCAAGGACGACGAGGTCCGTCTCGCCCAGGCCATCGAGGCGCGAGCCCAGGCCGAGGAGGATCTGGCAAAGGCCGGCAAGGAGCTCACACCGGCTCGCCGGCGTGAGCTGAAGCGCACGATCCGTCAGGGCGACGAGGCCCAGCGCACGTTCGTGCAGTCGAACCTCCGCCTCGTCGTGTCGATCGCGAAGAAGTACCAGGCGTCCGGCCTTCCACTGCTCGACCTCATCCAGGAGGGCAATCTCGGGCTCATGCATGCCGTCGAGAAGTTCGACTGGCGCAAGGGGTTCAAGTTCTCGACGTACGCGACGTGGTGGATCCGCCAGGCGATCACCCGAGGCATCGCGAACACCGGCCGGACGATCCGTCTCCCCGTCCACGCTGGCGACACGCTCGCTCGGGTCCAGAAGGCCCAGGCCCGTCTCGAGCTCAAGTTCGGCCGGCCGGCGACGCTCGCAGAGCTCGGCGCAGAGGTCGAGCTCCCCGAGGACAAGCTCATCGAGGCACTTCGCTTCCGCGCCGAGCCGCTCTCGTTGTCCGAGCCGCTGCGCGAGGACGGCGATGCCGAGCTGGGCGACGTGGTGGAGGACCGGTCCGCCGAGTCCCCGTTCGAGATGGCTGCGACGGCGCTCCTGCCGATCGAGATCAATCGCCTCCTCGCACCGCTCGACGAGCGCGAGCGGGAGATCCTCCGGCTGCGCTTCGGGCTCGACCGCGGCGAGCCACGGACGCTCGAGGAGGTCGGAGAGCACTTCAACCTCACACGCGAGCGGATCCGTCAGATCGAGGCGCGGGCGATGTCGAAGCTCCGGCACCCCTCGAGCGACACCGGCGCGCGGGACCTGCTCACCGTCTGATTCCCCGCGGCGCCGCGAGGCCGCCTCGCTCTGTAGGATGGGCCAATGGTGAAGAAGCTCCTGATCCTCGCTGTCCTCGTCGGCCTCGGTGCAGTTGCGGCGAAGCGCCTCCGCTCGAGCTGAGGCTTCAGCTGCGCGCGGTGGCCGCTGCCGCGCGATCCAACCACCGGCGCGCGGCCGCGCCGACGGCTGCCGCGCCGCGCGCGCCGCTGGCCAGCCACCCGATCACCGATAGCACGAGCGCAAGCCCTCCGACCGACGCCGCGATCGGCAGCCTCCGCGGGCGCCCCGGCTCCCGAGACGCGTCGCGAGCGCGCACTGGCCGGACGAAGTTGCGGACCTCCCAGCCCCGCTCACGCGCGAGCCGGGCGAGCACCCGGTCGGGGTTCACGGCCACCGGGTGGCCGACCGCCTCGAGCATCGGCAGGTCCGTGTAGGAGTCCGTGTAGGCGAACGAGGCCGCGAGGTCGATGCCGAGCCGCTCCGCGAGCTCGTGCATCGCGACCGCTTTGTACGGCCCGTACGCGTAGAACGCCATCGTGCCGGTGTAGCGGCCCTCGTCGTCGACCGCGGCGCGGCTCGCGATCGTCTCGTCGACGCCGAGATGGCGGCCGAGCGGTCGCACGATCTCCTCCGGGGAGGCGGACACGATCACGACGAGGCGGCCGAGATCGTGGTGCAGGTCGATCAGGTCCATGGCCTCCGCGTAGATGATCGGCTCGAGAGCCTCTTCGATGGTCTCCTCGACGACAGCGACGACCTTGTCGCGCTCCCAGCCCTTCGTGACCTTGAGCAGCGACTCCCGGATGCGGCTGAGGCGCTCCTCGTTCGCCCCGAGGTGGAGGTAGACGAGGTGCGTGAACACGGCGCGGACGATCGCGCGCCTGCTGAGCATGCCCTCGGCGTAGAGCGCGCCTCGGAACGCGGACATCGCGGCCTTCGCGATCACGGTCTTGTCGAGGTCGAAGAACGCGGCCTCGAGCCCGGCGCGCGACCCGTC
>Ga0307374_10015971_pt1 | contig 10033 bp, 6 predicted proteins | sample OX3MG_FD_202532 | JGI IMG/M metagenome (GOLD analysis project Ga0307374, IMG submission 202532) | Soil microbial communities from Risofladan, Vaasa, Finland - OX-3 | ecosystem: Environmental > Terrestrial > Soil > Coastal area > Acid sulfate soil | place: Finland: Risofladan, Vaasa | collected...
GGGCCGGGTCTGAATGAAATCAACCGCTCGCGCGGCGTCGACATAGAAGCCGCGATAGGCATAGGTGTGCTTGTCGATGATGTTGTCGACGAGGAGCCCGGGATAGCCCGGGTTGTATTGACCGTTCGAGCGCAACTTCCCGCGCGGCGCCACGCCGACCGTGGCGTAGCCCATCTTGGCCCATGACTTCGGCAACGTCGGCTCGGAGACGTAGCCGGGAACGATCAGCAGACCCGGGTACGGCGGGGCGAGATACGCTTCTTTGGGTCGTGCGTACCAACCGGCGACCCGCACGTGATCGAGGCTATCGTAGTGGATCTCGTAGACATCGACCTCGTCGGTCGAGCGTAGCGGCACGTGCACCATCGACGGGTTGAGTGGGATCTGACCCACTTCGGCCATGATATCGGCCCAAAACTGATCGAAATCAGCGGGCCGTTCAAGCGTGACCTGATATTCGTGCGGAGGCTTCCGCATTGACATACCTGTTCTCCCTCACTCACCAGGGCGACCACCGACGGTCGCCCCTACCGACGTAGCGCACCGGTTTGGCGAATCGTTCCTCGCCTCCCGGTAGGGGCAGGCACAGGGGCCTGCCCTGGTCGTGTGCCACTCCAATGAGAAAATCCCACGGCGTGGCGTCAACATGATCGCTCTCTCTCGCGTCCTCGGTCCTGCCGCCGTAGCGGCGCCGGACGCGACCTCGCACGCGCCCGGCATCAAACCCCTGAACCGCCGCGTTTAGTCCGAGACGACGGCTCGATTCAGGTGCATCGGCAAGCGCTTGAGGATCGCCGCGCGTACGACCTCGGCGACGATTTCCTCTTCGCCGGCCTGCATCGTATGACAATGGATGATGATGCTGTTCGGCTTTGCGGTTGGCCCGTTCGGCTCGAAGAGGAAGACGCGTGGGTCGCCCTCTTCAAGTGCCGCGATCAGTTCGACCGCGTTGATGCCGGTTGCGGCGTCAAAGGTGATCTCGACGCGCGGGGTGAGATGCTCGTCTCCGTCCAACTTCAACGCGGTCGCGATAGCGGGCACTCCTTGCAGACGGTCGATCATATACTCAGCCTGACCACGCCAGCCAGCCATGTCGGCCTCATGATCGCGCTCGAGATAGAGTTGAATCGCGACCATGAGTCCGACGATATCTTCTTTGGCGGCCTTCGCCGGTCGCCCAATGCTGTGATTCGGGCTGCCGTTGCGGCGCGCGGCCGCGATCAGGTCGGCCGGACCGGCGAGAAGGCCGGATGACTGCGGCCCGTGTAGTCCCTTGCCACCGCTGAACGTCACCATGTCGGCACCCTCGGCGATGTATTTGGTCAGATTGCTATTCGGCGGCAGCATCGCCGCCGCGTCAACCAGCACCGGGACTCCATGGCGATGCGCGATCTCGCATGTCTCCGACAGCGAGAGCACGCCGCGTCCGGCCCACGGCGACTGAACATAAAAGACCATCGCGGTGCGCTCGGTGAAGGCTGCTTCAAGCTGGTAGGGGATCGTGTGGTGCCCGTAGCCGATCTCGACCAGCGTGGCGCCGGTCGCGCGGACGCTGTGGTCGTAACCGTTACGGTGACCCCGGTGGATGATCACCTCGTTCTTCATGCCGGTCGTGTCGGGGAGTTGATCGACCTTCGCCGGATCGCTCCCCGCGATACATGCCGCGGTTGCGAGCAGCAGCCCGGCGGCAGCTCCGCCGGTGACCATACCTGCCTCGGCACCGGTCGCCCGTGCGATCAGTGCGCTCGCCTTGTCCTGCAGTTCATCGAGCACAATATAGGAGGTCGACGCCTCTCGCATCGCGTCGATCACCTCCTGCGGCATGATCGAGCCACCCAGACGCGTATGCGACCCGCGCGCATTTATCAGCGGTCTGATCCCGAGCCGATCGTAGATAATGCTCATCGCACCCCTTGCTCCTACCAGTGATGCCTTCACCCCCAGCCCCTCTCCCAGCCGCGGGAGAGGGGAGATGTTGGACGAAGGCAAATCGATCTTGATACGTCTCACCGAACACGTATACACCAATTAGCGGAACCGGATCTCCCTCCATTTGCCTCTTTCTCCCCTCGCCCAGAATTGGGAGACGGCTGGCGCCGCGCGCCCGGGTGAGGGCCTACCGCTGCAGATGCGGATCGAGGGCATCACGCAGGCCATCTCCAATGAAATTGATTGACAAGACCGCCAGCGCGATCATCACGCCGGGCGGGATCCAGAGCCACGGCATCGTTGACAAAACCGTGAGCGATTGCGCATCGGTGAGCATGTTGCCCCAGCTTGCGGTCGGCAGTGGTACACCGAGGCCGAGGAAGCTGAGTCCCGCTTCGAGCAGGATCGCGTTGGCGATCCCAAACGTAGCCGCGACGATGATCGGGGCCAGCGCGTTCGGCAGCAGATGCCGGATGACGATGCGCCAGCCCGGCGCCCCGATCGAGCGGGCTGCGGTCACGAACTCGCGCTCGCGGAGCGATAGGAGATCGCCCCGCAGTAGCCGGGCGATCGGTGGCCAACCTAAGAGACCGATGGCCAGCATCACGTTGTAGATACTCGGGCCGAGCACCGCAACCATGGTGATGATGATGATCAATGAGGGGAAGGATAGGAAGACGTCGGCCAGACGCATCGCCAACCCATCAATCCAGCCACCGCCATAGCCGGCGAGCGCTCCGAGCGTCATCCCGATCGCGGTGTAGATCGACACGGCTACCAAACCGACCGACAACGATACCCGCCCGGCATAGAGCAGGCGGCTGAAGACGTCACGGCCGGCTGCATCGGTTCCGAGCACGTGCGCCGTGCTCGGCGGCTTGCGGTAACTGCTCAAATCGACCTTATACGGATTCTTCCGGGCAATGACCGGCGCGCCGACCGCACCGATCGTCAACAGCACCATCACGACTAACCCCAACATCGCCATACGATGGCGTCGAAAGCGCTGCCAGATTCCAGTGCTACCGCGCTGTTGCCGCTCGGCTAATTGCGCTAACCCCGGCGAGGTTCGCCCAACGTTCCCGGTTGCCTCGTGCGCGGATAGCTCACTCTGCTCCACAATCGCCGTCCTCACGAGTATTTGATGCGCGGGTCGATGAACGCATACAGGACATCCGCCAGCAGGTTACACACCAGGATCAATACCGCACTGAGCAAATTGATCGCCATAATGACCGGATAGTCCCGGCTTCGTACGGCTTCGATCGCCAGCGTTCCCATGCCCGGCCAGGCAAACACCGATTCGATGATCACCGCTCCACCTAAGAGCTTGGGCAAGTCGAGCGCAACGACGGTAATTAGGGGGATCAATGCGTTGCGCAGCCCATGGCGATAAAGAACGATGACCTCCGACAGACCTTTCGCGCGCGCGGTGCGCATAAAGTCTTGCCGGACGGTCTCCAGCATGCTCGACCGTGTATAGCGGATCAGCGGCGCCGCCTGCGACAACCCGAGCACCATCGCCGGCAACACCAGGTGTTTCGCTGAGTCGCCGAGCGAGGATGGACTTCCTATCGTTCCCATCCCGGCCGCAGGTAGCCAGCCAAACTTGACCGAGAAGAGATAGATCGCCGCCAATGCCAGGAAGAACGACGGAATCGAGACCGCCGTAAACCCGAATATGGTCGCGATGTAGTCAATCGCCGAGTATTGCTTGACCGCCGAGATGACGCCAAGGGGTATGGCCACGAGGAGTGCGATGAATTCGACGGTCAGCATCAGCTTCGTTGTCGGCCAGATCCGCTCTCGGATCTTGCCCGTTACCGGCAGCCGGTCATTATAGGAGAAGCCGAGGTTCCCCTGGGCAACCTGCTTAAGCCACAGAACGTAGCGGATCGGTAGGGGATCGTTCAAGCCGAGCGCCGCTTTTTGCTGAGCTACCCAGTCGGGCCCCTGCGAGGCGATCGTCTCGGGATTGAGCATCGCCGAAATCGGATCGCCCGGTGCCAGGTTGACGATTAAGTAGGTCACCATCGTAATCCCGATCATCACCGGAATGCTGATCAGAATCCGCCGGAGGATGTACCGTCCCATTTCGACCCTCGACTCCTCCTACAACGTCGCTAGCTTGTCACCGACCAGGTCTCAGCGTTCCACAACTTGTTGTCAACGTAGCTTGGTGGCATGAAACCCTGGAGACGCTTGGCTACTCCGTAGGCCGAGTTCGGAGAATAGAGGAAGATCCAGGGGAGCTCGTCATTCAGGATCTTGGCAATCTGGGTGTAGAGCACTTTCCGATCTTCAGGCTTCCCGGCGGCTTGCGCCTCGGGATAGAGTTTGTCGATATCCGGGTTGGAATAGTGTCCGTAATTGCCGCCCTTCGGTGTCCAGGTGCTCGTCACCATATAGGTTCCCGAAACTCCTGGGTCCGCGCGGAAGACACCGCCGCCGGTTGGGCGGAGGTCGAAGTCGCTCGCCTGGATCGTCCGCCGATTGCCCTCAGCCGTATCGACCTGGTCGATATTTACTTTGAGGCCGACATCGCTCCACTGGTTCTGGATGATCTGCATCGCCGTCGTTCGCTCTTTGGTGACCGGTGTGTAGACCATATCGAGCGTGCGGCTACCGTCCCAGCCGGCGTCCTTGAGCAGTTGCTTCGCTTTAGCCGGGTCGAATTTGTATTCATTGAGACCTTCGGGCACGCCCATCCAGTCCGGACCGAAGATCGGTGAGTTGGTGATTTCACCCTGCCCGGCGTAGATCTGCTTCAAGATGCCATCACGATCGATGGCGTAGAGCATCGCCTGGCGTATGCGCTTATCCTTGAGGTAGTCGCGCTCCATATTGACGGCGAGGAAGTCCATACTCGGGCTGGCAACACTCTGCATTTGAGCGTTCGGCAGGCTCTTGACATGATCGAGGTCTTGAACGGAGAGCGTCATCAGATCAATCTTGCCGGTTTCGAGCTGTGCCAGCGCCACATCCGAGGTCAGGATCTGCATGAAGATGCTATCGAGTGGTGGGGGAGTGCCCCAGTACGTATCGTTTCGTGCGAGTTCGAGATACTGGTCGGTCGCGTACTTCACGAACTTGAAGGCACCGGCCGTCACCGTCGGCGCCAGAGCAAACGAGTGCTTACGCAGTTGATCGGGCGCGACGTCCTTCAAGATGTGCTTCGGCATGATCCCCAGACCGGAGAAATTACAGAGGTTGACCAGGAACGCCGCGTCGCCGCCGGTAAGATTGATCGTGACGGTCTTATCGTCGGGGGTGACGATGCCGGTGACGCTGGTCGCCTTCTGGGTGCTGAAGTCGGCCGCGCCGACGATCCCCTTGAGGCGGCCGTTCCAGTAACTGCCGCTGCGCGAGTCGATCGCCGCTTGAAAGGTGAAGCGTACGTCGTCCGACGTGAGCGGTGTGCCGTCGCTGAACTTGACATTGTCGTGCAGCGTAAAGGTGTACGACTTCGCGTCCGGAGTCGCTTCGATCTTGGAGGCCATGTCCGGGGTCGGCACGAGTTTATCGTTCATCTTGACGAGCGCGCCGAACATCAGCCGCTCAACCTGCTGCTCGCTGCCCGAGGTCGAGAAGATCGGCATCAGGGTAACTGGCGAGGCATTCCATAGCACGTGTGCCTGACCACCCTTAACCGCGGCGACCGCTGTGCTGCTGGTGCTGGTGCCGGTACTTGCGGCTGCCGAACTCTGTGCCGCAGGCGTTCCGGCCTTGCTTGTCGATGCGGCGGTCGCGGCGGTCGTGGCGGTGCTTGCCCCTGAGCTACTTGTCCCGGTCGAAGCAGCGGCCGTGGTCGCCGTGGATTTGCTGCCACCACCACAGGCAGCCAGCAGGGCGACGACTGCGGATGATCCGACTCCCGCAGAGACGAGTCGTACAAATCCACGGCGACTCATCCCGTAGCCACTCAACCGTGAAGCATGCTCTCGTAGTTCGTCAGTCGCGTCGCGTAGTGTCATCCCAACTCCTCCTTGAATCCGTCGAGTCTCTTTGGCGCGGCCCGATTTGGCCGGAATCAGCGCGGACGGGCGCTGCCCCTGAGTTCTCCGCGAGTACGCATTCTCCTTTCCGTTCGGCACTGCCCACGTCGTGCCCACGCGTCTCAGCAGAGAACCCCCCCACTGAATAGAGCGTGGAGGGTGGAGTGATATGACCTGAAAGAGAGCACGATGAACAGGAGGCGTGTTTCAAGCCATCGCAGGGAAATTCGATGTCATGCGTAGCCCGAAGATAGACTCGGGACTGAGTGCTGAACGCTCGAACTCAGGACAATCAATTCTGATAATGAGCGCATTGTAGATTCATCGCATACAGCTTGTCAACCACGAATGTGGCCGCATCAGGGTGATGTCAACGTCATCCCGCGCGGTCATGAAGCGCGGCGTCGAACCGGTCATCCCGAGGTCGCAGCCGAGGGATCTCTCCGTCTCTTCGTCACGTCGATGGTTCGCGACGGGAGAGATTCTTCGCTGCGCTCAGGATGAGCGCGGGGAAACCGGTTCCCGCCGAGTCATCCTGCGCGTCGGCTGAGGCTTTCTCCGTGCGCGAGAGCGGAGACTGTAGCGGTCGGCCAGTCCAACGATCGGGTGACAAACGGGAGCGAACCGTCGAGCCGTGCCGAGTGCTAACGACGTTGACATCGCCCTGGCAGCCCCATACACGGTGGTTCGCTCGCCCGCGTGGGAAGTTGCGGGGCACGATAAAACACGCGCGGCTGACGGCCATGTGCGCGATTCATGCGAACGCCCCTACGGCAATCGTAGGGGCGTTCGCACGCGCTGTTCCTGGTCGTTCCAGATCGCGGACCGCATGCCGGCCGCGCCGTGCAAGTCGGTCTAGCTCAGGGAGAGATCCGACACGATCGGGTAGGTGAAACCGTTGAACTTCAACCCGCTGACGTTCGAACGGAGCGCCCAGACTGAATACTGATCGATCAGCGGCACGCCGGGGGCGATGGCCATCAGCTTCTTTTCCAGATCGACGTAAATCTGCTTGCGCTTTGTCGCGTCCATCTCCTGGCGCCCCTGGATCAGCGCGGCATCGATGGTGGGATCATTCAGGCGCGACCAGTTGAAATTACCGCCGATCAACGACGAGTGGAAGAGGCTGTAGAGCGCGTCGTACTCACCGGTGCGCAGGAAGATCGTAGTCGCGTGGGTGTTACCGTCGTAGTTGTCCTGGTAGAACGGCGGTCGTGCTTGTTGTTTGATCTGCACATCGATGCCTGCCAGTCGCAGTTGACCCTGGATGAATTCCGAGGTCGGGTCAGGGCCTCCGCCGTAGTCAATCGTGTTGATAATGATCTTTAGCGGCTGGCCATCCTTCGAGCGGATGTCCCCGGAGCCTTTGGTCCAGCCCGCCGCTTCCAGCGTCTGATTCGCCTTGTTGATGTCAAACGGGTAGATGCTTTTCAGTTCGGGCACCGGCAGCATGACCGCCGCAAGATACCCGTAGGCCACCTCGCCGGTTCCGGCAAAGAGCGTGTTGATCATCGACTGTTTGTCGATCGCCTGGTTGATGGCCTGTCGCACCTTAACGTCGTCGGTCGGTGCCTTCTGCGTGTTGAGGAGCAGGACGAGCGGAACGCCGACCCACTTCGCCGACTGGATCTTGACGTCCTTTGACGACTTGAAGCGCTGAATGTCTTGCGGCGTGGAGATCGGGGTCGCAACCTGAACCTCACCGGTCTCGACCACGGTTGAGCGTGTGGCGGCTTCGGGGACAAAGCGCCAGGTGATTGAGTCGACGAAGCCGGGGCCGTCGTGATCGGCCCACGGTGCTTTGCGCTTGTACGCATCCCAGCGGACCATCTTGGCATGGTCCTTGGCGACGTATTCCTGGTATTGGTACGGCCCGGTGGTGATCGGCTTCGTGGCGACTTCGGTTCCTTGCTTTGGCGTCCCGTCTGGTGACAGGAAGACGAGGAACGGGCTGGCCGCGTAGTTGAGGAATGGCGCTGAGGGCGCTTTGAAATTCACCTTCGCGGTGTAGTCATCGACGACATCGGTTCCGGTGTAGCCGGAGAGTGTGCCGAGCGAGGCGCCCGCTTTGAAGTTCGGATCGACGATCCGATCAAAATTCCACTTGACGGCGGCGGCGTTGAACGGCGTATTGTCTTGAAAGGTGACGTCCTGGCGTAGCTTGAACGTGACCGACATACCGTCCGGCGTCGCCTCGTACGAGGTCGAGAGCCAAGGTTGAAGCTCACGTTTGTCGGTCATGAAGAGCAAGCTCTCGCTGGCCGAGGCGGTCATGGTGAACGTGATCGCCGAGGGGGACGCATGTGGGTCGAGCGTCGGTGGCTCTTGATCGACCGCGATGGCGATCGTGCCACCCCGTTTTGGCGCAGCGGTCGCCACCGGAGTCGCGGCACTGGCGGTCGTCGCCGAAGCGTTGGAAGTGGACGTAGTGGCGGCCGGCGATCCGGTCCCGCCTGAACTGGCAGTGGTCGCGGTTGTCGTGGGCTCTCCACTGGAGCTCTTCGAGGTACATGCTGCTAAGAGCGTTGCTCCGGCCAACCCCATGACGCGCAGCGCGTCGCGACGATGCAGCCGGTACTGATTGAGACGGTGTAGAAACGTATGGTCGGGCTCGACGGGCAGATTCATCTAACCTCCTCAGTGAACGGCGTGACGTGGTGTATGCCTCACTGCACCGACTACCAGTGTCACCAGTCGTGCAGACTTGACGGATCTGCTTGATAGAGGATGATGGTTGCGCAACGCGCAACGCGCATGGCTGAGGAGCCAATCCTGAGCGTCACAATTAATCATCCAGGGCCGACTACTGGCCCGTCTATACAAGTGTTGTCGCGTCTGTATGCAGGTTAACGAATGCCACGCGAATTGTCAAGAATCGGCCACCGAGGTTGCGCAAAAGGCAAATCGATATTCAGTCGAGCGTTGACGGCGTCGCAGCATCAACTCAGTAACGAATCGTGAGCGAGTCCATCTCAGCCATAGTCGTCAGGTCTGGTCGAAAGCAACGTCTGAAATCCACGTTCGTATTGACGGGGCGCCGATCGCGGTGTCATATGTGCGGGGGCAACGAATATCCAGGTGGACGCAATGAGAGGAGCCAATGATGACCGAGTCGAGCTTCGAGCGTCCAATCGTCAATATTGAAGGCGGGCACGTCGCGTTAGGGCCGTTACGGCGCGATCTGGTCCCGACCTATCATCGCTGGTTCAACGATTTTCGAACGATGCGGACGACTGGCGCCCTGCCGCGGCCGCAAACGCTCGAATCGCTCGCCCTGCAGTACGATGGGCTGGCGACCCCGGAACATGATCCTCACGGCGTTTCATTCACGATCTACCGCCGCGACACCTGGGCGCCGATCGGTACGCTTCGGCTGCAGGATGTCGACTACCGTCATCGAACAGCCGAATTCATCATCTTCATCGGCGAACCGTCGGAGCGCGGTAAGGGGTACGGCACCGAGGCGACGCGATTGGCACTCGATTGTGCCTTCACCGCGCTCGGCCTGCATAACGTGATGCTCAAGGTGTACGAATTCAATCTCGCCGGTCAGCGGGTTTATCGTAAGGTCGGCTTCCGCGAGTATGGCCGTCGCCATCAATGCCACTTCATGGGCGGCAAATACTGGGACGTCATCTACATGGAGTGCCTGGCGAGCGAGTTTGAGAGCCCGGTGCTGCGGCATGTCTTCACCCCCGATGTGCCGCGTGGCGAGGGGTCTGGTGAGGCATGAACGTGAACGCGTCAATCGAGTCGTGGCGAGCTGGGTGCGGAGACGTCGGAAGTGGTTCACGATAGGTGGGAGGGCGTCCGTCGCTCGCCCGTCCTTGCACTGCCCAGCACATGTCGCAACCGAACCGGATGAGCGCGGTATCCGCAGGACGTGACCCGAACCTTTCGCTCGCTCGCTGGAGTGATGACGAAATTCAGAGATCTTGTGCGCTCGCCGTTCACCGCGCGTTTACATTGAAGCGCTACGCTGATGAGGACATCGAGACGCTGCCCCCGTGTCGGTGTTGGCTCCTCTAAAGGATCCGCCCTTTTCCCACCTCATTCGTGGCCCGCGATCCCTTCCCCGGAGCGGGCCACGCCTCCGTTAACACGCAAAA
>Ga0307374_10015974_pt1 | contig 10031 bp, 9 predicted proteins | sample OX3MG_FD_202532 | JGI IMG/M metagenome (GOLD analysis project Ga0307374, IMG submission 202532) | Soil microbial communities from Risofladan, Vaasa, Finland - OX-3 | ecosystem: Environmental > Terrestrial > Soil > Coastal area > Acid sulfate soil | place: Finland: Risofladan, Vaasa | collected...
TGCGGCGATCCGCCCGTGCAGTGGATCGCGTACGTCTGACCTGTCGCGGGACTGAACGCCGTTACGTCCTGGTCCCCGCCGGTGCCCTGGACATAGGCCTGCTCCACGTTCTGCGCGAACGAGCACGACGTGTTAGGACCAACCGACAGATCACCGCCGCATGAAGTCGTCGCGCTCGAAGGTGCGGGATTGGCCGCCGCACCGGGGCCGCGCGACGCAGCTGGACCGTGTGTTGCTGGTGACGACGCGGTTGCTGCTTGGCGGGCTCCAGAGTTGATGATGGTCTGGGTGGTGGACCCGCGCGAGAACACGCCAGCGGCGGCCAGGGTTCCGGCGGCGATTCCGGCGATGGCGACTACACCCACGATGATCAGGGCCATGATCATCGGCCCGCCCTTCTGGTCAGCCATTAGCCCTCAGCTCCTCAATCCCGATGCCACATCCTTGTGATGTAGATCGGACTCTACGGACGCGTCCTTGTATTCGCCCCAGGGTTCGACCCCAGTCTTTACCGGACAAACTACCGTCAGCTAGGACCCAAGTAGTGGTCGCGACTGGCCGGTATGCGCAATCCGACATGCCATGAAGACGCCTTCGGGCCCGCCCAATTGCCTTGGGCGTCCCTGCTGGTGGTCAGCGCGAGCATGGCGCAGTCCCAGCGGTCGATCCAGCCTTTCGGTGAGGGTCGTTTAGGTCGTGTTTGGGTCGCCGGGGCCCGAACCCCGGGGCTAGAATCGCGCCGATCCCCAGAAGTCAAGGGGCCAGCGCGGACGTAGCTCAGTTGGTAGAGCGTCGGCTTCCCAAGCCGTACCGGCGTCGGGGACGGTTCGCGACGTTCGGCACGAATCGCCTTTGTTTCCGGCACTTTTCGCGTTGTTGAGCTTCTTGACGTGAAGCGCGTCCGGCGGGTGGTTCCGGGACGTTTGGGCCACTATTGGGCCACAGATGATGTGGTCTGAGCGTCCGGATCGCTGGACAGAATCGGCCCGTGGCCGAGCGCCTCTACCGCAGCATGAAGACAGCCGGCGATGGGCGCCCGGAGGCGGGCCACACGGCTCGGACGCTTGGCGTCAGGCCCGGCACCGACATCCCCGTGGGCGTCGACGGTGTGGTCCTCGGCGGCGAGGGTGGTATGTCCGTCGCGCCGGACTCGCCCGGGAACCTGCCGGCGCACCGGCGACCACCCGAACACGGCGGGACGGGCAAGGACCCGATTTGGGAGCTCGACATTGCCGATCTCGGTGACGAGCTGCTCTATCGCGAGGATCCGCTCATGCCCGGCGTTCACGGCTTCGTCGAGCCTGCGCTGCCGACGACGTTCGATGCGTACGAGTCGGCAGTGTTGGCGACGCGTCGAGCGTGGCGTCTACTATGACCTAATGATGGCTACCACGGACGATTTCCGTGCGGCCCTTGGCTCGGAGAACCGCCTCGACGATCTTCGGCGCGCCGCCGAGCACGAGCTTCAGGCGGGCACCCCGCGCGAGCAGGTGGTCGCAAGGCTCGAGGCACTCAGGGCTGGCTTGCCCGACAGCGACGAGGATGTCGTGCTCGAGGTGTTGGACTTCGTGACTGGTTGGTGCAGCCCGCACGTTCGGCTGTAGGCGTCGGCGACTTACCCCGCTCTAGCGGTCGGGTCGCGGCGGCGGGACACAGGCCGAGCTCCTCGGATGTGCCGCTTCGAGGCCAATCGCAGCAAGGAGTGGGCGAGTACGTCATGCCCGGGTTTGGCGATTACCAGGGCTACGCTGAGCTGTGTGGGGCGAGACCAGCTTTGGTCCTGGCGCGATACTCGCGCAGGCGTATTCGCAGGGTCAGCCTTCTGACGGTTTCGCTCCCCAGAGCGTAGTTCACACAGATCTTTGCGGGGACATCGCCTCGTTGGCGCGAGACCGAGGTGCGCCTAGCGACGAGGAGTGAGGTCGACGACCCGTCCGGCTGATGGTGCTACTAGAGGCTGACCCGCGCGCAACTCATGGGGTGCATGACCAGCGCTCGGATGCCGAGCGGAAGGCAGACGAGCAGTTCGGAGTCGAGCACGGCGTGAGCGATCGGGCTCGTCGGTCAAGTAGCGCGTGCTCCGCCCGGGACGCGGGGCGGTCGGGTTGTCGAACTTCAGAGTCACACGGCGACGCTACAGGCCGGGCACCCCGCCTACTTGCATCGCCGCCCAGCAGCGCCGGCCGCGGCAGCTCGTGATCCGGGCGAGCTCGTGGTGTAGGTGGCGCAGCCGCGCTGCGCTTAGCTGGTAGGCGATGTTGTTGAGCTCGAATGGATCGCGCCGGAGGTCGTAGTACTCGCGTTCGCCGTCGGCGTACTCCACGTATATGAAGCCTCGCGTGCGGATCGCTTCGTAGCTTGTGGGGCTGCCGCTAGCCGAGGGCTGGAAGTCCGGATCGAGCACTGACAGCAGCCCGCCCTTGTGCTCCACCAGCGCCGCGGTCCGCCAATGCCGGGTCGCCCGGCCGTGGAGCAGTGGCAACAGGCTGCGCCCATCTCCCTGCATGTGCCCGCCGGCGATGGCGGCGAAGGTCTCGGCCAGGTCGACGTTCTCGGCCACGTCCGGCGTCCGGGAGCCCGGCGGGACCCCGGGACCGGTGAGGATCAGTGGAACGTGAATGTCGGTATCAAACGCGGTCAGCTTCCCTGGCATCAGGCGGAATTCGCCCGTATGCAGGCCATTGTCGGAGCTGAACACGACATAGGTGTCTTGCGCCAGGCCGCGTGACCGCAGCTCGTGCTCGATCTCGCCGATCATGCGGTCGACTGCCTCCACCGACTGCGCGCGGCGGCGGAACTCGTAGTCGATTCTCTTCCGCTGGCGCGCGGTCAGCGGTGGATGAGCGGCCAGCCAGCGCGGCGCGTGATTTGGCAGCACGTCGAAGCTGGGCGGCCGTGGCGCTCGCAGCCCGGGGAAGTCGTGCGCGTTGCGCGGAGCTGGCACGAACGGTGAGTGTGGGGCGAAAGTCGCCAGCTCCAAGAAGAACGGGTGTTGGCTGGTCGCAGCGGCGCCGATGAAGTCGAGAGCTTTCTGCGCCAGCACATCGGTGAGGTAGTCCGCGCGCCGGTGGCCGTAGCGTTCGAGCCGTCCGTTGGCATTCAGCGTGTAGTCGAACTCCGGATATCCGAAGCCGGCTACATCCCACCGGTTCCACCCCGGCGGGACGTACGTCGGAGGTACGTTGGTGGGGGTTCCGTCCGCCTGGTGGGCGCCTTCCTCCATGTATCCGTTCAGGTACTTGCCCATCATTGCGGTCAGGTAGCCCTGCCGCTGCAGGGCCAGGGCAAAGGTGTGCTGCTCCTCGCCGCGGCGGTAGAACTCGCGGAAGCCGCCCCGCGGGCCGAAGTTGCCGTACACGCCGGTGTTGTGGGGGAACTGTCCGGTAAAGATCGACGCGCGTGACGGGCAGCACAACGAGTCCGACACGAAGTAGTTCTCGAACGTCATGCCCTGCTGCTCCATCGCCCGGACGTGGGGCATGAATCGCAACAGGTTCAGCGACAGGTCGTCGGTGAGGACGAACACGATGTTCGGCCGCCGGTTTACGCTGGGGCGGGTGACCGTCGGAGCCGGCTGGGTGGACGGCGGCAACAGGGACGTGGCGGGAGGCTTGGCCGATTCGCTGCCGCATGAGGCGAGGACCAGAGCGGCGCAGCCCACAGCGGCCAGCTTCGTCCAGCAAGCGACATGGCAAGCACGACTGAAACTCGCAGCTGGCGCGGTCATAACCCCACGGTAAGGACCTTCTGGCTCAGGCGGACGCAATCGGCATCCGAAGCTGGGGTCCGAGCGAGCCTCATTATTCGCGGGTCATCCCAAACGCCGCACAGGGAGGGCTGGACCGCTCCCCTCGTAGCGGAGCAGGCGCTACATCTCACCGCTGGCTGACTTGCGCGACGGACACTCCCGTGCGGTCTCACTGGCGGGACTGCGTGTGGAGGCGGCCGCGTTCGGTTATCGCCCACTCTCCCGCGCGGGTGCTGTACACGAGACGGTTTGCTTCCGCTGAGCGCATCAGGATTCGCACGTCGAGTTCGGTGAGTCCGAGGCGCTGGGCGATCGCGCCGGTTGTGAGCGCTCCAGCGTTATCGAGGGCCCGTAGGACCTCCTCGAGCGCGAAGCGGTCTTTCGTCACGCTCGGTCTATTGCTCGCGCAACAGCTGGCCGAGGGGCAGGTTCCTGAGACGTGTGGTGGTGATCGCGATCGCCAGCGTGGTGGCGATAACGGCGGCGCCGGCGAGCTCGCCGAGGTAGGTCCATGGGATCGCCAGGTGGTCGGGGGGCGGGTCGAACACGTGTTGGAGCATGGCGACGAGCATCAGCGCTAGGAGCAGGCCGAGGCCGGCCGCGAGCACGAGCCCGGCGGCCACCACGAGCGCGGCTTCGCTCCAAACGAACGAGCCGATCGTGCGCAGGGTGGCGCCGACGGCGGCCATGGTGGCGAACTCGTGTCGGCGCTCGCTCATTGTCAGCGCGATGAACAGCCCCATCGCCGCGGCCGCCAGCGCGACCGTGAAGGCTTCCAGGATCTGGCTTATGCCGCGCAGGTCGACGGTGGTGATCGAGCTGACTGTTTGCTGGTTCTGCTGGTCGATGTTCTTGACGATCGTGCCGTCGCTTCGCGTGACCTTGGCCACGGCTTGAGCGGTCGCGGCCGGGCTGGCGGTCTTGATGAACACCGCGTTGGGGCCGCCGGCGTGGTCGGCCGCCTCGAGGTATGGGAGGTTCGCCACCATGAACGAGTCCCGGGGGGCGGCGGGGAATTCCTGCACGATCCCCGCGACGCGGAACGGGACGACGTGGAAGCGGCCGGTAGAGCGGTCGAGGACACGCAGGTTCAGGAGGTCGCCGGTCTTGAGCTGGTAGTCGGTGATCGTCTCTTTGGAGACGAGGATCCCGTCGCGCATCGCTGTCAGCCGCGCCAGCGTCTGTTGGGCGCTGGCGCCGAGGAAGTAGGAGTCGCGCAGGGTGGTGGCGCTGGTGATCGTCTTGGGGTCGATTCCGTAGGTGTCCTGGAGGTCAGGGCCGACGTAGGCGTAGGAGTGGTCTATGGCGGTGGTGGCCTGCACGCCGGGGACGGCGGCGATCTTGGCTTGGAGGTTGTGCGTAGTGGTGACCCCGGGGGGTGCGGTGGCGGTCACGTCGGCGCCGAGGGTGAGCTGGGCGTCCACGTTGGCTTGCTGGTCGTAGGTGGCGGTGAAGATGCCCAGGTTCACTCCGAAGGCGAGCAGTAGCCCGAGCACGAGCAGTCCGCGGTTGATCGCGGTGCCGCGCCGGCCGGCGCTGGCCAGCAGGAACGCTCGTGGGGTGCGGGCGCGGCCGCCGGCGCCGCGCGCAGCGGCCCAGGCCAGCGCGCGGCCGCGCAGGCGCACCAGCAGCAGAGTTGCGCCCAGCCAGAGCAGCGCGGGGGCGAAGAACATGTACACCGACAGTGACAGGGTGGGGTTGGAGTCCGGGTTGAGCACGGCCGAGAAGCCAGTGCTGGCGGTCAGCCAGTAGATCAAGCCGCTCAGCCCAAGCGCGACCAGGTCGAGGTACAGGCGCTGCCAGAGCGGCTTGTGCGAGCGTTGGACGCTGCGGCGACTCTCGGTGACGCTGGCCCGCCAGACCGAGGCGGTTGCGCCCAAACGGGCAGCGAGAGCGCCGACGATCGCCAGCGCCACGCACACAGCGACGGTGATCCCGGCCCGCGCGGGGGTGAGCCCGACGCCGCCGGTGATGATCAGCCTCACGGCAGCCACCCCTACTGCGGCGCCGATCAGTCCGGCAACCAGGCCGATCGTGGCGCTCTCGGCGCCGGCCATCACTAGCAGGTCGCGGCGGGTGGCCCCGCGAGCGCGTAGCAGCGCCAGATCACGGCGATCGCGATCGGCGGTGCCGAGCGCCGCCAGGTAGGCCAGCCCGAGCGCGACCAGCGCGCCGGGCACCGCCAGCATGATGTACAGCGTCTCGGCGTAGAGCGCGTCGCCGGCGGCGGTGTTGAGCTGGTCTGAGAGGTTGTCGACGAACTGCACCTGCCCGGGGAGCGTGCGCTCGACGCGGTGCACGATCTGACCCGCGCGCGTGTAGGCCTGGCTGGGGGAGCTGCCCAGGCCGCTGGGGTCGACCTGCGCTTGCACCTGCCACTGCACGCCGCTCTGCGCCCCGGGCACTGTGGAGGTGCCGGTCGCCGCGGACCCAAGCGAGGGCAGCTCGCGCGCGACTGTGGTCGCGAACGTCTGCACGGGCAGGATCATCGCGTTGGCGGGCGGCTGGGCAGGTGCCGGTCCGAGCAGCGGGTTCAGGGGCTGGAAGACGACGTCGGGGGCGGTGATCAGCGCGACGCCTGACACCGGGAAGCGCTGCGGCTTCGCGCCGCGGCGGGGGGCGAGCGTGACTGTGTCCCCAATGTGTGCTTGTAGCGTGGCTGCGAGTTGCTGGTCGAGGACGATCGCTCCCGGCCGCAGCGTGCCCTGGAGGAAGCGGAAGGTGTGGATGTGGGTCAGGTAGTCAGGCGGGACGGCGAGGAGCTGGCCGCTGCCCGCATTGGTGGTGCCGGCCGGCCCGGTGTGAGAGGCGCCGGCGAACGGTGCCGTCGCGGTCGCGGAGGCCTGCTCGATCCCCGGCTGGGCGGCTACCCCGGCAGCGACCTGGCGGGCCTGCGCGTAGGAGGACACGGGCCCCTGCCAGTCAAGCGGGACGTTGTTGACCGCCGAGCCAGTCATCGTTCGCAGCGAATGGCCAATGAACAGGAGCATCGAGCCAAGCAGCGCCACCGCCGCCGCCAGCACGATCGTCCTGACCGTGGTCCTGACCGGCGAGCGCGCCAGCCCGGCGAGCGCGAGCCGCACACCCGCGGTCACGAGAACCGCTCCTCGCCGGTGATGCGACCGTCGGCCAGTCCGACCGCCCGCTCTGCGCGAGCGGCAACGTCAGGGTCGTGGGTCGCGCTCACCTGGGCAAACCCGAACTCCGCCTGTAGCGCGGCGATCAGGTCGAGCACGCGTGCGCCGGTGTCAGAGTCGAGGTGGCCGGTGGGCTCATCGCACAGCAGCAGCGCCGGGCGCTGCGCGAGCGCCCGCGCGATCGCCACCCGCTGGGACTCGCCGCCGGACAGCTCGCCGGGGAGCGCGTCCAGCTTCGCGTGCAAGCCGACCAGCGCCAGCAACTCGGCCGGGTCCGGTCCGGACTCGCCGCCGCCGGAACGGTCGTCGCTGGCGTGTGCGGCGAAGGCCACGTTCTCGTAGGCGGTGAATGTCGGCAGCAGGTTGGCGCCCTGGAAGACAAACGCGATCCCACGCGCCCGCTCCCGCCCGCGGGCGAACGCGTCGAGCGTCGACAGTAGCGCGCCGCGCCAGATGACCTCCCCCCGGTTTGGGGTCACGAGACCGCCAAGCACGTGCAACAGCGTCGTCTTACCCGATCCCGATGGTCCAAACAGCGCGACGCGCTCGCCCTCGCGAATCTCGAAGTCAACCTCTGAGAGCGCTGTCACCGGGGCGGCGCCGACGCCGTAGGAAACCGTCACCTCACGGCATGACGCCAGCTCCTTCACCACCGCCATAGAGCTCATCCCGCCACCCTTCCGTCGCGCATCTCGATCACCCGGTCGGCGGCGCCCGCCACCAGCGAGGAATGGGTCACCACGACCACCGTGCATCCCTGCCGGTCGCGCAGCTGGCGGAGCGCTTCGAGCACCCGCTGCTCGTTGGCGGCGTCGAGCTCGCCGGTCGGCTCGTCAGCCAGAACCAGCGGCGCGCGGCGGGCGTACGCCGCCGCGATCGCGACGCGCTGCTGCTCGCCACCGGAGAGCGCGCCCACGCGATGGCCGGCTCGAGCCTCAAGGCCAAACACGCCGAGCGCGTCGTCGGCTCGGCCGATTGGATCATCGTGCCCGGCCAGGCGGAGCCCGACCGCCACGTTCTCCCGAGCCGACAGTGCCGGCCACAGGTTCTCGCTCTGGAACACCAGCGCAACCTCGCGCGCCCGATACCGGGCCAGCTCGAGGTCATCGAGCCGCTGCAGCGACTGCTGGCCGGCACGCACCTCCCCGGCCGAGGGCTGATCAAGGGCTGCCGCCAGGGCCAGCATCGTGCTTTTGCCGCACCCCGAGGGGCCGAGCACCGCCACCAGCTCGCCGTGCTCGACCCGCAGCTCCAGCCCGCGTAGCGCGACGGTCTCCACCGGACCCGAGCGGTAGATCTTGAACGCGTCGTGAAACTGCAGGGCTGGCCACTGGACCTGCTCGGCGGCGTGCTCGGGCTCGCGCCACAGGCTGCGTGTCGCTTGCCTGCCGGCGCTCACAGCCACCGGAAGCTCTCGATCATCATCCGGTAGGCGTCGATGTTGTCCACGCCCTTCGGCGTCCCGAGATCAACTGTGGCGACCTGACCGCCATGTGCCAGCTCGTAGCGGTCGACGACCAGCGTGACACGCTTTCCGGTGACCGGGTTGGGCGCACTCTGAGTCGTGTACACGGCCTTCACCGCCGAGCCTGACCGCAGCCGTATTGGCGTGGGAGGCTGGAAGCTGAGCGTTGGATTCGAGCTTTTCAATCCGTTCAGCTGCGCGCTGACGGACGCCGGTGTCGGGGCGGCGCCGCTCGCGATCAGAACGTGCACGATGTTGTTCTTGTCGCGGAACGTGACATCGCGCACCGAGCCGCTCTGTGTCCACCCCTCCGGGTACTTGATCGAGTAGCCGGCAGTCCGGTTGGTGAACACCAGGAACACCTGGTTATCCGGGATGTCGCCCGTCGCGGTCGAACCCGCCTCGCCGGACAGCGCCCCCGCCTGGCCGGGGGACCCACCCGCAGTCTGAGTTGAGGAGGCGCTGGAAGGTGCGCTAGTAGGCGCTCCGGCGCCGGTCTTGGAGGCGGAGCCGCAGCCAGCGATCAGCGCGGTACCGGCCAGCGCGCACAGGAGTGATGATTTCTTGAGAGAGGACATGCGGCGAAAGAGTGCCCGACCGCGCCTGAATTTCTCCTGAACGCTTTCCGCCCTGCACGCCGCTCCCGGCGATACTTCGGGCCACTATGCACCCGAGCCTGCTGATCGTCGAAGACGACCCGGCACTACGCGACGTGCTCACCCGCAGCCTGCGCGCCGAAGGGTTCGCCGCCAGTGCCGTGGCCACCGGGGGTGAGCTGCTCGAACGCGCGCTGGCCGAGCGGCCGGATGCGCTGGTCATCGACATCGGTCTCCCCGACGCCGACGGCCGCGACCTCTGCCAGGCGCTGCGCGCCCAAGGGCTGCCAGCGCCCGTGCTGTTTCTGACCGCGCGCGACGCGCTGACCGACCGGCTCAGCGGCTTCAGCGCCGGCGGCGATGACTACGTGACCAAGCCGTTCGAGATCGAAGAGGTGGTGGCCCGCCTGCACGCGCTGCTCAGACGGTCGGCCGCCCCATCCTCACGACCGGCCCCGGGAATCGTGCTTGACCCCACGGCGCACACCGCCTCCGGCGCGGGCCACTCACAGACCCTCACGGCGACGGAGTTTCGCCTGCTCGGCGCGCTCGCAGCGACGCCAGGGAAGGTCGTCAGGCGCCAGGAGCTGATCCGCGCGGCCTGGCCGCACGGCGCGATCGTGCAGGACAACACGCTGGACGTGTACATCGCCCGCATCCGCCGCAAGCTCTGCCAGCTGCCCAATGCCCCCCAGATCGCCACGCTGCACGGCGTCGGATACCGGCTGGAATGAGCCGTCTGTGGTCTTGGGCGCAGGGGCTGCGGGGACGGCTGCTGCTGTCCGTGCTGGCGGCGATCACGTTCGTGGTGGGCGCGTTGGTGCTGGGCTTCAACCTCGTGCTTCGCGACCGTCTGGACAGCGAGGCGGGCAGCGTCTTGCAGGCGAGGGCATCGGCCGAGGTGGCCTCCCTGCACGTCGTGGTCGGGCAGATCCAGCTGACCGAGGCGCCCGATGCCGGTATCCCCGACAGTCAGGTCTGGGTCTTCCAGGGTCGTAGGGCGTTGGAGCAGCCACGCTCGTCCAGCAACGACGCTGCGGCGTTCGTGCTCGCGGCGCGGGCGCGCGCGACCATGGACGTTGCGG
>Ga0307374_10015975_pt1 | contig 10031 bp, 8 predicted proteins | sample OX3MG_FD_202532 | JGI IMG/M metagenome (GOLD analysis project Ga0307374, IMG submission 202532) | Soil microbial communities from Risofladan, Vaasa, Finland - OX-3 | ecosystem: Environmental > Terrestrial > Soil > Coastal area > Acid sulfate soil | place: Finland: Risofladan, Vaasa | collected...
TGCTTGACGATCGGGAGGGCCGCGCCCTCGCCGCGGTACGGCGGGGGGCCGGGAATGAGGTCATCGCGGACTCCCGTCAGGTGCTTGAGGCGGACACTGTTGTGCTTGCGATTCCGGTGGGAGAGATCGTCGGCTGGCTGCATACCTGGGGCCCCCTCCTGCGCCCTCAGTCGTTTCTCATGGATACCGGAAGCTCGAAGTCCGTGGTCGCGTCCGCCATTTGCGAGTCGGTGCCGACTGCGGTACACGCCATCGGGGGCCACCCCATCTGCGGCAACCAGCGGAGTGGTCCCGAGGCGGCGGAGGCGGGGTCGTTGTCCGGCAGCTCCTTCGCAATCACGCCGGTGCGTGCGGACCCTACGGCGGAGCTCTGGGGGGTGGAGCTGGTCGAAGCTCTCCGTGCCGTTCCGATCGTGGTCGACCCGGCTACCCACGATCGGGTCCTTGCCAGGACCAGCCACCTCCTCCACCTGGTCTCGTCCGCCCTGGTGGAGCTGGTGCTCGACCAGGGAATCGCGCCCGACCTCTGTCGGCAGCTGGTGGGGCCGGCGTTCCGAGGAATGACGCGACTGGCCGCCTCCGACTCGGAGATGGTGTCAAGCTTTCTCGCCTCGAACTCGGCCCAGACGATTGCGGCCGCCAACGAGTTCAACATTCACCTGCACCATTTGGCCGCGCTGACGTCCGAACCGGAGCAGCTCGTTCCGCTCCTGTCAGACCTAGCCAAAAGAAGGGCCGAACTGGTCGGTCAGCCGCGGTGAGCGGGGCGATCTCCGCAAGCTCTACGCGCGGACTTCATGGCACCTGCCGTGTCCCCGGGGACAAGTCGATTTCCCATCGCGCGGCCCTGCTGGGTTCGCTGGCACCCGGACCCAGCGTGATAACCGGGTTTTCCCCAGCCGGCGACTGCCGGTCAACGCTGGCCGCCCTGAGGCGCTTGGGAGCAGAGATCACGGTCGTTGGCGACCTGGTGGAGGTGGGCGCCGGCCTTGCTCGCGCCAGCCGCGGAGTTTGTGCTGAGGTCGACTGCGGTCGGTCGGGGACCACCATGCGTCTCCTCGCCGGCATCGTGGCCAGCACGGGTGGGGAGTTTTTGCTGACCGGGCATCCCCAGCTCTTGAGACGGCCCATGGGACGGGTGGCGGAGCCTCTGCGCGCGATGGGCGCCGTTGTGGAATTGGCCGATGGAGGGGTTCCTCCGATGCACATTCGTGGTGCTGCCCTCGGGGGAATCACCTATACACCCGCAGTCGCCAGCGCTCAGGTCAAGTCGGCCATCCTGCTGGCGGGCCTTTCGGCGGTCGGGGCAACCACCGTGGTGGAGGCGGTTGCGACGCGGGATCACACGGAGCGCTTGCTCGCGGGCATGGGCGCGCGCATTTCGGTTGACCGAAGAGGCCCGAGCTGCCAGGTGCGATTGGAGCCCGGTCCGCTGACGCCTCTTCATATGCGGGTCCCAGGTGACGCGTCCTCGGCCGCTGTGATCGCAGCAGCCGCCGCGCTGGTGCCGGGTTCCGACGTGCTGCTTGCAGGGGTGTCAGCCAACGCGACGCGCACCGGTTTCCTGCGGGTGCTGGAGGCGATGGGGGCGCAGGTGGAAACGATCAGACAAGGTTGCGATGGGCAAGTCGAGCCGGTAGCCGACTTCAGGATCAAGCACCGGCCGCTGAACGCCGTGCGAATTGGAGCGGAGGAGGTGCCGTTCATCATCGATGAGCTGCCGCTGGTCGGTCTGCTGGCAACTCAGGCGACGGGCACTACGGAGGTGGTCGGGGCGCAGGAGCTTCGGGTCAAGGAAAGCGACCGAATCCGGGGCCTGGTGGAGGGGCTCCGCCGGCTTGGAGCAGACGCGGAAGAGTTGCCGGACGGGTTTGTGGTCCGCGGGCGGGCTGCGCTCAGAGGCGGGGTTTGCGACTCGATGTTGGACCATCGTCTAGCGATGACCTTCAGCCTGGCGGGCCTGATCGCCGAGGGCCCGGTCGAGGTTTCCGGGCTCGAGTTTGTGGACGATTCGTTCCCTGGGTTTCTGGAGTGTCTTGGTGCGCTGCTGTGAGGTCCTCGGTCGCGCTGATTGGGTCGGCAGTTGGAGGGAGCCCATCGCCGGCAATGCACCGGGCGGCATTCGAATGCCTGGGACTCGCCTCGTGGAGCTACTCGAAAATTGCGGTGAGGCGCGGAGCTCTACCGGACCGTTGGAAGGAGCTCGCGGCAACTCATGTCGGCATCAACGTGACCGCTCCCCACAAGGAGGTGGCGGCGAGGCTGGTTGACGAGTTGACTCCGGCGGCTGCGGTCGCCGGTTCTGTCAACACGGTTGTTTTCTCCTCTGAGGGCTCTATCGGGGCGACCACCGACGGTCCAGGCTTCCTCAAGGCCCTCGCCCGGGCAGGTATTCCCAACCCTCGGCGCGCGCTGGTTCTGGGAACAGGAGGCGCTGCTCGGGCGATTGGGGCTGCGCTCTTGGAGAGGGGCACCACGGTCACCATTTCCGGGCGCAACGCTTCGGCGGGAAAATTGGTGGTGGCGGCGCTGAGTGCCGCTGGGTCGGGTCAGGTCGCATTCGCCCCAATGGCGGCCGCCGCCTTGGCGCCGTTGCTGGCTGGGGCCGACCTGCTGGTGAACGCCACTACTGCCGGCTCCCTGTCGAGCCCCGATGAGAGTCCTCTCCCGCCCGGACTCGCACCCTCTCGAGGGAACGTTGTCTTCGATGCGGTGTATTTGCCACAGATGACCCCGCTCTTGAAGTTGGCCAATGACAGTGGATGCGTCACCGTCTTTGGCTTGGAGATGCTAGTGGAGCAGGCGGCGCTCTCATTCGCGCTGTGGACAGGGCTCGAGGCGCCGTTGGAGGTGATGCGCCGCGCCGCTCAAATGGCGCTCTTTTCAGAGGAGGCGTTGCTGCCATGACCTTGCGGCTACTGACGGCGGGGGAATCCCACGGACCGGAATTGATCCTGGTGTTGGATGGCATGCCCGCGGGCGTCAGGGTGAATGGTGAAGAGATCGATCATCAGCTGAGGAGGCGTCAGGGTGGATACGGCCGAGGCGCCCGGTCCACCAAAGTGGAGCGGGACCACGGGGAGATTGTCGCGGGGGTGGCGGAGGGGAAGACGACCGGAGCACCGGTAGCGATCCGCATTCGCAATCTGGACTACGCCAACCAGCCTGAGAGCCGGCCCGCTCTCACCACTCCGCGTCCGGGCCATGCCGACCTGGCCGGGGCAATTAAGTACGGCCTTTCCGACCTACGCCAAGTGCGGGAGCGCGCGAGTGCCCGAGAGACGGCGGCCCGAGTGGCCGCCGGCAGTCTGGTGCGGCCGCTGCTGGATCAGTTCGGCATTGTGGTGGGTAGCTTCGTCACCTCTATCGGCGCTGTAGCGGCGGAGCTCGACCTCGCCAGGATGGATCGCGATGACCTGCTGGCTGCGGCTTCGGCTGCCGAGCGCGATTCGATGCGGTGCGCGGACCAAGCGGTCAGTGCACGGATGGTCCGGGCGGTCGACGAGGCGAGGGTTGCTCGCGAAACTCTGGGCGGAACTTTCGTCGTGTTCGCGGTCGGGTTACCGGTCGGCCTGGGGTCGCATACCCAATGGGATAGGCGCCTGGACACCGTCATCGCGGGGAGCTTTTGTTCGATTCCGGCGGTCAAGGGCGTCGAGATTGGGCCCGCCTTTGAGGTTTCTGCAATGGTGGGGACAAAGGCGCAGGATGCCATCGTCTCCAAGGGCGAGCGGCTCGCGCGGGAGACCAATTTCGCGGGGGGCCTGGAGGGGGGGATGACAGACGGTCAGCCGTTGGTCGTTCGGGCTGCGATGAAGCCGTTGTCATCGGTCAGGGCCCCGCTCCCATCCGTCGATCTGGGGACGGGATCACCCTCCGACCCGCCTTACATTCGATCTGATGTGTGCGCCGTGCCAGCCGCAGCAGTGGTGGGGGAGGCGGCGCTCAGCCTGGTGTTGGCCGGAGCAATCGTTGAACGGTTCGGTGGAGACAGGCTCGACGCGATGCTGGCCTCTGCCCGGGTCGCTAGCGGTTTGCCGCTCGAGGTGAGCACCTTATGAGGCAGCGGAGAATCCGCCTTCCCCCGCTGCCCCCCGGTCGACCCAATCTGGTCCTCACGGGCTTCATGGGGACAGGGAAGACAACGGTGGGTAGGCTCGTGGCGCAGTCTCTGAAGATGCCGTTCTTCGATCTTGACGACGAGCTCGAGGCGCGAACGGGGCGCTCGATCAGTGCGCTGCTGGGGGAGGATGGCGAGGACCGGTTTCGCGAGCTCGAGCGCGTCGTGCTCGAGTTCGCCTCCAGGCTCTCGGGGGCGGTAATCTCAACCGGAGGGGGCGCTGTTCTGTCCGCGGAGGCGTTCGCTCGACTGGGTTCGAACTCTGTGGTCGTGGTCCTCTGGGCGTCGCCTCAGGAGGTCCGGAGCCGACTGGCGACGGCCCAGCCCAGGCCGATGCTGACAGGGGACCTGGCTATACCCGTGGAGCGGCTGCTGGACAACCGGCGCTTCGCCTACGGGCAGGCCGGTCGCGGGATCGAGACGACGGGGAGATCCCCGTTGGAGGTCGCGGAGGAGGTCTCTGGGCACTATCAGGAGGAGGCTGGGGTCGGCCCTGCCGTGTTTGAGATGGTTCGACCCATGGGGACCACGAAAGTGGTAATCGGGTTAGGGGCAGCAGCGGATCTGGGAACTCAAATCCGACTGAGGCTAGCTTCGGCCCGACGCGCCTTCGTCATCGCCGACGCCGGAGCCTCGGCGGCCCTAGCGGCGCTGACGCGCTCCCTCGAGGCGGCGGGTCTGCGCGTGGTCGTATCCGTATCACCCGGTGGTGAGGTCGCGAAGTCGCTGGAGTCGGTGACAAGTATGTGGCGCTTTCTCCTAGAGAATGAGGCCGATAGACAGGACGTTGTGGTGGCGCTCGGCGGGGGCGCTCTCCTCGATTCCGCCGGATTCGCGGCCGCGACCTTCGCCCGAGGATTGCCATTGGTGAACGTTCCTACAACGATCCTGGCGATGGGGGACGCTTCGCTGGGTGGTAAGGTCGCCATCAATCTGGGCGGGGTAAAAAACCCGGTTGGCGCCTTCCACCATCCTGAGCTGGTGGTCGCCGACCCGCTGCTGATTGGTGATGTCGCTGCACCATTGGCACGATCAGGGCTGGCCGAGATCGTGAAGGCAGCCGTAATCGGCTCCCCTCTGTGCCTGAGATATCTGCTGCGGGATGAGGTGGACCCGTCCGTTCCGGACCAGCTGAACTGGCTTGTGGAACAGTCGCTCAGAGTGAAGGCGGCACATGTGGCGGCTGACCCGACGGACCGCTCCGAGCGGCTTGCGCTTAATCTCGGTCACACCTTCGCACACGGCTTGGAGTCTGCCAGCGACTTTCGGATCCCCCACGGCGAGGCGGTGGGACTAGGACTGCTAGCTGCGGCCCGCCTGGGAGCCCAGGTGGGAGTCTCACCCCTCAATTTGGAAGAAGACATCAGGTCGGCGCTGTTGCAGCTGGGGCTGCCAACCTCCCTGCCGGTTGCGGTCGACAGGTCCCGGGTGGAAACCGCTATGCGCCGGGACAAGAAGCGGCGATCCGGGCGGGCCGTGTTCGTTGTCGCGGGAACCGACCTGGGTGCGGTACTCCTCGAAGAGTTCGATCTGGCGGTAGCGCTTGCGGCCCTCTGGGAGACGGCTGGTGGGGTGTTGGGAAAGGCCGGTACCACGCAGCCGGCTGCGCTACAGCAGTGGTCGAGATCGTGAGAGTCCAGGTGCTCCACGGACCCAATCTGAACCTCCTGGGAACGAGGGAGCCAACCATCTACGGCACGACTTCTCTAGCTGAGATCGACCAGCGTTTGGTGACCCGGGGGGCGGAGCTGGGGCTGGAGGTGCGGTGTGCCCAGTCGAACTCGGAAGGGGAGATGGTTGACCTCATCCAGGCGGCCGGTTCATGGGCGGAGGCGCTCATCATCAACCCGGCTGCCTATTCCCACACCAGCGTGGCGATAAGGGATGCGATTGCGGCGGTCGGGATTCGGGCGGTGGAGGTGCATCTCTCGAATCCCCAGGCGCGCGAGGAGTTCCGGCATGTCGACCTGGTGGCCGGGGTCTGCTGGGCTCTGGTGGCGGGCTTTGGCGCCGACGGGTACTTCGTCGCACTGGAACGCGTCGCTGCCGTCAGCCGGCCTCCTTCCGAGTAGGCTTAGCTCACCCTGACCTGGGCCGCTGTACGCTCTTGTCTGATCTTTAGCTCAGGAGGTTTTCGCGATGCTGAATGTTGGTGACTCGGTTCCCGAGTTCTCGTTGGAGTCTGGCACCGGAGAGAGGGTGGCCTCGTCCGCACTTCTGGGCTCGCGGTGGGTCATCTACTTCTATCCGAAGGACAACACCCCGGGCTGCACCGTTGAAACCACGGAGTTCGGCAAGGTCATGGGACAGTTGGCTGATCGCGGCGTGCGGGTATTCGGCTGTTCGGTCGGAGATGTCGCCGCCAAGAAGTCGTTTGCCGAGAGTTGTGAAGCTGCGGACCTGCCGCTCCTAGCCGACCCGGACCACGCGGTCGCCGAGGGCTTCGGAGTGTGGGGGGAGCGCAAGTTCGCGGGCCGCGAATACATGGGAATCGCTCGCACCACCTTCCTGGTGGGTGCTGATGGCTTGGTCAAGCGAGTGTGGGCAGAGGTCAAACCCGAGGGACACGCTGCAGAGGTCGTTGCCGCTACCGCCAGTTGACAGTGACGTCCGGACCAGCATCCCCCGAGGTGACGGAGCTACCGGCGGCGCAAAACTCAAGGGTTGGTCTCAGCTTCCTCGCAGGAACTTCCAAGCCAAGGGGAGCAGATTGAGGTGACAGGACGCCCAATCAGCCAGGTAGCTCCCACGAGGTGATGCAGAAATGGACGATCAGAGTCAGCTAGGCCGCGACCTGGACATGGGCCAGGATGGCGATCGACCCGCCGACGCCTCAGGTGAGCCAACTGGGTGGACCGCTCCCACTGGGCCGCCGCCGGCTTCGACAGACCTCGGTGGCGGCGGGTACGAGCCACCCCCGGCCGGACCGGTGGCAGCCGGAGCAGCTGGCTCACCTCGCTTTGGGTTGTCCGGAGGCGCTGGCCGGTGGGTGGCGATGGGCGCGGCCGCTGTCGTGCTACTCGGCGCTGTAGGCTTCTCCGGCTACGAGCTGGGCTCAGCCCCGAAGTCGAGTGCGACGGTTGCCAGCCAGGCGGTGCCAAGTCCAGCCAGCCTATCGACGGCGGCCGCGGGCACAGTCGGCAAGGTGGATGTCTCTAAGGTCGTCGCCAAGGTCGATCCCGGAGTGGTGGACATCACCTCCTCCAATTCGTACACCGGCGCAGTGGACGCGGGCACCGGGATGATCCTCACCTCCAACGGCGAGGTGTTGACCAACAACCATGTGATCGCAGGCGGCACCAGCATCGTGGTCCAGGTGGACGGATCTGGACCTAAGTACCAGGCCAAGGTGGTAGGGACCGACCCCACCCAGGACGTGGCGCTGCTCCAGCTTCAGAACGTCTCAGGGCTCCACCCGGTCACCGTTGGAAACTCGGCCTCCGTGACGGTTGGGGAGCCGGTTATCGCAATCGGTAACGCGCTGGACCTGCCGGGGTCCCCGACCGTGACCGAGGGGGCCATTTCGGCGCTGAACCGGTCGATCAGTGCTTCCAACTCAGGAAATGGGTCAAGTGAAAACCTGGTCGGGCTGTTCCAGACCGACGCCCCGCTCAGTCCGGGAAACTCCGGTGGCCCGTTGGTTAATTCTCAGGCGCAGGTGATTGGAATGAATACCGCGGCAGCCACCAGCGGCGCGGGACAGGCCTCCTCCAACGTCGGCTTCTCGATCCCGATCAACGAAGCCCTTTCCATCGCAAGTCAGATCCAGCAAGGCCAATCGAGCTCGAAGATTGAGATCGGAACTCCGGCTTTCCTCGGGGTGGACGTCGAGGACATCCCGACGTCCGGAAGCTCTGGTGGATTCTTCGGGGGATTTGGATACAACCCGCCAGTCAGCGCCGGGGCGTTAGTCACAGCGGTAGTGCCGGGCACGCCGGCGGCCCAGGCGGGGCTGGTGGCTGGTGATGTAATCACCTCCTTCGGCGGGCAGTCGATCAGCTCTGTCAGTACTCTGACCACCCTGATTCAATCCGACAAGCCCGGTCAATCCGTTTCCTTGGGCTGGGTGACTGCAGCCGACGCTCAGCAGTCGGCGACCATCACATTGGCGAGCGGCCCGCCAGCCTGATCGGCGAGGCGACCCCGTCCCGGGCCTTCATCCGGGGCGGGGCTCGCTGCCGGCGAGCATCAAAGGTGAGTCAGTCGCGGGCGTCAGAGACCTGCCAATGCCAGGGCTCGGTTCACCCAGGTTTCTTGATCTGCTCCAACTTCCTCGGCCCATCCGACATTGTCGACCGCTCGGATCAGAGCCCAGGATCGGAGGTCGGTGAATGAGCATCCAAGGCACTCCGAGAGCTGCCACAGGAGATCAGAGACGATCTGGTTAGAGCAGTTCGGGATGCGTTTCATGACATCGAGGGCAAGGAATCCTCCGTCGCAGGCAGGGTCTCCAACCATGGGCTTGGGGTCGATGAGCAACCATGGTTCCCGCTCAGAGCGAAGGAAGTTGTCGAGGTGTGCGTCGCGGTTAACCAGCCAGTCCGGGGAGGTCGTGGCGCACAGTTGGTCAGCAAATTCGGCGGCTTGCATCAGCGGAAGGTCTGGCCAGCGAACACTGAGCAGGTTCGAGGCTTCCCGGAACCGGTGGGCCCAACTGCGCAGGGTCGTAAGAGTGCTGTCGAAGGAAACTCCCGGCGGTGGGGTTCGGCGAAGTCGGCCGAGGAGTTTGCCGGCCACCTCCACGGCTTGGGATAGCGGGAGTGTCGCCCCGAGAGACTCTCCGGGAGCCACCCGCTCCAGGAGCATCGCGCGTGAGGTGTAGTCGAAAGCGTGCGCCACGACTGCCCCATCCCCCGCATAAGCGACCAGGGCGGCGTGCTCCAGACGACTCTCCCTGTCTGGGAACGGAACCTTCAGGACGGTCGGCCCCATGGAGGTCGACCTGACCCGGAGGACCAATGAGCAGAAACCCCCTTTGAGATGCCCCTCCACGGTCAAACCCCACTGGTCCTGCAGTCGCGCGATCGTAGCCGGCAAGCCGTTCAGCCATCGAGTTCCTTCGTCACCTGCCCACTCGGGGATGGTCTTCCTAAGGGAGGCAGGAACTAATTCCCCGTCCAACTCGGTCACGACCCGAGTGTATGAGGACCGCGCCAGTTCATGACCCACTCGCCCCGTCTTGGGGCTTGGGCAAGCGACGTGGGGTAGGGCAATCGAGAGCGGTTGGAGTCTGGGCCAGAATTGGCAGAGTCGTGCCAGTCGCCAGGGGGTAAGGAGGGACGGCTGCGCCGCTGGCGACTGGGTTGCGGGTCTCCGCCGCGGAGTTGGTGATACGGACAGGGGGCTAAGGTGCGCCTGGCGGGCTCAAGTGTCGGTGCCGGTCCAGCTACCGACGCGACCCGCTGCGCACGGACGTCCCTCCGTCGGGAATCGCAATGAAGACGCTTCGGTTTGGGGCTATTTCCAACAGCATCTCGGCAGCTGGCCCCAAATACGTCCCATCAGCCGTTGCGACGGGGTGCACGCCGAGAACGATCAGGTCATCTCCCGCGGCGGCGTTGGCAACCCCCCGAGCGTATTGGCTGTGGCTTTGGAGCTCAGCGGTGGCGGTCACGTGATATGACTCCGCCTGGGCGATGGCCTGCTCGAGCGCCGTTTCCTCCGCTGAGCGCTGACCTCGCGGCCCGATCCGTCGGGAGATGAGTCGGTCGAGACGAAGGGAGCGCCAGCCGCGAGGGGTTGTGTCGATTCGCAACAGCCTGACTTTGGCACCCGTCCGTTCGGCCAGACTGTAGCCGAACTCCATGGATGCTCGCGATGCGCGTCCGGCTGACATCGCGACCAGAATCTGCCGCGGGGTAACGAGGACTCTGGGATCTGCAGGGCCGCTGCCGCGCAACACGATCATGAG
>Ga0307374_10015976_pt1 | contig 10031 bp, 9 predicted proteins | sample OX3MG_FD_202532 | JGI IMG/M metagenome (GOLD analysis project Ga0307374, IMG submission 202532) | Soil microbial communities from Risofladan, Vaasa, Finland - OX-3 | ecosystem: Environmental > Terrestrial > Soil > Coastal area > Acid sulfate soil | place: Finland: Risofladan, Vaasa | collected...
GCGGCCGCCCCGAACCTCCAGCCGGAAACTCTCGCGGCGGTAACCGAGGTCGTGGCGCTCCAGGAGGAAGGGGTCGACGAGCAGGCCCTCGGCCGTGCCCTCGACGGGCGCGAAGGCCAGCTCGCCGCCGGGCAGGGAGGCGAAGCTGCCGGCGTAAAGGGCCTCGCCGATCAGCGGGACGGCTGGCCGGCCGGCCACGCTCACCGTCAGGTCGGTCCCCCCGGCCGTGGTCATGCGCGCCTGCTTCACCCCCTTGGCCAGATCGACCAAAGCGTTGGTGACGCGGGCGACCTCGGCGTAGTCGGCCAGCAGCCCGCCCCGGGTCATCATCTCCTCCGTCACCCCCCACATCTCCACCAGCCGCACGCCCTTGGCGGCGGCGGCCCGGAACGCGTCGGTGTGGACGAGGGCGTAGGTGTCCTGCAGGATCACGGCCTCGGCGGCCTGCATGGCGGCGGCCACCGGCGGGGCGGGCTCCTGCCCGCCGACCGTATGGGGGAGCATGCGGATGACCATCGGCAGGCCGCCGGCCGCGCCCACCACGGTTGCGAGGACGTCGGTGATGGCGGAGGACCGGTCCGTGTCGGTCACGATGCAGACCCGCTCGCCCGGCTTGACGCCGAGCACGGTCTCCACGATGCGGCGGGCCGTGAGCGCCATCTGAAACACGGGGGGACCTCCCTTCAGGCTTGCAGCGCTGCCAGGACCTCTCCCGCGGCGGCGGCTGCCGGCAGGCCACGGATCGCCTGCAGGGCCCTCCTTGCCCGCGGGCTCGTGAGCGCGCACTCCGCGCACTCGGTGAACTTGGCGTCCAGGTCCGCCGGGCGCAGGTCATTCCCCGGGTAGCCGCGGGCCCACTCCGCCTCGCCGTCGATCACCCGGCCGCCAGTCGTGGTCACGTGGACCCGCGAGCGCACGTGCTGATAGCCCATGGCCTCCAGCTCCGGGTCGACCACGACCTGCACCCGGGGCAGAAACGCCTGGATGGCGGGGTCGTTGACCGCCGCGTCGGTGAACTCGCTCAGCCCGGCCCGGCGGCGCAGGACTCCAGTGGCCATGCAGTACTCCAGGCTGAACTTGGCCTCCAGCTCCGTGTGCGGCCGGCTGTAGATCAGGGCGTTCGGCACGTTGGAGTTGGTGCCCACGATCACCGAGGCCACGTCCGCCGGCTTCAGGTCGTGCTGGCGCACGATGTCGATGATCAGGTCCTGGGCGGGATGGGAGAGCGACCCTGAGGGGTAGGGCTTGATGGAGACGCCGGGGCTCAGGAGAAAGAACGGCCGGCCCAGGCGGCCGCTGATCTTGTCCGCGTCGAAGCCGCCGGCCGCCGCCCGGTAAAAGCCCCGCTTGGCCTCCAGGATCGTGGGGCTGGCCGTGAAGCCCGAGGCCGCCAGCCTGGCCGCCAGCAGGCCGTTGTGGCCGGCCCGGCCAGAGTGCAGGGGCTTCGTCATGGTGCCGAAGTTCTCGCGCAGGCCGGAGGCCATGCTGGCCGCGATGCCCAGGGCCGTCGCCATCGTTTTCGGGTCAAACCCCAGCAGGCGCCCGACCCCGGCCGCGGCCCCGATGGTGCCGATGGTCCCCGTGGAGTGAAACCCCTCCTGGTAGTGGCGTGGGTTGGCGGCATCCGCCACCCGGCAGGCCACCTCCACGCCGGCCACGTAGGCCGTGACCAGCTCGCGGCCACTGCTGCCGCCGGCCAGGGCGGCCACCGCCGAGAGCACCGGCACGGACGGGTGGGTGAGCAGGCCGTACACCGCCTCGGGCGATGTGGAGAGCTGCGTGTCGTCATAGTCCAGGGCGTGCCCCGCCACGCCGTTGTAGAGGGCGGCAAGTGCCGGGGTGCGGCGCTCTTGCGTGCCGAAGACGGGGGAGGGGCCCCCCTCCGCGCCGTAGACCTGGCGCACGATGGTGGCGGCCGGCTGGGTGCTGCCGGCCAGCATGACGCCGAAGGTGTCCAGGATGTGCTCCATGGCCACGGCCACGACCTCGGCCGGGATGTCCTCCCAGCGGATGCGGCAGGCGAACTCGGCAATTTCAGCGGTGACGCCCAACGGCTTGACCTCCTATGCGCGGGTCAGCGTGATGAGGGCCGATAGGTCGCCCTCCTCCTCCAGCCGCCAGAGCCGGCGCAGCAGGTCTTTGCCGCGCGGCACCAGGCCCAGGAATTTGGCTTCGAGCTCCTGGTCGGTTAGGGGGTTTTTGGCATGGCCGCGGTGGTGGCGGACCTCGACCGTGCGCTCGCCGCCGTCCGCCAGGAGCGCCGTCAGCCGCGTCATGGCGGCCTGCGGCCAGGCCGCGGCACAGGCGGGGTCGACCTCGACCTTCAGCCGGTCGGCAATGGCCCGCAGCCGGGGATCGTGGAGGTGCCCCTCGATCCCGGCCGCCGTCACGTCCCCCTCGAGAAGGGCCAGGGCCACCACGTACGGCAGGCTGTGGTCGGCGGTCTCGCGGGTGGTGGGCCGCCACTTCTCGGGGTCGCCCGCCATCACGTGCTCGCCGTAGGGGAAGGTGCCCAGCCGCCACGACGTGGCTTCGGGCGCCTCGCTGCGAAGCTGCACGGCCGCCTCGATGGCTGTCTGAGAGAAGAACCCGGCCGGGTACCGCTTCAGGTTGGCGTGGAGGATGGCGAAGTCGCCGCCAGGGCCCAGGTCTGGGGGCGCGAGGCGGCAGCCGAGCGCTGCGCAAAACCCGCCGCGTCCCTCGAACACCTCACCTGGCCCCGTCATGCCCGCCGCCGCCAGCCGCGCCGCAAACACGCCGTTCCGGCTGGCGTTCGCCGCCGCGCAGCCCTTCCACAGCGAGACCGTGCCCAGCCGCGTCTCCTCCAGCGCCACGTTGGCGACGGTCGCCAGGCTGATCGCGTTCGCCGTCTGCTCCAGCGTCAGGCCCATCACGCGGGCCGTGGCCGCCGCGCTGGCCATGACCCCGAACACCGGCTGGTCCCACAGGTGGTGGCCGAGGCCGGCGGCGTCCGTCATGCGGGCGTACACCTCATAGGCCAGGACCAGGCCGAGGATGACCTCGCGGCCGCCCGCGCCCACGCTCTCGGCCGCGGCCAGGGCCGCCGCCAGGTAGTCGCTGGGGTGGCCGACGCCGCCCGGGCCCGCGAACGTGTCGTTCAGGTCGAGGTAGCGGATCATGCAGCCGTTGGCGAACGCGGCCAGCTCCGGCGTGGTGCCGTGCAGGCGGGCGAAGGTGGTGGCCCCGCCCTGGCTCTGGCCGGCCGCGGCCGCCAAACGTTGGGCGATGGCCGCGGGCGGGGACTCCGCCGCCGCCAGGGCGCAGCCGAAGGTGTCGATCGCGAGCCGCTTCGCGGCCCGCACAACCTCGTCCGGGAGGTCCTCATAGCGGAGATTGGAGCTCCATTCCGCGAGACGGTGAAGGATCCGGTCCACGGAGAGCCCTCCTAACCGACGAGAAGCGCGGCGACCTCATCTTTGCCGATCAGCTCGGCGGCCGGGCCGGACAGGGCGTTTCTCCCGTTGGCCATCACGAAGACGTGGTCTGCGTGCTCCATTGCCATGCGGGCGTTCTGCTCGACGACCAGCAGGCCGACGCCGGTTTCCCGCACGCGGACGATGTGCTCCCACACCCGCTCGGCGTAAATGGGCGAAAGGCCGGCCGTCGGCTCATCGAGGATGATGACCTTGGGGTCGACCATCAGGGCGCGGGCCAGGGCCACCATGCGCTGCTGGCCGCCCGAGAGCTGGCTGGCCTTCTTCTTGAGGACACCGCCGAGGTCGGGGAACAGGGCGGTGACGTCGTCCAAGCGCTTCTTGATGTCGCCGCGGTAGGTGAAGGCGCCCATCTCCAGGTTCTCCAGCACCGTCATCTCCGAGAAGACATTCGCGAGCTGGGGCAGGTAGCCGATGCCCAGCCGCACGAGGCGGTAGGGGGGCTGGCCGGTGACCTCCTGGTCGTTCAGGCGCACGTGACCCGCCGCGATCCGCAGCAGGCCGACGATGGCCTTGGCCAGGGTCGACTTGCCGGCGCCATTGGGTCCCAGGATCACGGCAATGCGCCCAGCGTCCACGAAGACACTGGCCTCCTGCACAATCGGCGGACCGCCGTAGCCGACCACAATGCCTTCGGCACGGAGCCTACCCACCGGATTTCACCCCCCGAGATAGGCCTGGACGACTTCGCGGTTGCCCCGCACCTCGTCCAGCGACCCGCGGGTCAGCATCCGGCCCTGGGCCATGACCACCACGTCGTCGCAAACGCTGGCCACAAAACCCATATTGTGGGCCACCATCAGGAGGGTCACTCCCATCGCCGGCAGCTCCTTCAGCCGCTCGGCGATCATCTGCACGAGGGCGGGATAGACGCCGGCCGTCGGCTCGTCAAGGAGGAGCAGCTTCGGCCGGGCCATCAGGGCGCGGGCGATGTCCAGCAGGCGCCGCTGGCCGCCGGAGAGCGACCCGGCTGGCGCATAGCGGAGGCGCTCCAGTCCCACCCATGCCAGCAACTCGTCAGCGCGCTGGAGCAGGTCGGTCTCCTGCGGCCGCCAGCGGGGTGCGGCGAACAGCGCCGTCATCGGATTCTCGCCGACCTGGTCCTGGGCCGCGATCATGACGTTCTCGATCACGGGCAGGTGCAGCAGCTCCCGCGAGAGCTGGAAGGTGCGGACGATGCCGCGGCGGGCGATGCCCATGCGGCCCATGCCCGCGATGTCCTCGCCCTCGAAGAGGACCTGGCCGGACTGCGGGCGCAGGCCCCCGGCCACGACCTCGATCAGGGTGGACTTGCCCGCCCCGTTGGGGCCGATGAGGCCAGTCGACGCCTGCCGCCCGACGGTGAAGGAGCAGCCGTCGACGGCGCGGACGCCGCCGTAGGCGAAGTGCACGTCGCGGATCTCCAGGATGGACTCCGTGGTCATCGCGCCTCCCCCCGGCCATAAAGGCGCACCCGCGACTCGGCCAGCAGGCCACCTGGCTTGAAGCGGAGCACCAGGATCAGGGCGACGCCGATGACGATGGCGCGCACGGCGCCGACCAAGTCGGGCCGGCCGAAGGTGGGCAGAAACCGCGACGCCTCGTCGACGACCTCAATGATCAGGAAGGCGCCGAGAATGGAGCCGTTGTAGTTGGCGGTGCCGCCGATGACCAGGGCGGCCAGGAGCACGAAGGTCTCCAGCGGAAGGAAGGCGTTGGGGTTCCAGGCCCCGATGTACTGGATCAGCAGGCCGCCGGCGACGCCGGCCATGAAGCTGCCGATGACGAAGACCCAGACCTGCGCTTGGAAGACGTTCTTGCCAAAGGAGGCCGCCACGACCTCGTCCTCGCGTACGGCGCGCAGGACGCGGCCGAAGGGGGAGTGATAGATGCGGCGTGCCACCAGGTAAAAGACGCCCAGGCACAGGGCGCTCACGATCAGCATTACCACGGCGTAGCCGAGGCTCGAGAGCCGCATGCTGCCCGTGATGTGGGGCACGGCGAACAGGCCGTTGTCGCCGTTGAACAGGGGGATGTAGTTGTCGATGACGTCCCAGATGATGTAGCCGACGGAGACGGTCACGATGGCCAGGTAGTCGCTGCGCAGCCGCCTGACCGCGATCAGCACGACCAGCAGTCCAGCCGCGGCCGCCACGAGGCCGCCCAGCAGCAGGCCGACCGGCCACGGCAGCGACCACTGCAGGATGTAGACCTGGATGCCCACCCCTTGGGGCGGCGGCCCCATGGTCGTGACGGCGGCGATGTACGCGCCGATCGCGGCGAAGGTGTAGTAGGTGAAGTTGAGGATGCCCGTAAAGCCGTACTGGATGTTGAAACCCAGCACCATGATGGCGTTGATGCATCCCAGGGCCAGCGCGGCGACGAGGAAGTACATCATGTCAGTCCGTCTTCCCCCTCGTGGCGAAGATGCCCTCGGGCCGGAAGAGCAGCACCAGCACGAGGATGGCGAAGGCGATGGCGGACTTGTAGGCCGCATCCACGTACATCCCGGCGATCTCCGTGGCGAGGCCGATGATCAGCGCCCCCAGCATGGCACCGTAGGGACGGCCCAGCCCGCCCAGGATCACGGCCGCGAAGAAGAGGAAAAGCTCGTTGAAGCCCACGGTGGGCCGCAGCGTGTTGGTCTCGAGTACGAGCGCGACCCCGGCGACGGCGGCGAAGAACCCGGAGATCACCCACGTCCAGTTGACCAGGCGGCCGGTGTCGATGCCGCAGGCCAGGGCCAGGTCGGCATTATCCGAGGTCGCCCGCAGCGATTTTCCGAAGCGCGTGTACTGCAGGAGCGCGTGCAGCCCCAGGAGCAGCACGACGCTGGCGCCGATGATGGCGAGGTCGCCGGGGGTCAGGATCAGGGGGCCCAGGTGCAGCGCGTTGCCGATTGTGACGTTATAGGTGTACGCGCCCGTGCCCCAGATCACAATCACGGCGTTCTGGACGATGAACGACAGGCCCACCGTGACGATGACGAGGGTGATGACACGCGCCTTTTGCGCCACGAAGGTGCGGAAGAGGACCAGGTTACAGAGCAGGGCCAGCAGGCCGGTGGCGAGGCCGCCACAGATCACGCCCGTGGCGAAGCTCCCGCTGGCGTTGTCCACGGCGTAGGTGACGTAGGCGCCAAACGTCACAAAGTCGCCGTACGCGAAGTTGACGAAGTTGGTGACCCCGACCTGCAGGGTGAGGCCCACGGCGCCCATGGCGATCACGGCCGCGGTCACGAGCCCGAACCCCACCGACTCCAGAAACAGGTTGATACCGCTTCCCTCCCCGGTGGCGGGTGTGGGTACGGGAGGCGGGGGTGGCCCGCCTCCCTGTGCCGTTTACGAGCCTGACAGGGCCGACTGGATCTGCTGGGGAGTGAGGTTCGCGAGCTGGTCGACGCTGCCGTCCGTCTTGTAGTGGAAGATGGCGAACGGCCCGTAGACGTTGTCGTACTGGTCGAACTGGTCGGTGCTGGCCACGCCCTCCCATTGGATGGCCTTGCCCTGCTTGATCAGGCCGTAGCAGGTGGCGTAGTCGCCACAAACGGTTCCGCCCGTCTGGGCGTCGGGGAGGATGCCCTTGGTCCGCAGGTCCGTCATCTGCAAGGTGCCGGCCCGATCGGCGCCCAGCGCCCAGACCATGACCGCGTCGTACATGAACTCCGCGCCGTTCGGGGGCGTGTCAAGGCTCAGCTTGCTCTTGAGCATGTCGAGAAAGTGGGGGGCCGCCGTCATGCCGGTCGAGCTGGAGTTCACGATATAGATCTGCCCGGTGGCGACCTGCGCGCCTACGGATTTGAAGAACGTGTTCGTGTACCAGAGGTTGCTGCCGATCCAGGGCGTGGACAGCAGCCCCATCTGGCCAAGCTCGCCGAAGACCACGCCAGCGGTCTGCTCGTTGAACTGCGAGATGATCGCCTGCGGGTGGCCCGCGAAGAGCTTGGTGATCTCGCTGCGGTAGGAGCTCTGGTTGGCGGTGAACGTCACGTTGGCCGTGACCTGCATGCCCATGGCCTTGGCCCCGTCCAGCAGAGGAGGCACCAGGGGCTGCGAGCCGCTGCTGGCGCCGAACGCCAGGGCGATCTTATTCCAGCCCTTACTGTGGGCATACACCGCCATGGCGTCGCTCTGCTCCGAGTCCGACGGCGACATGCGGAAGAAGTATGGGTTGGTGTTCTTATCAAAGACGGAGCCGCCGCCGAACATCAGATCCGGGATGTTGGCCTGCTGGGCCAGCGGCAGGACCACGCCGGCCGTGATCGACGTCGGCCCGACGATGGCGGCCACATGGTCAACCGAGATCTCCTGCTGCGCTGCGGGCACCGCGTCCGCCGGGTCGGCGGCCGTATCCTGGCTCACCAGCTTCACCTGCCGGCCGAGAACGCCCCCGTTGGCGTTGATGTCGTCGATGGCCAGCTGGGCGCCCTCCTGCATGCCCTTGCCGAGGTCGGCCCGGGTGCCCGTGAGCGGCGCCAGCAGGCCGATGGTCACGGAGCCGGAGGAGCCGGCGCTGCTGGCGGAGGTGGTGGCGGCCGCGCTGGTGCTCGACCCGCTGCTGCTGCTTGCGCTGCCGCTGCTGTTGGCGGCGGCCGCGGTGCTCGACGGGGCCGCCGCCTGGCCGCATGCGGTCAGGAGGACCATTCCCCCGGTGAGGGCCGTAACCCCCAACCGCCTGGCCCACCCTGGAGCCATCGCCTTCCTCGCCTGAGCGCCCCATCTGGATGCCATGCGTGCGGGCCCTGCGGCGGCGGGCAATCGCATCACCCTCCTGACCCTTCCGAATCTTGGGTGGTATACATTGGACAACATGCCGGGCGAGTCCTTCTTTCGGAACGTGAATCCGCTCACATTCCGGAAGGAGACGGAGACCGCAGCCGACAACTCCGGACCCGACGAGGGGGAGTGAACGTGGACAAAGCCCCGGTGCGCGTGAGTTTGATCGGCGCCGGCCGCATGGGAACCCCCATGGCCCGGCGCCTGCTGGGGAGCGGGTTCCCGGTGACCGTTTGCGACCTGAACCCGGCCGCCGTGGCGGCGCTGGTCAGCGAGGGCGCGGAGTCGGCCCCGGATCCCGCGGCGGCGGCCCGTGCGGCCGATGTGGTCATCACGATCCTGCCGGACGGCCCGGCCGTGGAGCAGGCCGTCTACGGCCCCCGCGGCTTGGCGGAGGCCCTGGCGCCTGGCCAGTTCCTCCTGGAGATGACCTCGTCCCGCCCGGCCGTCACCCGCCGGGTCGCCGCCGATCTGAGCGCCAAGGGCATCCGGGTGGTCGACGCCCCCGTCTCCGGTGGCGTGCGTGGCGCCGAGGCCGGCACCCTCTGTGTGATGGTCGGCGCCTCCGCCGCGGACCTGGAGGCCTGCCGCCCGATCCTGGAGTGCTTCGGTCGCGACATTGTGCACGTCGGCGAGCACCCGGGCGACGGCGACACGGCCAAGACCCTGAACAACATGCTGTCCGCCATGACGATGTGGAGCGCCGCCGAGGCACTGGCCCTGGGCGCCAAGGCCGGCCTCGACCCCGCCCGTCTGGTGGAGGCCATCAACCATTCCAGCGGCCGCAGCAACACCACGGAGGCCAAGCTGCCGCGCTACGTCCTCCCGCGCCAGTTCAACGCGGGCTTCACCGTTGGGCAGTACCTGAAAGACCTGAACATCTGCCTGGGGCTGGCGGAGGAGACTGGCACCCCCATGCCGCTGGCCGAGATGCTCCATGAGCTATGGGGCAAGGCCGCCGCTGGCGGCATGATGGACCGGGACCACACTGCCGTCGTGGAGTGGGTGCAGCGGATGTGAGGCGGGGGCCCCAGGGGCCGGAGCGCGCCATGGCGCCCGGCCCCGGCCCCACCCCGCAGCGGTGGCCCAGGCGCCGCCAGGGTCAGGGCGAACGAAGCAGGCACCCCCGGCCGCCCCCGCGCCTATCATGCTGCGTGGTTACGGGAACGGTCCCCACATCAGCTTCAGCGACTCCGGCCGCCGCGGGCGACCTCCGCGCCCTGCAGGGCCTCCCGCCGGGCGAGGTGGTCTGGGAGGGCGACATCGCCGCCGCCGGCCGCAAGTGGCGGCGCATCGTCGTCAAGACCCACGTCATCCGGCCCGGCGAGGACATCGCCGCGGTGGTCGCCCAATACGCCGGCCCACTCACGCGCCCCGGCGACATCGCCGTGATTGGCCAGAAGGCCACATCCATCGCTCAGGGCCGCCTGGTGCGCGAGGACGAGGTCCACCCCAGCCGACTGGCCGTCTTCCTCAGCCGCCGCGTGACCAAGAGCCCTTACGGCTATGGTCTCGGCAAGCCGACCACCATGGAGGTCGCCCTGCGCGAGGCGGGCGCCCCCCGCATCCTGACGGCGGCCGCCGTGCACCTGCTCACGCGCACGCTGCTGCACCGCACGGGCGACTTCTACCGGGTGGCCGGCCGGGCGGTGGCCGCCATCGACGGCACGACCGACTGGGCCCTGCCCCCCTACACCCGGTACATCGTGATGGCGCCCGACCGGCCGGACGACCTGGCGGCCGCCATCGCCGCCAAGCTGGGCGCCCGAGTCGGCGCCGCCATCGTGGATCTGAACGACGTGGGCAGCGTCGTGCTGGGCGC
>Ga0307374_10015980_pt1 | contig 10028 bp, 10 predicted proteins | sample OX3MG_FD_202532 | JGI IMG/M metagenome (GOLD analysis project Ga0307374, IMG submission 202532) | Soil microbial communities from Risofladan, Vaasa, Finland - OX-3 | ecosystem: Environmental > Terrestrial > Soil > Coastal area > Acid sulfate soil | place: Finland: Risofladan, Vaasa | collected...
TCCCATTTTCACTCTGCGCCGGCGTGGGCGCCGCCTGATCGAACGCCCGGCCATTGGTCGAGGCGCCGGACTTCGCCATCGCAGGTTCACTCGCCGTCGCGGCCTTTGTCGGGTTGAAGAGCGGCTGCAAATCCGGATGCTTGCGAAGATAGAAGATTGTGATCAGGATTTGCGTGACGTTCATCGCCAGCCACCAGAGCATAAATGCAGCCGGCCAGTTGTAGAAATAGAACATGAACGGCATCATCAGCGACATCATCGAGCTCATGTTCTGGCTCTGCTTCGCCTGCGCCGGATCTGTTCCGGTCACCGGCATCAGCTTCGAATAGAAGTACATTGATGCCGTGTACAGAAGCAGCAGTGGGATATCCAGGTGGGCCAGGCTGGTCGCGAAAATTGGACCGTTTGGAGTCGTCCATGCTGTATGAGTCGCCGCAAAGTGCGATCCCACCCAGAGGAACTTGCCCGTAAGTTCAAACTGGTACAGCCGGATAGCGTAATAGAGCCACCACATGAACGGAATTTGCACGACCATCGGGAGGCAGCCCATGGCCGGGTTCGTCCCGTGGGCTTTGTACAACTCCATCGTCCTCTTGTTGATCTCTTCCGGTTGACCCTTATACTGCGTCTGGATCTTCTTCATTTCCGGCTGGAGCTTGCTCATCTTGCCCATGGACCGGTACTGCCAGTTGCGCACCGGCGTCAGGAGGATGCTGATCAGAACGCCAAGAATGATCAGCGCCGTCGCATCCTTGTATGGGCCCGCAAAGCTGCAGGCTTTCACAAAGACATTGATGAACTGGTAGCTGATATTGTTGTGGTTCGCAACATGGATCGCCCGCACTACCTGCGTGTACTGCGCATTCGCGAACGACTTGACGGGGAGCACTTTCCAGGTCTTACCATCAAACACCGGCGCTGCGGCTCCAGGCGGAATTGGTTCCGTGATAATCGTGTTATAAGCGGAGGCCGCGGTCGGGCTCTGCTTCAGATCATGCCACTGCACGTAGGCGACCTCGAACTCCGCCGCAAGCCGATCCGGGCTGGTTTTCTGCGGACCGGCCTCGTTCGATCCCTGTGTCTTCTGCAGCTCCTTGACCGCATTGTTGTAGTACTTATTTCGCTCATCGGTGGGCATTTTAGCGGCAATTGCCAGCTGCTGCAGCGCCGCCTCGAAATGCTCCTTCGCAAAGGATGTTTGAAGTCCCGAAGGTAGGGGGACGGTCTGCGGAATCGGCGCGGGCGCGGGCGGCACGGGCGGTTTGGCCTGCTTCCCCATGTACCACTGCAGCAGCACAAACGTTACGGCCAGGAGCACGTAGAACGGTAGAATACGTTTCATGTTTCAATCCTCAGCGGTCCCGAAGGGCCGCTGCAACCTGAATAAAAAACAGCTCTCACCGATCCGCGCCGGCGCCTGCTTAAGCAATCCATCCCCGTACGATAATAGCCGTTTCAATCCACAGCAGCCCCTTCAGGCCGCTGCACTGACTCAGTTTGACGAGAGCAATCCGTCTTTCCCCTCGCTGCCCGTCTCCCTGCGCCGATCCGACAAATTTTGCCCGAATCCACTACTTCCCAACCGGATCATACCCACCTGCGTTAAAAGGATGGCACCGGGCGATCCGGCTGATCGCGATCAACAGTCCACGCAGCGGCCCGTACCGGTCGATAGCCTCGACCGCGTACTGCGAGCACGAGGGATAAAATCGGCACGTCGAACGACGAAATCGGTGCGTCCTTTGATAGAGCCGGATGAAGCCAACCAGGATTCGCGCCGTGCGCGCATCATTATGAACGCCGCCATCTGGTTCTACTAAAGACGCCGGCGCCGCCTGGGAAATCACCTCTCGAAACCCCGGATCTGACCGGCGGCGGCGGACACGCCGTTTTCCATCGCGCTTCAAGCCGGTGGGCGCCGCCTTCCTCGCCGGGCTGCGCGTGCCCGTTCTGACACCCATGAAAAGCCCTCTTCAATCGCCCGCTGCGCCAACCGGTTCACCGCTTCCGACAGCGTCTCAAAATCCGCCGTCAACGTCGGCTCGCGGGCCACAATAATCATATCCAGTGGCGGCGGGCTCAGACGCGTCATAGACCGGCAGATCTCCCTCAATCGACGCTTTACCAGGTTGCGCTGAACGGCGCCGCCTACTTTCTTACTGACGGAAATCCCAAAACGGGGTTCCGTCCCGGCCCGCGGGTAGGCGTAAATCGAAACCAGTGAAGATCGCCAGTGCTTACCGCGAGCATATATTCGAGCATAATCCTGGCGGCTCGCCAGCCGGTTCGCGCGCGGCAGCATCCGTCGGTAACCCCCCGGGCTGCATAGAGTTCTTAGAGCGTGGCACGCGTTTTGAACGGGATGCTCACGGTTAGCTGCGCACGGCCCTTTTTACGGCGCGCCTGCAGCACGTTGCGCCCATCCGCCGACCTCATGCGCTTCATGAACCCATGAACTCTCATTCTTCGGCGTCGCTTCGGTTGGTAAGTTCTCTTCATCGCGTGTTCTTTGATGTCCTTAAGAATCGAATTTGCGCCCCGAGATCACACGGCGCCGGTCACAGAAAGTTATTATAGCACGGTTAAATGACGCGCGCCTCCATATCCCGTCAGCTCGGTGTAGCCGGCGCCGCTAACAGGCCGGCCGCGCTGGGTCCCGCGGATACGCATGGCGCCCTCCCAGTACACCACTCCGGTGGCGCCGCCGGTGTCGAGTTCCTGATCGGCAAGCGCGGGCGTCTCATGGAGATCCAGGCCGGCCCGCGGAACGTGAATCTCCCAATTGGAGGGATAAATGGCGCCGGAACGGGGGCTTTTCCACGTCCCGTGAGGCGTGAGCCGGAAATCCGACCATCTCAGAAAGACGCTCGATCCATTTGGCGCCACCAGCGCGCCGCTGGAGAACGGGCTGATGGAATGACCAGCGCCTCTATCCGAAACTGCGGCCCCGGTAACCGCCGAAGAGCCGTTTGTCTTCGAGGTTGGCCGCAGCCGCAGCTCGTACAGCATCAGATCCCATCCGTTATCGAGTTGAACGCTGAACCAATCCCATCCTTCTTCATTTGGGGCGAGCGCGCTGCTGGAGAATTCGTGATCCATCCAGACCAATCCATTCGCCGGCAGCGATTGACCATTCTCCGTCATCGTGCCGCTCGCTGCGAGGCGGGTATACGAATAATAGTGCGACGCCTCGCCGGCGCCCGGTCCTTTGAGTGAAACACCATTGCGGCCCTGGATAACCGGTGGCTTGAGAGGAATCAGTGAAAGACGGATTGCGCCGAATGGCGCCGACGCCTGGATCTCCTGCGGCCAGAGGGCCGGATCGCCCCGTCCGGGGATGGCACGAGCGTGCCAGTCCTGGATCCAGACGTTCTCCCGTGCGGTGTCGGCGCCGCTAAGACCGAGCGCGCCGCGGTCAACCCGGTCGGTAAAATGAAAACTTCCGGCGCTCACATTGGTCATCGCGAAGTGGGCGAAGTAAAGGTCTGAAGTGGCCCAGCGACTTGCGCTGCGAGGCGCATGGGGCAGCAGTCCGACGCGAAAGAACGTAATCTCAAACCCGTACGTGCGACCGCCGCTCTTAAGATGGCCGGTGTAATACCACCACTCGGTTTCATACTTCGGATGAGAGCCGGAGTCACGGGGAAACTGGAACCGGTATCCGGGCATCGCCAGCGCGAACCGAGACTTCCCGGGCCGAGAGACGCCGCCGCTTGAGGAGCCGATCGGCGCCAGCGCGCCGAACGTCGGCCCTGGCCGCGTGGGCGCCGTCATCCGGCTGCAGCCGGTAAAAGCGCCCGCGAAGAGGACCTCCGCGGCGGCGATCAACAGAGCAACGGGCCGGACCGTGAGCGCCGGACATTCAGGTAAAAGAGACGTGATCCGGATCCCCACGCGCTAAGTTACGGAGACGTGATCGAGAACGCCATGCACTACGATTCGGCGGCTAGGAGGAACGGTGCAGGTGATCAGTGAAACCTCACGGAGATGACCCTTCGCCTTGAGAACCGACGTGTCATCGGGAGGCACCGTCTCAGTATCCGTCACCAGGTAGACGAAGTGTCGCTTCAACGTTTCTAAGATAACCCGGTCGCCCGGTTCAAGCTCGTTTAAATTGGCAAACCAGCAGCCCCAGATATTCCGGTGAGCCGCAATGGCGCAATTGCCGACCTGGCCGGGCATAGCGGTACCGGGAAAGTGACCGGGCCCCTGGGCAAGCGCCGCATTCGTCGTATCGCCGACCACGAGGGAATCGACATGCAGTCGGGGAATCCGGAGACGGAGCAGGCCGTCATCACCGGAAGCGGGGGCGGTGTTGGAGCTGCTGGACGCGCTGGCCGGGGAGTTTTCGGCAGTCTGCCACTCATGACGTAGCTGCCACTGCCGTGTATTCCCGAAGAGGTACATCAGGAGCGGAATGCATGCGCAGAGGACACCGAGCCAGAAACCAATTTCTGCAATACGTTTCATTGTTCGATCAGATCAAGATGATGACGTTTCAGCATCGGCCTTGGAGAAGGGGGAACCTCGCCCCTGGCCAGGACTGCGCGCCAGTCGGCGCGACAGCGCGGTTTAGCGTATAAGACGCAGCCTGGTTCCAGCGGCAAGAGCCCTCGCCGGAGGACGAGGGCCACTCAGCCGATTAACGTGCGAAACGGCGCTTGAGCGCAAGCATCGAGCCGGACAATGCCCCGCCAATCAGGAGGAACATGGCCGGATCGCCGCCTGTCTGCGGCAAAGCGGGCGGAGGCGCCGTGTTAAACCCAGGCGCAGTTGTCGTCTGGGTAGTGGTGGTGGTCGCCACCGGCGGCGCCGGCGCGGTGGCCGCGCTGTCGGTTGCTGCCGTGCTTGTTACGCCTTGCGCATAAGCGGTGACGCCAAGCGCCACAACACACGGCGCCAGGGCCAGGACAAAACCTAACTTTCGAATCATGTGATTGATCCCTCCCAGTAAGTGTAGTGTGCAGGCGCTATCGCTCTCGCGGGCGCCAGCCCGGGTTTTAAGCGAATCCGATATACTGAATCATCCAGTGGACCTGATCATCCAACCGGTTGAATCAATTATCGGGTAGAATACCGTCACAACTATTATACCCGTCCGGCTCATTATACCATGAAACGCCGGCGCCATAAACGTTACGGGCTGCGGCATCCTGATAAGGCGCTTAATGACTCGGGCGCGAAGCGAATCCCATTGTCTTCGCCGGCGCTCGTGGCGACTCTTTGATGCCGGCATGTATACTTCCTCTTAGATACCGCATATCGCGGCGCGGTAGACATCTTTTTTCAGGGGTATTTTTGAGGAAACGGAATGGCGAGACGATCCTGGTTCAGCAGAGCAGCGGGGAGATCGGGCCGGGATGCCCGCGCCAACGCGGAGCGAGTCCCATCTGACCTGTTCGAACAGTGCCCCAATCGCTCGTGTGGTATCTTCCTATATCGCAAAGAGCTGGAGAAGGATCTCAAAGTCTGCAAGAAGTGCGGCTATCATTTCCCATTGACGGCAGTTGAACGCATCAACTTGCTTTTGGACGAGGGAACCTTCGAAGCGTTCGAGTTTAATCTGAAAACGGGTGATCCGCTTGGATTCCCCGGCTATCGAGAGACTCTTGAGCGCTACCGGGCCAAAACGGGGATGCAGGAAGCGATCATCGCGGGGCGGGGGCTTGTGGGTGGAACGAACGCAGCGATCTGTGTCACGGACTTTAGCTTTCTGGCCGGAAGCATGAACTCCGTCGTCGGTGAGACGATTGCTCGCACATTGGAGGAAGCGGCCGCAGCGCGGGCGCCAATCATCCTGGTGAGCGGATCGGGCGGCGGCGCGCGGATGCATGAGGGGCTGTTATCCCTCATGCAGATGGCGAAAACCGCCGCGGCGTTAGAACGTTACGATCGCGCCGGCATGCTATCTATCTGCATCCTCACGGATTACACGATGGGGGGCGTTCTCGCAAGCTGGGCCTCTCTGGGAGATGTTATCCTCGCCGAGCCGGGGGCGAACGTCGGATTTACGGGGGGACGGGTGGCCGCCAAAGTTCAAACCGAGCGCCCGCCTGAGAATTTTCGAACCGCCGAATTCAGCTTTGAACATGGGATGATAGACCGGGTGACCCCACGCTCTCAGCTCAAGGAAACAATCGCCCGGCTGTTGTCTATCTCGGCAGCCGACAAAGTAAGGGGCATGGCTAAACGATGACCCCCCATAAAAAAGGAGCGAGTGGTTGAGAACGGTCCTCTCGTTTGAACAGCCCATCCACGATATCGAGCGACAAATCGAAACGCTCCGCAATCTCCAGGCAGAGGGAGGCCCGGATGTGTCCGTACAGATTGCGAAAGCCGAGGACGACCTGAGAAGAGTTCAGACCGGTATCTACTCAAACCTGACTCCGTGGGACAAGGTTCAGATGGCCCGGCATCAGGATCGACCACATACGCTGGAGTATATCGCGGGTCTCGCCGGTGATTCATTTGTGGAACTGCATGGTGATCGGCGATTCGGAGATGACCCGGCCATCGTGGGTGGTCTCGCGTCGATCTTCGGCCGGTCCGTCATCGTATTTGGTCACCAGAAAGCGCGCGATCTCAAGGGGCGGCAGTTTCGCAACTTTGGAAGCGCCCGCCCGGAAGGTTACCGGAAAGCGATCCGCCTGATGAACCTTGCGGAAAAGCTTCGCCTCCCGGTGGTAAGCCTGATCGACACGAGCGCGGCGGACTGCTCCGTGGGGTCCGAGGCGCGAGGGATCAGCGAAGCCATCGCCAGCAGCATGTACCGCATGGCCGGCCTGACAGTGCCTGTGGTGGTTATTGTCACCGGTGAAGGCGGCAGCGGCGGCGCCATCGGGATCGGCGTCGGAAACCATATCATGATGTTAGAGCACGCGGTGTACTCGGTGATCCCACCGGAAGGTTGCGCCGCCATACTCTGGAAAGATGACTCCCAGGGGGACCGGGCCGCCGTCGCTCTCCAGTTGACGGCTGAAGACAGCGTCCGCCTCGGTGTGGTGGACGAGATCATCCGCGAACCACTGGGAGGCGCACACCGAGAGCCCGCCCAGGTCATTTCCGAAGTCGGCCGCGCTCTCGACGCTGCGCTCGACCGCCTCTCCGCCCTCTCACCGCAGCAGCTCCTTGATCATCGGTACGAAAAATTCCGGCGCATGGGCGTTTACGATGAGTAGGGGCGGGTTTGGAACCCGCCTCCACCCATCCCGCGGATTTGAGCCGTGATGTACTATTGACCGGTCGAATTCGGCTCGCTCGGCGTCGGCGGCGGCGGGCTCGCCACTCCCAGCGCCAGGACGCAGGCCGCAGCGGCGCCCGCAGCGCAGCCAACCCACCAGGGCAGGCGAATGCCAAGCGCTTTATCCAGCGTCAATCGACCGGGCCCGGCGATGATGACCGCGGCAGCAGCCGCGGCATAGGCCACCGGCAGTTCGGCGCCGCCTGACTGCGCCCAGATCGGCTTACCCCAATGGACCTTGGCCGTCGCCATACTCATCGCCGACATAACGCCCACCGGACCGAGGGGGTGGAGAAAGCCCAGCGCCGTCAGGGTTCCCCCACAAAACTCGGAAAGGCCCGCCGCCGTTCCCCACGTGCCGCCCGGCTTCAGACCAATCTGCTCCATGAAACCGGCAATACCCTCCGGCCCGGGACCTCCGAACACGCCAAAGAGCTTCTGGGCGCCGTGCCCGGCCACCATTCCTCCCACAACGGCTCGCAGCAGCAGCATTCCGGAATCGGCGCAGCAGTTATCAGACATTACGATCAGTCCTCTCGTTTGAATCGACAGGGGAGGCATCCGTGATTAGATCTAAGATAGCCGCGTCCGGCGCATGTTGACATTCAATCCACTCCGGTTCGATGATCCCGGCGGGTGAACCGTGCGCGCCGGGGGTCAGCGTAAACTGGCGATGGCCCAGCGCACGTTTCGCCCCTACACGAGCATAGGCCGCATGGGCCAGGATGGAGACCTACCTTTCTGTGACGGCGCCTTCGCCGGCTTCTTGCTCATTTGTGTGCGTTGTTCCGGGTCAAGATTTGAATCGAGGCCGGATCTTCAGAAGCTATTTCTTCTTGCCAGTCTTGGCGATCTTGCCAGTCCTGGCGGTCTTGCCAGTCCTGGCGGTTATGCCAGTCTTGCCAGGCGCCTTGCTTGCCGGGCTGAGGAGGCCGCTCAGCTTCGCTGCCAGCGGGCCCGTCGTCTGGTACCACTGTCCCGGTGACCCCAGAAGGTGTTGCTCGCGCAGGTAGAGCAGCGGATAGGGCTCCGATCGGTCCGCCAGAATCTCCACCTTCAGCGGCGGCGCTGCCCGCTGCACTCTGGCAGGGGTCTCCTTGAGTCCTTCCAACGTGTGGAACAGCGCGCTCTGGGCGGTCCGCTTCCAGTCCGCAGAGGGCTTCTTGATCCAGGCCAGGCGCTCGTCCCTCCGGTAGACGCGGATCTCTCTGGCCTTCGAGAACACCTTCTGCAGACCCGGCCCACGCGGCGCCTCCGGCAACGTTCATTATCCAGAATACTCCCATACCCGCCATCCCGGCCCCGCCGTCGCTTACGGCGACGAAGGGGAACGGCGCTAACCTGCTCTCCTGGACCGCTGTCGACGGCGCCGCGGGCTATCATGTGTCTCGCGGGCCCGGATCTGATTCGCTCTTTCTACCGCTTTTTACTGCGTCCTCCGATCAGACCAGCTTCAGCGACACCAACGATCTGCTGCCCGGCACGACGTACTATTACACCGTCCGGGCATTCAACGTCGCTGGCATCGAAGGCCCCGACTCCAATGAGGCGATTGTCCAGACGTAAGGATGAGAGCCGATGAGCCGCCACCGGATTCCCTGTGACGCAGGGAATCCAGGAAGCGAACTCCGGCCCCCGGCCCCCGTCCCCGGTCCCCGCGCCGCAGACCTCTCTCCCGGCCTCTCCCCGAAACGGGAAGAGGGGCCTGTAACTTCAGCGTCTCAACCTCTCTCCCGGCCTCTCCCCGAAACGGGAAGAGGCGCCTATAACTTCAGCGTTTGTGACTTATCATTCACCGTCATCCTCGGTCCTTCGTCCTCCGTCCTCGCTAGCTCCCCGTTGATCGGTAATGCCGGACGCCGACCTTCCAGATCTGTAAGGAGATTAGCAGGAACACGAATCCACCGGCCGGTGCGCTCCACTGCGCCCACGTCGAGGCGCCGAGCGGGTCGGCCATTCCGAGAATGGCGCCGACCGGTAGATAGTTGGCGCAGGCGATCGGTACGACAAAGGTGAAGAACCGCCGGAACCAGGGCCGGTAGATCGTGAGGGGGTACTGCCCGGTTTCAGTCCCGCCGTACGTGACCGTGTTCAGGATTTCGAGTGTCTCCACTGTCCAGAACGACATCGTCGCCTGAAGCACGAGGAGACCATAGAAGAGGTACGCGGCGCTGCCGATCGTGGCGCAGAGCAGCGCCGCGCGGGCAAAATCCCACACTATCTTCAGATGAAGCAGCGCCCAGATCAAGACCGCCAGCCCCTGCGCAAGCCGACCGAACCGCATCAATTGGAATTCGCGCCCGGCAATCTGCAGGATTGTGCTGCGCGGCCTCAGGAGAACCCGGTCGAAGTCTCCGCTCTTGACAAGCTCGGGAAAGATATCGAAACCTCGCCCGAGACTTTCCGCCACGGCGAAACCGCAGTTGATGATCCCGTAAAAGAGAGCGACTTCCGGCAGTGTCCAGCCGCGGAGGCTCCGAAACCGGGCGAAAAGCGCCCAGATCCCGAGGAACTCTATCCCGGTCGCCGCGCATTGACCCACCGTCATCATCAGGAATGATGCACGGTACTGCATCTGCGCACGCATGGAGATTCCGAGATAGCGGAAATAGAGGCGAATCGCGTCGAGTATCTTCAGCATTTTCAACCGCCCTGCACGACGAGGCGACTGAGTCCGCGGGCGAGCAGCCACCGGCCGAAAAACATTAAGATCAGCGTCCACGCGATCTGCTGCGCCAGCACGCTTCCCGCGTCGACCGCTGGAATCTGCCCCACATAGAGCCGGAAC
>Ga0307374_10015982_pt1 | contig 10025 bp, 7 predicted proteins | sample OX3MG_FD_202532 | JGI IMG/M metagenome (GOLD analysis project Ga0307374, IMG submission 202532) | Soil microbial communities from Risofladan, Vaasa, Finland - OX-3 | ecosystem: Environmental > Terrestrial > Soil > Coastal area > Acid sulfate soil | place: Finland: Risofladan, Vaasa | collected...
AGCCTACGTCGCCGCCGCTGTCTGGCGTGTGGGCGTCGGTTTCGCCCGGCGGCGCCCGGTTTGGCCGCGCGCGGTCATGGCGCGGTCATGGCGCGGTGACGGCAGCATTGGCCGAGGTATGTGTGCTGGCCGGGACCAGTTGGCCCTATGCGACCGCCGCTCAGGTCATCCAGCGCTTCAGCGGCGCTCAGGGGAGCGCCGAAACGGTGCGCCGACTCTGCAACGCGCTCGGCGAGCCGGAGGCGTCACAGCCGCAGGCCGCAGCCGACCGAGTAGTCGCGCCGACCGCTGCCGACGTGCGGGCGGCGCGAACCCAAGCCGCGCTCCAGCCCGCTCAATCACCCGCTCAATCACCCGCTCAATCACCCGCTCAATCACCCGCCGCTCGCCCCCCAGCCCGGCTGCGCGTGGGGCTGGATGGGGGCTGGATGGGGGCTGGATTCCCAGTCGGGACCAGGACGGTGGCATGGAGGGCAACGTCGCGGTGGTGGCGACGGGCAGTGTCCCCGCCGGCCAGCAGGGGCGTCACCGCTTAACGCCCCGCCGCTCTGTCGCCCCCTTTGCGTCCAGCGCGGCGGTGAGGCGGTCGGCGCACTGACCTATGCGGCCAGCGTCGCGTTAGGCGGCGACACGGCGCCCGAACACCTCGTGTTAGGGGACGGCGCGGACGGGATCAAGACCGAGACCGACCTGCATTTCCCCGACGCGGTGGGCATCCTGGGGGATTCCCTGGACTGGGCGCATGTGGCACGGGCGCTGCATAAAGCCATCCGCGCCGCCTGTCCCGGACCCAGCAACCACGACCGGCGGCGCGACTTGCATCAGGCGATGCCGGCGACGCGCTGGCAGGGACAGGTCGATGCGACCCTGCGGCAGTTACAGGCGCTGCGCCCGACTGCGCCTGCCACTCCGGTTCCGCTGCTGGAGCAGGCCGTGACCTACCTGGAGGGCCAACGTGCCGGGTTGGGCGACTCCCAGACCTGGCAGGCGCGCGGCTATCCGATTGGCAGCGGACTGATCGAACGGGCCGTGGCGATGGTGATCAACTGGCGCATGAAACGCCGTGGCATGCGCTGGCGACGCGCCAACGCCACCGCCTTGGTCACGCTGCGCGTCCGCATCCTCAACGCCGATTGGAAAGGACAGCATGCACTTTTACCGCCCGCTGCCTGACCCCCAGTTTTTGGTGGAACCAACTGAGCCGCGCGTCGTGACGTGGTATCCGCCGCGTGATATGCTGAGAGGTGAACTCCTGGGTTCGCAGGAGAATCGCCTGGGCGCTATCAGGAAGATCGAGGTCTGCGCGTGGAGTCATCAGTGCATGTAGATAGACAGATTGACAAACAACACGATGATCAAGCGGCAGGCGCTGAATCTGAACAACCGCATCCCCAGACACGCTATCCCTACGTCGAGCGGCTGCGGCGGCTGGGCGTGCGCGTCACCCCGCAGCGCCTCTTCGTGCTGGAGGCGCTAGAGCAGGGCGGTGGCCACATGACCGCCGAGGAGATCATGCGCTGGGCCGTGCAGCGGTACCCCGCGATCAACCTCGCCACCGTCTATCGCACGCTCGATCTGCTGATCGACGTGGGGCTGGTGGCGCAGATTCATCTGGATGCGGGAGCCACCTTCTTCGAGCTGGTTGGCGCTGAGCCGCATCACCACCTGGTCTGCGAACACTGCGGCGCAACCATCGAGATGGACGAGACGATGTTCACCGCGTTGCGCGACCGGCTGCTGGCGGCGTATGGATTCCACGCGCGCCCCCGCCACATGGCGATCTTTGGCCTCTGCCGCGTCTGCGCCGCGCCCGAGGAGACGGCGCCCGTTCAGTAGTCGAAGTGTGAAGCATTACCACTCTGCATATTAGACAAGGGCGGACGCCTGTGATACACTTTCCAGGGCGCTTCGTGGCGCCCAGTAGCGTTGTTCTTCTTCGCCGTTCGTCCGCTAGAACAGCAGAGCAGACGGTGAGGAACCATCTCCAACATAGTGTCGCATAGTGGCGAAGGAGTATCATTCACCATGTTCCAGGACCCCAACCATCCTGACGTGCAAACACTTGCGCAGCATTCCGAGCAGGGTACGCACGATCAGATCTCTGGCGCGCAGACCGCCGACGCGCTCCAGGCGTTCCACCAGAACGCGGACCCCGCGCTCGTGCAGCAGGTGACGAGCGAACACTATGAGAACCTCTCTGCGGCTGACCTGCGCACTACCGCTGCGGGTTTTCAGAAGAAGCTCATGACGGTTGCCGGGAGTTCGCCGGAGGCGATGCGGCTGGCGCAGATCAATCCCGACACCGCAACACCAGCGCAGGTCTCCGAGATGCACCAGTACATCATGAAGCATCACCCAGAGATGATGCGCGACCTCGCCATCGGCGGCGCCGTCGTCGGCGGCGTCGCGCTGGGCGCGCTGGCCGCCTACGCCGCCTCGCGCTACGTCAAGTCGCACGGCAAGTAGTCGCAGCAACCGGATGCGACGCCAGGGAACTGTCCTTGGCGTCGCTCGCCCTTCAAGCGAAGCGGGCCATCAGTCCTGGCAAGACGCCAGGATTGTGGCCCACTTTGTCGTCAGTCGTACCGCTGGTCTCCAGACCGGCGGTACGGCAGAGGTGGCCTTGACCGAGTGAGCGACGAGAATGGAGCGAACCGCGATGCGTGTCCTGGTGATTGGCTCCGGCGCGCGTGAGCATGCGCTGTGCTGGGCGCTCAGCCGTTCGCCCCGGCTGACGGCGCTGTATTGCGCGCCCGGCAACGAGGGCATCGCCGCGCTGGCAACCTGCGTCGCGCTCGACCCAATGGACTTCGCCGCCTGCGCCGATTGGGCCGAGCAGAACGCCATCGATCTGACGGTCGTTGGGCCAGAAGACCCGCTCTGCGGCGGCATCGTGGATGTCTTCCAGGCGCAGGGGCTGGCGGTCTTTGGGCCGACGGCGGCGGCGGCGCGTATCGAAGGCAGTAAAGCCTGGACGAAGCGGCTGTTACTGGACGCGGGCATTCCCACCGCGCCCGCCGCGATCTTCGACGACCGTGCAGCGGCGGAGGCGTATCTCGCGCGGCGCGAGGCCGAGGCGCAAGCGCAAGGCGTCGACTGCTATCCCTTGGTCATCAAGGCGGACGGATTGGCGGCGGGCAAGGGTGTCTACATCGTGAAGGATGGGCAGACGGCCCGCGACGCGCTGGACGATCTGCTGGTGAAGCGGCTACTGGGCGCGGCGGGCGAGACCATCCTCATCGAAGACTTCCTGCCCGGCGTCGAACTCTCGCTCTTCGCGCTGACCGATGGCGAGCGTGTGGTCGCACTGGCCCCCGCCTGCGACTACAAGCGCGCGTATGACGGCGATGAGGGGCCAAACACAGGCGGCATGGGCGCGTATTCGCCGCCCGCCTTCGCCACACCGGAACTGCTGCGCGATATCGAGGCGCGCGTGCTGCGGCCCACGGTCGCGGCGCTGGCCGCCGCTGGCGCGCCCTTTCGCGGGCTGCTCTACGCTGGGCTGATGCTGACGGCCAACGGACCTTCCGTGCTGGAATACAACGCCCGCTTCGGCGACCCCGAGACGCAAGTCGTGCTGCCCCGCTTGCAGTCAGACCTATTGGAGCTGTGCGCCGCCGTGGCGCGCGGGCGGCTGGACGAAGCGCCCGCGCTCACCTGGACGAGCGAGGTGGCCTGTGGCGTGGTGGTGGCCTCCGGCGGCTACCCCGGCCCCTACGAGAAGGGCGCGCCGATCACCGGGTTGGAGACGCTGGATGACGACGTGTTGGTCTTCCACGCGGGAACCAGCCGCGCCGACGACGGCCATCTCGTCACCGCAGGCGGACGCGTGCTGACGGTGGTGGCGCTGGGCGCCAACATGGCGGCGGCGCGCGAACGGGTCTACGCCAACGTCGGGCGCGTGCGCTTCGCCGGGGCGCGCTATCGCACCGACATCGCCGCCCGCGAGCTGGCGTGAACGCGCTGCCGAACCACCTGCCTCCCGACCGGCGCGTGACCTTCGCCGTACTGCCGGTCTCCCGACCGGCGCGTGACCTTCGCCGTACTGCCAGCTGCCAAACTGGCAGTACGCAGGTCGGTGGGATAGCTGAGGTCACGCGCCGGTCTCCCGACCGGCGGTACGCCAGGAGGGCTGCGTCGTTGCGCGGGCGCTCGGCGCTATGTTTGCCCTTCACGCCGTCGGGCTGGTTCACCGCTACGGCCATCGCGCTGGTGGTGGCGCTGCCCGTCGCCGCGCTCACGCTGATGGTGGTGATGGCGCGCCGGGGCGGTTGACACCAGTCGCACGGCCCTGTAGACTGGCAAGGATGTGATCTGCTGAATGGCTTGCCCATTGGACGCCAGTTGGACGCCATAGGCGACGCAGTTGACGCGAAACTGACGACGTATATGGTCTATGTGACCTGATGGGATATATGCGAGGGAGTCGCCACAACGATGCAAACCACGATGCCGCTGACGGCGGTTCGCAGCTTCGCCGACGCCGTGCGCGCGACGGTCGGGCGGGTGATCGTCGGCAAAGAGAACGTCACCGATCTGCTGCTCGTCGCGCTGCTCAGCGATGGGCATGTCTTGCTGGAAGATACCCCAGGGATGGGCAAGACCGTGTTGGCGAAGTCGCTGGCGCGGGCGCTCGACGCCACGTTTCAGCGCATCCAGGGCACGCCCGATCTGCTGCCGGGCGACGTGACCGGCGTCAGCTACTTCGACCAGCGGCGCGGCGATTTCGTCTTCCGCCCGGGGCCAATCTTCGGGCAGATCGTGCTCTTCGACGAGATCAACCGCACGACGCCGCGCACGCAATCGGCGTTGCTCGAAGCGATGGCCGAGCGGCAGGTCACTGTGGACCGCGAGACGCTGCCGTTGCCACGTCCGTTCCTGACGCTGGCGACGCAGAACCCTATCGAACTGGACGGCACCTTCCCGCTACCCGAGGCGCAACTCGACCGCTTCCTGCTGCGGGTGCGCGTGGGCTACCCCAGCGAGGCGGAGGAACTCTCGATCCTGCACCGCTTCAAGACGGATGAGCCGCTGGCCGACCTGAAGCCCGTCGCCAGCGCCGACGACGTGCTGGCGATGCAACAGGCGATCCGGCAGGCGCGCTGGCAGCCCGATGTGGAGACGTATCTGCTGGCGATTGTGCGGGCGACACGCGCCAACCCCGCCGTCACCATCGGCGCCAGCCCACGCGCGGCGCTGGCCCTCTATCGCGCCGCTGAGGCCCACGCCGCCATCCAGGGCCGCGACTACGTCGAGCCGGACGACGTGAAGCTGCTGGCGGCGCCTGCGCTGGCCCATCGGCTGCTGCTGACCACCCGCGCGCGGCTGGCCGGGCAGACCGGCGACTCCGTGATGGCCGAGATTCTCAAGGCCACACCAACGCCGGTGGAGGCGCTTCAAGCGGCGCGATCCGCTCAAATGCCGCAGGCGCCACAGCCCGCCGCGCCCCAGTTCGCGCCGCCATCGGCGCCGATGGGCGCGCCCGCGCCGCAACCCTACCCGTATCCTCCAATGGCGCTGGGCGCGCAGCCGTATCCCTATCCCTACCCGGTGGCGCCACAGGGCCAGCCGTATCCCTATCCGCTGGCGCCCAACGGGCAACCGTACCCGGCGTATCCCGGCGCCCCCACGGCTCCCACGGGTCCGGCGGCGCCGCCAGCCACGCCGCCGACGACGAACGCAGGGCCGCAGGGCCAGTAGGATGGGCTGACAGGCGGACGACGCCAGACCGGCCAGCGGCGGGACGGCCAGCGGCGGGACGGCCAGCGATTGAAATCGCGCCAGGGGGCTGCGCCACAAGGTCCGCCATCGCGGACCTCCTGCTGGGGCGAGATGGGTGGCGTTCGGCGAGCGACGGCGCCAGGCGGAGTCACAGAGCGCGCGGCGAGGCGAAACCCGCGATGGCGGGTTTTGTGGCGTAGCCCCCAGGCGCGAATTCATTCGTTGGCCGCGCTGGCCGCTATGTTGGCCGCTATGTTGGCTTGCCCCGTTGCGGCGCAACACACAAAACTACGAGAGGGCGGATGGTGGCGGATGCGTGACAACCTGAAGGGCGGCAAACGGCGCTCGCCCCGCATGAACGATCTGGCGGAGCCGCGCCCGCGCGGGTCGAATCCGCTGGCAGCGCTGGGGCGCGAGTATCGGCGGGTGACGCGCGACGAGACGCTGCGACGGCACTGGCTGTGGTACGCGCTGGGCGCGGTCGTCGGCGTGATTGGCCTGGTGGTGGGGCAGCCCATCGCCGTGCTGATCGGCCTCGTCATCATCCTGGTCTGCGCCATCCCCGAAATCTGGTATCGCCGCTCGCTCAACCACCTGACCTTCTCGGCGCGGTGGGGTGCGCCGCGTGTCTTCTTCGGCGAGGTCGTCCCATTGGAGATCACCGTCGAGAGCCAGCAGGGGTTGCCGCTGCCCGCGCTCGAAGTCGGCGCCGACCTGCCTGGCGTCCTTAAGCCGGTCAGCGCCGTGACCGCAACGTCCTACCGCTTCCAACGCCATCTGCTGGTGGAGACGCTCTCGCTGTGGGGCAGGCAGCGCGTGGAACGCAGCCATGCCCTGCAATGCACGGCGCGCGGCGTCTATCGTCTGGGACCGGTCCGCCTGCGCAGCAGCGATCCGTTTGGGTGGATGACGCGGCAAGAGCAGTTCAACGCGCCCGACACGGCAGAGACGACGCTGGTGGTCTTCCCATTGGTGGCGCCGCTGGGCGATGTCTCGTTCGCGGCGATGGCGCCGTTTGGCGAGTTGCCCACGCCGCGCCGCCTGATTGACGATCCGCTGCGGGTAGCGGGCGCGCGGGCGTATCAATTGGGCGACGACCCGCGTCTGATCCACTGGAAGGCGACCGCCCGTACCGGCGCGCTGCAAACCAAGACGCTGGACCCCAGTGGGCAATATCGCTTCGTCGTCGCGCTGGATGTCAACTCGTATCAGGAGGCGCGGCAGGGCATCGATCCGGTGCTGCTCGAACTCAGCGTCAGCGCCGCCGCCTCGTTCGCCTATCGCGCGCTCGACGACGGCTACGCGACGGGGCTGCTCGCCAACTGCGCGCTGATCCCGCTGGCCGACGACGAGGAACGCGCGTCCGCGTCTGGCGCCTTCACGCGCAGCGAGGATGGCTACGGCGGCGATCTGGGGCCGCGCTCGATGGTCATCACGCCCACCACCATCATCCCCTCCGCCCTGCCGCCCGCGCCGAGGACCGCACGGCTCTCGACCGTGGCGACACGCGGCACGAATGGGGTGATTGAGCCGGGTGTAGTCTGGCTGCCACCGACCCACCACGCCGACCAACGCGAACGCATCCTGACGGCGCTAGCCCAGGCGGCGCCAGTGATCGGCCCGCCCATCGAACGGCTGCTGATGTCGCAGCGGTCCAGCTATGGCCTGGGCACGACCGTTGTGCTGATCAGCACGACCACCGCCCTGCGCGCCGATACGGTCGCCTATCTGATGGACCTGCGGCGCTCCGGCATTGGCGCGCATCTGGCGCTGATCGGCTATCGCGGCTCCCCCGGCCTGACGCCGACCTACGATCTGCCAACTCACTATATCGGCGGGAGAGAGGTGTGGTATGAACTCATCAACGCCCATCGGCAGGGCGACTTCGCCCTCATCGGCGACGCCAACGGGCGACGCGGGGTCGCCTGAGCAGGCGCCCGAGGCTGCTGAGCAGATCGCCACGTCGTCTATCGTGTGGCGGGTCATCCTCCCGCTGGCCTATAGCGTGATGGAGGCGCAACCCGTCGCGCTGCTGGGACTCTTCATTTTGCTGGCCACCGGCAATAGCCTGATAGACGCGCCGCTGAGTCTGGTGGCGCTGATGCTGTTTGCGGTGGGGTACGTCTGGCTGGCCATGCTGGGTGAGGTGGCGCGCGGCTGGATGCGCCCGCGCGGGCTGGATGGCTTCGTCGTCACGGGCTACGTCTTGCTCTGGGTGGCGGGGTTTGTCATCACGCTCTGGTTGCAGTTCACGGTCTTCTTCCCGGCCCCTGTTACCACCATTGACGGCGATTTCCTCTCCCAGCCAGCAGCCTCAACGTTCGTCGCCGGTGTCACAATCAGCGCGCTCTGCCTCACCTGGCTCTACATCCGCGCCATCAACTTCGCCAGCGTCAGCGCACGGCGCAACGAGCGGACGCACCAATGGCTGCTGTCGTCGTTCAAGTGGGAGTTGGTGGTCTTCGCGGGGCTGCTCGTGCTGGGCGCGGGGGTCGTTGACAAAGCGACGTATTACACCACCAGCCTCATCGCGCTGCCGCTCTTCGTCGTCGGCGGGCTGGTCGCGGTCGCGCTGGCGCGTCAGGCCACGCTGGCCCGTTCGCGCAGCTACGCCGTGGCGACCGCCGCGCCGCAGGTATGGTATCGCTGGCTGGGCGTCTTCGCGGTGGCTGCCGTCGGCGCGCTCATCCTGTTCGAGGCGCTGTTTCTCTCCGGCGCGCTGGCCACCATTCTCGCAGCGGTGGCGCCCCTGGTCAACGCGACTGGCTCAGCGCTGGGGCATCTATTTAGCGCGCTGGGGGCTGGGCTGAAGGGCCATCCCAGCCAGACACCCCATACCACCCCCAATCAGGGTGGCGCAACCACCACCCAGCCCCAGGCGACGCCGCCGTCACATCCGGTCAGCGGGGGGACGATCTCGATCGGCGGGTTACTGGCGATCATTCTTGCCATCGGCTTCGAACTGGCGCTATTGGTGGGCGTGTTCCTGATCGCGCTGTGGCGGCGACGGTTGGCGGGGAATCCCGACGCGGCTCCGTTGCGGAGGTTGTTGGGGATCGTCATGTGGGTGTTGCTGGCGCTCGCCATCTTGCTCCCCTTGTTGGTGGCGCTCCTGCTCATCAGCGCGCTCACGCAGCCACCCGGCAGCATAACCCATACCCTCTCGATTCCGCTGCCCGGCGGTGGCTCGCTCGTGATTCAACTCCCCTTCTCGATTCCCTCGTTTGGGATATTTGGCAATGGCGGAACGACGCCCCGTGGCGGCGCGACGAGTGGTACGAGTACCACGACGCCGACCAGCCCTTCGGCGGCGCACAAACAGCCGACAAATAACCCGCTCTCGATCCTCCTGCTGATCCTCGAGATCATCGCGGCAATTGGCATCCTGGCAGCGGTGGTCGCGCTGGTGATTCTGGCGGTGATCGGCGTGCGGATGTTCCTGCGCTGGCGGCGCGCCCGCCACGCGACCAACGCGCCGACGCCCACCGCAGCAACCGCCCAGGCGCAACCTGACATGGAGTTGCGTGGCGACGCCGCCCGCATCTACTACCGGCGTCTGCTCCAGGCGGCGGCGGCGGTCGGCGGCGAGTATGCGCGGCGCCCCGCCGAGACGCCACGCGAATACGCCGCGCGCCTGCAACCGCTGCTGGCGCGTCCCGACGCGCCCGCGCAGCTCCGCGAGGCCGCCGCGCCAGTGGGGCTGGCCGCGCCTGCCGCCGCAGTGAGCGCGTCTGGCGCCCAACCGGGCATGGTGGCTGTGGGCCAGCCAACGCCCTTCGCTGATGAGGAGACGCGCGTCGCCCTCGACGAACTGACCAGCGCCTATCGCGTCGCGCGCTATCGTGGCGACCCCACCGACGACGACCGCGCCGCGCGCCTGCGTCCCTGGCTGGCGCGCCTGCTCAGCGCGTTGGGGGCCTAGGTCACGCCACCACTCAACTCCCCCATCATAGCCGGTCCGGGGTTCCCCCACCCCCAGCCCCTCCCCCGCTGCGGCGGGAGAGGGGAGCTTTGCGCGCGACCTACGGTCGCACGCACAGAGAATACGCCTACGGTCGCACGCACAGAGAATACGTGCGCTGCCGAAGGGCAGCGCACGAAAGCCCCCTCTCCCGCCGCAGCGGGGGAGGGGGTTGGGGGTGGGGGAACCCCGCCTGCGACACACTTGCGACACCCCCGCCATCAGCGCGCGACAACTGGCTGCTATCCTGATCTCAGGTGGCCAGTGATGCGCCGCGAGGGCGCCGTGTGTGGGGAACGCAGGAGTTGGGTGTATGTCGTCGGATTTACTGGAACTACGCATC
>Ga0307374_10015983_pt1 | contig 10025 bp, 12 predicted proteins | sample OX3MG_FD_202532 | JGI IMG/M metagenome (GOLD analysis project Ga0307374, IMG submission 202532) | Soil microbial communities from Risofladan, Vaasa, Finland - OX-3 | ecosystem: Environmental > Terrestrial > Soil > Coastal area > Acid sulfate soil | place: Finland: Risofladan, Vaasa | collected...
TCTCCGGGCCGCAGCCTCGGCCATACATCTACCATTCGGCGCAAAAAACGGCATGGATGGTAGCGTTGAGGGTGTCCGTAACACCATGGAGGCCATTAATATGAATACTAGGGCCATGGAAGGTTCCGGCGCGAACCTAGGCGTAATCGCTAGCGGCCCATCCTATCGGGGTATACCTACGGGTATTTTGCCGGTCGGTGAAGGCAACAATACCAGGGCAATTATCGCCCGTGGTTATGCCCTGCCAGCCGGTACTTCGCCCGAACTCGGCTGCCAATTAGCAATAAGGCATATCAGCCAGCTCTGTTTGCTTGCCGAGGAACTTGGATCAGTAGTGCTCATAGACAAGACACATGGCGCCCCACCGATGTTCGGCATTGACCCGAAGGATACCGAACGGTTCCCTAAGGTTAATGAGGCAATAGCGCGGGCGATCGAGTCTGGCGAGATTCAGGCCGCCGACCGCATCCGCGGCGACATCGCAGAAATTAGCCCGGATAAGGGGCGAACTGACCCAAACTGGATAGTCAATACACAGAATAGGCAAGTTTTAAGTAATCTAACCAGGCGAGCTATGCAAGCCGTGCAAGCAGCAGCCCTATAAAGTAAAGAACAACTATGTTGATATACAGAACAGACAGAAGCAATTATTGGACAACCTGGCACTATTCGTGGCGGTCTGTTTGGTGTATCTAAGTATAAATTACTAAAGCCCAACAAAACCGCCACACAGGCGGTTTTTTTAATCTTGCAAGCATTAAGGAGTAATAACTATGAAATCAATCAATAAAATCGTTCATGATCAACACACCTACATTGAAAGTGTAGGCAAACATGATCGCGAAACAGTCCGAGCAGCCCTGGCGGATAAAGGCGCCGACACCATACTGAGAATGTGTTTTGGCATGACGGGCAACCCTATGCCGGTACGCGCACTAGGCTACTTCGCCAGCGCTTTGTCGGTGCAAGAACGCTATTTCCCAGAAGCAGAATTGCAGTTTGTCTATCCATTCAGAGCGGCACATATTGCTAATGGCATAGACTTTATGGCTGCGATACAGCACCTCAAGACAGCCGATACAGAGGCCAAACGCATCTTCGCTAGGCGCTTTCGCACGGATCCCTCAGCCGGCGGTCAAGTTAAGTCGTTTACCGATGGCGAACTAGTGAGCGAAGATTTGGAAAACGCTGTCGAGGATATATTAAAAAGTGAACCTGATCTACAGAAAGTTTTCACTGTTTCCGCTAAAAGTAGAGACGGTAACCATGCGAATTATGTAGCCGCGCATGTGCTAATGCATGATACAAATCCACTTTTGCAGCCTTTTGACCCTTTAAGTTTTGAGGACTTCGCAGATGATGACAGAAATCGTGTCATTAGTATTGGAGCGCAATCGGAAAGACCGTTCTATCTGGCTCGCATGGCCTGCCGACGTGCCAATTTGCTGCCTGCCGACATGCAAGTCGTTACAGGACAGCTCTTTACCAAACATGTTATACCGCCATACCTAACTTGCCGTGAAGGCGAACCTTTACTTCAAGAAAACTGTATAAACACGGCTCTGGACATACCTGCGTTTCACCCGGTCGCAAGCATAGAGCGTGATTTAGCGTTTCTCAGGAGCGGCTTGGCCGCGGAAGAGGTTCACTGGGAAGCGCGTCCACAATCAACCCTAGTACCTGAGGCGGATCGTTTGCAAGCCGTCTTGGGTGAGATGTCGGTGTACTACGTATGAGCCACCGTATTGTCATTATCGGCGGCATGGGTCCGCAAGCTAGTCTGGAGTTGCACAGGCGACTGCTTCAAGTTGCCGCGACACATGGCGCCGTCAACGGGGATGACTTCCCGGAGGTACTGCATATATCCATACCCGTGCCGGATTTCATTAGCTCTGGCAGCCATCGAACCGGCCTGGAGAGAATAAAACAATCTCTAAAGGGCGCCCAATTCAAGAAAGGCGACAGGATGGTTTTAGCTTGTAATACGGCGCATATCTTGTTGCCGGAGATTGAGCGTTTTTGTGACGTGCAATTTGTGTCACTGATCGATATTGCGATAAGGGCTGTAACTGAGCAGAATGTAAGTTGCGTTGGCCTCTTGACCTCTCCCACAACTTTGAAGATGGGGTTGTACGAAAAGCCTTTGCTGGGCAAAGGCTTTAAGATAGTGATGCCAGAAAACGGAGAGCTGGATGTACTAGAAAATGCAATTCGAGCAGTAATATCCAATAAGTCTGTAGAAACTGTCGCGGATAAGCTAGAGCCCATCATGAAACGCATGCGGCAATCTGGTGCTGAGAGCATTATCCTGGGGTGTACTGAGCTCTCCGTAATATTCAACAAGACCCAAGACAAAACCCTGATAGACCCGTTTACCGGGGTATGCAAACAATTAATTGAGGTATAATGAGGCAAGTATGAGTAAACCAGTGATCCTGACCGGCTTAAGGGCCAATACTGACTTGCATATCGGCAACTACCTCGGCGCGTTGTTGCCGATAGTCGATATGGCACGCAAAAGAGCCGGTGAGTACCAAGTTAACCTATTCGTACCTGATCTGCATAGCTTTACGACGCCAATCGAACATGACCAGTTGCAGACCCAGATCGCCCAGAATCTCAAGGTGTTCGTGGCGGCCGGATTACCGCTTGACCATCAGGACGTTTATCTTTACCGCCAAAGTTACATCCCGGCGCATTCCGAACTGACTTGGATCCTGGACTGCTTCACAGGCATGGGCGAAATGCAACGCATGACACAGTTCAAGGATAGGACTGCTCAGCTGGGCGCCGACAGAGTCAGTGTCGGCCTGTTCAATTATCCGGTGCTGATGGCGGCCGATATCCTCATGTATGGCGGGGAATACGTGCCGGTCGGCGAGGACCAGACCCAACATCTGGAGTTTGCCCGTGACATTTCCGAGCGCCTGAACAAGCAATTTGGAGAATTATTCACGGTACCCAAACCGGTCAAGGAGCAGCATAAGTTCTTTGGCAAAGACCAGGGTCTAAGGATCCGCGACCTGCAGAACCCGGCCAAGAAAATGAGCAAGAGCGCCGAATCTGACCGCGGCATCATCTTTCTGACGGACACTCCTGAAACTGCGCGTAAGAAGATCATGAGCGCCGAGACCGACAGCCTCAACGAGGTGCGCTACGACTACGACCAGCGTCCAGGTGTCAGCAACTTGCTGGACATTCTTAAGCTATTGGGCGGCGACTTCGACGAATTTATCGGCCAGAAACAGTACGGGCCGCTCAAGACGGCAGCCGCGGATAAGGTAGCGGCTTTTCTACAAGATTTTCAAGACAAGCTGGTTCAGGTTGATGGGGCAGCTATCAACCGTCAGCTGCTAACCAGCGAAGAGCGCATGAACAAGGTCGCTAACGAGCGGCTGCTGAAAGTACAAAAGGCGGTCGGCCTGAGGCCATAAATGACCGCAGAAACTACGCCAGCCGAGCGCCTGGATCAGTATGTCTCAAAGCACCTGCCTAGTTTAAGCCGGTCATCCGGCGCGCGTTTGATAGAGCAGGGCAGGGTTCTGGTCAATGGGCAGGCCCAAACCAAAGCTGGTTACAGATTGCGGGCGGCGGATAAGGTTGAAATTCAATATGATGAGGCGGAGCTTACACGAATTCCAGAGATCAACTTGCCTGTTATATATGAAGACGAAAAATGTGTGGTCATCAATAAACCGCTTGGCTTGCTGAGCCATAGCAAGGGCGCGTTTAACCCCGAAGCGACGGTGGCAACCTGGCTAAGCGGCCGGTTAAAAGGCGGTTCTGGCGGCAGTCGAGATGGCATAGTTCACCGTTTGGACCGCGCTACCAGCGGAGTCATGATGTGCGCCAAGACGCCCGCGGCACTGAGCCACCTGCAAAAGCAATTTTCGCTGCGCAAGACCAAAAAAACTTATGCCGCGGTAGTGTCTGGCGGCGCCTTAGAACCGGCCCGGGCCCTTATCGACATGCCAATCGAACGCAACCCCAAAAAACCGCAAACTTTCCGTGTGGGCAGCAACGGCAAACCGTCCATAACAGAGTATAAAGTGCTGAAAACCAACGGCCAGCTGAGCTTGCTGGAGCTTAAGCCGACTACTGGCCGAACCCACCAGCTGCGGGTTCATCTGGAGCATCTGGGCCACCCCATACTGGGCGACACCCTGTACGGCGGCCAGCTTGCCCAACGGCTTTTCCTGCACGCCAAGAGTTTAGAAATCACGCTGCCTGGTGGAGAGCGCCGGATATTTGAGGCGCCTGTGCCGCCGGAGTTTGAGGAGGCGTTGGTCACATGAAAGACCTGATTCTTCATCCCACGACGCGGCGCCAATTGGAGAGCTTCCTGAAATCACCAGCCCATGCCGTCTTACTGGTAGCTCCCGCGGGCAGCGGTAAGCGAACCCTGGCGATTCGACTCTCTGAGGCCGTACTGGGCCTGTCGAGCGGGGACTTCGCGGACTATCCATACAAAATGCTTGTCTCCGACGAGGAGGGCAAGGCCATAGGTATTGAGACCGTCCGTGAAGTCGAGCGCTTTCTCAGCCTCAAAGTGCCTGGTGCCGGCAAGCAGGCACATAACCGGCCGGTCATTATAGAAAATGCCCACTTACTTAGCACCGAGGCCCAGAATGCTTTGCTTAAGACGCTGGAAGAGCCGCCAGCCGGTACGTTTATAATCTTGACCGCCGCCAGCGAGCAGGCTTTGCTGCCGACAATCCGTTCCAGGGCCCAGCTCATCCCCGTGAATCGGCCTGAGCAAACAGCTGTCGAGAGTCATTTCCAGGCTCAAAATGATATTCAGGCTATCCGGCAAGCCTATGCTGTCAGCGGCGGACTACCCGGTCTGATGCAGGCTATGCTAGGGCAAACCGACCACCCGCTTATGCTGGCCACCCAGTACGCCCGGCAGCTATTGAGCCAACCGGCTTACGAGCGCCTGCTATGCGTTGATGAACTATCCAAGCAACGACAACTGGCCCTCGACACCGCGTTCATTCTTCAGCAGATGGCCCGAGTCAGTCTGCAGACAGCTTCGGGCCAGGCGGCCGCGAAGTGGCAAAGAGTTCTGAACGGCGGCTACCAAGCCGCCAAGGCTCTAGACGGTAACGCCCAGCCCAAACTGGCCTTGACCAATCTCATGCTCAGTTTTTAAATGTGTTAAAATAAAGGATCAGATGTACGAGTTATTAATAATCGTAGCTTTCGCATTCCTGGCTTACCACAACGGGCAGGTCCGTGATGACGAGTTCGCCAATGTCTCGCGTAAGGTTGGCGACAGGCTAGGCAAGCTTTGGGACATAGCCCACCAGGGTATGCGCGAAAACCGTTTTTTGCGTGCTGAAAAGGCCCTGCTGACCATCCTCAAGATCGACGAGAAAAACGCCGCCGCCTACAACCGCCTCGGCATCCTCTACGCCAAACAGAAGGAATACCGCGACGCCATCGACTGTTTCGAAATCGCTTCCAGCATTGAAGCCACACCTTCCAGCCTGCACAACCTGGGCTTGATTTATTACGAAACCGAGAATTATGAGAAAGCCGCGATCGCCTTCGAGCAAGCGCTCAAGCTCGAAGACAACCTGGCGGCCCGTCATGTGGCCTACGCTAAAGTTCAGGAAAAGCTCGGCAACGACAAGCTTATGTTCCAGGAACTCGAAAAGGCAGCCGAACTGGAACCCAACCGCGAGACTTACACACTCTTATACAAGGCTTACATGAACCACGATATGCAGGCCGAAGCCGACCTGATCGCCGACCGCCTCAAAAAGCTAAAAACGTCCACGGGCCACCGCAAGCGCATCTTCCGCCCCCGCCGCGTAGTCGTCTAATATCACACTCAGCCGGTGGGTTTACTAACTGACAGCTTTCGGTCTGTAGTTTATTATCAGCGGTAAGATAGAAAATAAAATCATTTTTATTTAATGGCCTGATTCCGTGCCCACGGAGCGGGTGGATTAGGAGGTGCCTATGATAGGAAAAAAAATTAAATTAAGCGTGATCGGACTCATAATGACCGTGTTCATGGCGGGCGTTCCGGCTTTGGCAGCGGCAGACATTAATCACAATAACGACAATGATAATGGCAACAGTAACGCTCATAACAAAGTTACGCTCTGCCATGCGACAGGTTCTCAGAGCAACCCATACGTTGAGATAACAGTTGACGCGAACGGCGCGGTGAGTGGTCACGCGGGCCACGCGAACGACATCATTCCGCCCTTTACCTACAATGACCATGGCACTAATAAGAGCTTTCCCGGCCTAAACTGGGATACCCAAGGACAGGCGATTTTAAACAATAATTGCGTGCCGGTTAGCGGCCAAGGCGGCCAAGGCGGCCAAGGAGGCGGCGGCCAGGTAACCAACAATACAAATACTAACAACACTAATACGAATACTCAGTCGACCAACATAACGACCTCTACCCCCGCTCCGGGAGGGCAAGGTGGCGGTGCTGGACAGGCAAGTGTCAGCGCGCCCCAGGTTCAGACGGCTCCTCAAGGTGGTGTGGCCGCTGGTGAAGGCGGAGGCGCAAAAGCCTATCAGCCGGCAGCCGTAATGGGATTGTTGGGGGCTCTGGGCAGCGTTGTTTCTGGCGCGTCTTTGCTCAAGAGGCTTTAAAAACCAGGCCGCAGATCCGTGATGCCCCGGCTGTTAACCAAGCTGCTCAACGGGCATCAACCCAGCGGGGAGCCAAGTTTAACCTGGCTCCCTGCTTATAGCCCAAAGAAAAAACAGCGGGTTCAACGATTTTCTGTTGCTCTCGGTAGCTCACGCCAGCTGAATATTCGTTTACGGAGGTTCAAGACTAGCTCCGACACGCGCTCAAAGCACGTTAAGCAGCTGGTTCTGAACTTTCGCTTTTTATCCTTCAAAGAGGTGGCGATTACTATCAGCCACCGTCAGAGCTCAAAATATGGGCTGCGTCTATCGCGTAATTTAGCAATGGCCTTGTCGTTGATCCTTATTGGCGCCGTTGGCGGCATATACTCAGCTTCTCACCTAAAAGGCCCCGTTCAGCTTGAGGTGAATAATATGTCGCCGGCATCACGCGCGGTACTTGACTCACACGCCAAAATTCCAATCAAAATAGGCCTAACCAGGGCTAGTCTTGTTGGCGCGGATACCTCTCGACACTCACCCGGCCAGGACCAACCTAAGATAGTGCTTCCGCCACCGCCAAAAACCATGCCAAGATCACTGCCTACCCGTTTGCGCATACCGAAGATAGAAATTGACACCAGTGTTGTCCCGGTTGGTCTGCGGCCGACCGGCTCTCTTGATTTACCGGATAGTTTTGTGGAGGTTGGATGGTATAGCGGGGGGCCTACGCCCGGCGAGCTGGGCCCGGCGGTCATCGTAGGGCATGTTGATAGTACTCAAGGCATAGCTATATTTTGGCGACTGCGCGAACTCGCGCCAGGCGACACTTTTCAGGTTGACCGCGCGGACGGCACCACAGCAACCTTCAAAATCCTTGAAGTCGAACAATTCCCCCAGGACGCTTTTCCGACGGAAAACGTATACGGAAACATCAGGTATGCCGGCATAAGATTAATTACCTGCAGCGGTACTTTTAGCACGGTGACCCGCCATTACGACCAAAACACGGTCGTATATGGGACGCTAGAGTAAAGGTGGAATTATTACGATTTCTTGTAGTCGGTGAAGTAATAAACAATGGCGACCAGTGGGTGAATCAAAAGCATTCCTACAATCCATAGGGCCCTTGCGTTTCCAGTGATGTATTGATTACGTATCACGCTTACAAGCATCGCGATCTCAAAAACGAGAATCACGAGCAGAAGGAGCATAACGAGTAGCCCCGAAAGGCCGCCTAAGCCGATAAACATGAAGTTATTCATCATAGAACAATCATAACACTAAACAAGTATGGGCATGCAGCTTGGTGCAGCGTTCTTTTCAAAGTCAGAACCGCACTGCTTACATATTCTATGGCCTAGAACAAGCAAAAACAAACTTTAACCATCCCCTCATAGCAAGTAATGCCTAGTTGGGTCTATCTGTTTTTCGCTTTCTAAATAGCACTACTACGCCGCCTAAGAACAATATAAAACCTACAAGTGTTATGAGGTCGAATAGCATTTGTTTATTTGTGCCATTAGCTGATTTACCCGCAGTCTGGCTTTCGCCAACAATAAACAATAGCACCCCTAGAACAACGATAACCCATGTGTTCTTTTGTATGAACTTATGCATAGCATCTCCCTATTTATAGATTTATTGTAGCACCACCGTATGCCATACACGCTTGCTGTCATGGAATGATAGTCGCCAAACAAACTAAAAGATTGCAGAGAATTATAATGTGATCGGGGGGGCTTAGTTTTCAAATACGATATTCGATGTATCAGGTTGCAGTGGCTCACAAAAAATTTCTATATTTTAGGTTACACACCCCTCGTTCCTATATAGTTTGTAAGTTTCTTTAATGTTGCAGCCATGCTGTGATACGAATACGTAACGGAACTTATGCTTTATGTTCCATCCGCATTTTGAGCTGTTGTTACCAGTTGTTAATTTGGATCGATAGCATCCGGACAAAAAGTGTAAGTTGAGCCAGTAGCATCTGTTTGAGGGTAGCATGGCGGATTAACGAGCCGAGGATTAGCAACGAAAACAGCTACTAATATTTGTGACCAACTATGTATGGTAGTCACACCCACGCCAATATCAGAATCATCCGTTCCTAGACCAAATGATTGATTAGAGGTTAAGGCTTGTGCGGCCTGTTGAGCTGTAGCATTATCCCAAGTCGACTGTATGTCAAGCTACCTTTTCTGCGAACACCTTGTCTCGTTCAATCTTGCCTGACGTGAGGCTGGCGGCGTAAGCCGCCGGACTCATCTTTAAGGCACTGTGAATGCGCTTAGTGTTGTAGTAGTGGATTTGTAGGGCGATGGCTTCGTGCAGCTGAGCCAGCTCTTTGTACTGGTTCAGGCTGCCAAGCTCCAATTTGAAGCTGCCAAAGAAGCGTTCCATGAAGCCGTTTTGCCAGGGGCTGGATTTGGCGCTGCAACTTAGCGTGATCTCCATGCGTTCACACAGCAGTTCGTGCTTGTGGCTCAAATATTCTGAGCCTTGGTCGCTGTGCAGGATGGTTGGCGGCAGGTGTTTGCTGAGGGCATCGAGCAGGGCGCTGTACGTCAGCTCACTGCTGTGGTTGGTACCTAGCCGCCAACCGACCACCTGCCGCGTCTTGAGATCCAGTACGACCGCTAAGTAATGCATGCTGCGGTCAAACAGTAGATAGGTAAAGTCCTGTACCCAGCCGCCAGATTTGGTCATGCCAGCGTAATTCATGCCGTCTTGAGGCCGGGATTCGTTCTTAAACACGGCGTAGCTGTGCAACGCATTAGGTGGCGCTGCCACCTCTGGTAACTTAGCTTTGCCGTAGCGCCGTTTCTTGCTGGCGGTTGGGATAACAATACCGGCTTGGGTGCGAATACGCCTAGTTTTGTTCTCGCTCCAGTCCAAATGCAAGGCCAGACGCCTGACACCGTAAAAAGGGTGGTCTTTGTGGGCAGCTTCCAGCTGTTTAACGGCCAGCTGGTCGGCCTGTATTTGGGCAGACCTGGGGCAGTAGTAACTGGTTCGGCTAATCTTCAGGACAGCGGCAAAGTGTGTCCGCCATCCTGGTCCGACCTCGTCCAGAATGGCTAGTTTTTTGGGCGCTTAAGTTCGGCTGTGGCTCGGCCTAAGAGGTTGTACAACTGTTCGTTTTCTTTCTTTAAGCGATTCAGCTGGAGCACCAGGCTGGTGTTGCTATTGACTACGCCGTCACGCAGCCAGGCATAGATGGTTTTGCTGTGGACGCCGTACTTAGCAGCGGCGTCCACCACTCGCATCCCCTCGTCGCGCACCTTAGTTAATATCTCGGCCTTAATGGCCGGATCCGTGTGTTGGCCGACAGGCATAAAAACTCCCTTCTTTTAACAGATATTGTACTGCCTACGAACGAGACAGTCTGTTCATTTTAAAGGTAGCCTGACACTCCAGATACT
>Ga0307374_10015984_pt1 | contig 10024 bp, 10 predicted proteins | sample OX3MG_FD_202532 | JGI IMG/M metagenome (GOLD analysis project Ga0307374, IMG submission 202532) | Soil microbial communities from Risofladan, Vaasa, Finland - OX-3 | ecosystem: Environmental > Terrestrial > Soil > Coastal area > Acid sulfate soil | place: Finland: Risofladan, Vaasa | collected...
GCCGGCGGCTCGAGGAGATCCGGCGGGACTTCGTTGCCAATGTCAGCCACGAGCTGAAGACACCGATAGGGGCCCTCGGCCTGCTGGCGGAGACGCTGACCGTGGAGCTCGACCCCGTCGTGGCCCAACGACTGGCCTCGCGGATCCACCTCGAGGCCTTCCGGGTCAGCCGGATCATCGACGACCTCCTCGACCTCAGCCGCATCGAGTCAGAGGAGGACCCGCCCCGCGAGCCCATCTATGTCAATCTGGTCATGGCCGAGGCCATCGAACGGGTCAGGTCGGCAGCCGAGCAGCGGAGCATCACCATCGAACTGAACGAGCCAGACCCGCCGGTCTACGTCATCGGCGACCGTCGCCAACTGGTTTCCGCCATCCACAGCCTCCTGGAGAATGCCGTGTCCTTCTCGTACGAGGACTCGATCGTGCGGGTCGCCGGGAGCCGGGACGACGGCGAGGTCAAGCTGGCCGTCACCGACACCGGCGTGGGAATACCCGCACGCGATCTCGAGCGCATCTTCGAGCGGTTCTACCGGGTCGACCACGGTCGCAGCCGCGACTCCGGCGGCACCGGGCTCGGGTTGTCGATCGTGCGCCACGTGGCCAGCAACCACCAGGGCCGGGTCGAGGTCGACTCGCGGGAGGGTGAGGGATCGACCTTCACCCTGGTCCTGCCCACCCCTCCCGAGTACTCGGCATGAGCGCGACGCCGGCGCCGTCCGCCACGCCCGACGAGTCGCAGACCAAGGTGCTCCTGGCCGAGGACGACGAGTCCTTCGTCGACGCCCTGGTCGTCGGACTGACCCGCGAGGGCTTCGATGTGACCGTGGCCCGGGACGGCCACGAGGCCCTCCGGCTCTTCGCCTCGGCCGAGCCGGACCTGGTGCTGCTCGACCTGATGCTGCCCCGGCTGTCGGGCATCGACGTGTGCCGTTCGATCCGGGCCCGGTCGTCCGTGCCGATCATCATGGTCACGGCCAAGGGGACCGAGATCGACACGGTGGTCGGACTCGAGGTCGGGGCGGACGACTACGTCGCCAAGCCGTACCGGCTCCGGGAGCTCGTGGCCCGCATGCGCGCTGTGCTCCGGCGGATCCCCTCTGCCGACGCCGACGTGTCCGACCTGCCCGACCAAGCCGACGGTCCCACGTCGGGTGCACCGGACGAGGACGGACGCGACCCCTCGGACCGGCGCGCCGCGAGGCCGGTGCTCGAAGGCGGGGGGATCCAGATCGATCCCGACCGCCACCTGGTCTTCGTCCGGGGCGAGGACGTGCACCTGCGCCGCAAGGAGTTCGAGCTGCTCTCGCTGCTGATGGAGAATGCCGGCCGGCTGCTGACCCGTGACGTGCTCATCGACCGGGTCTGGGGATCGGACTACTTCGGCGACACCAAGACCCTCGACGTGCACATCAAGCGGCTGCGCACCCACGTCGAGGAGGACCCGTCGTCGCCCAAGCTGATCACCACCATCCGCGGCGTCGGCTACCGGTTCGAGGCACCCCGGACCTGAGCGGGCGGCGGGCGAGGCCCCCCGGATCCGGCGACGGGCGGAGGACCGGCCGCAGCGGGCCGGTTCAGGCCGTGGCGGGGATGACCAGCTCGCCCCGGAGGTAGGGCCCGAGCACCTCGGGCAGGACCACCGATCCGTCGCTCCGCCGACCGGTCTCGACCAGGGCCGCCCAGATGCGGGGCCAGGCCAGGGCCGAGCCGTTCAGCGTGTGGACGAGCACCGGGCCCCGACCGCCCTCGGGCCGGTAGCGGATGTTGGCCCGGCGGGCCTGGTAGTCGGTGCACCAGCTCACCGAGGAGACCTCGAGCCACTGGTCGACTCCGGGGGAGTACACCTCGAGGTCGAAGGTGCGGGCCGCCGAGATCCCCATGTCGGCGGCGCAGAGGTCGAGCACCCGGTACCGGAGGCCGAGGTCGACCAGCAACGCCTCGGCCCGGGCCACCATGTCCTCGAGCAGCGCCGGCGCCTGTTCGGGGGTGGCGTAGGCGAACAGCTCGACCTTGTCGAACTCGTGCACGCGCAACAGCCCGCGGGTGTCCCGGCCCGCCGCGCCCGCCTCCCGCCGGTAGCAGGGGGTGGCGGCGGTGAGGCAGAGGGGGAGGTCGTCGTCGTCGAGGATGTCGCCCCGCCACATGGAGGCCAGCGGAACCTCGGCGGTGGGGATCCCCCACAGGCCGTCACGCTCGAGGTGGTAGGCGTCCTCTTCGAACTTGGGGAGGTGACCGGTGGAGACCATGGTCTCGGTCAGCACCAGGGTCGGGGGCCGGACCTCCTCGAACCGGTCGGCGTGGCGGTCCAGGGCGAACGAGGAGAGGGCGCGGACCAGCCGCGCCCCGAACCCGCGGTACAGGGGGAACATCGACCCCGACAGCTTGGCCCCCCGCTCCATGTCGAGCAGGCCGAGCTCCGCTCCGATCTCCCAGTGGGGGACCCGTTGGGCGTCGGTGTAGGCCCGGTCCGGGTCCGGCCAGCTGCGGACCACCAGGTTGTCCTCGGGCCCGCTGCCGTCGGGGGCCTCGGCCGCCGGCAGGTTGGGCAGGTAAAGGAGGGCCTGGCGCACCTCCTCCTGGGCGGACTCGGCCGCCGCGTGGAGCGACCGCTCCTCGGCGCCGAGGCTGCGGCTGCGGGCCGTCAACCCGTCCGCCGAGGCCGCGTCACCCGACCGTCGGGCCTGGCCGACCTGCTTGGAGAGGGACTTCACCTGGGCCCGGAGATCGTCCCGTCGGCCGATCACCGCCCGTGCCGCCTCGTCCAGCCCGATCAGCCGGTCGATCTCCGCCGGGTCCACCCCGCGTCTGCCGAGGGCCGACTTCACCGAGGCGCCGTCGTCTCTCACCAGCCGGATATCGATCATGACGGGGACAACGGTAGCGTGACCACCCGTGAACGAGGCAGTTGCTCCGGCTCGGGGGCCCGCGGTGGTGTGCGACGGCGTGGTCATCCGCTACGGAACCACCGTGGCCGTCGACCGGTTGTCCTTCGAGGGCCGGGCCGGAGAGGTGGTCGCCCTGCTCGGACCCAACGGCGCGGGGAAGACCAGCACGGTCGAGGCGCTCGAGGGGTACCGATCCGTCGACGAAGGATCGGTACGCGTCCTCGGGCTCGACCCGGGCAGGGACCATGGTCGGCTGGTCCACCGGATCGGCGTCATGCTCCAGGCGGGCGGCGTCTACCCGACCCTCGGCCCGGCTCAGGTCCTCCACCTCTTTTCCCGGTACTACGAGGACGCCGAGGATCCCGACGGGCTCATCGACCTGGTGGGCCTCTCCGCCGTCCGCCGCACCCCGTGGCGGCGCCTGTCCGGCGGCGAGCAACAGCGCCTCTCTCTGGCCCTGGCCCTGGTGGGCAAGCCGCGTGTCCTCTTCCTCGACGAGCCCACCGCCGGAGTCGACCCCGAAGGCCGCATCGTCGTGCGCGACATCATCGCCACCCAGCGCGATCGCGGCATCTGCGTGGTCCTCACCACCCACGAGCTGGCAGAGGCCGAGCGGCTGGCCGATCTGGTGGTCATCATCGACCGGGGCCGCAAGCTGGCCGCAGGCACCCCGGCGGCGCTGGCGTCGGGCACGGCCGACGGGTCGATCCGCTTCTCCACCGACCCGGAGATCGACACCGGGGCGTTGGCCGACTCGGTCGGCGCCGGCACCACCGTCGACGAGGAGCGACCCGGCTCGTACCGGCTCCGGGCCGGCCCCGGCGCACCGACCCCCCGGGTGGTGGCCACACTGGCCGGTTGGCTGGCGGAGCGGGACCTGGCCCTGGGCGACCTCCGGACCAACCAGTCGTTGGAGGAGGCCTACCTGGCCATCACCGGCTCCCGGTCCGCCCACACTCCGCCGGAGGCGGACCCTTCCACCGCTCCTGCCGGACGGCGCCGCCGGTCGGGGCGCCCCCGGGTATGAGGCCGCTCACCGCCCAGCTGCGGGCAGAAATGACCCTGGTCTTCACCAATGGGGAGACGGTCTTTTTGACCCTCGGCATCCCGGTGGTGTTCCTGTGGTTCTTCTCGGCGGTCCACGTGCTGCCCACCGGCACCAGTCGTCCGGTCGACTTCCTGGTCCCGGGCATCCTGGCCCTGGCCGTCATGTCGACGGCGATGACCGCCCTCGGGATCGGCACCGGCTTCGAGCGCGGCTACGGGGTCCTCAAGCGGCTCGGCGCCACCCCGCTCGGGCGTCCCCGGCTGCTGGCCGCCAAGATCACGGCCGTCACCGCCGTGGAGCTGCTCCAGGCGGCGGTGCTGGTGGGGGTCGGGCTGGGCCTCGGGTGGAGTCCCGGGGGCGGGGCGGGCGCCCTGGTGGGCTCGGCCGTCGTGGCCATGGTGCTCGGGACCGTCGCTTTCGGTGGCATCGGCCTGCTGCTGGCGGGGTCGCTCAAGGCGCTGGTGAACCTGGCCGTGGTCAACGGGCTCTTCGTGGTGCTGCTGCTGCTCGGGGGAATGCTCATTCCCCTCGGCAAGCTGCCAGCCTGGTTGGGTGACGTCGCCAGGGTATTGCCGGCCTCGGCCCTGGCCGATGCCCTGCACAACAGCCTCGGCCGGGGAGTCGCCGTGTCGGCCCACGACTGGATCGTCCTGCTGGCCTGGGCGGTGGCCGCACCGGTGGCGGCAGGCCTCACGTTCCGCTGGGAATGAGGCGGCGGCCGGCCCTCAGCCCGAGGACCCCGCCAGTCTGTGCAGCCACTGGTCGAGCCCGGTCTGGGTCACCGCCCCGATGACGTGGCCGACCACGTGGCCGGAGGCATCGATGAAGAAGGTGTTGGGCTGGCCGTTCAGTCCGTAGAGATCCGCCGTCACCCGAAGGGAGGCATCGGCACCGATCGGATAGGTGAGCCCGGACTGCCTGACGAACGGGATGGCTTCGGCGGGGGCGTCTGCCACATCGACGCCCACGAACTGGACCTTCGAGCCCTTCGCCGTCTCGACCGCCGCGGCATGGGCCAGCAGCGGCGTCTCCTTCTGGCACGGGATGCACCACGAGGCGAAGAAATTGAGCACGACCGGGCGGTGGCGGGCCCGGCCCAGTTCGTCGAGGGTGGTCGGCGGACCCCCGGTCAGGGACGGGAGCGAAAAGTTCGGGGCCACGCTACCGATTCCCACCAGGGGACCCGATCCCGGGCCCGATCCCGAGCCCGATCTCCGGGCGAGGCCGACGAACAAGAAGACGGCCAGCGCGGTGGCGATCACCGTTCCGATCAACAGTGCGCGCAACCGGCGGGGCATGCGCTCGGACGCCGGCGCTTCCGCCGGTTCCGGCGGTGCCGGCGGTTCCGGCGCCGCCCCGGTCAATGTTTGGTGAAGATGTCGACCGCCATGAGGACGAACAGCAGGGTCAGGTAGGTGATCGAATAGCTGAACAGCTGCATCGCCGCCTTCGGCGTGGCCCGCTGCCACAGCCGGACGGCCAAGGCGACGAAGGTCACACCGAGCACCGAGGCCGAGACGATGTAGATGGCACCGAGCTTGGCCACCGCGGCCAGCAGCAACGAGACACCGAGCAGCAGCACGCTGTAGAGGAGGATCTCCCGGGCCGTCCGTTTGAACGTGGCCACCGCCGGCAGCATGGGGACCCCGGCCGCCTGGTAGTCGTCCTTGTACTTGACGGCCAGCGCCCAGAAGTGGGGCGGCGTCCACACGAAGATGATGGCGAACAGGACCATGGGCGTCCAGGCCAGGCTGTTGGTGACCGCCGCCCACCCCACCAGCACCGGGACCGCCCCGGCGGCCCCGCCGATGACGATGTTCTGGCTGCTGGTCCGCTTCAGCCACAACGTGTAGACGAAGACGTAGAAGAGGGTGGCCGACACCGCCAGGGACGCCGACAGCAGGTTGACCCAGCCCCACAGCTCGATGAAGGCCACGACTTCGAGGGTGACGGCGAAGATCAGGGCGTTGCGGGGAGTGACCGCCCCGGTGACCAGGGGCCGCTTGCTGGTCCGGTGCATGACCTTGTCGATGTCCCGGTCGACGAACATGTTGATGGCGTTGGCCCCGCCGGCGGCCAGGGCGCCGCCGAGCAGCGTGGCCGCCATCAGCCACACCGGCGGCATCCCCCGCTGGGCCAGCACCATGGTGGGCAGGGTGGTGATGAGCAGGAGCTCGATGATGCGGGGCTTGGTCAGGGCGACGTACGCGCCCACCCGCTCGCCCAGGGGGAGAGGCCGGGCAGGCGCGGTCGCGGAGAGTGCCATCGGCCAAACCATAGTCCCGGCACACCGTCGGGGCGGCTGTGGCCCCCGGGGTCCAGCGGCGGTGTCCCCGGTCGGGCCGGTACCATACGGAAACGGTGTCCTCCCTGCGTATCGGCCCTCGCCCGTTCTTGTTCCTCTGCCGGTTCACGCTGGCCACGGTGGTGCTCAACGTGGTGACCGGGGCGGCGGTCCGGCTCTCCGATTCGGGGTTGGGCTGCCCCGACTGGCCCAACTGCACCCGGCACCGGCTGACGCCCGCCCTGCGACTGCACCCCCTGGTCGAGTTCGGCAACCGCCTGGTCGTCTTCGTGCTGGTGGTGGCCTGCCTCGTCACCGTGGTGGCCGCCTTCCTCCGCCGGCCCGGGCGCCATGACCTCCGGTGGCTCTCCGCCGGTCTCATTCTGGGGGTCATCGGCGAGGCCGTGCTCGGGGGCTTCGTCGTCTACTCCAAACTCAACGCCTACGTCGTCATGACCCACTTCATGGTGGGCATGGCCCTCCTGGCGGTGGCCGTCATCTTGACCCTCAGGGCCGGCCACCGACCAGGTCCCGGGGTCCGGGCGGTGACCACGGGCGCCATGTGGCTGGCCCGGGCCCTGGTGGGACTCACCGTGGTGGTACTGGCGGCCGGGGCGGCCACCACCGGGACCGGTCCCCACGCCGGCGGCAAGGGGGCCAAGCGGATCCCGCTCGGGCTCGAGGACATGACCCGCATCCATGCCGAGATCGTCCTGGCCGCCGGCGTGGTGCTGCTGGTGCTGCTGTGGGTGCTGTGGAAGTCCGACGCACCGGCCCGCATCCAGGGCTCGGGCCGGGTCCTGCTCGCCGTGATGGTCGTCCAGGGCATGATCGGCTACACCCAGTTCTTCTCCCATCTGCCGCCGGTCCTGGTCGGGCTCCATGTGCTGGGGGCGTCAACGGTGTGGGGCGCGGTCCTCTGGTTCCACCACGGGCTGTCGGACCACCTGCCTGAGGTGATCGGGGACGCCGGACCCGGTGGCGGAGCGGGTATCACCACCGCGCAGCCGGGCGCCGTGGCCCGGGGCCGACCGCTCCGGGAGCCGGTGTGAGCCGGGCCGTCGGGCCGCCGGTGCGCGCCCGGCAGACCGAGGCCGAGCCCCTCGAGGCCGAGCTCACCGAGGTCGTCGAGTCCCAGCTGACCGACCGTCCCTGGCTGGTCATCGTGTGGAACGACCCGATCAACCTGATGTCGTTCGTGACCTTCGTGTTCCAGAAGCTCTTCGGCTACTCGAAGGAGAAGGCCACCAGGCTGATGCTGGACGTCCACCACAAAGGGCGGGCGGTGGTCTCCTCAGGCACCCGCGAGCGGGCCGAGCTGGACGTGTACCGGCTCCACGAGCACGGGCTCTGGGCCACCATGGAACAGTCGACGTGAGCACGCCGATCAAGAGGCGCCGGGACGGCCGCTACACCATCAGGCTCGATCCCGGCGTGCGCGCCGTGCTGGTCACCATGTCCGAGCAGCTGGCCCCGGTGTTGAGCCCGGACGATCCGACGACCAAGCGCCTCTTTCCGCCCGCCTACGCCGGCCCGGTCCACGAGAGCGTCGAGCGGGAGTATCGCGAGTTGGTCGACAACGCCCTGATCAACCACCACCGGCAGGCGTTCGAGCTCGTGGCGAGGACCGCCCAGGCCGAGGTCCTGACCGACGTCGAGCTCCACACCTGGCTGTCGGCCATCGGGTCGATGCGCCTGGTCCTCGGGACCCGCCTCGACGTCAGCGAGGACATGGAGCCCCCTCCGTCCGACGACCCCACCGCCCCCGAGTACGCGCTCTACGAGCTGCTCGGACAGCTCCAGTACCTGATGGTCGAGGTCCTCGCCGCCGAGCTGCCCGACGAGGGGCGGCCCGAGGGAGCGCTGTGATCCCTCTGCTAATCTCCAAAAGCCCTGATCGGGTTTGAGCCCCCATCGTCTAGCGGCCTAGGACGCCGCCCTTTCAAGGCGGTAACACGGGTTCGAATCCCGTTGGGGGTGCCGTACACCCCAGCGCCAAAAAGCTGGTTGGGGACCTGTGGTGCAGTTTGGAGTGCACGCCGGCCTGTCAAGCCGGAGGTCGCGGGTTCAAATCCCGTCAGGTCCGCCACCCCGGTCCGCCGGGGCGAGGTCGGGTAGCTCAGTTGGTAGAGCGCGCGCCTGAAAAGCGTGAGGTCACCGGATCGACGCCGGTCCCGACCACAAGAAGGGGCTGCTCGGCTGGCCCTGTGCCCGACCAGCGCGAGACGGTCACCCATCCGATGGGCGCGGCGAGGGCGCAGTCAGTCCCGCAGCGGCGCCTTGGAGGAGACGATGGGAGTGACAGTTCTGCGACCAAGGCCTGAAACGTCGGAGAGTGGACGGATCGACGCGCCGCCACGATGCGGGACGCCCTTCCCACAGATCGTCGGTGCGAGGTGGGCGAGCTACGCCCTGCCTACGCCCGCCGGCCCAGGAAATAGAGGAACTCCGTCTGCAGGTCGGCATCAACGGGTGGTTCCAACTTGGGTCCGAAGACGTTCGGCTGGCGGATCACGGCGTCCATCGGTTTGAGAGCTTCGTAGGCCCGGCGGACGGAGTTCTCGTCAAGGCGCTCGTCCGCACCGATCGCTCGTGCCAGGTCCCAGGTGTGGACGAGTAAGTCCATGGTCACGAACCTGCCGATGATCTCGCCGGCAGACATTCTGCCGGTCGGACCGTCCACCTCTTTGGCCACCGCCTCCGGGTCTCCGGTGATCTCCTCGATCCCTTGAGAGACCGTCTCCCAGGCCCGAATCGGGTCCTCGTCGGCGCCCAGCGGTTCCGACTCCCCACCCCTGACACCGGCGATCACGCTCCGATGACCCTCGACCACGTGAGCCACCACGTCGCGGGCCGTCCACTGCTCGCATGGGGATTGGGCCTCCCACTTGTCGGGGCTCACCGCCCTCATCGCGGCATCGAATCCGCTCGACACCAACCGGTAACTGCCTTGGACCTGGTTCATGCCACGAGCGTACGTCGAACCTTGGCCGTGCTGAAAGTGCTGAACCCGGAGAGGTGTTGGGCATCCCCTACTGCCCGGTTCTGTCTGCCTCCGACCATCACCTGTGGGCCCTGGGGAGCGGACTCTCGGCGGATGGGCCGAGGGCGTGCCCGCCGAAGCGATCAGGAAACCGCTGGCATCCCAACCATTGCGCGGAACTCGTCAGTCGTATTCGTGACTGGGAATGGCTCACCCGGCACGTCGAGGCCCAGCCTGTCGCAGATGGGATCCCACCCGTCCGTCGGGGACCATTCCAGCAGGCGATCGCCGGGGACACTCTGCCGAACCGCCGCGTTATGCCGCTCATAGGCGTCCATCATGGCGGTGGGGTCTCCAAACGAATCGCTGAAGCGATCACCTAGCAGCTGGATGACAGCAGCCATCCACGGCACCAACTCCGGCGGGACCTTGTCAAACGACTGAAAGATTGTGTTGGATGCGCTGCGGTACCAAGATTCCGGATCCCGCACGGAAAGCAACACAAGCGCCTCCGGGTTGGCGGCTGACAGCTCGGGCCAGAACGAACACCCGGGCCAGTCCACGAGGGAGAGGTAGCCAGCGGGCATCGTTGACCAGTCAACGGGACGCCCTTCAATGGCGTCGATCCAACCTGGAGCTTGGGTCGGATCTCCGAGGACCTCGACCATGTGATGGCACGGGCCACCCAGCAATTCTTCGAGGGCGATCTTCAACGAATGGGTACCCGTACGACCGACTCCGGCACCCACAACCTTTAGCGTCACGCTCAGTCTCCCCTCACCGGCGATGACACCGTGTCCGCCAGTGGCCACATCATTGCG
>Ga0307374_10015986_pt1 | contig 10023 bp, 6 predicted proteins | sample OX3MG_FD_202532 | JGI IMG/M metagenome (GOLD analysis project Ga0307374, IMG submission 202532) | Soil microbial communities from Risofladan, Vaasa, Finland - OX-3 | ecosystem: Environmental > Terrestrial > Soil > Coastal area > Acid sulfate soil | place: Finland: Risofladan, Vaasa | collected...
CTGAGGGTGGCGCCATGAGATCAACCTACGGCGTGGTCTTGCCGGACATGAAGCTGGACAGCCTGCCGGGCAAGCTGATCGTGATTGAAGGGACCGACGGCGTGGGCCGGTCCACCCAGATCCGGCTGCTGAGGCCGTGGCTCGAGCAACAGGGCCGGGCGGTCGTTGACACGGGCATGACGCGCTCGAAGCTGGCTGGAAAAGGGATCAAGCAGGCCAAGCAGGGCCATACCCTGGGCCGGGTTACGCTGAACCTGTTCTACGCCACCGATTTTGCCGACCGGCTGGAAAACGAAATCGTTCCGGCCTTGCGCGCGGGGTTTGTCGTCCTCACAGACCGCTACACTTATTCTCTGATAGCCCGGGCCGCCGTGCGTGGAATTGATCCTTCCTGGATCCGAAACGTTTACCGCTTTGCGCTGGTTCCGGATGCCGTTTTTTACCTTCGGATCGGGGTCGATGACTTGATCCCCCGCGTGGTGTTCTCAACGGGTTTTGATTACTGGGAATCCGGGATGGACTTGCACCCGAGCGAGGACATGTACGAGAGCTTCCGGAAATACCAGATAGCCCTGCTGGCCCAGTTTGAAAGCCTGGTGGAAGAATATCAATTCAAGGTTATCGATGCCAGCCAGGACGTTCCGGTTGTTTTTGAAGATCTGCGGGAAGGGATCAGCGATGTTCTGGCCGAGAAGGAGCAACCGTCACTCGAAACTGCGGCCACGCACCTGGCCGCCGAGGCGAAGAACGACGGGGACTCGCCGGCAGCCGGCAACGACGATGCAGGAAGCTGAGTTGGGGGCTTAGCCCTGTGCGGCAAACATAGCGGCCGGCGACTCCGCGACCCGGCGAACCCAGCCTTTGGTTTTGAAGAAGGCCGCCCTGTCCGCAGTCATTTCCAGATATTTCCTTTCGAGCTCCGCCTTCAAAGCGCGGTTTCTGAGGACCAATCGTTCGATTTCAAGGGCCATTTCCATCTGGTCGCGCAGGAAAGAGGGGTCGGCGATCATTTCAATAACTGTTTCTTCAAATACAACCAGGTCATGCCAGCGCCCCAGGTGCTTCTGAAGGCTTCGGAGCCAGATCAAGGCTTCCTTGCTCCCCGGTACGTCGAAAGCATGAAAGACCTCAATCAGATAGTGCGCGCGCTTGGAGGCAATCCGCGCGCGATGGAGGACCGCAGGGCCGGATCTGTTGCGGGACAAGGCGATCTCCTGTTCAAGGTCGCCCCATACTTTCCGCAGATCGCTGCTGATGCGGCCATGGAATTCTTCAACACGGAGGCTCTCTCCGGCGCAAAGATGGTCCGGGCGTTCGGCTTCCGGGCGGGAATGCCCATTGGCCGGAAGGCATTCCTTCAGGCGCACATAGATGGCTGACAGATTGGCCTTGGCCAGCTTGCGCAGGGCCTTTTCAAGCTTTGCAGAGCGGGGCCCTTCCAGATAAGCCCTGATCGCTTCCCAGGCTTCCCGGCGGGCGGTCCGCTTTCGGGCAAGCGCTGCGTCAACGCGTTCGAGCAGCGCGTCATAGTTCCGGACATCCGACAGCGAACGCCGGCATCGCTTCAGGCCACGGTACAATTTGCGGATCTCGCCCGAGTGTGGCGAGGGGTAAAGCAGGTCGAGCACCTGCTGAAGGCGCCGCGTGGCTACCCGCAAATCATGGATAGCCTCGGGATCGTCACCCTGCAGGACCTTCGGTTCGAGAGATACACAACGATCGAGGTGCTTGACGGCCAGGCGGGACACGAGGTCCCATCCACTGGGCACGGGACCGCCTTTGCCTTCCTGGCGCTCATCTTGTCCGGCATCCTGTTCTTGTGGCTGGACTTGATCTCCATCGTGGCCTGCCGGCGGGTTCCACGACAAAACCGGCGACGAATTGCCGCTGGAAGCAGGATGGCCGCCGTGTCTGTTTGCGTCATTCATGTAAAGCACCTGGCGTGATAGGGTATTTCGCCTGAACGGCGGACACCCTCTGCCCTGCAGCCTGCTGCCGCATAGCAAGCCCCTTGAAACCGCTTAGGCCGCTAAGAACAGTCTACAGGCAAACTCAACCCGTTACAACGCTCTCCCTCTTGCTCCCTCGATCCTGGTTCCCGGGGACCACCCTCAATGGCGGCTGGCCTTTGGAACTCGATTTGCCGCCGTCCTGCTTCATTACCGCGGATTATTCATGAAGCGTTGAAGCATCGTTGAGTGGGCGACCCAGGGGGCGCCCCTACCGCAATCGCAATCCGTTCACGAGGCAAGAAAGAAAAATGACCGCCAGGCCGTAGGGGTAGGGCTTGCCCTACCCTGTTGGATCCGGCGGCCATGTGCAACGCGGGGACGGCAAGCCGTCCCCCTACATCCGCCTCGCAGGCAAAATTTACGAATAATCCAGGTTAGTTCCCGCAGGCCAAAATGTGACGCTCGTCACTGCGGCGGTGGCTCCTCTGGCCTAGCCTTATAATGTTATAGAGTATTCATAGCTCGGAGGAAAACGATGGCAAGAGCCATGCGCACGATTGACGGGAATGAGGCCGCCGCGTCTGTAGCCTACGCGACAAGCGAAGTCATTGCCATCTACCCGATCACGCCCTCATCCACCATGGGAGAACTGGCCGACCAGTGGGCCGTGGAAGGGAGGCCGAACATCTGGGGCGCCATCCCTAAAGTGATGGAAATGCAGAGCGAGGGCGGGGCGGCAGGGGCCCTGCACGGAGCGATCCAGACTGGAGCGCTGGGCACAACCTTCACCTCCTCCCAGGGACTCCTGCTGATGATCCCCAATATGTACAAGATAGCGGGGGAGTTGACGCCCGCCGTCCTGCACGTGGCCGCCCGGACCGTGGCAACCCACGCCCTATCCATCTTTGGGGACCACAGTGATGTGATGGCCACCCGGGCCACGGGTTTTGCGCTGCTGGCTTCCAACACAGTGCAGGAAGCCATGGATCTGGGCCTGATCGCCCACGCCGCCACGCTGGAATCCCGGGTCCCATTCCTCCAATTCTTTGACGGGTTTCGCACCTCGCATGAGATTTCCAAGGTCGAGCAGATTGCTGAGGCCGACATCAAGGCGCTGATCGATCAGGATTCCGTCCGGGCCCATCGGGAACGCGCCTTGTCGCCTGACCACCCGTTCATCAGGGGCACGGCACAAAACCCCGATGTCTTTTTCCAGGCCCGGGAAGCCGCCAATCCGTATTACCTGGCCTGCCCGACGATTGTCCAAAACGTGATGGACCGGTTCGCACAGATCATCGGGCGATCTTACCACTTGTTCGACTATGCCGGCGCGCCCGACGCCGAGCGCGTGATTGTGATGATGGGTTCGGGGGCGGAGGCGGCGCAGGAAGCCATTGAACATCTCATTGAGAAGGGAGAAAAGGTCGGGCTGGTCAAGGTACGCCTCTACCGGCCTTTTTCCGTGGAACACTTGGTGGAGGCCCTGCCGCCGACGGTGAAGACGATCGTGGCGCTGGACCGTACCAAGGAGCCGGGAAGCGTGGGCGAACCGCTCTATCTGGATGTGGTGACGTCGCTGATCGAGGCGGCCGCAGATCCTGAGGCGAAATTTAGCACGCCTCCAAAGGTTGTTGGCGGACGCTACGGCCTCTCCTCCAAGGAATTCACGCCCGCCATGGTCAAGAGTATTCTGGATGGAATGTCAAAGGGCACCGCGAGAAACCACTTCACCATCGGCATCGTTGATGACGTCTCGCACACCAGCCTCGGCTACGATCCGGAGTTCTCCACTGAGAATCCGGGCGCCGTGCGCGCCATTCTTTACGGTCTGGGTTCCGATGGCACGGTGAGTGCCAACAAGAATTCCATCAAAATTATTGGAGAGGAAACGGAGAATTACGCCCAGGGTTACTTCGTCTATGACTCGAAGAAGTCGGGCTCGGTGACGGTTTCGCACCTGCGTTTTGGAAAAAAGCCCATCCATTCCACCTACCTGATCAACAAGGCCAACTTTGTGGCCTGCCATCAGTTCGGATTCCTCGATCGCTTCGACGTTCTGAAAGCTGCGGAGCCGGGATCGACGTTCCTGCTGAATTCACCCTATGGCCCTGAAGAAGTCTGGGAGCATCTTCCCCGGACCGTGCAGGAGCACATCGTCAGCAAGAAACTGCGGTTCTACGTGATCGACGGCGTCAAAGTGGCCCGGGAAGCGGGCATGGGAGGCCGGATCAATACCGTCATGCAGACCTGCTTCTTCGCCCTCAGCGGCGTGCTTCCCCGCGATGAAGCCATTCGGGCCATCAAGCACTCGATCGAGAAAACTTACGGCAAACGCGGGGAAACGATTGTTCAGAAGAACTTTGCGGCGGTTGATCGGACCCTCGAAAACCTCCAGGAAGTTCCTGTTACGCAGCAGGCAACCAGCGGGTTCGATATCCAGCCGCCCGTTCCGATCCAGGCTCCGGAGTTCGTTCGGAACGTCACCTCAAAGATCATCGCGGGCGAGGGCGACTTGCTTCCGGTCAGCGCGTTCAGTCCCGATGGCACGTTTCCTTCCGGCACGGCGCAATGGGAGAAGCGAAACATCGCGCTTGAAATCCCCGTGTGGGATGAAGACCTTTGTATTCAATGCGGCAAATGCGTCCTGGTCTGCCCGCACTCGGTGATCCGGGCGAAAGTTTACGATTCAAACTGGCTGGAAAAAGCGCCGGCCAGCTTCAAATCGACTGGCGCGCGCTGGAAAGATTTCAAGGAGTTGCGCTACACGCTGGCCGTTGCGCCCGAGGACTGCACGGGCTGCACCCTGTGCGTCCAGATCTGCCCCGCCAAGAGCAAGAGCGAAGCCCGCCACAAGGCGATCAACATGGAGCCTCAGCCGCCGTTGCGGGACCCGGAACGGGAGAATTGGAATTTCTTCCTGCAATTGCCTGAAATGGACCGCAGTCCTTTGAGCCTGGGACAGGTGAAGGACGCCCAACTGCTGGAACCGCTGTTTGAGTTTTCCGGCGCCTGCGCGGGCTGCGGAGAGACTCCGTACATCAAGCTGATGACGCAATTGTTCGGGGACCGCTGTCTGATCGCCAATGCCACCGGATGCTCATCGATTTACGGCGGGAACCTTCCCACCACTCCTTACACCATGAATCGCGAGGGCCTGGGCCCGGCGTGGTCAAACTCACTCTTCGAGGATAACGCGGAATTCGGGCTCGGCATGCGCCTGGCGGCGGACAAGCAGGCCGATTATGCCCGGCTCCTGGTGGGACGGCTTGCCGGACAACTGGGCGAAGAACTGGCCGCCCGGATTCTGTCCGCCGACCAGGTGACGGAGGACGATATCAGGAAACAGCGCGAGCGGGTGCGGACCCTCAAGGAAAAGCTCCGTGGACTTGATACGCTTGAAGCGCGCGACCTGCTGAGCGTGGCTGACTTTCTGGTCAAGAAGGACGTGTGGATCCTGGGAGGAGACGGCTGGGCTTACGACATCGGCTTCGGCGGTCTCGATCACGTGCTGGCGTCCGGCAAGAACGTCAACGTCCTGGTGATGGATACCGAGGTTTACTCGAATACCGGCGGCCAGATGTCCAAAGCGACCCCGCGCGCCGCCGTCGCCAAATTTGCCGCCGGCGGCAAGGAGACCCGCAAGAAAGATCTGGCGATGATGGCCATGACTTACGGCAACGTTTACGTGGCGTGCGTGGCGATGGGCGGGAATGATACGCACACGGTCAAAGCCTTCCTGGAGGCCGAAGCCTATGAGGGGCCTTCGCTGATCATCGCTTACAGCCATTGCATTGCTCACGGCTACGATATGGCTTTCGGGCTGGAACAACAGAAAGCCGCGGTCCTGTCCGGTTACTGGCCGCTCTTCCGCTATAACCCGGCACTGGCCGGGGAAGGGAAGAACCCTCTCCACATGGATTCCCGGCCGCCCTCGATTCCGCTGGAGAAGTACGTGTACAACGAAGCTCGTTACACGATGCTGGTCAAGTCCCGGCCGGAGGTTGCCAGGCAGGCTTTGAAGCTTGCCGAGGAGGATGTGCGGGCCCGCTGGGAGATGTATGAGAAATGGGCGGCGTCACCCGCCGCCGAAGTTCCCAAGGAAGTGAAAAAATGACCGATCTCGCCACAACTTACCTGGGGTGCCAACTGAAGAGTCCGCTCGTCGCTTCCGCCTCGCCCTTGTCGGAGGAGATCGACAACCTCCGCCGGATGGAAGACGCCGGAGCCGGAGCGGTGGTCCTGCACTCGCTGTTCGAAGAGCAGATTATCAGGGAAAGCGAGGAACTGAATCGGAGCCTCTCAGCGGGCACCGAAAGCTTCGCGGAATCTTTGACCTACCTGCCGGAGGTTGCTCAGTACCAGCATGTCCCGGATTTTGGGACGTCGAGCAGCGCGCCGGATATGACGCGTTACAATCGCGGGCCCGAAGGTTATCTGGAACATGTTCGCCGGGCGGCGGAAGCCGTCAGCATCCCTGTGATTGCCAGTTTGAACGCCACTTCTCCGGGTGGCTGGGTGAAGTATGCCCGGAGAATCGAAGAGGCCGGCGCATCGGCCCTCGAACTCAATGTTTATTTCCTGCCGACGGACCCCAACGTGTCCGGCTCCGAAATCGAAAAGACGTATTGTGATCTGGTCGCCCAGGTCAAGCATACGATTCACATCCCGGTTGCGGTCAAACTGGGACCTTACTTCAGCGCCATGGCTGATTTTGCGCGCCAGCTCGACCAGGCCGGGGCGGATGCTTTGGTGCTTTTTAACCGGTTCTACCAGCCGGATTTTGACATTGAAAACCTGGAAGTTGTGCCCACCGTGACTTTGAGCACCTCTCAGGAACTCCTGCTGCGATTGCACTGGGTTGCCATTCTTTACGGCCACGTCAGGCCGGACCTGGCGATCACCGGAGGCGTGCATACGGCGGAGGATGTGCTCAAGGCCATGATGGCGGGCGCGCGCGTGGCGATGATGACTTCCGCGCTGCTGCGGAACGGGATCGGCCACCTGGAGAAGGTGCGCGGGGACCTGGTCCGCTGGATGGAAGAGCACGAGTATGAATCCATCCGGCAGATGCAGGGCAGCCTGGCCTTGAGATCGGTCCCGAATCCAGCGGCGTTTGAGCGCGCCAACTATATGCGCGTGCTCGGCTCGTACAGGCTTCAATCCTTCGGCCCCTGGCGCATGGGGATGACGAATGGAGAATGAAGGGCCCATGGTTCCGGGCCGCAAGTGCGGGTTGATTTGAGAAGTGGCGCCACAAGCCCAAGGACCGAAGTGCCGAAAAGGCATATGAAAGGAAGGTGGCCGGTCATGCGTACTTTTTATGCTATGGGCATTTGCTTCTTTCTTCTGGTTTCTGGCGTTTTATGGGCGCAGGAAAAAAAGCCCCAGCAAGGCAATCAACAAACACAGACAACATCGCCTTCAACAGCAGCGTCCTCCGCGCCGACGGCGCCGCACCCGTTCGTTATCACAGCGGAGGAAAAGGCCCGCAAGAATCCGGTGAAGTTTACTGAGGACTCGGTGGCGAAAGGAAAGCATCTGTTCCTGACGCAATGCGCGATGTGCCATGGAAAGACCGGCGATGGCAAAGGCGACCTCACTGCGGTCATGCATATCAGCCCGTCTGATTTTACCAAGCCGGACACATTAGCCGGGCGAACCGACGGTGAGCTATTTACCATCATCGACAATGGTTCATTATCCATGCCTGCACAGGGAAAGAGACTGAAGGAAAATCAAACATGGGACCTGGTTAATTTCTTGCGCGTATTGGCAGGTAAGACCCCGGCGAAGTCTGCGGGAACGGCGGCAGGAGATAAACAGCCATAGATCATTTTAAGAACTTCATGTCAAGGGGACTATAAGCTTCCATAACGGATCAGTGAAGGGCCTTGATGAAACCGGGCAGGGTCAGGTCGTAAGGCGCAACTGCGAGGCGGATGTAGGGGCGGCCCTTGGGTCGCCCAGGGCGGAGCAAGCCCCGCCCCTGCGGACACCCTGGCGCCGCCCTCCCAACGAGGCTTCAACGCTTCAGGAATAATCCGCGCTAACCGATTTTTCGCATCACCCGCGGGGTGAGCCACCAGATGAGCTTTCCGGGAGGACGCGGCGGAAATCCGTCAAAATCGATCCGGCAGCATCCTCCTTTCTTGAACTCAAAATTGGCCCGGGCGTTACCGATCAGTCTTGCCACGCCATGACTTTGGTCCGGCTCGTGCCCGACGACCAGAGCGCCGCGGTGGACCTTGCGTTTGCCCAGCGAGGTAACTAACGTCAACAGTGAACCCCCTGGCCGCAGGTGATCTGAAATTTCGACCGGGATGTCCGGCCCAAGAACTTCAGCAACCAGGGCAGCCGTCTCAGCGGCCCGGACCAGCGGGCTGCTGATGACCGAGTCCACGCAAAACCCAAGACGCAGCATGCCTTTCGCAATGTCCCTCACTTTCTTCCTGCCTTCGGGCGTCAGGGGGCGCTTTGCGTCGTCAGGGAAATTGGGATCGCCGCGCGCAACCGCAATCCCGTGTCGCATGACGTAGAGTTGGTATCCGTGGACTTCTTTGCTTCGTGCAGCGTTGCGAGGAGGCATGATTTCCTCTTTCCCCAGGGAGTGAATTCCCGGGCCTGGTTTCAGGCTTCAAAACTCCTGGAAGTAAATAGCGTCTGGGCTCCTGGTTCGCGCATAAGCCTCTATTCTATTTTGTGTGCGAGGCCGGATGCAAGGACTGCACGGGATGGCGCCTTTTCCATCAGCCATGGTGTGGGTCTCAACGGGCGCTCCGGCGGAGGAGATAGAAGCAACGCGGCCTGGCGGGACCCAGGCTTTCGGCGAAGAAGCTCTCCACGCGATAGCCCTTCGAAAGATAGTGCAGAAAAATCTCGCGTGTTTGAAGTCGCCAGCGTTTTGCGAGCGCCAGGGCCCTTGCTCGCATCAGGTCCGCACTGATGGGAACTTCAACCAGCAAACGAGACTCGAGATGATTCAAGTCGATGGTCCGGTTCACAAGGAATCCGCGGCGGTTGTTTCCGGTCGCGTTGACTCTGGGCGCAGCCGGGATTTTCCCTTTGGATTTCCGGGCTGCGAGGCGCCGCTCGACGCTCTTTGATGCGATCCGCCAGTTCACAATAAACCGGTCGCTGGGAAGACCTCGCTCGATAATGCTGGGAAAACGCCCGTAGTAATCCACAATATATTCTTCCACGCGGGCGCCCAGCCTGGTCAGGTTCAGGCTGGCGTTTCGGCTTTGGAGCGGATCGTAAGTCCAGCAGATCGATCGGATCCCCCGGCGAAGCGCGAGGTCGCGGTGAGCGAGTTTCAAGCGGAGTCCAAGGCCCTGGCCGCGAAACCGCGGCAATATTCCCATCATGTGGGACCAGTGAATGATCCGGCCTCTGCGCCGGGCCAAAAGAGCGTAAATGAAACCGGCGAGTCTATCTTTGACAAACGCGCCGAGCACGGCCCCGCCGAACTTTTGTGTCACCAGCATGGACTCGGCAGAGACGCTCAACCCTCCCCAGATAGACTTCTGAGCGCGTTCGCACTCCCTGAACTCTTCATACTCCTTGAGAAGCCTTATCTCGGGGTTTGGCATCGGACCTCACAATAGCTTTCCGCTGGCTTGAGACGGGTATGATTTCTTGATGGCGGCGGCGAATGAGACCAGACCCGAATCCCGGAACGGCATGTCGGACCCATTGGCAGGGGGGATGGATTCGCGTGGACGCAGCCGCAAACGGTAACTTCAAAGCCTCGTTTCCGCCTGTTCAAGAATATAACAAGCTGCAGGGGAGAATCCCCAATAGCGGGGCTTATGCCATCGCCATCTCTTTGCTATTCGCCGCACGTTCCGCGACGGGGCGCTCCGCAGGGACAAGGCCCGGATTCAGTTGACAGCCCATGATGAGAAGTTCCAGAGACGGCAAACACTGACAATAACTTCTCGACCTGCGGGCTTGAGCAATGCTTGCACAGGACCCTGGTATTTGACGAGGATGAAATCTTCTCGAATTTGGACCCGCAGTTTCGGCACTGATATTCGAAAATAGGCATTGTTACCCTCCTCAATAAATATAG
>Ga0307374_10015987_pt1 | contig 10023 bp, 11 predicted proteins | sample OX3MG_FD_202532 | JGI IMG/M metagenome (GOLD analysis project Ga0307374, IMG submission 202532) | Soil microbial communities from Risofladan, Vaasa, Finland - OX-3 | ecosystem: Environmental > Terrestrial > Soil > Coastal area > Acid sulfate soil | place: Finland: Risofladan, Vaasa | collected...
TGATCGGTGAAGTGCCCGGTGAGCGCCTGGCGCAGGACGCCCATCTTGGCGCGCATCTTCTTGCGGGCCAGGTCCGCCAGCGCGTGCGGGTCGCGCTGCCCGGCGATGAGCGCAGCGAGCATATCCCGGCCCGATACGCCGAAGATGCCGGAGATCACGGAGGACAGCTTCACCTGGGCGTCTTCCAGCAGCTTCTCGGCGCGCTGCTTCTCCCGGCTGCGTTCCCGGGTCAGGGTGCGGCGGTAGCGGGTCAGGTCCCGCAGCTGCCGCTGCGGCCGGGCGGGGATGAAGCTGGGCCGCAGCATGCCGCGCTCGGCGAGCTTGCACAGCCAGACCGAGTCGAGCTTGTCTTCTCCGTTTTCGGCCTGCCGGGGACGTTCTTGACGTCGCGGGCGTTGACCACCCAGCACTCGATGTCGTCCTCGACCAGGTAGAACGGCGGCTTCCAGTACGCGGAGGTGGCCTCCATCACCACCCGGGTGACGCCCTGGCAGATCAGCCAGTCCCGCAGCTCCAGCAGCGCCGGCGTCACCGTGTCGCAGGTGCGGACTTCCTGCCGGCGCGCTCCGGGCCGGGACTCGTGCGGCACCCGCACGCAGCACACCAGGCTCGCCTTCCCGATATCCAGGGCGGCGACGCGCTCCACCAGCTCGGCCGGCTCTTCGGTGATGTCCTCCATGATCATGCTCCTTTCCCATGCGGGCAGATGACAGGCGGCTGCCCGCGGGAACCAGAGGGGATATCAGAGGCGGAATCGCGTGCTCGAGGCAACAATGCAGGACCCCTGGGAAGGCTCCCGGCGCCAGACTCCTATCCGGGCTCGAAGGCGCCAAGCATCACCGGCGTCAGCGGGCAACCACCCCCGATTTTCACGCGCGCAGGGCGTCACCCGCAGGGACACCGACGACTCCTATTCAAAGACTCCCCCTTCACAGGGTGGGTACGCGCACACGTGGCCGACCCACGGAACAACGCGCTGTGCGTCGAGGATGCCCGCGACCTGAACGGACCCGGGCTGCGCGTCACTCTCGCAGGCCAGACCCGGCAAGGGATGCGCGGCGCGCACGGCCGGGCAGACGTGCCGAACATCATCGGATTCGGCAACACCGAAGCTATCGCCGACATCGACGAGGAGCTCGCACAGATCACGTCGGCTCTCGCCGACATGGACCACACACGTCAGTCGGTCGAGGAGGAGGCGAAAAAGCTGAGCGAGCTCCGGATCGCTCACCAAGCGGTGGTCGCGCAGCGCTGGGACGACATCGACGTCGCCGCCAGCGACGACCAGATCGCCTCGCTGGAGGCTGCGCGTGAGCGTATCCTCTCCGCGGACGACCGCCTCCGCGCGCTCGAGACGCACATCGCTGCGCTCGACGCGCAGCTTGACGCTGCCCGGAACCATAAGTTCACGTGGAAGACCAAGCAGGACCACCTGAACGACCAGCACAGCAAACTGTGTGAGCGTCAGGACGTTGTAGCCGACGAGCTCAAGCGTGTCGAAGACGATCAGCGTGTCCAGTTGACCGACGGCCAAGCTGCCCATCTCGACGAGGAGTTCGCCGTGGCGGTCGCCCCCGCCGACCCAGGCAACCTCGACGCATTCTGCGAGAACCTGGTTCGCCTGCGGCGTCGTCTGCAGTCGACGCTGGAGTCCGCACGGAGCAATGTCGAGAAGGCGTCCGACGCGCTCGCGAGCATTTTCACCGGATACCTGTTGAACTGGCCCGACCCCAACCTTGGACGCACCGTCGAGTCGTACCCAGACTTCGCCGGCATCCTCGAGCGCATCCTCACCACCGGATTGCACGAGCGGCGCGCTGTGTGGCGGGCCAGGCTGGTGGCGTGGAGCGGCGAGGACCTCGTACCGCTCGCCGGCGCGCTGCACGATGCCATCGACGACATTGAGAACCGCCTGGAGCCGATCAACGACATCTTGGCGACGCTGCCATTCGGCGCGACCCGGGACCGACTGCGGATCCGCATGCGGCGGCTCGCCCCGGTGAACGTTACCCAGTTCCGCGCGGACCTGCGTGTTCTGTCGAGTACGGCGACGAAGCAGCTGACCGACGACCTGCTTGAGGCGCGATTTCAAGCTCTGCAGCAGTTCATGGGGCGGATCCGACGCCGTGAGGACCCGCGCGCCAACCCCGAGGTCATCGACCGCGACAGCCTGCTCGACGTCCGTCGGCACGTGGAGATCACCGCCGAGCGGTACAGCCTAGCTGGTGAGCTACTGTCGACCCACTCCTCGCTCGGAGACAAGAGCGGAGGTGAGAGCCAGGAGCTCATAGCGTTCATCGTCGGTGCCGCGCTGCGATTCCGGCTCGGCGACGAGTTGCGTGCCCGGCCCCGGTTCGCTCCGGTGTTCCTCGACGAGGGCTTCGTGAAGTCCGACGCTGAGTTCACCGGCCGGGCAGTGCAAGCGTGGAAAGGCCTCGGCTTCCAACTCGTCGTCGGTGCGCCGCTGGACAAGGTCGCCGCGCTCGAACCGCACATGGACGAGATGCTTGCCATCACGAAGAACACGACAACGAACTACTCGTTCGTCTCCCGCATTGCCGACGCTCCGCAGCCGTGAAGACCGTCGACGAGATCCGCACCGACGTGACGCTCCGGCTCGCGCGCACCTGGCTGGCGGCGATGGCAGCGCAAACTGCCGCAGTCGTCGACGGGTGGCCGCACGCCTTCCCGGTCGGACAGCCGACTGGAGCGGAACTGGCTGGCCAGTTCGCCGATGTAGTGCGGACCGCAACCGAGCTGCGGGCGTGGGCCGACCAGCACCAGCTCAAGGTCACGGTCCGGGCCCGACGGGTGCACGGGACCGAGCAGGAGCTGCCAACGCACCTGACCGTGCCTGACGTCGATGCGGCCGCCGAGCTCGCCGGAGGCGATTGGCCTGAACGTCTCGCCCGCGGGCGTCGCCGGGCGGCCATACTTGCGTCCCAGTTTCCGTCGCTCGCGAACCCCGCGCAGACTCTGGCGACGGTGGACGGGATGTCCGACATTGACTTCGACCTAGCCTGCCGAGCCGGCCGATGGTTCGCGATGCACAACCCGGCGGGGCTCACCCCGCGGCAGGTACCCGTCGAAGGCCTGCACGCGAAGTGGCTGAACACTCGGCAGGCCCTGGTCCGGGACCTCGCCGGCGTCGATGACCTGCATCTCGCGGCGCCGCACCCGGCGAGGCTGCACTTCACCTACCTCGACCCGCAGCACCGCCGCGCTGGGTACCGCCTCCATGACTCCGCGAGCGTCGGGGACGTGCCGACGCTCGCCTACCAGCCGCAGATCGTCGTGATCAGCGAAAACAAGGACACTGCGCTCTACTTCCCCGAGCTGCCCGGTGCCGTCTCCGTGGAAGGCGTTGGTAAAGGCGGTGCCACAGCGGCCGCGTTCGATTGGCTCGTGAAAGCGCCGCTGGTGGTGTACTGGGGCGACATGGATGCCGACGGCCTGGAGATCCTCGACGGGTTCCGCGCGGCTGGCGTCCCAGCCCGGTCGATCCTGATGGACATCTACGCATATGAGGAGTGGCAGCGGTTCGGACCTGGATCCGAAGGGCCGCCCACTCACCAGCCGGGACCCCCGGCCGGTCCCAAATCTCACCGCCGGCGAGCTGGCCTTGTACAAGCTGCTAATCGCGCCAGCCTCGACAAGCCCGAGGCGCATAGAGCAGGAGAGGATCCCGCTGCGCGTCGCGCTCGGCCACGTCGAGCGGCTGAAGCGGACCTGATCACCGCAACATCGCACTACAAAGCCTCGCCGGCACGCCTGGGCTTCTGCCAATGGCCTGCCGAGGAACCTTGGCAGGGGTGTATCTGCTGGTCAATGGCCAGAGCGCGGTATTGATGTGCCGGATGCGGGGTCAGTTGATCACACCGACTGGCGACCTACGCCAGATCGGATCGGCGAGGTTAGGCGCGTTGGGTGACGACAGGGGAGCAGAGTAAAGGCGTACTGACCGTGATCGTGTGCGGGGCAGGTCCGGCCACGGCGATTGGCGTGCTGATCACGCTCGCCCAGGAACGAGGCTGGGCGGTGCAGGTCATTGCCACTCCGGCCGCCCTGGAGTTCGTCGACCAGGCTGCGGTGGAGGCGCAGACCGGTAGCCCGGTCAAGAGCCAGTACAGCAAACCAGGAGCGCCGCGGTCACTGATACCGGACGCCATCGTGGTCGCCCCGGCGACTTACAACGCGATTAACAAATGGGCGCAGGGGATCAGCGATACCTACGCATTTGGCGTGCTCGCCGAGATGACCGGCCTGGGCGTCCCGATTGTCGTGCTCCCTTTCGTCAACTCCGCTCTGGCCAGCCGCACCCCGTTCTGCCGCAGTGTCGAGTCGCTTCGTGACGAAGGAGTGCGGATCCTGATCGGACCCGGCGCGTTCGAGCCGCACCCGCCCCGGACCGGCGGTGACCGGATCAGCTCCTACCCTTGGCAGCTCGCGCTCGACGAGGTCGACCGCCTATCAGGCACGGAAGGCCTGTAGCTTCACCGCTTGATGCCCACGCCGGCGTAGACCGCGACCTGCCCAGCGTTCGCAGCTTCGGTTGGGTCGAAAGGTCGCCACAGCGAGGCGTTCACTAGGCCGGGTTCGACGAGGTCGAATCCGTCGAAGTAACGCAGGATCTCGGCGTGGCTGCGCGGCACGAACGGTGCCGTCGTCTGGGCGTAGTGACTCATCGCTTCGCGCACATGCGCTGGCTGCCCGTCGGTGGTGCCGTGACTGATCACCAGGTAGCTTCCGGGCGCCAGCGCTTTGCTCAGGTCGGCGATCAGCCTGGCTGGTTCGTCGGTCTCGGGAAAGAAGTGGAGCACCGCGACCAGCAGCAGCGCGACTGGCTGGGACAGGTCCAGCAGGCCATCGGGCGAGAAAAGCCGGAGGATCTCGCCGGGCTCGCGCAGATCGGCCTGGACTGCGATCGCGTTGTCGTTGCCGGTCAGGATGATCTGGCTGTGCAGTATGGCCACCGGGTCGATGTCGATGTAGGCGACGCGGGCGTCCGGCGCGGCCTGCTGAGCGATCTCATGCACGTTGCCCATGGTCGGTATGCCGGAGCCGATATCGAGGAACTGGCGGATGCCCGCCTGCCCGGCGAGGTACCGGGTGGCCCGGCCGAGGAAGGCACGGTTGACCCGCATGGTTTCCCGAGCGTCAGGCCACCGGGAAAGGAATTCCCCGGCTGCTGCCCGGTCTGCTGCGAAGTGGTGGGAACCACCTAGCAGGAAGTCGTAGACGCGGGCGATGCTCGGACTTCCTGCATCCAGGGCGTCTTGCGGGATTTCAGTCATGAACGGCTCACGCCTTCGGGGCTAGGGTGGCGGCCGAACTGGCTGCCGGCGTGAATCGACAGTGCCAGCCAGCTGGGCGGCGAACACTCCCCGCGCTGGGAGCGTCCTGACTTAGCTACCGCGGCACCCTGGGCAACAAAGGCGCTGGGGGCAGACTTCTGTTCTGGCGTGATGGCTCGCGGAGAACTGAGGAGTGCGGGTGGCTGATCGTTACCGCAGCATCGTCGATGTCTATGTCCTGCTACGGCGTGCTGATGGGATGGTGCTGCTGCTGGAGCGGTCCGGCACCGGGTATGCCGATGGTCAGTTCTGCCCGCCGTCGGGGCATCTGGAGGCGGGCGAGTCGGTGGTCGGGGGCGCGATCCGGGAGGCGAGGGAAGAGACCGGTGTCATCATTGATCCCGCTGACCTGGTTTTCAGTCATGTAGTTCACCATCGCGGCCCGCAGGACGAGGGGCGCATTGGGTTCTTCTTCGCCGTCACTCGCTGGCAGGGCGAGCCGGCCAACCTGGAGCCGCACAAGTGCGCGGGAATGATGTGGGCCGATCCTGCGCGTCCGCCGCTCAATACCGTTCCTTATACCGCTGCGGCCCTGGCCAGGATCTGCGAGGGGACGCCGTTCTCGCTGGACGGATGGTGACCTGCTGCGAGCAACGGGCCGTTGCTGCTACTTCAGGATGCGGAGTCTGGCGACTTTCTGGGCGATCCAGTCGACTCGCTGGGCAGTGGTCATGTTGGGCGGGATGTCGATGACCCGCTGGCCGACCGTGCCGCAGGTAGCCCGGACGACCCGGTCCGCGGCGTGCTGCAGGTCCAGGACCATCGCTCGGTAGGGGTCGCCGGGCTGGTGCTGGCTGTAATGGTCGCAGCAGTAGAACACGGCGTCGTAGACCCCTGCCCAGGCCTGGCAGAACGCTTCCATCGCGGATAGGGCGGCTGCGGCGCGGCTGTGCGGCGGGGTTTCCAGGACCAGCCAGGCGTAGGCCAGGACGTTGGCGATCGTCTTGTCGCAGATGATCATCGGATGCTGCCGGGCGGCTCGTAGCTGTGCGGACAGCTGGGCGGCGAACAAGTCGACTTCTGTTTCCAGGTCGAACGTGCCCTTGCCGTGGACGACGATCTCCTCGATGAACGGGCTGTGCCGCGCTGGCTCTTCGACCGTAGCGACATGCACTCCGCGTTCCCGGTAGTAGGCGGCCAGGGCATGGGTGAGCGTGGTCTTGCCCGAGGCGTGGGTGCCTTCCACGGCTAGCACGACCGTGTCACGCAGCACCCGTTCCTCCAGGCGAGACGCCCGCGGACTCGGCGACAGCCTTGCTGCACTGCCGGGCGCGCAGCTGCGGAAAGCAGTCCCATGCGCTGGCGGTGACGGCCTCGGTGACGTTCAGATCCTGTTGCCAGCACACTCGGCCCAAGTGCCTGCCCGCCAGCAGGGCGATCGTCAGGCATCGCCCGACGGTCTGGGCTGTGGCCAGCTCGCTGTCCGCCCTGGTGCCATGCGCGATCTGCTCCCAGCTCGTCCTGTTGCCGATCCTGGCTATCTGGCATGCCTGATCGAGCGAGGCTGCGGGCAGGTCGAGACCGGTATCGATCTGGATTGCCCTGCCCTGGACGGAGGCATCGCGGTCCGTCCAGGCGCGGGCGGTGCTCGTGACGCCGCGCAGCACGGCCCCGCCAGCCAGCTCCTGAAGCCGCGCCAGTTCGGCGGCGAGCAGATGACCGGCCATTACCGAACCGTGGCGGACGGCTCGCGCCAGGTCCAGGTCCGCGATCCTGGCTAGTGCAGGCAGCTCCGAGTGATCGCTGGTGCTGACTGCCCGGAAGCCGACCGGCATCTCCCGGCTGGTGATCATCACTGTCCGAGTGCGGTGCAAAGGCAGGTAGACCATCGCGGCGACCACCATGCTCAACTGCCCAGCCTCGTCGCCCGGGTCCGGGGTCAGCGTGAACGCCGTGAGCATCGGGCCGGGCTTCCTGAACAGCTGCTGGCCGGTCCTGAAAGGGTCAGCCGGCCAGGCCAGGTTCGCGTACGTGGTGGTCATGGCGTGGCGCGCTGGGCAGTGTGGATGCTGGTGCCCAGGTACTTGGCGAAGTGGTTGGCCTTGTAGGGGTACCGGCGCCAGATCTCGGTGACGGGCTCATGCAGCAAGTTCCCGAGATAGGTGAACAGGTCCGGCTCGTCGTACACCGGCCACGCCTGGGCACTGCCATCAGGCTCGACCACGATCATGTGACCCTCGGTCTGGGGCGTCCACGGAGTCATCCGCAATGCGGGCCTCCAGTCGTGGACCGCCCGTAGCTCGGTCAGCCGCGCGAACTCCCCGGCGGCTTCCGTGACTGTGATGAACTCGCGCTCGTGCAGGCCCAGGGCGTTGCCCTTGCGCAGCGGCAGGATCAGCTTCACCTTTCCCGCGTCCAGCACGTCGGCGATCTGGCACAGGTACGGCAGCGCGTGCACCGTCGACCGGAGCACCACCGCCGACAGGGACAGCGGCAGGCCGGCCGCTGCCAGCGCCCGGACCCCGGACATCGCCTTGTCGTAGTCACCGCGAACCCGGGAGAAGACCGCCCTGGGCCCGTCGAACCCGATGTTGACGAAGTCGACCAGGCCGGTCAGCTTCGGAGCCATCACCAGGCCCCGGGTCGCGTTCGTCGGCAGTCCCACGATGAACCCGGAGAACATCTGGGCGATCTCGGCGATGTCGCGGCGCAGCAGCGGCTCGCCGCCCGACAGGAACACCCGCCGCGTCCCGGCCAGATTCCTGCGGATCGCATCGAGCTGCTCCAGCGTCGGGTCAGGAATCTGGACGGTCTCCGAACAGAAGACGCAGCCAAAGTCACACCGTTTGGTGACTTGCACGATCACGGACAATGGCGCCGTAGCAGTCTCCGCCACCGACACCACGTCCGTGCCCGGCGCTGCGGTGAAGTGATGCCCATCCGTGAACGCAACGGGTTCGCCGGAGGCTGCGCCATTCCGATGAGGGACGACTGGTATCGGCAGTGCTACCGCGCCGGGTCGTATGACAGGCATGGCATCCCTCCCGCTGAGCGAGCCGATCCGTTCGTTTCCAGACCAGCCCTATGTTCGCCACCCATCTGCCGGAAGTCGCTCCCAGCGACGGGAAGATGTGCCTGCGGTCAGGGCCCGGTGCCGGTCAAGGGTGAGGCCTCTTGCCAGCGCCAGGGTCTTGTCCGCCACGCGATGCTCGCCTGCGTTCCGCAGCAAGGTCGCCGTCCGCCGGAGTTGCGCGACTCGTTACGGGGGCGCTGAGATTCGCGCGAGACCGGAAGGGAGTACGCTGCGGTTCGGCTAGCAGGACGGCACTGATTGTGCCGATTCGCGAAGGGGCGAACGCGAGATGAGCGGCGCGAGATTACCAGTTGCGCACGGCGAGCCGGTCACGGTCCCGTTGCCAGGTGAGCTTGACATTGCGACGGCGCCGGGAGCTGGCCTGGACCTGGCTGCGGTGCTGTGGGCAGGGGCGTGCGTGGTGATCGCCGACCTCACCCGCACGACGTTCTGCGATGGTAGCGGGGCCACGATGCTGGCCAGCGCGCACCGCGCGGCGATAGCTGCCGGGGCGGAGCTGCGGATCGCGTCACGGCCAGTGCGGAACGTGCTCTGGCTCACGCGGCTCGACGTGCTGCTGTCGGTTTATCCGACCCTAGCTGCTGCGCGTGCGGGCCTGCCGCCCAGCATGAGACCGTAGCCATCCTGCCAATCGGGCTGGCGGCAAGCCTACTTTCGCGTCAGCCAGCTGACTGCGGTCGACCGTTAGAACTCAGCCATTGCAGGCGGCGCTAGATCGGATTTTCCCACCGCTGGGAGCGATCGATCCGATGTCAGACGGTTGACTTGATGGCGACAGCGAACCGTGCGGCATGAAGCCAGGCCGGATGAGGTGCTATGCGACTCCGTCCAGACAGTTGTCCCGGCCAGAGGCTAAATTAGGTGATCGTCCTACGGGTCGGAGCCGATTTGGATGGACGCAGTGAACATGATCAGAGCGGCCAGGGCCGAGATGCTCATCAATACTGTTCTTTGCGATGTCGGAGATGTCATCATCATGTTCGACCAGGCTGTCGCCACGAACATCGAGTCCCGCCACCGTCTTGAACCGGGTTCGCTTCTGCCTGCAGCGCTTAAGTCGCCCGAAGGGAGACTGGCCATGGTTGGCGGCATCGACCCGGACCGCTGGCGACGGGCGATGGCGCAGAAGCTAGGTGAAGAGGCAGTCGCAGAATGGCTTGACTACCACGGCGACGTAAATCACGAGGTTGTCGCCTTAATTAAAGATCTGAGAAATCAGGACATCCGGGTGGTGCTGCTATCGAACGCCACGACTCGCTTGTGGGACGATCTGGCTTTTCACGGCCTCAGCGCGCTGGCCAATGCGGTCTTCTGTTCCGCCGATATCGGTCGCGCGAAACCAGACCCCGAGAGCTACCGTCATGCGGCCCGGCACGGTGGCTTCCGCCTGGACCAGGCGCTATATGTCGATGACACACCGTCGTGGGTCGCGGCAGCCGCCAGGCTCGGCCTGCACGGCCATGTCTTCGAGTCGGCGCAGCTCCTGCGCCAGGACCTGGTAGCCAGAGGACTCCTGCCGTGACATCACCATTACCGGACTACATCGACGTCAGCGTCATCGTGGCGACGCGAGGGCGTCAGCGTGGCTGCCAGCTCTTGGTACAAGCTGTCGCGGGTCAGTTCCTCCTCTTCCCA
>Ga0307374_10015989_pt1 | contig 10022 bp, 9 predicted proteins | sample OX3MG_FD_202532 | JGI IMG/M metagenome (GOLD analysis project Ga0307374, IMG submission 202532) | Soil microbial communities from Risofladan, Vaasa, Finland - OX-3 | ecosystem: Environmental > Terrestrial > Soil > Coastal area > Acid sulfate soil | place: Finland: Risofladan, Vaasa | collected...
GAGATACGTGCGGCAGTTCGGTGGCAGCGTAGTCGTGCCTGCCTAGCCGGGAGCGCCATCGACACCGCAACTACATTCTAGGCCGTCCGTCCGGGCCGGTGCCCGGACTCCGGCGCGGCCCGCCGGTGCTGCCCGGGCAGTGCTGCCCGGGCAGTGCTGGCCTGTCGTGCTACAGCCTGGCCGCGAGCTGCACTCCGACTGTAGATTTTCAGGCAGCAGAGCGCGGCAGAGCATCAGAGCTCGTGAGGAGTCCAGCACCGGCATGGCCACGATCGCAGCCGACCAGGTTCCCGCGCTCGGTGTTGCCGTCATGAGGCGCCGTCGCGAGCTTCGCCAGCCGAGCGCGCGCTCGCTGCTGCTCACCGTGCTCGGCGAGTACGTCCTGCCGGGCGGCGAGCCGGTCTGGACCGCGACCCTCGTCCGCGTCCTCGCGCTGCTCGGGGTGGCGGAGAAGGCCGCCAGGCAGGCGCTGGCCCGCTCCGCGGCTGAGGGCTGGATCACCTCGCGGCGGCATGGCCGGCTGGCGATGTGGGAGCTGACCGACGCTGGCCGGCGCCTGCTGACCGAGGGCGCGCGCCGGATCTACACCTTCGGCCAGGACGGACCGGACTGGGACGGCCGCTGGCTCGTCCTGCTGACCGGGGCGCCGGAAGCCGGGCGGGAGGACCGGCACCGGGCGCGGACTCAGCTGACCTGGGCCGGATTCGGCGCGCTGCCTGGCGGCGTCTGGGTCAGCCCCGACCCGGGCCGCGAGCAGGAGGCGAGCCGCATCCTGGACGAGCTGGGGCTGGCCGGGAAGGCGATGTCCTTCATCGCCAGCTACGGCGGCATCGGCGCGCCCGCCGATGTCGTGGCGCTGGCCTGGGACCTGCGCGCCGTCGAGGCCCGCTATGAGCAGTTCATCGACACGTTCACGCCCGTCGAGCCGGCGGATGCCGCGCAGACGCTGACCGCGCAGACACTGCTGGTTCACGAGTGGCGCCGGTTCCCGTTCCTCGACCCGCGGCTCCCCCGCGACCTGCTGCCGCCGGGATGGCTGGGCGCCGAGGCCGCGGGGCTGTTCGCCGCCCGGCACGCGCGATGGCGCGACGGCGCGGGCCGCTGCTGGACGCAGCTATCGGCGGGATCGGCGGCGGCAGGCTCGGCGACCGGCCGCTGACGGCCGCTGGTCGGCTGGCCGGGGAGCTCGGTCAGGCCAGGTCCTCCAGGTGCGCGGTGTCGTTGAAGCTCCGCACCCACCACCGGTCCGAGGTGATGATGAGGCGGGAGATCGAGGCGTTATCCGCGGTGTTGAAGGCGAACGGCCGCGAGTCGCTGCCCATGGCGAGCACCTGGCCGATCACTCCCCCGTGCGTAAAGGCGGCTACCCGCTGGCCCGGGTGGTCGGCCGCCATCCGCCTGATCGCGGCCCGCACCCGGCCGTCGAACGCGAGCAGCGACTCGGCGCCGGGGATCACGTCCCAGCGCTCCTCGGCGAACATCCGCTGCGCGATCGGGTGATTCTCCGCGACCAGCTTGCGATACAGGCCGCCTTCCCACTCGCCGAGGAAGACCTCGCGCAGGCCGGCCTCGACCCGTGGCGCCAGCTCGAGCCGCTCGGCCAGCGGGGCCGCCGTCTGCGCGGTCCGCTGGAGCGTCGTCACGTAGATCGCGTCGATGCCGGCCGTCGCGAGCCGCTCGCCGGCCCGCTGTGCCTGCTCCTGGCCGAGCGCGGACAGCGGCGGGTCGCCGTGCCCGTCCGCCAGCGGAAACGACGTGCCTTCCAGGTACGCCTCCGACTGGCCGTGCCGGACCAGCAGCAGCTCCATCGCGCCTGCCGGGACCGGGAATGGCCGCTGCCGGTAGGCGGCCTGCTGCTGCGAACCTCGCTCATCCGTCACAAATCCCGTAGCCTAGCCGCAGCCGATCATCTACAGAAATCGGTCACTTGCCCAGATAGCTGTAGCACGTCAGGATAGAACCGTGCCCGATATCAGCTTCGCCACCGAACCTGGCTCGTACCGGCACTGGCGGCTGGACGCCGGCGGCCCGGTCGCCACCCTGACCCTCGACGTTGACCAGGCCGCGACGACAGCGCCTGGCTACGAGCTCAAGAAGAACAGCTACGACCTCGGCGTCTACATCGAGCTGAGCGACGCCGTCCAGCGGCTGCGGTTCAGCTATCCGCAGGTCCGGGCGGTGATCATGACCAGTGAGCTGGACCGGATGTTCTGCGCCGGTGCCAACATCGGCATGCTGGCCCAGTCCGAGCACGCCTTCAAGGTCAACTTCTGCAAGTTCTGCAACGAGACGCTCGCCGCGATCGAGGACGCCAGCGCCTGCGGCCAGGTCTACATCGCCGCCCTGAACGGGACGGCGGCAGGCGGCGGCTACGAGCTCGCGCTCGCCTGCGAGCGGATCCTGCTGGCCGACGACGGCTCGTCCACCGTCGCGCTGCCCGAGGTGCCGCTGCTCGGTGTGCTGCCCGGCACCGGCGGGCTGACCAGGCTCACCGACAAGCGCCGCGTCCGGCGCGACCTGGCCGACGTGTTCGCTACCACCGCCGAGGGGGTCAGGGGCCAGCGTGCGGTCGACTGGCGGCTGGTCGACGAGATCGCCCGGCCGACGGACTTCAGGGCCGCGGCTCAGCAGCTCGCCGAGCGGGCGATGACGCAGGCGCCGGCGCAGGCCGGGCCGGCCGGCGGGGCGACCGGCGACGCGGGGATCGAGCTCACCCCGCTGGTTTGTTATCCATCGGACGACAGCCTGCGGTACGAGCATGTGCGCGTCGACCTCGACCGGCGCGCGGGGACGGCCACGATCACCATCGCCGGGCCGGCCGCGGCGCCGGCCGACCTGACCGCGCTGCACGACGCAGCGGCCGCGGCCTGGCCGCTGGCCGCCGCCCGCGAGCTCGACGACGCGATCAGCAGGCTGCGGTTCACCGAGCCCGAGCTCGGCACCTGGCTGCTGAAGACGACCGGCGACCCGGCAGCCGTCCTGGCCACCGACGACCTGCTCTCCGAGCGCGGCGACTGGCTGGCCACGCAGATCACCGCGCTGTGGAAGCGGACACTGCGCAGGCTGGACGCGTCCAGCCGGTCCCTGATCGCGCTGATCGAGCCGGGCAGCTGCTTCGCCGGGACCCTGCTCGAGCTGGCGCTCGCCGCCGACCGGCAGTACATGCTCGACGGGGTATTCGGCGAAGGGCCAGGTGAGCCCGCCGTGCTGGCGCTCGGGGCGATGAACGCCGGGCCGCTGGCGGCGGCGAGCGGAGCGACCAGGCTGGCGATCAGGTTCGGCCGGGCCGAGCGGGAGCTCGAGGCCGCGCTCGCCGTCACGGGCAAGCAGCTCGGCGCGGCCGAGGCCGTCGAGCTCGGCCTGGTCACCGCCGCGCCGGACGACCTGGACTGGGACGATGAGATCCGGCTGGTCGTGTCCGAGCGGGCGGGGTTCTCCCCCGACGCGCTGTCCGGCATGGAGGCAAGCCTGCGATTCGCCGGTGCCGAATCTGCCGCAACGAAGATCTTCGGCCGGCTATCGGCGTGGCAGAACTGGATCTTCCTGCGGCCTAACGCGTCCGGTCCTGCGGGAGCGCTGCGCAGGTACGGGACCGGGCAGCGGGCCGACTTCGACCGGAAGCGGGTCTGAACCATGACTGACAGCGAACTCACCGGGCCCGCCCTCACCGGGCCCGCCCCCCAGCCGGACGGGCCGGTCAGCGTCATCGACTACAGCGAGCGGATTCCGAATAACGTCGACCTGGCCACCGATCGCAAGCTGCAGCGGGCACTGGAGTCCTGGCAGCCCAGGTTCCTCGACTGGTGGGCCGCGCTCGGCCCGTCCCTGCCGACCAGGGACGTTTACCTGCGCACCGCGGTCGCGATCGGCCGGGACGGCTGGGCCAGCTGGGCCAGGGTCCCGATGGAGCAGTACCGGTGGGGCATCTTCCTGTCCGAGCGGGGCGGCGAGCCGCGGCAGATCCCGTTCGGCCAGCACATGGGCGAGCCCGCCTGGCAGGAGGTCCCCGGCGAGTACCGCAGCGAGCTGCGGCGGCTGATCGTGGTCCAGGGTGACACCGAGCCCGCCTCGGTCGAGCAGCAGCGCCACCTCGGCGCCACCGCACCGAGCCTGTACGACCTGCGCAACCTGTTCCAGGTCAACGTCGAGGAGGGCAGGCACCTGTGGGCGATGGTGTACCTGCTGCACGCCTACTTCGGCCGGGACGGCCGGGAGGAGGCCGAGCAGCTGCTGCGCCGCCACTCCGGGCATCCGGACAGCCCGCGGATCCTCGGCGCGTTCAACGTGGAGACCACCGACTGGCTGTCGTTCTTCATGTTCACCTACTTCACCGACCGGGACGGCAAGTACCAGCTCGGCACGCTCAAGGAGTCCGGGTTCGATCCGCTCTCGCGGACCTGCGAGTTCATGCTCCGCGAGGAAGCGCACCACATGTTCGTGGGCACCACCGGGGTGCAGCGCGTGGTACAGCGCAGCGCGGCGGTGACGGCCGAGCACGGGACCGACGACATCTGGGCCTACGGCGCGATCCCGCTCCCGGTAATCCAGAAGTACCTGAACCTGCAGTACTCGCTGTCGCTGGACCTGTTCGGCTCGGAGACGTCCTCCAACGCGGCGGCGTACTTCACCGCTGGGCTGAAGGGCCGGTGGATGGAGACCAGGCGGCACGACGACCACGTGCTGACCGGCGCGACCGCCGAAGTGCCCGTGGTGGCCGACGGGGTCATCTCCGCTCGCACCGTGCCGGCGCTGACCGCGCTCAACCTGGACTTGCGCGACGAGTACGTGGCGGACTGCGAGCGCGGCCTGCGGAAGTGGAATTCGGAGCTGGAGAAGGCCGGGCTCGACCAGCGGCTCATGCTGCCGCATCCGGGCTTCAACCGCGGCGTCGGCGCGTTCGCCGGGCACTTCATCAGCCCGGCCGGCGAAATGGCCGACGAGGCGGAATGGCGCGGGTCGGCGGCCGGCTGGCTGCCGACCGCCGATGACCGTGCCCGGGTAGCCGAGCTGATGGTGCCGCACTACGAGCCTGGCGAGGTCGCCTCCTGGCTCACGCCGCCGCCGGTCGGGATCAACGACCTTCCGGTCGAGTACGACTACGTGCGGTTCTGACAGTGCTGTTCGGATCGGGGCTGTTCGGACAGTGCTGTTCGGATCGGGGCTGTTCGGATCGGGGCTGTTCGGATCGGGGCTGTTCGGATCGCGATACTACTCGAACCGGACGTTGTCCAGTCCGGTGATCCGGCCGAGCAGCGGCAGCGTCGCGCCGATGACCAGCAGCGAGATGACCAGGCCGGCGCCCATGGTCAGGTAGTAGACGTGACCGAGGTCCGGCACGGGCGTTCCGGCCGGCGCCATCTTCGCCGCCGTCAGCACCGAGATGCCGTAGGCGGTGCCGGCCGCGACCACGGTGGCGGCGACGAGCGGCAGGACTGCCTCGGCCAGCACGACCCGGTACAGCGTCGCCGTCGGCGCTCCGGTCAGGCGCAGCATCGTGAACGGCCGCTTCCGCTCGACTAGGCCGCCGCCCACCGCGACCGCCAGGCTGCAGCCCGCCACGATGAGCGTCAAGGCGACCGCGATGTCCACCAGCCGCTGCACCGTGGTGGCGACGCCCAGCCGGGCCTGGACCGCCTCGCCGAACGTCCGCGGCGCCGTGCCCGACACCGAGTGGCGCGTATGGGTGATCAGGAACGTGCGCACCCGCTCCAGCGTGGCCTGACTGTTCACCTTGATGAGCACGGCCTGCAGGTACAGGCCGCGCAAGCCGCCGGTGTAGGCCGGACTGCGCCCGCTGACTATGGGCTGGGTGGTGTACGTCGGGTTGTCGCCGTACAGGTTCCCCGCGGTCGCCTCGACCACGCGCATACCCGGCGCGCACTCGCCGAGCGCGGCCAGCGCCCGCATGCCCGCGCAGCCGACGATCGCGTCGACCGGGCCGGCCGAGCCCGCGGAGCCGCCCGGGCCCGTAGGGCCAGGCGCGCCGCCCGGTCCGGCCTGGCCAGCCGTCGCGCCCGGTGGCAGCGAGTAGATCGGAACCGTGGTCGCGCCGGGCAGCGCCCGGAGCTGTGCGACCAGGCTGGCACCTTCCGCCGCCGGCAGGCCGTCGAGCGCCATCTTCCGGGCCAGCGGCGACGCGCCCGGCCCGAACTGAGCCGGGCCCGAGCCCGTGCAGTTGACGTTGTTGCCGCACACCGGGCTGATCATGAACCCGTCGAGGATGACGTTGCTCAGGGCCTTCGCGCTCGGCGTCGCCGTCGTCGCGTTGACGGCAGGCAGTAGCGCGGCGACGACGGTGCCGAGGAAGACGGCGAGCACCAGGCCGCTGACCGACCGGAACGCGGCCTTCGGGTTGTCCGACAGCCGCCGGGCCGCGAAGATCGGTGACGCTCCGCGACTGAACCGGGCCAGCAGCTGCGCAGCGCGCGAGGTGAGCCAGGGGCCGGCCACGACCAGGCCGATCAGGATGAGGAGCAGGCCGGGAAAGGCCGGGGCGCCGATGTTCTGGTCGCTGGTGAGCAGGATGCCGGCGACGAACAGGGCGACCCCGGCGCTGAGCGGCAGGACCCGCCAGGCACGCGGCGCCGGTGCCGACACCCGGCGGCTCACGCCGAGCGGCGAGATCCGCACCCGGCGCAGGGCCAGCAGCGACGCGACGGCCGAGGCGGCTGGCACGGCGACGAGTACGCCCAGATAGCCCCAGATCGTCGGCGTGACCTCGGACGGGAAGTACACGGCACTGGTAATCGCCGTCCCCGCCAGGGCCGACTGGGCGAGCGCGAAGATGCCGATCCCCGCCGCGGCGCCGCACAGGGCACTGATGACCGCGTCGACCGAGGCAATCGCGCTGACGTCGCGCGCGGTCGCGCCGACCAGCCGCATGGCCGCGTAGCGTTCCTCGCGGCGGGCGGATGCCAGCCTGGTCGCGGTGCCGATCAGGATGAGGATCGGGAACAGGAAGGCCAGCGCGCCAGCCACGAAGGCGTCGCGGAAGTAGGGCGACCAGACCTGCGTGCCGGGCGAGGTCGCGATCTTGTCGACCCGGATCGTGCCGGGCAGCGCGGCCAGCGTCGATGCCGGGCCGCCGACGTAGATCACGAGCTCGTCGGGACCGGTCAGCGCCGTGCTGCCGATCCGGCCGGCCAGCGACCCAGGAAAGCGATCGGCCAGCTGGTCGCGGGGCACGCTGCGGATCAGCGCCGCCAGGGCCGGCGAGGCGTCGTACTGCCCGCTGCCTGGCAGCCGGGATAGGCCGGGCGGTACCGGCGCCTTCGGCCCGAGCGCGGCGACGTCGAGCCGCTCGATCGTCTGGCCCCTGAAGACCTCGTCGCTGTAGTTCCACAGCTCTGTCCCGGCTCGCGACTGGTGACCGGCCGCCATCGCCTGAGTGCCTTCCCAGTCGGGCCGGCTGCCGGTCACCTCGAAGGCGTGAAAGTCCGCCAGGACGGCGAGCATGATCGCGACGCCGACAGCGACGGCGGCCGAGGTCACCACGAGCCTGGTCAGCGCTTCCCGGCCGCTGCGCAAGGTCAGCCGGAGGCCGAGCCGCACCATTACCTGACCCCTTCGACGCTCGCGGCGACCCTGCCGTCACTGACCACGACCTCGCGGTCGGCATAGGCGGCGACTCCGGGATCGTGGGTGACCAGCACCACCGTCGTGCCTTCCTCGCTGGCGATGCCCACCAGCAGATCCATGACCATCCGCCCGGTCACCGAGTCGAGCGAGCCCGTCGGCTCGTCGGCGAAGACGACGTGCGGCTGCCCCACCAGCGCCCGGGCAATCGCTACCCGCTGCGCCTGCCCGCCGGAGAGCTCCCCGGTGCGCCTGCCGCCCAGGTCGTCCAGGCCAAGCCGTTCCAGCCACCAGGCTGCCTGCCGGTAGGCCGACCGGCGATGTGCGCGATCCAGCACGAGCGGCATGGCGATGTTGTCGGCCGCGGTCAGCTCGGGTACCAGCTGGCCGAACTGGAAGACGAAGCCGAAGGCCGTGCGGCGGAGCACCGAGCGCTTCCTGTCACTGAGCTGGTCGAGCCGCTGGCCGTCAAACCAGACTTCGCCGCTGTCCGGCCGGAGGATGCCGGCCAGGCAGTGCAGCAGGGTCGACTTGCCCGACCCGCTCGGGCCCGTCACGGCCAGGACCTCACCGTCCGCCACCGACACGCTGGCGCCCCGCAGCGCCGGGGTCTGGCCGAATGACCGGTGCACGTCCCGGCACTCGATCAGGCACCGATCAGAAGCAACAATTGGATTCATAAGCTTCATCGTGGCGGCGCCGGAGGCGGCGGGCCATCGGGAAGATCCCTGGTATTACCCCTAGGGGATTGGCTCCCAGTTCAGGAGAACCGCGCGATCTCGCGCATCTTGTTGGTCGCGTCGAGCGCCGCGACCTTGTAGGACTCGGCCAGCGCCGGGTAGTTGAACACGGCATCTACCAGGTAGTCGACGGTGCCGCCGCATCCCATCATCGCCCGGCCGATGTGGACCAGCTCGGTGGCGCCGGTGCCGAAGACATGCACGCCCAGCAGGGTCCGGTCCTCCAGCGACACGAGCAGCTTCCGCCGAACATGTCGGTGCGCTCGATGATCGCCACCCGGCGGCCCAGCTTCGCGGCGGCGATCGCCGCCTTCTGACCGCCAGGGCCCGAGCCGATCACCAGGACGTCGAAGTCGTACACCTTCGCAGTGTGACACCGCAAAGGCCGCTTTAGAACCCCCTGGCATTCGCCGCCGCCCAGGCGTTAGCCGCGCCGGTGACCGGGTAGTGCGGGCGGACGGAGGTGACGCGTGAACGAGGGAAACGGTCCTGCGCCGTCCGCGGGCGAGCGCTCGGTCGGCGATCTGGTCAAGAATCGTGGCGGTGATCATCGCGATCAGCGGCGCCATATCCGCCTGGCTCGCGGCACTGATTGCCGGCGCTGCGCTGCTGGCCGTCTCGGCCGGCGCGGGACTGGCCGGGGCGGGCCGCCTGCGCCGGGCGACGCCGCCGGTGGCCGAGCAGGCCGTCAGCAACGTCCAGGCCGACGTCAGGGAGATCAGGGAGAAGGCGCAGCGATGACGACGCAGGAACCGGCCGTCGCCGGGGCGGTGGTCGCCGGGGCTGCCGACAAGGCCGACATCAGGCAGCGGCTCGCCGACCAGGCGGAGCAGCAGGCCGAGCAGGTGCTCGGCGCGGCCGTGCGAGTGACGCGGGCCGTGACCACGCAGGCGATGCAGGCGCCTGGCCAGCTAGCCGATCCGGCCGGCCAGCTTCGCAAGGTCGCGGCCGAAATCGGGCGCCACGGCGTGCTTGCCGTTCCCGCCGCGGTAGCCGACATCGCGCAAGCGGTCCAGGGCGCGATCTGGAGGACAGGATGAGTGCACGCAGCCGCAAGGCGGCCCGTGGTCGTGAGCAGCAGGCCAGCGACATACCGCCGCAGGTCGAGGGAGCGCCGGGTCCGAGCACGCCGCCGGAGATCGGCGGCTCAGGCTGGGGAGCTACCTTCCGCCGCACGCTGAGGGAATTCAAGTCCGATCGGTGCACGATGACGGCGGGCAGCCTGGCGTACAGCTGGTTCCTCGCCCTGTTCCCGTCCCTGATCGCGCTCCTCGGCGTCGCCTCACTGGTCCAGTTCGGCAGCGGCACCCTGCACCGGCTGGTCAGAGGGCTGAGCAAGGCGCTGCCGCCCGGAGCCTCGAACGTCTTCACCCAGGCTGTCCACTCCGCTACCAGCCGGACCTCGCACGGGTCGCTGACCGTGGTCGTCATCGCGGTCGTGCTGGCGCTGTGGAGCGCCTCGAGCGGGATGGTGGCCATGCAGACCGCCCTCGACATCGCCTACGACGTGCCGGGCGACCGGACGTTCATCGCCAAGCGGCTGCGCGCGCTCGAGCTCATGCTGGCCACGCTCGTGCTCGGCGGTGTCGCGGCCGTCCTGGTCGTGTTCGGCGCCCCGCTCGGCACGGCCATCGAAGGTCATCTCTCGCTGCACGCCACGACCTTTACGATCGCGTGGAACGTGGCTCGGTGGCTGATCACGGTCAT
>Ga0307374_10015991_pt1 | contig 10021 bp, 7 predicted proteins | sample OX3MG_FD_202532 | JGI IMG/M metagenome (GOLD analysis project Ga0307374, IMG submission 202532) | Soil microbial communities from Risofladan, Vaasa, Finland - OX-3 | ecosystem: Environmental > Terrestrial > Soil > Coastal area > Acid sulfate soil | place: Finland: Risofladan, Vaasa | collected...
CGGAGAGCGCGACCCCCAGCAACACCAGCGGCAAGGCGCGCTGGCGCAGTGTCGCCAGCCCGGCCAGCAACGCGCCCAGCGTCAGCCCGGCGCCTTCCGCCGCCAGCAGCGCGCCCAGGTAATATTCCGGCAGGCCAAGGCGGTCGAGCAGATAGAAGACCTCGAGCGTCGCCAACCCACCGCCGACGAAAGCCAGCGCGCTCAGATTGACGAGCGCCGTCGCGCTGGCGCGCCCACTGCCCAGCAGCCCCACGCCCGTGCGCAGTTCGCCCAGCGCCTGCCGGACCGTTTGCGGCCCCTGCTGATACCACTCCGGCAGCGCCAGTTCACGGCGACGGCGGGCCAGCGCCAACGCCGTTGCGCCCGGCTCATCGTCGGCTTCGCTCAGGTCAACCGGCAGGTCGTCTTCGCCGATGTGGACGGCGTTGAGCAGTTCGTCGCGCGTCTCGGTGTCAGGCGTGGCGCTGGTCGGCGTGACGAGCAAGAAGGCGCGTTTCTTCTCCGGCAGCGCATCCAGGAAGCCATCTGAGTTGCTGCTCAGCAGGTAACAAATGGCGGCGGCGACGCCAATCAGGATGATGCGTTCGCCCAGGCCGACGAAGAGCGCGGTGGCCAACAGCGGCCCCAGCGTCGCGCTGAGCGCCGAGCCAATGTAGAGATCGTTAGAGATCAGCTCCGGCTCACCAGGCTCCAGGCAGACGCGGGTCGCGGCGACACGCAATCCCTCGCGTAGGCGACCCGTCAGCGCGACTAGAAAGATCAGCGCGTAGATCGCGGGATAGATGGTGTAGAAGTGGGTAGCGACGAGGCCCAGCGCGCAGAGCGCCCGCAGCCGCCCCAGCCAGAGCAACGCACGGCCCGGCTCGCGCACGTTTTGCAGCGGGGCCGCCAGTGGCCCCGCCAGCAGCCAGGGCAGCCCCAGCAGCGCCACCCCCAGCGCCACCATGAAGGGTGAGCCGGTCAGGTACGCCAACCACATCACCACGCCGACGCTGAAGATGGCGTCGCCGAACTGCGCCGCCACCTCGCCACGCCAGAGATGCCCGGCGTTGCCGTCGTGGAAGAGCGCAAAGCCGTGGCGATGGCGTTGCACGGCCTCCAGCCGCGACGAGGTCAGGCCAGTGTCCTCTTCCATATCCACCGGGAAGCGCCCCGTCGCGCTCATCCGCGAATAGGTGGCGCGGGCCGAGGCGCCGGTGGGGTCATACGAACGGTAGGGGTTGTCGCGGTCGGTGTTGGGCAGGCGGGCGGAGGTCCCCGGACCACCGGGGCCGCTGGGACGATTGGGATAGTTCGGGTAGTTGGGTACCGGCGCCCGCTGCGACGACCGCGCAGGGCCATACGACGTGCGGGGACCATAGCCGCCCGACGAGGCGCCGGGGCCACTGGGGCCGCTGGGACGATTGGGGATTGGCGGGCGGCGCCCACCGGCGCCGGACGAATCAGGCGGGTAGCCGCGCTGATAACGCCCAGTAGCCTCCGACCGCCGCATGCGTGGGTCGCCTGGGTCGCCTGAGTTCTCTGGATCGTCCTGGTCAGACCCACGCGGCCCCCTCGGCCAACTTCCATCCCGCATTCCAGGCCCCCTCTACGCCAAACATGGCGGGGTCGTCGCCGACCCGCCAGACAGGGGCAGTATAGGTCTGGCGCGCAGGGTGTGTCAATCAACGTGGCCCGAATTGCCCGCTATCGCGCTGGCGTCGGCGCCGAGTGCGCTGGCCTCGCCCAGCCGCAGGCGCAGCAGCAGATCGTGCAGGGCAGGCCACACGTTGGCGTCCTCCGGCAGCGCACTCTCAGCCGCCGCCTCGCGCAATCGCTCGCTGAGCCGCGCATACTCGCTGCGGTGGAAGGCCATGTCGGCGGCGTCGAGTGTGGCGCGCTCGGGGCCGGTTTGCTTGTGGGCGATCAGGTCGGCGATCTGCGGCAGACGATACTCCGCGTTCAAGGTTGGCAGATGCGACTCGACGGCGCCGGTTCGCATCAGGTGAATGCCCGTCAGCAGCACGCGATAAATATAGAGCAGCGGCTTCACGCGATGGGGTTGCTCCTTCTCGAAGAGCCGCCACTGCGACTGCGCGAAGCCCAGATAGTGGCTGGCGTGATGGCGTGTGACGCAGCGCACGGCCAGCGCCATCAACTCCGCATGCGCAGACGTCGTCAGGATGACGAGCGGCGAGAGAACCTGCTCCAACGCCGAACCATTCTTCTTGAGCAGCAGTTCAAACAGCTTCTTCACGTCGTAGGTCACGAGGTCCAGTTCGAGGTTGCCGCGCATCTCGGCGACCTCGATGGTGTCCGGCCCGACATCCAGCCCCACCACTTCGCGCGCGGGCAGAATGTGCGCGCCGCGCAGGTCGTAGTCGGAGTCCGGCGAGGCGAAGCCATACAGATGCGCCCCGCTGATCGTGACGAACAGCAGCGGAAAGGGCTGGCTCGCCAACTCGCCGCGCAACCGCGCAACCATCGGCGCGCTCAGTCCCGCCGCCGCGAGGCCATCGTCCACATCGCTCATCGCCGCCCACCCTCTCCCGCGTGGCCTTCTGCCGTACCGCTGGTCTCCAGACCGGCGCGTAATCTTCGTCGCGCCGCCAACTGCCAAGCTGGCGCGTGTCCTCCGCCAATTGCTACGCGCATGCGCACGATCGGCGGCATCGAGACCCGCCAGCGCCACGCGCCGGGCTGGAGCCCAGCGGTACGGGGAGACGCGCCAGCTTGGCAGTTGGCGGTACGGCAGACCCAAGCCGTCAGTCTATCACAGGCGGCTGGGCGCTGGCGCGGCGGCGGTCGCGCCGACGGTCGCCGGTGAACCAGAGGAAGGCGCCGATCGCGGCCAGCAAGATGACGAGGATGCTTGCCACCTGCGGCGCGCCCAATGGCAACTGCGGCAGCCAGGTGGGAATCGCCGATGTCTGGCTGCCTGCCACGGCCATTGGCGCCGTGCCAAACCGCGCCAGATGAATCACGCCGCGCGAACTGACGCCCATATCGTAGGTGACGGTCGGCTCGGTCGCGTTCAACGTCAGGTACGTCAGCCAGCTATCGGGACGCACCCAGCCCATGTTGCGGTCAGTGGAGAGATCGTGGTACAGCGAGGGCGTCATCCTCTCCTGGAAGGCGAGATCGAAGCCTGGCGCGTTGGGGACCTGGCTGTTTACCGATGACTGCCCGACCTCCGCCGCGACATCGCTCGTGTAGACCGGCTGATCGGTCAGCAGGAAGAGATCGGCCTGCACCGGCTGTCCCTCATTCGCCAGCACTTCCAGCGGAACCCAGATGTGCGCCGTCTTCATCGTGATCAGGATGGGCGTGCCGTCGCCTTGCAGCAGATGTTGCGCTTTGGCCGCCGAGGTGTCGTACTTCGCCGCCAGGAAGATCGGGCTACCATGCGCGTAAACCAACAGGTGCGCGCGTACCTCGTCGGCCAGCAGGAAGCCATTGCCGGTAGCCCAGTTGACGATCTCGGGGCCGCTACCACGAATGACGGTGATGTTCAGCGCCGCGATCTTGACCTGTTGCAGCACCTGCGCCGAGCCGGCTGAGGCGGCATGATCCACCGCGCCAAACGTCGGCGTGACGGGATGGGTTTCCAATTCCAGCCGTTGCAGCGTCCACGCGCCGCCTTCCACGATGCTGGTGGGGACAGCGGGCAGCGGGATGATCCAGCCGAGGTCGGTGAAGTCGCCTTGATAGCTGAAGCTGGAGAGGTAGCGCTCCACCCCGGCGTGCCAGGCGACGAGCGTCGTGGCGCGGGCCAGCCGCACCGAGCCATTCGGCGCGACCAACGCGCCGCAGGCCAGCGCCGCCGGAGCCTGGGTCGCCAGGAAGCCGAGGGCCAGGACGATCACGAAGAACTTTTTGAGCATGCGGGCCTCCTTCACCCGAAACTGGAATCGGGTGGAAATGCGTCGGGTGATGTGTGTCGATGTGTGTTGGAGTTGTTGATCAGGCGCCTGCCACCTCAACGTTCGCATGACCGCGAATGTTCCCACCAGGTTTGCAACTAGAGGCAAACCCGCCGCATCCCTTACCCTCGGCGCCCATCCATGCGAAACTGGCGCTACGTCCTTTTCAGCGCGGCGTTCTTTTGCTATACTGCGGGGGGAGTACAGTCAGACAAGACGGCGGAAATAGCGCGTTATAGAAACACTGGAAGGCTGGTTTCACATGGGACAATTCGACGGGCCAGGGGCGCCGGACGACGCGCCAGAGCCGCTCCGGCAGGACGGGCGCCAGGACGCCGCTAACACTACCGACGCTACGGATGCCGCCGACGCCGGTGGGGCGCCGCAAGCAACGCCCGCGCCCACCGCGCCCAATTTCACGCTGCCGACGCCTGCGGGTTCCCCTGCGCCGACAGTGGCGCCGACCGCGCCAGTTACGCCCGGTGTCGCAGGCGCCCCCATGCCAGCAGGCGCGCCAACGTGGCAGGCGGGCGCCGGGTATCCGCCGGGGTATCCTGCGCCCGGCTACCCGGCGGCCTACCCACAGGTCCCACAGAATCCATACTATCCGCCGTCTCCAAACTATCCCGGTTATCCCTACCCACCTGCGCCCAACGCGCCGACGCCGGGCGCGTACCCAGGCTACCCTGGCGCTGGCTACCCTCCCTACCCGGCGCCCAATGCCGGTTACGCGCCGCCCGTCCCACTGGCGCCGCCCACTAGCCCCAGCGCCGCGCCCGACTACGGCAACGCCTACGAGCAGTTCCAGCCACCCAAGCCGCCCAAGCCACCGCGTCGTCGGCGCAGTCGGCGCGGGATCGCGCTGGCGGGCGCGGCGCTCTCGCTGCTGACGGTGATTGCTGTGCTGGGACTGGTGGTCTACGCCGCCGTGGGGGCGACCGGCGTGCGCGTCGGGCAGTTCATCATCGGCCCACAAGAACAGCTCAGTGGCGTGGTCTATGGCATGAATCTGGCGTCGAGCGAGCAGGGAACGTTTCTCGCGCAGCGCATCTCGGCGCAGGTGGACTGTGGCGGCGTGACGGCGCAGAGCGACGCCAGCGGCGCCTATAGCCTGACCATCCCCAGTGGTGATCACTATAGTTGTATTGTCTCGGCTCCACCCACCTACGCGCCCTATCACGTCACCATCATTGGCCAGGGAACTCGTCCGCTGACGGTGAACTTTGGTTCCAGTGGCGCGCAAGCCGCCCCCGCGGCGAAGGAGGCTTGCGCGACCACCGACAGGGGGACGCAGGTCAGCTGCGCCGCTGTGCCGCTGACCCCGGCCACGGCGCATGGCGTGGTGACGAACGCTGCCACCGGGCAGCCCATCCCCAACGCGAGCGTGGACTGCTGGAACGACGACGCGACGCTGGCGGCGGGCGATGGCGACGCACGCATGTATAACGCCACCACGGATGGCGCGGGCGCCTATCGGCTGAACCTGCCGCCCGATACCTACGCCTGCGTCGGCAACAACACGGGCGCGCTGCATCGCTTCTCGGTGACGCTGGGGCAAGACATGCCGCTGAATATGGCGGTCTGCGTCACCGGCTGCTTCGGCATGACGTATCACCAGGGGCAGGTCATGCACACGCAGGCGATCTACCTCGACTTCTGGCTACCCGCCGGGGCCACCTATGAGCCAAACGGCAGCGATTCAGCCTTCGAGTCGCGGATCAAACGTTACTTCAACGATGTCAGTGGCACATCGTTCTATAAGCTGCTGACGCAGTATTGGGACGAGAGCGGCCCGGTACGCAACCGCGAACAGTTGGCGGGCGTCTACTTTGATACGGCGCCCTACCCACACGCAGGCACGCAAGCCGATCCGCTAACTGATCTCGACATCCAACAGTCCGTCCTGCGCGCGACCTTTGCGCATACCACCTGGGGGCAGAACGCCAACCGCGATGAGTTCGTCGTCATCACAGGCTATGGCATGAATGAATGCACGCAGGAAGGCTGCTCTTTCCTGCAGAATGACAACACGTCCAACGACTTCTGCGCGTACCACAGCACGCTGGGCAACGGCACGGTCTATGCCTACGCCCCCGACATCCCCGCCTGCAACTACAAGCCATCGTTCTCCAGCGGCCTGATCCCGGAGAATGATCCGGTCGCCGCCGCTATCACCAGCAGCCTCTCGCACGAGCAGTTCGAGTCCATCACCGACCCCAACGCCGACGCCTGGTTCAGCGGCAAACCCAATGATGGCGAGATCGGCGACCTCTGCTACCAGTCATTCGGGCCGGTCAACAGCCAGGGTGGCACGGTGACGTTGGCGCACGGCGACACCTATGCGCTTCAGGAGGAATGGAGCAACCTCGCCAACGCCTGCGCCTATAAATGACGCCCAACGCTGGCGGTCAAGGCCATTGCTCGCCTCAATTGGTTGGCGGCTCCGGCGGCAGATAGCCGCGCCGCTGGAGCCGCGCGATCATCTGGCGCGCATAGGCGTCGCCCGCGATATCGAGCAGCGCGTCTTCGACGGCTGGCGCGGGGTCCTGCCACAGCCATGCCTCGCGTAGCCAGAAACCGGGGACGATGGACGAGTGATAGACGCCATCGGCGTCGGGCGCGATGAGTTGATAGGCGCCACGCGCGTTCAGTTGATAGAACTCGGCGCGTTCGGTTCGGGGATCGATCAGCCAATATTCGGGGCGCCTGCCGCCTCGTACTCGTAGAACTTATCGCCACGGTCGCGTCCCGCGCTCTCTGGCGAGACGGCCTCGACCACCAGATCAGCTGGGCCATCGAGAAAGGTGGGGTGGAAGCGATCCAGATGGGTATTCGCCACGAACAACACATCCGGCTCGCGGCCTGATTGCCCCACCTTCATCTGGAATGGCGCGCTAACGACACGCCCCAGCCCGTGCAGACGCACATACGCGCCCAACGTCTCGGCGAGGAAGGTGGCAATGACTTGGTGGCGCAGGCTGGCTGGGCTGGTCATCACAATCGCTCCGTTTACCCACTCCGCCAACGTGTCTTCGTCGAGCCAATTGAGAAACTCGTCGTAGGTGAGCCTGGTTGTCTTGGTCGGCGCCTCTCGCATCCTGGCCTCCTCCCATACACTATTGAGGCGCCCAGCCGGCGGCGCGGCGCGTGGCGAGCAGGTGGAGCATGGCGACGGCGACTGCCTCCGATTCGCTGACGCCCTCGCCGTCGATCACGATGTTGCGGTCCGCTGGATGCGTGAGGCGGCAGACGTGCAGCGTGGACCCCTGAGCGTTGAGCGCGTCGAGCGGGCCACTGGCGCCGCCGAATGGGGTGTAGGCCAGCGCCGAGGCAATGGCGGGCGCCTCGCCAGTGGCGACACGATAGCCCTGCGCCCGCAGCCACGTTTTGAGCTTGCCCGCCGTCGGCAGCCACAGGCAGTCGCGCGCGGCGACGGGGGTCTGCGGCCAGCGCCCGGCGGGATCGGCGAGCGCAAGCATGCCCTGGTTGGGGGCGGTCGCCACCACCAACCAGAGGCCCACCTCGCGTTCGCCGATCTGGGCGCCGTCCAGGGTGACACACCAGTCGCCCAGGTGTGGCTCCCATGTCAGGCCCTCGTGCGCGAGGCGGCGCGCCGTCGCGGGCGTCACCACATCCTCGCGCATGGCCTAGAAGTCGCGGCGTTCGCGGCGTTTGGGCTTCGCCTGCTTCGGCTTGTGGCGCGCGGCCCACTCCTCGTCTTCTTCGTCCTCGTCGAAGTCGAGTTCTTCGTCGGCGGGGATGGCAGGCTCCGCCGCTGTGGCGTCGTCGGCGTTGATCGCGTTGACGTCGAAGTTCGTCACGATGGAGTCGTCCAGGCCGGGGGTGGCGCCCGCCTCGATGTCGGGCGTCACGTCGTCGTCCATCGCGGCGGAGCTGCGCATCAGCAGATCAATGTTGGCGAGGTCCGCCAGCGAGGTGAGCGAACGCGGCGCGGCAGGCTCCGCCTTCTTCTCCGGCTTGTTCTTGCTCTTGGGTTCCGGCTTCTCCACCCGCTCGACGACCTCCACCGGAGCCACAACTGCCTCGGGCGCCTCAAACGTGTCGGCGGCCTCGGCGGCGAACGGATAGGCGTCGTCGGCCTCGGCGGCAGGCTCGGCAATCGCGGTCGCCGATTTCTCTTTACCCTGCGCCACATCAATCCAGAACTGTGAATAATAATGTGGGCGGTCGGTATCCTGGATCAGGTCTCGTCTGGCCATGTCGTTCTCTTGTCCTCTTCGCTCTATGGTGATGGTGGTCAATGTGCGTTCCGGTGTATCTTATGTATCACGCGATGGCGCACAACCTTATGATCTATGAGATCGATCACTGACGATTGTATGCCGTGGCATGGCCGGTGTCAAGCGAGTGGCCAAGCGAGCGGACTAGCTCGGCGTCACACCAGAATCACAGCGGATCGGCCAGATCAGCTAGAGCGTCGCCGCGACGGACGCCTGACGCCGGAGGCCCCAGAGCGAGAGCAAGAGGATGATGAGCACGCTGCCCACCGTGACGCCAATGTCAAGCGCATTTCCTCCCAGCGATCCTTGATTCTGGATCGCGTTGTAGACGCCATCGACAAAGTAGTAGGTGGGCAGGATTTTGATGATTTGCAGGATTGGATTGCTGCTGAGGTATCCCACGCCCGCGAGTGGGATGAAAATACCAGGGATGATAAAGGCAAAGATGATCGGGATTTCCAGCCCGCCAGCCGCGCTTGCGGTTTGCAACACGCTCCCCAGAAGTAACCCCACCACAACAGCAAAGCTACCTCCCAGGAGGGTGTAGAGCAGTATGAGGGGCGTATTGCCCACAAAGCCGCCGATCACCGCCCGCACAATCAACGAAACCGCCAGTTGACACCCAAGGGCGACGACTACTTTGCCCAGAACCACATCGGCAAAGGAAGCTGGGGAGACCATGAGCATGCGCAGAGTCTTTTTCTCCTTCTCCTCGATCAGCAGCCCCGGCATGAGCGTGAGTCCCACGAGTAACGAAATGGGGAGCACGATAATGCTATAAAACTTGCTCACCTTGAAAGGGGATCTGGACGTTTGAGGGTTGATAGTCGCCGTGATCAGACTGGCCGGTGGAATAGGTGTAGCGACCGTACGGGCATAATTTTTAATGGTCGCTTGCAGCAAAATGTTTTGCTGAGTGGTGATGTTTGCGCCATTGAGATACAACTCAACCTGCAGATGGGCGCCCGCGCGAAGGCTTTGCTCAAAATCAGCGGGGATAATCAGGCCCACATCATAGGCGGACTTTTTGTGGGCGCCATTCGAGCCAAAGGCCGCGTTGACAGCATCGGGTGAGCCCGCCTCCGTGGTGTTCGGCGATGTGAAGGCGCTGTCAATCACCTGTTCCAATTGCGAGTGCCCCGGATTATAGATCAGGATTGTCGTGATATGACCGCTGATTACGCTACCGACCAACAGGTAGAGCAACGTCAGCGCGATTGGCCCCGCCAAACCGACAAGCTTTGCTCTATCAAGCACAATATCCAGGGCGTCTTTGCGTGCGATAGCCAGGATAGCGCGTAGATGTGTCATGGCGCCTGCTCCTTGTCACTCAGAGTCACTCAGTTCGGGCGTGCGCCAGCGCACCGAAGGTTTCGCCACGCTGCACGCGAAAACTGATTCCGGCCACGGCCTCTGTAGATTGGAAGGTACGGCGAAGGTCACTCACGTCGATCATGCGGGTATCTCACGTGGTCATGTGGCGCGCCCTGTCTGTCTTAAGTGGTGGTTCATACAGTGTCAGCGAGAGACGCCACGGCAATGGCGTGCTAGTGGCCGGGGCGCCACTGACTCAGTGGAGTGACCTGGATCTGCTTCGCCAGCCCATAGGCGGTGGCGAGGTCGCTGTCACTTTCCACGATCGTGCGTCCGATCACGAACACCGTGTTGTTCGGCGACACGATCTGTTTTGTCAGGATGTTTGCATGAGCGCCCACTGCTCGTTGGCGGGCGACGCGACGCCAGCGAGCAGCGGCGTTGGTTCCGTCGTCGCCTGCGTAGGCGCGCCATCGCCGGGCGCGGCGGCGGAGACGCGGCGGGCGCGGCCCTCACGCGCCAGCTTGATCAGGTGGGCCTGCACACTATAGGCGGCGACGGGGT
>Ga0307374_10015993_pt1 | contig 10020 bp, 9 predicted proteins | sample OX3MG_FD_202532 | JGI IMG/M metagenome (GOLD analysis project Ga0307374, IMG submission 202532) | Soil microbial communities from Risofladan, Vaasa, Finland - OX-3 | ecosystem: Environmental > Terrestrial > Soil > Coastal area > Acid sulfate soil | place: Finland: Risofladan, Vaasa | collected...
AGGACCCCAGGAACAACCGCGACATCCCAATTGAAAGAACCTGCGGCAACTCGAAGACATCCAAATCGGGGCCCGATCCCGGGACACGATTCGCTCCGGGACCTCGGTCTGATCGAGCTCAAAGTCGTAAGCGTTCAGTTGGTTGGGGGGACATAACTTCGCGCTGTCGAATCTTGGGGTGTGGATCGGTCCGAGGCGGAGGCGATTTTCGACGCGGGGCGGGAGGTCGTTGTCGAGGTGCTGCTCAGGATGGACGCGCAGATCCAGGCGTTGGCCGAGCGGGTCGCCAGGCAGGATGAGCGGATCTCGCAGTTGGAGCGGCGGCTTGCCAGGAACTCGCGGAACTCGTCGCAGCCGCCCAGCCAGGATCGGCCAAAGCCGCCGCCGGAGCCGAAGGGCCGCTCGGGTCGTAAGCAGGGCGGGCAGCCTGGTCATGAGGGGCATGGTCGGGAGTTGTTGCCGACGATGGCTGTTGACGAGGTGATCGTGCACTGGCCGGTTGCGTGTGGGTGTGGTCACGTGTTCGCCGATTGTGAGCGGGTGGCGATCGGCGATCTGGTGCGTCATCAGGTTGAGGAGTTGCCGGAGATCGCGACGGTCGTGATCGAGCATCAGTGCCCGCGGGTGCGCTGCCCGGACTGCGACGCCAGGCCGAGGGCAGAGCTGCCGGTCGAGGTGGCCGGGAGCGCGTTCGGGCCGAGGTTGCAGGCGGCGGTCGTGACGCTCTCGGTTCGTAACCGGATCTCCCGTCGCGATGTGGTCGAGCTCTGCGAGCAGCTGTTCCGCGCGCGGATTTCGACCGGCACCGTGGACACGATCCTGGCCCGGTGCGGCGATGCGCTTGAGGACCCATGCGAAGACTTGCTGCGCCTGGTTCGTGGCGCGAAGGCGTTGAATATGGATGAGACTGGCTGGCGGTTGCAAGGCCGCAAGCGCACGTTGTGGGGTGCGTTCACTAATCGGCATGCCGTCCTTGCGGTCGCCGACGGCCGGCACGAGGATCACGCCCGCGAACTGCTGTCAGACAGCTCCGCGATTGTGACCTCGGACCGTTGGTGGGCATATAACCACCTCCCGCTTGCCCGCCGCCAAGTGTGTTGGGCGCATCTACGTCGCGACTTCCAAGCACACGCCGAAGGTCTCGGCGCCGAGAAGGAGTTCGGCGAGCACGGCCTGCGTGTCTGCGATGAGCTGTTCTTCTCCTGGGAGATCTACCAGCACACCGGTGACCGCAAGGAACTCAAGCGTCGGATCCGGCTGGTGCGCCGCGAGCTGAAACCAATCCTCCGCCAGTACTCCGGCAAAGCACCGCGCTACAAGTACACCCGCGGGCTTGCCCGCAACCTGCTGAAGATCTGGCCAGCACTGTGGACGTTCACCGACAAGCCGGGCGTCGAGCCGACCAACAACCACGCCGAACGCGCGCTCCGCTCAGCCGTGATCTACCGCAAGCTGTCGCTCGGCAGCCAGAGCGAGAACGGTGAGACCCGGATCGCCAGGCTGCTCTCAGCGCACACCACCTGCCGCCTCCAACACCGATCGCTGCACGAATACCTCGCCGAACTGCTCGCCGCCGCGGCCCGCGGCGACCCCGCACCCCTCCTCGCATAGCGCCCAACCAGCCGCCGCGAGCCGACGGACTGAACGCTTACTCAAAGTCGAGACTTTGCAGGGACTTCTCAAAGCCGACGGGGAGACTCGAACTCCCGACCCCTTCATTACGAGTGGCCCATTTGCAGGACAATTGCTCTATCTATGGGCGGCTAGCGTTCGCTCAGTGCAGTTCACGTAGGTCAGAATTGCCGAGTTCGGGACGCGGTTTGGGACACGCTTCGACCTATGACCTGGTCGCGATGAGCGAGTGCATGCGCGGGACCGCGTTCGGTGCCGGCGAACGCTGAGCACCCTCCCGCGATGTAGCCGACGAATCGTCCGCTCGGCGACCTGTCGATCGCGGAGGCGATCATTGCAATGCTCGCTTGTCCGATCGAAAGCAGGTCTTCCGCCGTGCGGAGCGCGAGCGCCGCGTATCAGATGGGTCATCCTGATCAGGTCACGGCGCTCGATTGGCAAGCGGACGCCGCTGAGGTCGTGCATCGGGGTGGTGTGGCCCGCAGCTGGTTTGCGTTTGGGTGCCAGGGGCGGGCGTATGCTCGATGTTCTGCATGGTCCGCGCGCTCGTTACCGGGGCCTCCGGTTATATAGGCAGCCGACTGGTGCGCGAGCTTCAGGCGCTCGGCGAGTCGGTGGGTTGCGTCGTGCGCGACCCGAGCCGGGCAAGCTTCGGTCCGGCCGTCACCGTGCATCGCGCGGACGTGCTTGACCCGGGCTCTCTGAGCGCGATCGGGGATGCCTACACGACGGCTTACTACCTCGTTCACTCGATGGGTCGAGGAGGCGACTCGGACTATGAACAACGCGACGTGAGCGCCGCGTTGAACTTCGCCCGGTTCGCGCTGGCCAGCAGCATCGAGCAGGTCGTGTACCTGGGTGGTCTCGGCGACCGGCCTGGATCTCAACATCTGCGCTCCCGGCTTCGTGTCGGGGAGATCCTCCGTGACGAGGGACCACCGCTGACTTGGTTTCGTTCCGGCATGGTCGTCGGCGCCGGCTCCGAGAGCTACCGAACCTTGCGCTCACTTGTGGAACGGCTGCCGGTGATGCTCGCCCCGTCCTGGCTGGCCACACCCACTCAGGCGATCGCGATCAACGATGTGCTGCGGTACCTAGTCGACTGTCGTTCTCTACCCGAGACGCGCTCCCGTGAAATTCAGATCGGCTCCCCGGAGGTACTGACCTACGGGCAGATGCTCGACAAGATGGCCGACGCGTTGGGATTGCGACGACGCCCACGCATCCCGGTTCCGATGCTCACGCCGTGGCTGTCGTCGCATTGGATCGGCCTGATCACACCGGTCGACGCGGGCGTCGCGAGACCCTTGATCGAAGGGCTCTCTACCGACACAACGGTCACTGACCCGTCCGGAATGGCGCTCTTTGACTTCCAGCCACGATCCTTCGAACAGGCGTTGCGCGAGGCCATCGCCGAAGAAAACACGCCCGGTCAGGGCGCCCCGTCATAACTTGCAACAACGCAAACGACGACGCCGAGCGATCCGCTCGCCCTGTCGTTGGCTTCCAGAACCCAAACGTCGCAGGCGGGTCAGAGCGGAGACGCAATACCTAACTGCTTGCATATAGCGCGAGCGGTGTTAGGCCTGATCGTCCCGTGACGCGGCACGGGGGCTGTGGCGCCATCTCGGCCCCAGATGTCGTGGCGCGAGCCATGCCGAACGAAACGGGCGCCTTGCTGGGTCAACCAGCGCTCGAAGTCGGACCGACGCACTCAGTGGACGCGCTGGCGGCCGATTCGCTCCACAGCATCTACCGCGGATCGCTTTGTGCGCTCGACGATCGGGCCAAGATCTTCCACGAGTTCCCGGACACGATCCACCTGTGCTTGAAGACTGTAGATAGCGCGCTCCGTCGCGGTGGGCTCATGCGTGAGATCGTGAAAGGCGTCGAGGACGTTCGTCCACGCTTCGTGCTGGGTCGAGCCCTGAGAGATCGCGGACGGATATTCCTTGATCTGAGCGGTCACCCAACCGTCGGGATTGGGCGTATACACGACCGTCAGCTGCGTCGGATCGTGGATGTCTGGCTGGGGTGGCTCAGCGATGGACATAGGGAGAACCTCATCCACATACTTGCCGAATCGGTATCGGCGGAATCGCTCGGAAGTATTAGCTTGTTAATGACGACTGTAGCCAACATGGCCCGCGGGCGCTAGCGACGGCGGGTCGGCAGACGGGCATAGCCGGAGAGAGGACTAAAAAGCCGACGGGGAGACTCGAACTCCCGACCCCTTCATTACGAGTGAAGTGCTCTACCAGCTGAGCTACGTCGGCAGATGCAGAGATCTCTGGATTCTCCGGCTCCCGGACCCGAGTTTGGGCTCCTCGGGGGCTGCAAAATCTCAGTCGCCGCTGCTTCGGGGCCAAGCGTAGCCGACGCTATGCCCGCAAAGCCGAGATCGTGTCGAACGCGCGGAGCGCCGAAAAGAGCTTGGTCGCGTTTTGAGGCTCGGGCCAGCTGGACAGCTTCGCGCCGACGATGCCGGTGTCGCAGTTGGCGTAGACCATCTGGCCGTGGATTCCGAGGCAGAGCAGCACGTTGCGGTCTGGAAACGGCAGCCAGAACTGGTTGCGATACATGCCGCCGGGCATCAGCGAGACGGTTGGGCTGTCGGCGAACGCCTGGCGGCTGTCGGGGTCGCCACGTAGCGAGTCCTCGATCCACCATTCCGGGACGATGTGCTCGCCCGTCATCGACTGACCGCGCTGGACAAGCATCGTGCCGAACCGTGCGAGATCACGCAGGGTCGTGCAGAGCCCGCCATCGAACATCGCGGCGCCGGCCGAGTCGACCGCGATCGCCGCGTCGCTCTCGGCGCCGAGACGTGACCAGAGCAGGCGCGACATCAGCTCCGGCATGCGGACGCCGGTCGCCTCCTCACAGATCCAGCCGAGCACGTCCGTCTCGCAACTGCGGTACTCGAACGGTCCGCCGTGGGGACGCTGCTGCTGCAACGTGACCAGGAAGTCATACATCGTCGGCGGTACACCGGCATGCTGCCGGGGTGCCCAGCCGATCGCCTGCTCGATCAGACGAACCTCAGCGCCGGGGTTCAGGTAGTCCTCGGAGAAGCGGATGCCCGAGCGCATGTCAAGCAGGTTCCGGACCGTTGCGCCGTCGTAGCCGCTCTTCCCAAGTGCCGGTACGTACTCGGCCAAAGGCCGGGTCGGGTCAAGCTCGCCGCTCGCGATCAGCGCGCCGGCCACGGTCCCAACCAGCGACTTGCTGACGGACATCAGCAGATGTCGCGTCTCGGCCGCCATTCCGTCGGGGTAGGACTCGGCCAGCACGCGCCCGTGGTGGACGACGATCCAGCCGTCGGTGTCGGTTGCCGCGATGATCTGGCTCACCGTCGACTCTGTCCCGTCGGGGTGCTCGACGGTGACGTCACCGAGCGGCTCGAGCTGTTCTTCGAACCCAGCAACCGGACCCGAGCCCCGCGAGATCAGCGCGGTCGGGAAAAGCTCCTCGATGTGCTGAAACGACCAACGCAGCTGTGGGACCGTCTGCCAGTTTTCCAGCGTCACGTCCGAACGTGGACGGGCAGCCGACCCGCCGAGCACCGTCAGTGTCCCCTCTTCGCATCGGCTTGCGCGGCCCCGCTGGGCCGCGCTGACCTAGCTCGCGCCATCAGCGACTGGTGCCGCGGCTGCGCCGGGGTCAGACTTGCCGATGTCCAGCTGGGGAGTATGCGGTGGCGGCATCACCGGGGTGCCACTGTAGTGGGCACGGATCGAGGAAATCAGATGCTTGGCTCGGATTGTCAGCGTGGCGGGCTTACCCGGCGTGCCGGTCTGCAGTCGCCCCTTAGTGACGAGCACGCCGAGGTCGGCGCCCTTCCAGCGGAAGTCACCCGGGCCGTAGATCCGCAGGAAAAACGCCTCGTTCTCGTTCTGCAGCATGTGCCAATCGAGCGCAGCACGGCGGAACACGAGCGCGCCGCTTGAATCCAGCGAATACTGACCGGTCGGCGCCGCCGTGTCGATCCGCTCGACCCCCGGCGATACCTCCTTCAGGATCATCTGCGACCACAGGTCGACCGCTGCGAGTTCCTGCCAACGCTCATTGATCTCGTCCGTGTCGAGCTCGAAGTCGACATCGAGAAACTCGAGCAGGTGAAACAGGAACAATGGGACGTCTGCATATGCCCCGGCGGTGACGTTCGTGATCGAGGAGGCGCCGCTGATCCGCGGGTTCAGCTCCCCGAGATACACCTCCTCGGCGTCGACATCGACGAGCACGTCGACCTCGAAGAAGCCGCGGTAGCCCTCCTGGCCGAGCCGCTCCCCGAGCCGCCGGACGAGGTCCGAGGCACGGTGACGCAACTCGCCGGTCAGCACCTCCGGGAACATCTCGTTGCCGCACCAGCCGCCGCGGTAGGGGGTCAGCTGGGGGTGGCCGGTCAGCTCCGACATGAACGGTCCGACGATCGTCCCGGACCTTGTCAGCACCGCCTCGACGGCCACCGGGCGGTTGTTGATCCGCCTCATCACCTTGACCTGCTGGCCGACGATGTCCTTCTCGTGCTTGCGCCAGTCCTCTTCAGACGCGATGAAGAAGGTCGTCTTGCCGGAGTCGCCGTAAGCCGTCTGAACGACCAGGTCGGTGCCGAGCCCGGCGTTGCGGGCGAGCTCCACAAGCCCGTCCCAGTCATCGGCCTCGCCGATCGTGTTGGGCACGCTGGGCACGCCGACCTCATCGCCCAGGCGGGTCGTGACGAGCTTTGAGTCGAGACGGTTGCGCAGTTCGGCGGACGGAAGGATCAGGTCGTAGCCGAGCTCATCGCAGATCCGCTCGGTCGCCTCGTCGAAGAACACCATCGCGATCTTTGGCCGGACTCCGGGCGGCCGCCGGCCGTCGATGAACGCGCGGACCTCGGCGTTCTCCAGCAACCAGTTGTTGATCTCCTCGCCACTGCCGAACTCGCCGTACTGCTTGTGCCGCGGGGTGAACACCCGCGGGTGAGCACCGTCCCAGGCGTCGTAATAGGCGACGTAGGTGAAGTTCCGCACCCAACGGTCGAGGCCCAACAGGTTGAACGGTGTCGCTCCGAAGAAGTAAACGGGTACGTCGTTGGTCCGGAAGAAGTGTCGGACCTCCGAAATGTTTCGCAGCGGGTGCTTTGACGTCGGGGCCGGCGCCGTAGGCGCAAACGCGGCGTCCATCGCCACCGTCGCTATAGGCACCTGGTCCACTGCCCCGGCAACGGGGCTTGTTCCCACACTCTCAAGAGAGGACTCGCGGTCGGGCTCCTCAATCATGCTGGCTCCTCTCTCGAGAGCGCGGAGTCCGGCCGCTACAGCGAGTGCGTGATCTCCTTGATCACGGCGCCCTTGCTGTTGGACTGCTGCTTGATCCCGCCGAGCTGGCTCTGCACTCCGTTGAGAGCGTTCAGATGGCCGCCGGTGACCTCCGACTTCAGCGAGGAGAGCTTCGCGACGACGGCCGTTATCGGGGTCGCGAGGAAGGACAGCAGCTTGCTGCCCTTCACGTCGGTGATCATCAGCTTCACCTCGTGGTAGACGAAGACCGCGGCGAGGGCGGCCTTGGCGATCGTGAACGCGTGCGTGAAGCCATGCAGGTGACCGGCCTTGAACGGCTTCCAGATGTAGTGGTCGAAGACGTAGTAGGCGATGCCCGCGTGCAGCAGGAACTTCGCCGTGGCGGCAACGGTGGCCGGGTGAGCCACGACATCGACGTGCTCGATCGCCGCGGGCCGGCTGTGTGCGATCGAAGCGGAGGCCGCGCCCGCGCCGGCGAGCCCGAGCACGCCCACGCAGCCAACCAGCGCGATCGACAGCTGCACACGTCTGAGCATCGGGGCAACTCTAGCGGCGGCCCGCTCTCTAGGACACACGGCGATCGCGGCGCCAGTCCTCCGCCAGCAGCGCCCACCGCTCGTGGTCGCGCCAACGCCCGCCGATCTTCAGATACCGCGGTGAGAAGCCCTCACGCTGGAAGCCGGCGCCGCGGGCGAGCGCGATCGAGGCCTCGTTTTCGGGTTGGATGTTCGCCTCGAGGCGGTGCAGTCGCAGCTCCAGGAACGCGGCGCGCAACGCGAGCTCGAGCCCTTCACGCATGTAACCCTGGCCGGCGTAGCGCTCGGCGGCGGCATAGCCCAGATAGGCGCTCTGCAACCCCCCGCGCGCGATCTGTGAGACGTTGAAGAACCCGATGATGTGATCGTCCCCGGTCCGGCACACGAGGAACGCCTCAAAGTCCGAACGCCGCGAGTCCTCCAGATAGGCGGCGAACCGTGCTGGATCGGTCGGCGCGCTCGCCCACGGCCGGTGAAACGCGCGACTCTCGCGCATCAGCTCGACGAATTCCGCCTCATCCGCCCGTCGTGGCGCACGGATGTACACCCGCGTTGGCGGGCGCCCGCCGCCGCGCTCGACGTCGGCCCCGGACACCCGATGCCACAGACCAGCCACCTACCTCGCCAGGACCTGTCGGAGCCGGTAGGTCAACGCCTCAAGCGCAAGCTCCTCGCTGACGTTGAGTGTGAAGCCCTGGCGCGTGTCCTCGACCAGCTCGACCGCGCGGCGCAAGGCGCTCGCATCGGCACCCCGGCCAACGTTCGCGTCCTCCCGCAGCTCGTCCAGCCGGTCGGAGTTTCGCACCAGGTCGACCACCCCGAACGCGAGCGCCGCAAGATCAAGCAACCACGTCTCGACCAGATCGAGCGCCAACTCAAGCGCCCCGGTCTCGACCCGCCGGCGCGCGCGCTTGGTCCGCTCCCCCCACTCCGTCTCCGCCCGCCTGCGCTCGCGACTGGGAAGCAGCTCGAGCTCGGCTGCCTGCAGTTCCTCAAGCTCCACCCGCACCCGCTCTCCCGACACGTGCACCGCCGCCAGCAGACCACCCCATGGCGCCGCCGCGCCCGCCTCGCCGGCGAGCGCCTTGCGCACGAGCTCCAGCGCACGCTCACGCAACTGCACCCCCTCGGGCTCGGCCAGCGCCCGCGCGCGCCCCGCGTCGCCAAGGCTGAGCCGCGCGTACGCCTGCGCGACCTCCGCCCCCACACCCGCCGCCGACAGCTCAGCCGCGAGCTCCTCCACGGCCGGTGCGTCGAAGCGCACCACCTGACAGCGGGAGCGGATCGTCGGCAGCACGTCAGCCAGCTGGTCGGTGATCAGGATCAGATGCACAAACGCCGCCGGCTCCTCAAGCGTCTTCAAAAGCCGGTTGGCGGCCTCGTCGCCGAGCTGTTCGGCGCCCTCGATCACGAACACCCGCCGCGCCGACTCAAACGGCGTCCTCGACGCTGCCGCGACGACCGGCTGGTCGATGTCTGAGACCAGGATCTCGTGCGCACCGCTCGGCACGACCCAGGTCAGATCCGGGTGTGCCCCGGCCAGCGCGCGCGCTCGCGCGCTGGCCGGATCGGGCGCGCCGTGCGCCAGCAGCGTGGCGGCGACCTCACGCGCGAGCGTCCGCTTACCGGCGCCACCGGGACCGTGGAACAGATACGCGTGCGAGGGCCTGCCCTCGGGCTTCAGCGCGGGGCCGAGCACCGCGAGCGCGTTGGGGTGTCGTTCGAGCGCCTCCAGCATCCTCGACGATCTTAATGCGGGACCTGCAGCCGTTACAGTCCGCGCCGATGCGCGAGCGCGGGCGGCTGATCACGATCGAGGGCGTCGACGGCGTCGGCAAGAGCACGCTCGCGGCCGGCCTGCACAGAGCGCTCGCGCTGGCGGGCATCGAGGCGCGGCTGCTGCGCGAGCCCGGCGGCGTGCAGACCTCGGAGGCCGTGCGCGCGCTCGTCAAGGACCCGGCGCTGAGCGTCGGCGCCCGTGCCGAGGCGCTGCTCTACGCCGCCGCCCGCGCGCAGCTCGTCGAGGAGGCGCTCGCGCCGGCGCTGGAGCGCGGCGAATGGGTGCTGCTTGACCGCTTCGTGGACTCCTCGCTGGCCTACCAGGGCGGCGGCCGCGAACTCGGGCTCGAAGCCGTGCGCGAGCTCAACCTGTTCGCCACCGGCGGGCTGACCCCGGATCGCACCCTGCTGCTGACATTGGACGGCGAGTCGGCGCGCGCCCGCGCGAGCTCCCGCGGCGAGGCACCGGACCGGCTCGAGCAGGAAGGCGTCGACTTCTTCGGGCGGATCGCCGACGCCTACAGACAGCTCGCCGCCGCGGAGCCCGAGCGCATCCGGGTGCTGGACGCCTCGCTGCCGGCCGAGGAGGTCGTAGGGCAGGCACTCGTGGCGCTGGCGGACTTGCTACCCGGGTAGTACGACTGGTAGCATCCACGGTATGAAACTCAGTGTGAGCCTTGCGGAGCAGGACGTGGAATTCCTCGACTATTACGTCACCGCACACGAACTCGAGTCACGGTCAGCCGCCGTACAGGCTGCTCTAAGAGCACTTCGCGACCTCGATCTGG
>Ga0307374_10015995_pt1 | contig 10019 bp, 11 predicted proteins | sample OX3MG_FD_202532 | JGI IMG/M metagenome (GOLD analysis project Ga0307374, IMG submission 202532) | Soil microbial communities from Risofladan, Vaasa, Finland - OX-3 | ecosystem: Environmental > Terrestrial > Soil > Coastal area > Acid sulfate soil | place: Finland: Risofladan, Vaasa | collected...
TTCTTGCGCTCCATCTGCGCAAAGAATCCCCACACCCCCTCGAAGCTGCCCTTTCCGTGCAGCACGATCTCGCGCGCCTGCTCGGTCAGTTCCCGCCAGGGCACGTCCATGTGCACGCCCAGCGCGCCCGCCTGCTTCTTCAGATCGGTAAACCAGCTTCGGTACTTGGGCCGGTTCCACGGATCGATCGCCCCGTCATTCAGGGTCAGCCCCTTGTCCGGAATCACCAGGTTCAAATCGAAATCCACCGTATTTCCGAACCCCTGGCACCGCGGGCAGGCGCCGAACGGGTTGTTGAAGCTGAAGAGGCGCGGCTCGGGCTCGCGGCCCGGACGATGGCAGTTGACGCACTCGAACGCCGCCGAATACCGCCACCGCCGCGCTGTACCGCCGGCCTCCGGAGGCTGCGGAGCAACGCGCGATGGTGTTCCACTTTCAATCGAAGGCCCGCAGGGGCTAAAGCCCGAGTCCTTTGTTAGCGCCCCTTCGGCACGACTGAAGTCGTGCCCTGACGCGAAGTCCCCCGTCGTGGAGGAGTCTATCTGCGACCTCTCCAGACCCTCACCCGGCCTCACCGCCTCCTCGAAGATCACCTCGCCGCCCTCGCGATACGCAATCTCCACCGCATCCACAATGCGGGCGCGGTTTTCTTCGGAGACCACAATGCGGTCCACCAGCACAAACACTGGCAGGGTGAAATCGATCTCGAGCAGCGACTCCGGCGTGGAGAACTCGAAGATGCGTCCAAGCTGGTAGAGCCGGTTGAAGCCGCCCCCGCGAAGTTCCGCCAGGCGGGCTTTCAGGGCGTCGGTCATGGGGCTTTCGAGCTCGGCCTTGTCCGCCGCCCTGGACGCCGCCTTGGTCCCGCGCTTCGACAGCTTCTTCTCAGCTTCCGCGGGCTTCGCCTCTTCGTGTTTCACCGGGAACAGCACGTTCAGCCGCGTGCCCGCCCGGGCCCCCAGCGACTGGTCTTCGTCGCTGGGGTGGTCGCCCAGAGCCAGGACCGCCTCTGCAATCTCGTCCACGCTGTCGCGGCGCACCAGCCCGTCGCAGTAAACGCAATGGACGGTCCCGCAGCGCGCATACAGCAGCCGCAGGTAGTCGTAGATTTCGGTGGCCGTGGCCACGGTGGAGCGCGGGTTGCGCGTGGTGTTTTTCTGCTTGATGGCGATGGCCGGGGCGAGGCCGTCAATCTCGTCTACGTCGGGCTTTTCAATGCGCTCCAGGAACTGCCGCGCGTAGGCCGAAAGCGACTCGACGTAACGGCGCTGCCCCTCCGCATAGATGGTGTCGAACGCCAGCGACGACTTCCCCGACCCGGAGACGCCGCTGATCACGGTGAGCTTGCCGTGGGGAATCTGGCAGGAGATGTTTTTGAGGTTATGCGTCCGCGCGCCGCGGATTACGATCGCGTCGTTGGCGGTCAGCGTGGGGGCGCGGTCCGGGGCTGTGAGGATGGCGTCGGTCACGGGGGAGTCCGGTGTAGATTTCGGCCTGCGCGCGCTGTGCAGCCCGCAGGAGGGCCTGCGCAGGGTGGGCCAGTATTGATTATAGGGTTTTGGGAAGGGGGCGCGGGGTTGGCGTGGGTCGGGCGTTTCCCGGGGCTCCGAAAGCGATTCCCTACGGGAATGACAGAAAGAAAAGCACGGGCAAAATCAACGGCTCCGGCTGCCTCCGAAATGGGGGTTCTGTCGCCCCTCCGGGGGCTTGACCCTTCTATTTGGCGCCGTGTCCCCGGGTGGCGTCCGCCGCTGACGCGGCGGACTCTGCCCGGGGCTATTCTCGCTGCATCCCTACGGGATGCTTTTGCCGCTGCGCGGCCCGGTGAAGGGGAGGCGGTTCCGGAAAAGCCCGCGGCTAAAGCCGGTTGGATTTAGCGTCGATTCCGGAGCCTGAAGGCTCCGGCTCCCTCCGATTCGTGAGCGGCGTCGCGGGCCTGGAAGCTGGATGGTGGCAATTGGAATCAGACGCGCGTCCCTCCCCAGGTCCCGAAGCGCGGGGGGACCCAGGGCACCCGAGAAGCAGATTCCCTTCGGGAATGACAGAAAGAAAAGCAAGGGCAAAAGCAAAGGCAAGACGCCAAAACCAACCGCGGGACTGTTTCCCGATCCGTAGCCACCCGGGCCTGTTCACTCGCGCCGGGCCTGTTCACTCGCGCCGGGCCTGTTCACTCGCGCGTGTAGAACACCGCTTTTGCGAACGGCGCCAACTGCATCAACAGATCGAAATCAGCCACATTGCGCGTGAGCACGGTGCAGCCGTTCTTTGCAGCGCTGAGAAGTATGAGCGCGTCGTTCAGGACGCGGCCGCGGCCGGCCTTTGCGTAACCCTGGAGGCGCGCCAGCGTGCCCGCCAGGATGCCGGCCTCGCGCCAGGCCTCGGCGTCGGGCGTGAGAATGCGATGCCGCGGACGCCGTTCCATAACTGCCGTGACCTGCCTGACCGCCTTTGCTGTCCCGTGATGGCGCGGATGGAGCAGGCCGGCCAGCGCCGACAGTTCCGCCTCCGTTACGCTGGAATGCCACAACTCGGAAACGCGCAGCGCAAGCTCCGCCGCGCGCGGCAGACGCCCCTGCAACTCGTCGATATAAACCGTTGTGTCGAGGAGGAGTTTCCTTGGGGGCAGGCTCAGCGGATCGAGAAATTCGAGTTGCCCCCGGCCCCGCGGCGTCAACTGACGAAGATGCTTCTCCGGTTTGAGCCGCCGCAGCGACCGCGCGATATCAGAACTCAAGATCGAGGTCCGCGCTTACGGCGCCGCGCCGGGAGATCAGCCATTCCCCGAAGTCGTCGGCAACGGCCACGCTGGCCAGGGCAGCTTCAATCAGCTTCGAATCGGACTTGATGCCGGTTCGCAGGCGGGCTGCGGCGACCAGCGCCTCAGGCATGCGCCCACGCACCACCACGCTCCGCGTGCCCTTCAGCAAACCTTTGTCGGCGGCCACGGCGATCGCTTCCCGAACCCGCCCGCTGGGGCGCTCGCGTTTTGCTGTTGCAGCCGGTCCCGGCATACGTTCTTCTCCGGGTAAATGTAGCACATTTAGTGATACTTTGTAGCCGGGTGACGTGGCCTCCCTTGGATCTGGCGACCAGGAGGCGCCGGTTCCGTCTTCCCTCCGGGGCTTGACCTTTTATTTGGGGCGGTGTCCCCGGGTGACGTCCGCCGCTGGCGCGGCCCGGGATTCACCCCTCCGCTACGCCGCCCGGACGGGAAACAGCAGCAACTTTCCTGTCTGCTTCGTCTCGACGCGATCCAGCACCTGCGCCAGTCCCATCAGGGCTTTCGACGCGCACGCGGGGCAATCCTCGGGGTCATTGCCCACAGCGTTGCAGTCCTGGCACAGGTACGCCCGCTTGAGCGGAAAGTGAATCAGCTCGACTCGGTTCATCGCCGTACCTCCACATTTCCGGCGCACGTTTTCCTGCTCTTCCTTTGGCCAGGAAGTTTCGGCCTCGCGGTCATTTGGAAATGATAGTGGGGCCCTCGTTGTCATACTTCTTCACCGTCCTGTTAGCCTTCCCGGCTGCGTCGTTGGCCACGCGCTCGATTCTCTTCTTTGCGGCGGCATCTTCGGCCGGGATTGCTTCCGGCTTGACGGCTTCCGTTTGGTCAAACTGCTCGGGCATGGTGATCCTCCTGTCCTGACATTGCGCCCGCTTCAGACAAACTTCTGGTCAATATTGCTCTTCCGCGCCGGTGGCCGATGCCCTGGCGAATCCATTCCGCGCGGATCGGCTACGTGCATCTAGTGAAACGCCCCCAACAGATAGCCCACCAGCACGATCAGCAGCACTGTGCCCAGCCCGATGCCGCCGCCTCCGCGCATGCCCCACCGGCTATAGCCGTAGTAGCCTCCACCCAAACCAAACACCAGCAACAGAACAATAATCAGTATCAGCATTTCTCCACCTCTTTCACTTCACAAGACATGCGCGTTTACGCCACGTTTCTGACCGGCGCCGTCTCCACCTGCACCAGTACATCAAACAGCGAACGGTACTCGATCATTGCGGCGCGCAGCTCTTCGGTGCTTGATTCTCCGCGGCCCATACGGACCGCAACGCCGTGCGCACTGCGGTAATTCTGCACCAGCCGGGGATGGTTGACGGAAAGATCCGCGGCGCGCTGATCGAACTCGGCCCGCGGATAACCCCGCGCCAGCAATAGCGCGGATATCAGCTCATCGGCCTCCGTAACCGCTCCTTTGGGATGATCGAGAAAGCGCGACTGAACGACCTGCCAGTCGGCGAGAAATCGCTCCCGCTCCGCGGGTGCGAGCTGCCGGAGCTTCAATGTTTCCACCCGTGTTTCGCGATCCTCGAGCTTCCTCTCGGCCTTTCTCTTCGAGCCATGCGCCGCAAGTGCCCGGCCGTATTCCGGCCCAAAGCGGGTGCGCAGGCCTTCGGTCCTGTCCCGGTGTCCCCGCTGATAGAAGAAGACACTCACAAAGAAGATCAGCACCGCCGCAACTTCGGCGGCGATCAGCCACGGATTCATCCAGTCAATCTGCATCTTTACTCTCCTGAGGCATCGGGCCGGCAAAGGCGAGCGCGAACATCGGCATGGGAAAGGCGCCTCGCCCCCGTGCAGGACAGGATGCGGAATGAGTATGGAACATCGAGAGTTGCCAATGCTGGTCAGAATTGCACTGAGCGATTCCATGAGAGTCGTAAGAAATCGGAACCAAGCCTGCTGCTCCTCTCTCCCCAGCCGTGCTCCGGGCATCCGGATTCCCCACGGATTCCTTAGTGCGCGGAATAGTCCGGCTTCCAGGGATGAACCGAGGGGGCGTTGTTGGGCGGGCTACCGTGCGAGGGACCGCCCGCCACGGTTTTTCCATCCTTGGTCCAGTAGTTTTTGAACAGAATTGTCGAGGCGGGCCGCGTGAGGCCGGCGTCTTGCACCGACACACCAGGCCGCGGGAGGACAATAGCGGAAGCGAGGTGAGCTTGACCGATCCGGATGGATTCGCGGCGATGAGGAATTCCCCTTTCACCAGGAGAGCGCGATTGCGATTGGTGGCTCGCGCCGGGCTCCTGGTGCTTTGCGCAGTCCTGCTGGTAGTGGTGAGCCGCGTGGGCATCCATCGTTCGTCGCGCCCCTACCCGGCGCCGGATTTCACGCTGCCTGATTTCCATGGCAACCCGGTGCGGCTCTCCGACTTCAAGGGCAAGGCCGTGGTGCTGAATTTTTGGGCGACGCGGTGCGCGCCGTGCCGCGTAGAGATACCGTGGTTCATCGAGTTCGAAGAGGAATATGGGCCGCGGGGACTCGAGGTCATCGGCGTGGATATGGACCAGGGAGGGTGGAACACTGTCGAGCCATTCGTTAAGAACGCAGGCATGAACTATACCGTGCTTCTCGACGATGGCCGCGCCAGCGCAGCCTACGGAGCGGCGCAACTGCTGCCCACGACCTACTACATCTCGCGGGATGGGCGGGTTGCCGCCTACGTCAGGGGACTGGCCGGCAAAAGCGAGGTGGAACGGAATATCGAGGAGATTCTTCGGCCGCCTGGATCCACGATGCTCCCGCACTGAGCCTGGCGGCAGACTCGGATCCCGGCAACCCGCAAGAATCCCGGGCCCATCGCGAATCACGAAACCCGGCATCCACTGGAATCTCATTTGCTAACACTCTTCGCTACCCGCGTCGTTCATAATGAACACATCAAGAGCCGCTCTGCGCGCATCCGCGACTCGATCGACGAACCGATTGATGTTTTCCGCCCCACCGGCCTCCTGCCTTGAATAAAAACCAATGCATAAAGCAGGATTCCGATGGATCTGTGGACCGAGTTTGAGGGCGCGACGATCGACAGCGCCTATTGCCTGAAACAACTGTTGCAGACCGAAGGGCGCAGCGCATTCTTTTCCACCGTGAACGCGAAGGGCGACCCGGTTCTCATCCGCATCATCGAGTGCCACTTCGACGAGGACGAGATCCTGGCGCGGTGGCGGGGCGTGGAGATGCTGGGGCACCCGGCGTTTTTGCGCATCGAGCGCTTTGGCCAGTTCCTGATTGAGGAGGATGACATCACCGCGGTGTACGCGGTGTTTGAGCGCGTGGACGAGAACCTGGCGCAGGTCCTGGAGCGGGGGCGGCTGAGCACGGCGGACGCAACCCAGATCGGTCGCAGCGTGGCCTCGGCGCTGGAGATGCTGCACGCCCACGGCTTTGTGCACCAGCACGTGGAGGCGCGCAACATCTACGCCGTGGGGGAGACGGTGAAGATGCGCAGCGACTGCATCCGCGAGACGCCGGAGGGCGAGGCCGGGCTGGAGGCGCGGCGGCGCGATGTGCGCGACCTGGCGGTGCTGCTAATGCAGGTGCTGCGCGGGATAGGAGGCATTGCACAGGCGCGGGCGGCGCTGCCGGCGCCGTTCAATGAGATTGTCCAGAACGGCATGGCGGGGGACTGGGGACTGACGGAGATTCAGCGCGCGCTGACGCCCCCTGAGAGCGAAAAGGATGGGCCGGAAAAACGATCGGTGCGAAAGGCAAGCGGTAAGCCGGTGCTTGCGGCGCAGGACCATGGCGGCGGATCGGAGGAGGCGGCTGCGAGGGTGAACAACGTTTCTGCGCGGGCGGGGCGCCTGGTGCAAGGGAGCCAGATGGAGCCGGAAGGGCTGGAGGCGCCCGAGCCGCAGACAAAGAAGATGACGGCAGCCGCAGAGGAGCTTCCGCTTCCCGGCCGCCGGCGCGCTTCGATGGAAGTGCCGGTCATCTTCGGCATCTCGCAGGAGGAGATGCGCCGATGGTTGACTGCCGGCGGATTGGTTCTGGCAGTGATTCTGCTGGGGGCGTTCCTGATTCACCACTGGACTTCGGGAAACGCGCCGGCTACGCCGCCGGAAACAGCGGCGACACAGCGGCCTGCTTTGCCTGGGGCGCACCCCGAGCCCGCGGCTGAAACTGCGCCGGCTGCCCCGCCGCGCTGGCGCGTTGTGGCGTTCACCTATAACCGCAAGGACCAGGCGCAGAAGAAGGCGCTGACGCTGGCACATAAGTACCCGGGGCTGCAGGCGTCGGTGTTCTCGCCCACCGGCAGGGCTCCGTGGCTGGTGACCGTAGGCGGCGCTATGGATCACGGCGCGGCGTACACGCTGGCCCGCAAGGCGCGTAGCATGGGGCTGCCCCGTGACACCTACGCGCAGAATTACAACCACCGTTAAAGATCAGGTCACGCGCCGGTGTAGGGGGAGCGGAGGTAGCGGCGTGCCTCGCCGGCGCGGGAGGTGTTGGGGCCGGCGTCGATGGCCATCTGGTAATCCTCGCGGGCGAGCTGGCGCTGGCCGAGGAGGTCGTGGCACTGGCCGGCGTTGAGCAGGGAGCGGATTTTTAGCTCGGGGCTCACGTGTTCGGTGAATGCGGCGTGCTCGTAGGCCTGGGCCGCGTCGGCGTAATGGCGCTGACCGCGGAGCGCGTCTCCCAGGCCGAACCATGTGAGCTCGAGCTGGGCGGAGGCGTAGTAGCCGGGCTTCTGGGCGTTGGCCACGATGTCGCGGTAGGCGTAGACGGCGGCCATGCCTTCGCCGGCGTCCTTGCGCAGGTTGGCTTCTTCGAGGGCGAAGAGGTAGTCGCGGGGATACTCGCCTTCCAGGCCGCGGATCGCTTCGATGGCCTGCTTGTATTTGGCTTCGCGGCGCAGGAAGAGGGCGATGGCGGTGCGCGCCTCCACGCTGCTGGCGATGCCGTGGTTGGCGGCATCCCAGAGCAGCTTCATGCCCTGGGATTTGGAGCCGGTGATGCCGGCAAAGCCGATGAGGATCTTGAACGGAAAGGGCAGCGCGCCGACGACGTAATTGTAGACGCCGACGACGAGCTTGGCGTCGACGTAATCGGGATCGAGCTGGAGGACGCGGGCCTCGTCGTTTTTGGCCTTGGTGGCGAGGCGGAAAGCCGCACCATAGGCGCGCTCGACCATGGCGACGTAGGTGCAGCGGAGGGCGCGGACCCAGCCGCGGGCGTAGAGGGCGTCCACGTCGTTGGGGTTGCGGCTGAGGCGGGCGTCGGCTTCGCCGACCGCCTGGTCGGCGAGGGCGAAGATGCGGCTGCGGACGGCTGGATCCTCCTGGGTGGCGTGCTTGCCGGTGAGGAAACCGTCGTTGGCGTAGAAGGTGGTGTCGAGCAGGTCCTGACGGTACAGCTCCTGAAAGACGCTGGCCTCAAGCAGGAGGGCGGTGGCCTGGGGATCGCCGGGATGCGCCTGCTGGACGCGCTCAAAGAGCTCGATGGCGACGGGGTAATCGAGGTCGTAAAAGTGCTGAAAGGCCTGCTGGACGAGGGGTTCGCGATTGAGGGGGTTGGTATGGAATTCGGCAGCAGAGGCGCTGCCCAGTATGGGCAGCAGAGCGCAGCACAAGATCCAATTCAAGGCTCTAGTTCTTTCTCTCATATGGTTCCCTCCACCAGACGCGCAGGCGGAGGTTCCAGTTCAAGGATAGTGGAGGTGCGGGCGGCAGGAAAAGGTTTGGGGGGGGCGGCGGATAGAGTGGCCTCCGGGTTTTGGGAACAGGCTACGGAAAAACGCCCGTTTTCACTTACAAAAACAGCGAGTTGGCGCGGCTTCGCCGGGTTAGCAAGTTGGTGGGATTTGCCAGCTCTTACGCAGATGCCGACGAGCCCGCGGAAGGAACTCGATAGCTAATCCAGACTTCGCGAATTTGTCCTAGGATGGAGGCATGGGGAGCTCACAACAGGATTTCGCGGCGGCGGCGAGGCAGCGGAAGATTGACCCGCGGGACGCGGTGCGGGAACGGTTGATTGTGGCGCTGGATGTGCCGGACGCGGCGGCGGCTTCAGTGCTGGTGCAGCGCCTGGACGATACCTGCTCGTGGTTCAAGGTGGGGCTGGAGCTGTTTGTGGCGGCCGGCCCGGCGGTGCTGGAGCCGCTGCTGCGACGCGATTACCGGGTATTCCTGGACCTGAAGCTGCACGATATCCCGAACACGGTGGCGGGCGCGGTGCGGTCGGCGGCGGCGCTAGGGGTGCGCATGCTGACCGTGCATGCCGCCGGAGGACCGGCGATGCTGGCGGCGGCGCATGAGGCGCTGAGCGGGGCCGCGAATCCGCCGGAGCTGCTGGCGGTGACGGTGCTGACCAGCATGGACGAGACACAGTTGAAGGCCGTGGGCGTGGAGCGGGGCGCGGGGAGCCAGGTGGAGTTGCTGGCGCGGATGGGGATGGATGCTGGGATCCGGGGTTTCGTGTGCTCGCCGAGCGAGGTGCAGGCGCTTCGGGGGATGACGGGGCCGGGAGCAACGCTGGTGGTGCCGGGAATCCGGCCGACGGGGACGGCGGCGGGAGACCAGAGACGGATCGCCACGCCGGGCGACGCGCTGCGAGCCGGGGCGAACTACCTGGTGGTGGGGCGGCCCATTACGCAGGCGGCCGATCCGGCGGAGGCGGCGGAGCGGGTGCTGGAGGAGATGTTGGCGGTTTTTTGAGGGGCGGATGGGGTGGGCAGCCTCGCGTGACAAATATCACAACATTCTTGCGGGATTCTTCCTACACTGGGTCATCTTGAATTTGGCGGGTCCCCCAGACATGAAAACCGAGATCTCTTCCCTGTTCCCCGACGTTGCTTCCCCCCTGGTAGAGAGATTCCAGGATCTCCAGGATGCGTTGCACGCTTTCAGCGTGGAGGCGGCAGAGTTTCACAAGGGTTTGGCCGTTGCCGATGACGCATCCCGGGCGCTGTTTACGGCGCTGTCACGGATTACAGCGTACTCCGATCAAATGCACATGGTGTTGAACCTTATGACCGAGGACATGCGAGTGACGGAGGAGATTGGAACCGCACCGAGCATGGACTTTGAATCCGTGGAGGACGAGAACTGCTTTTACGAGTGGCTGCGGAGGTCGCGCAAGGGCGGGGTGACGGTGAACTAGTCGATCCTGAAAAATCTCATAACATATTATAGACTCAATTACATACGGTGATATTGTGTAGTATAATGTCTCCAGCTTGAACGCCCATTTCGCCGATAACTGGGGAAAATCATGCGACCGAAGA
>Ga0307374_10015996_pt1 | contig 10019 bp, 5 predicted proteins | sample OX3MG_FD_202532 | JGI IMG/M metagenome (GOLD analysis project Ga0307374, IMG submission 202532) | Soil microbial communities from Risofladan, Vaasa, Finland - OX-3 | ecosystem: Environmental > Terrestrial > Soil > Coastal area > Acid sulfate soil | place: Finland: Risofladan, Vaasa | collected...
GCCAGAGGGCACGAGGGCAGGGACGGGGCCCTGGTCCCTACGTCATCGGGACCCAGCGTGGGAATGCCGGCGCACCGAGTTAGTCGTCGTCCCGGCCGGCGAGCCCCGCCGCGACCGGCTGCTCGATCACCAGCCAGGGTACCGGCGGCTCCGGCAACTCCCGGTACTCGCCCGGTCCCGGGCTGGCGACCGGCACGCCGCGATCGAATAGCTCGGCCGGCACCGGCATCGCGGCGCGCAGCGCGGCGGTCGCGTCTGCGTCGATCCGCGGCGGCCAGCCGTCGACGACGACGCCGTACCGCTCGCGCGCCTGCTCCGGCGTCAGCAGCCGCCGCTCGACGTCGCGCCGCACCAACTCGGGGTCGCGCTCGGCTGGGTTGCCCCAGCCGCCGCCGCCGCCCGTGCGCATGACGAACATGTCGCCGGGTGCGATCGGCAGGTGGTCGAACTTGCCGGGCAGCATGACGATCCGGCCGTCCGCCCGTTCGACGTAGGCGTCGTTGGCCGCGGCGGGCCGGCCGCCCCGCAGCCCCCAGGGCTGCGTCCGCTGCCGCTCGTCGAGGAAGGTCAGCTTGGCCGGCTTGAGCGAGCGGATGGCCCGGATCAGTCCGTAGCCGCCGCGGTGCTTGCCCGCCCCGGAGCTTCCCGGCCGCAGCGAGTACTGCTCGACGCGCACCGGGTAGACCGTCTCGACGAACTCCACCGGCGCGTTCTTGAGCCGGTTGTTGAAGCAGTAGGCGTCGATGCCGTCGCCGAACGGCCGGCCGCCGCCGCCAGCCGCCGTCACCTCGAAGCACAGCCAGCGGTCCTCCGGCTTTCGCCCGACGCCGAGCAGGCTGTAGGAGTTGAGGCTGCCGTTGGCGGTCGCCGGGATCGTGTCCGGGAAGAGCTGGGCCAGGATCCCCTGAGTCACCTCGCCGTTGCGCCCGCCGGTCAGGTGGCGCAGGCTGACCGGCGCCGGGTAGGTCGGCGCCAGGAAGCAGCCCTCGGGGATGCGCACCTCGATCAGGTCCTCGACCCCCTGGTTGGCGTCGAGCGCGGGGTCGATGTTGATGCGTGCCCCGGCTGCCAGGCGCATGACGTTGTAGAAGCGCAGCTTCTGCAGGCCCGGGTTGAGCGGCAGGTTCATCGGGCCCTCGCACTGCGGCGAGGTGCCGGCGAAATCCAGCACCACCCGGTCACCCTGGCGCTCGATCGTCAGCTTGATGGTGAGCGGTTCGTCGTTGATGCCGTCGCCGTCGAGCACGTCCGAGAAGCTGACCGGCCTGCCGTCCGGCAGCTGGTGGATCAGCTTCAGCATGGTGTCGTGGGCCCGGTCGAACAGGACCTGGAACGTCTCCAGCACGGCCGCGCCGCCGAACTTGCCGCATAGCTCGTGCAGACGCTTCTCGGCGATCTTGCCGGCGGCCGAGAGGGCCAGCGTATCGCCGACCATCATCTCCGGCGTACGCGAGTTGCGGGCGACGATGTCGAGCACGCCCTGGTTGAGGGCGCCGCGCTCGTAGAGCTTGACCGGCGGAATCTGCAGCCCCTCGTGGAAGATCTCGGTGGCCTGGGTCGGCATGGCGGCCGGGGCGTCGGCCCCGATGTCCATGTGATGCCCCCAGGCGATGCCCCAGGCGATCAGGCCGCCGTCCCAGAAGATCGGCACCGCGATCATCGTGTCGCCCAGGTGTGAGATCTCGCCGTGGGAGAGGTAGGGGTCGTTGAACATCACGACGTCGCCCGGCTCGACCGGGTGTGCTCCGGCGTACTCCGCCAGCGTCTGGCCGGCGAAGCTGGTGCCGGCGACGACCCAGCCGCGATGGTCGACCAGCGACATGCCGAAGTCGTGCTGCTCCCGGATGATGATCGACATCGAGGTGCGCTCGATCGCGGCGTCCATCTCGTAGACGAGCGACTTGAGCGCGTTGGCGATCACCTCGGTCGTGATCGGGTCGGTTGCCATCGGTGGTTGTCTCCCCTCGTCACCTGGGGTTGTCGCGGGCGCGATGAATCGCACCCCTACACGTCGAATTCGCCTCTCAGCCCACGTCAGCGTGGGCAGATTGGAAGCACACCTCTACAGCCCGGTCCGCACGATCAGGTTCCCGTAGCCGTCGACCCGCAGTGACTGGCCCGGGCCGAGCACGGTCGTGCAGTCGGCCTGCACGACGATCGCCGGCCCGCTGATCCGGTTGCCGGGGCGCAGCCCGCCGCGGTCGTAGTGCCGCGTCGCGTGGAAGCGGCCGTCGAAGTAGACCGCACCGTCGGAGACCACGGCGTGGGAGGCATCGGGGTCGCCCTCGGGTGCCGGCTCGAACGTCAGCTTGGGCAGGTTGCCGACCGCAGTCACCCGCAGCGTGACGACTTCCACCCGCGCGAAGGGCTGGTCGAAGCCGTAGCGGCGCCGGTGCTCGACGTGGAAGCGCGCCGCGGCGTCCCGCCAGCCGGCGGCGTCGAGCCGCGCCGGGATCGTGACCGGCAGCTCGTAGGCCTGACCCTGGTAGCGCAGGTCGAGCGCGACCTGGACCTCACGGTCGTCCGGCGGGACCCCCTCGCGGGCCAGCCACTCGCCGGCCTGGGCGATCAGCCGCGCCAGGTCCTCGTTGTAGGCGTCGACGTCGAGGTCGCCGATCAGCCCGACCCGCGTCAGCGTGAAGACGTTCTTGACGTCGGCCAGCAGGAACCCGAGCGCGGAGAGGACGCCCGGCGCGGCCGGGACCATCATGGTGCCGATGCCGCACAGGCGCGCGAGCTCGGTGCCGTGGACCGGACCCGCCCCGCCGAAGGGCACGAGCACCAGCTCGCGCGGGTCGATCCCCCGCTGGACGCTGACCACGCGGAGCGCGCCGAGCATGTTCTCGTTGACGATGCGGATGATGCCGTGGGCGGCCTCCTCGACGGACAGCCCGAGCGGTCCGGCGACGTGCGCCTGGACGGCCGCGCGGGCCCGCTCGACGTCGAGCGTGATCTCGCCCCCGGCGAGCTCCATCGGCAGGCGGCCGAGCACCAGGTTGGCGTCGGTCACGGTCGGCCGCTCGCCGCCGCGCCCGTAGCAGGCCGGGCCGGGTTCGGCGCCCGCGCTCTGCGGCCCCACCCGGAGCGCGCCGGCCGAGGACACGTAGGCCAGCGAGCCGCCGCCGGCACCGATCGTCGTAATGTCGATGATCGGCACCCGGACCGCGTAGTCGGAGACCCAGGTGTCGGTCGAGAGGCGGGGCTCGCTCGCCGTGCTCAGGCAGACATCGGTCGACGTGCCGCCCATGTCGATCGAGACGACGTTCGGGTAGCCGGCCACCGCGGCGACGTAGGTCGCACCCTTGACGCCCCCGGCCGGTCCGGAGAGCACGGTGTTGACCGGCCGCTCGCGCGCGGCCTCCAGGCTCATCACCCCGGCATCCGAGCGCATGATCTGGATGTCGGCGTGGAAGCCGCGCTCGACCAGCCCGGCTTCGATCCGCCCCAGGTAGCGCGCCACCACCGGCATCACGTAGCTGTTGAGGACGGTCGTCATGGTGCGCTCGTACTCGCGGTACTCCGGCAGCACGTCACAGGAGCAGGAGATCGGCAGGTCGGGCGCGGCCGCCCGCACCAGCTCGGCCAGCCGCTCCTCGTGCGCCGGGTTGGCGTAGCTGTGGATCAGCGAGATGGCGAGGGACTCGACGCCGCGGTCGAGCAGGTCGGCGATCAGGGCGCGGGCGGCGGCCTCGTCGAGCTCGCGGACCACCGAGCCGTCGACGGCCAGCCGCTCCGGGATCTCACGCACGAGCTCGAGCGGCACCAGCCGCTCCGGCTTCTCCCAGCGCATGTAATTGGTGAAGATGCCGGGGATGTAGGCGCGGCCGATCTCCAGCATGTCGCGGAAGCCCTGGGTGACGAGCAGGCCCATGCGGCTGCCCTTGCGCTCGAGGACCGCGTTGGTGGCCACCGTGCTGCCGTGGAAGATCCCGCCGACGCGGCTGGGATCGCGCCCGTTGTGCGCCAGGGCCTTCTCGACCCCGGCGAAGAACCCCTCGGCGGGATCGGCCGGCGTCGACGAGACCTTGGCGAATTGCAGCCGCTGCGTCTGCGGGTCGAGGACGACGACGTCGGTGAACGTCCCACCGATATCCACCCCAACCCGATAGCTACCCGAGCCACTCACCTGACTGCGATCCTTCCTCTAGTCATCACCGGCGTCCGGCCGGCATCCCGGCTGCCCGGCTCGGACCGGTCCGTGCTTGCATGACCGGGCTCTTTCACGCGAGCCGGGCGCGATGAATCGCACCCCTCCGAGATCCAGGTTCATCGTGTGGGAGCGGGGCTGAAACCCACCCTCGTCATTCCCCTCCACGCGCCGCCCTAGCGCACGCCCTGCGGGTCGAACACATCGCGCAGCCCGTCGCCCAGCATGTTGAACGCGAACACCGTGACGAAGATCGCCAGCCCCGGGAAGGTCGAGTACCACCACCAGTTGGGCAGGAACTTGCGTCCCAGGCTGACCATGGCGCCCCATTCCGGTTGTGGCGGCTGCGCTCCGACCCCGATGAACCCCAGCGCCGCGGCCGTCAGGATCGCGAATCCGATGTCCATCGACATCTTGACCATGATCGGCGTCAGTGTATTGGGCAGGATGTGGCGGAAGATGATCCGTGCGTCGCGCGCACCGATCACCCGGGCGGACTCGACGTAGGTACGCTGGCGCAGGGACATGAATTGACCCCGCGTGAGGCGGCAGTAGCCGGGCCACCAGACGAGCGCGATGGCCAGCATCGCGTTGCGCAAGGAGGGACCCAGCGCCGCCGCGATCGTCAGGGCCAGGATTAGGGCCGGGATGGTCAGGAAGATGTCGGTGACCCGCATGATGATCACGTCGGTGGTCCCGCCGAAGTAGCCGGCCACCGCGCCCAGCGGCACCCCGATGCCGGTGCCGATCACTAGCACGATCACGCCGACCGTCAGCGAGAGCCGCGAACCCACGATCACCCGGGACAGGATGTCGTCGCCGATGTCGTCCGTCCCAAAGAGGTGTGCGGTGCTCGGCGCCTGAAGCTGCGCCTCCGGATGGATGGCGCCGGTGGTGTCGCCGGGATACGGCACGATGTACGGGCCGACCACGGCGATGACTACCAGAAGACCGACGATGGCGAGCCCGACGACCGCCAGGCGATTGCGCCGGAAGCGGGCGACCTGCCGGCGGAGGTTCTCGTGTGATCGCTGCCGCTCGAGCGGCCAGCCCGTGGCCGTGGCCGAACCGGAGTCCTCGACCGACGGGCGAATCCCAAGGTCCATGATCTCAGCTGCTCTCCACCGCTCGACGCGCGCTCGTCCGACCTCAGGTGTAGCGAATACGTGGATCGAGGACCCCGTAGAGCAGATCGACGACCAGGTTCAGCACGATGAAGATGAAGCCGACCATGATCGTCACCCCCATGATCGGCTCGAAGTCCGCGCTCAGCGCGGCGTTGACGGCATACAGCCCGATCCCCGGCCAGTCGAAGACTGTCTCGACGAGCACCGAGCCGCCGAGCGAGAACCCGAACGACAGGCCGATCAGCGTCAAGGTCGGGATGAAGGCGTTGCGCAGCGCGTGGCCCAGGACCACCCGCCGCGCGCTGAGCCCCTTGGCGCGTGCCGTCCGTACGAAGTCCTGCCCGAGGATCTCGAGCATGTCGCCGCGCACCATGCGCGTGATGATGGCCATCGCGCCGATTGACTGCACGAAGGCGGGCAGGATCAGGTGCTGGAAGGCCGTCCACAACAGCGGCAGATTGCCGACCAGCAGGCTGTCGACCAGGACCATGCCGGTCACCCGATGTGGCGGCGCCGTCAGCGTCGGCAGCTGGCCGTCGACGGGCAGCAGCCCCAGCGTGAAGGCGATCGTCAGCTGCAGGATGATCGCGAACCAGAAGCTCGGCAGGCTGACGAAGGAGATCGTGAACAGGCGCGACAGGTGATCGGGCCAGCGGTTCTGCGAGACCGCCGCGATGACTCCCAGCGGGACCCCGACGCCAATGGCGATGGTCATCGAGGCCAGCACCAGTTCGAGCGTGTTCGGGAGGTACAGGCGCAGGTCGGTCAGCACCGGATGCTGGCTGATGATCGACGTGCCCCAGTTTCCGCGCAGCAGGTCCCGCACGTAGGTCACGTACTGCACGTAGAGCGGCCGGTCCAGCCCGTACTCGTGCCGGATCGTCTGGACCATGTCGGCGGTCGCGCGTGGTCCGGCCGCCAGCTTGGCCGGGTCGGCCGGCATCAGGTGCGACACGACGAAGGTCAGGATCGACAGCCCGACCAGGGTCGGGACGATCAGCAGCACGCGTCGAACGACGTAGCGCCCCAATCGACGTCCTCTCTGGCACGCCGGCGCGGCGCGGTCTCAGGCCTTCATGGCGATGTCGTACCACCACGGCGACGAGCCCATCACCGGGCTGTAGAGCGACCCGGAGAGGGAGTTACGGTAGGGCAACCCGCCGGCCTGGACCATCGCGAAGACCTCGACCGCGTCGTCGAGGATGGTCTTCTGCGCCTGCTCGTAGAGCGTGTTGCGCTGCGTCTGATCCGTCGTCGAGCGGGCCTGCACCAGCAACTGGTCGACCTGCGGGTTCTTGTACCAGCTCGCGCCGCTCCAGGTCCCGGCCGATCCGGAGTAGAACGACGACCACAGGAACGCGTCCGGATCCGGGAAATCGCTGGCGGAGTAGATCGGGAACATCAGCGGCGACTTGTTCGGGTCCGAGAACGTGGCAACGGCGTTGACCCACTCCACGGCGACGATGTTGACCTTGATATTCAGCTTGGCGAGCTGGTTGAGCAGAATGAGTCCCGTCGTGCGCTCCTCGTCGAGTCCGGTGACGTAGGTGAAGTCGATCGAGAATCCGTCCTTGTACTGCGCGGATAGCGCCAGTTCCGCCTTCGCCTTGGTGAGATCGGTGTCATAGTAGGTGAGGTCCTTCGAGAACTGGATCGGAGGCGGAAGCGGCCCGGTGGCGGACACGGCGCGACCCTGCATGTAGTCGAGCAGCGCCTTGTAGTCCATGGCGTAGGCGATCGCGCGCCGGACGTGCACGTCCGATGTCGGGCCGCGCTGGTTGTTGAGCTTGATCGAGTAGACCGAGAGACTCGGGAAGCTCGGGACGACGACCCCCTGCGTCTGCTGCAGCAGCTTCATGTCGTTGACCGACAGCCAGTTGGCCATCTGGATCTTGTCCTGCTGCAGCGACAGGCGCTCGGTCGCCGACTCGCGGATCAGCTGGTAGACCCAGCTCGAGACGTGCGGCGTCGGCCAGCCGCGCCAGTAGTTCGGATCGGCGTCGAACTGGTAGATCGTGCCCTGCTGCCAGTTCTTGATCACGAAGGGGCCGGACCCGGCGGCGTTGGTCGTCAGCCACTTCTTTCCCTGGTCGCCGCTCTGCTCATTCTTCTTCACCATGGCCGAGTTCAGGATGAAGATCCAGGTCGTGGCGTGCAGGAACGGCGCGTAGGGGTTGTCGAGGGTGAACTTCACCGTGTGGTCGTCGACGGCTTGCACGCCGCTCGAGCTCAGGACCCCTTTGAACATGTAGGCCGTTCCCTGGTTGATGCTCAGGAGGCGCTGCGTCGAGTAGACGACGTCGTTGGCCGTCACCGGAGTGCCGTCCTGGAACTTGGCCCGCGAGTCGAGGTGGAACGTCCACTGCTTCGCGTCCTGACTGACCTCGTTGCCCGTCGCCAGCCACGGCACGAGCTGCACCGGGTTGCCGATGTGACGATAGAGCGAGTCGTAGACGTGCTTCTGGAGGTTCGACGTGGCGCCGTCGTGGCCGACGGCCGGGTCGAGGTTGGCGAAGTCGACGGAGCTCGCCGTGATGGCCGTGCCCTGGCCCGGCACACTCGCCGCCGCGGGCGAAGCGCTGGCGGCAGGGGTGCTCGCGGTGCCGGCTGCCGAGGTTGCCTGCGTGCTCTGCGTGGCCGTGGCCGCCGGGGCCTGGGTGCTCTGCGCGCTCCCTCCGGTCGACGCGGTCGACGACTGGCCGCTGGCCGGCGTCTGGCCGGCCGTGCTCCCGCCACAGGCCGCCAGGAGCGCTGGTGCTGCCGCGGCCGCCACCGAGCCGGCGATCAGCCGGAGGAACGAACGGCGGCTCACCCCCGGCGATGCGGTCGGATCTCCGGAGTGCTCGCTCAGACGGGGACGCTGCATCGAGAGCCTCCTCACCATGTGCGTGTCGCGTCAGCTGCGCGTACGCCCGAACCGGTCACCGGCGCTGTCGCATGGCTGTACCGTCCCTGGATCGTGGATCGCCCGGATTATCCCGTGGGCTGTGCCGGCGCGGCAAGAGACCGTGGGGACATATTCGCGGCCGCTGACTTGTCCTCCTGAGCTAATTCACGAGGAACGAGTCGGCGAGCAGTGCGGTGAGAAGGCCGATCGAACGGGCTATCCCGTCAGCAGTTGATGGCCCTTCAGTGCCAGGTGGAGCCCGAGCCGGCGGTTGGGGTCGCTGAGGGCCCCGTCGCCCAGAAGCTCGCGGATCCGGGCGATCCGGTACTTGACGGTGTTCGGGTGTACCGACAGCGCCGCGGCCGCCGCGCGGTGGCTGCCCTCCGCGTCGAGGTACGCCTGCAGGGTATCGATCAGTTCCTCGGAGGCGCGCGCGGCGAGGAGCGGCGCCAAGGTCTGCCGGCAGTAGCGCTCCAGCGGAGGGCCGTTCAACTGACCCAGGAACTGGAAGACCCCGAGCGTGTCGTGCCGCGCGATCCGGTGAGCGTCGGGCCCGGCCGGTGCCCGCCAGGATCCGGCCTGCTCCGCCACCGCCAGGGCCACGCGGGACTCCGTCAGGGAGCCCGGCAGCCCCAGCACCCCGTCGGCGACCTCACCCAGCCCCACGGCGGGCAGGCGTGCCGGAGTGCGCACGGCGTCGACCACACGGGTCAGGATCTCAACCGCGGCGTCGAGGGGAGCCGGGCACTCGTCGCCCACGACCAGCACCGCGACCAACGCGCCGTCGTGGAGCACGCCGACGCTGCCGGGCCAGCGCTGGAGCTCGCGCAGCGCGGCGGCGGTCAGGTGGGCCCCGGCCCCCAGGCTGGCCACGATGTATCGGGAGGCCAGGCGCACCCCCGCCTGCCAGGCGCGGTGCTCCGCCTCCTCGAGCGTGGCGAAGGACCCGCCGAGCGCGGCACCGTAGAAGTCCTTCTGCACCCGCTGCTCCGCCTCGCGGACCGCGCGCTCCTTGAGCACCTCGAGTCCAACCGCGGTGCAGGCGTGCGCGAGGACGGTGAAGTCCAGCTCCGCGAGAGTCCCGTAGACCTCCCAGGTCACCAGGTAGGCGCACACCTCGTCGCGGGTGGTGACCGGCGCCGCGACCTGTTTCACCTCACCCCACGGCGAGGCGATCATCGCGGTCTGGACCTGCCCCGGCCCGCGGATGTTGAGCGCCGCGGGAACCGGGGAGTCGGCGCCCCCCGCGTCCGCCCGGCAGGCGGCCCGCTGCTCGAGGAGCTCGCGGAGCCGGTGGTCGGGGTCGCTCGCCTTCCCACTGTGTGCCAGGACGTCGATGCCGTCCGCCGCGACCACGGCCACCGGCTGATGCGTTCGCCGCGCCACCGCCCGGCAGATGTCATCGAGCCCACCGCCGCGCAGCGCGACCTGAATCAGCTCGCGGTTGACCGCGGCCGAGCGCTCCAGCATCGCCGCCTGCCGGCCGAGCAGCCCGCCCATGACGGCGTCGGTGACCACGGTGTAGGGCATGTCCTCGGGCATCAGGATCAGCGGGAGTCGGAGCTCGTCGGCGACCGTCGTCATGGTGTCCAGACAGCGGAAGCCGACGAGCCCCGGGTGCAGCATGAGCGCGGCGGCATCGTGGTCGACGAGCGTGCGCATGACCTCGGCGTACGCGTCGCAGCCGGCGTCACGCAGGATGTGGAGTGTCGTCATGAAGAGCTCGCCGCCACGCCACCAATGCCCCGGGCCTCCGACCACCTCGAGCACGGAGACGCGCGTAACCTGCCGGTCGAGCCCCTGGCTGCCGGCGATGAGGTGCAACTCGCGGAGGGGCGGCAGCGCGAGCACCTCGCTC
>Ga0307374_10015997_pt1 | contig 10019 bp, 10 predicted proteins | sample OX3MG_FD_202532 | JGI IMG/M metagenome (GOLD analysis project Ga0307374, IMG submission 202532) | Soil microbial communities from Risofladan, Vaasa, Finland - OX-3 | ecosystem: Environmental > Terrestrial > Soil > Coastal area > Acid sulfate soil | place: Finland: Risofladan, Vaasa | collected...
CACCACTCGCCGCGTTACGAGAACTACGGATGGGCGAGCGCCCGACTCGATGACGTCGCCAACTGGATACCCGCGCGCTGTACTGCGGCCCTCGTGGCGCTGGTGCGACCCCGCGCGACTGCCGACGTCATACGCGGCGTCAGGACCCAAGCGCCGTTGCACCCTTCACCGAACTCCGGTGTTGGTGAGGTGGCCTTCGCCGTCGCGCTGGGTCTTCGACTCGGAGGTCGCAATACCTACGGCGCACGTGTCGAGGAGCGGCCGCCTCTCGGTTACGGACGACCCGCGAACGGTGACGACATCGAAGACGCCGTTAGATTGAGTCGAGACGTGTCGACGACCTTGGCCGCACTGCTACTCGTCGTCGGCGTGATGACGTGGATGGTGCAACGATGGCAATGATGCCCCCACCGGGGATGCACGGCGGCGACGGAGCTCGCGTTGCGCGAGTGCTGGGTATCCCAGTAGCGCGGATACTCGACCTTTCCCAGTCACTCAATCCCCTCGCGAATGATCCAACACCGGTGCTCGCGCGCCACCTCGACGCCATCGGTCGCTACCCGGACCCCGAGATCGCCACGCACGCATTGGCGTCGTCCATGGGGGTCGAACCCAACTGTCTGCTGCTCACCAACGGGGGCGCCGAAGCAATCACCTTGGTGGCCTCACTCATCGGCGGTTCCGTGCGCGAGCCCGAGTTCTCGCTGCACCCACGCGGGAACGGTCCACTCTGGCGATCAAACCCGCACAACCCCCTGGGGCTCCTCGCTCCCACTCACGACCAGGCTGTGGTCTGGGACGAGGCGTTCTACCCACTCGCGACAGGTCACTGGACTCGCGGCGACAAGCACAGCGTGATAGTGGGTTCACTCACCAAGTTGCTCGCGTGTCCGGGGCTGCGTATCGGCTACGTCCTGGCGGACCCGTCCTTCATCGCTGCGTGCCGCGAGCGCCAACCCACGTGGTCGTTAAACGGCCTCGCGTGCGAGGCATTGCCCGATCTACTCGATTCGCTCGACCTCGAAGCGACGAGTGAAGGAGTGAGGCAGTTGCGAGAGCAACTTGGCCGCGTACTCATCCGCCACGGGCTCACACCTCGACCATCGGACGCCAACTGGTTACTCGTCGACGCGCCAGAGCTGCGCAATGCTCTCGTTGGAGAAGCAATCGTCGTACGTGATTGCGCGAATTTTGGACTCGAAGGCGTGATTCGAATCGCGGTACCCGATCGAGAGGGCATCGATCGACTGGACCACGCGCTCAACAATCTGAGGACTCGAGGGAGCGCTTTCGGGCACACGACCACGCGCACTCACGAATCGATGTATGAAAGAGGAGAAGGAAATGACTGACGGAGTATTTACACAAGCAGTGTCACAGGTTCGACCCGTCGACGAAGTGGCGGCCGAAGCCGCTCGACTCCGACACGCCCAACTCACCAAACCGCTTGGTTCACTCGGGCGTCTCGAGGATCTCGGCATCCAACTCAGCGCAATCGCCCGCGTTTCCCCCCCACCCGTGCCCGCACCCGTGACGATCGGCGTCTTTGCGGGTGATCATGGCGTGGTGGCATCGGGAGTAACCCCGTGGCCGTCGGAGGTCACGGCCCAAATGGTCGCTAATTTCTGCTCGGGCGGTGCCGCCATCAATGTGATTTCGCGCCAAGTGGGCGCCGAAGTGCGCATCGTCGACGTCGGGGTCGCGATACCAATACCGGGCGACCTATCGACTTTGTATCAGCGCAATGTGGCCAAGGGCACGGCGAATCTTGCGGTCCAGCCTGCGATGACGCGCGAGCAAGTACTTGCCGCGCTTAACGTGGGCGCCGAGATCGCCAATGGAGCCCTCGCCGAGGGTGCACGCATGCTCGTCACCGGTGATATGGGAATAGGTAACACGACTCCCTCGTCAGCCCTCATTGCGGCGTTCACTGGGACGAGTCCCAGCCTGGTGACCGGTCGTGGTACCGGGATCGACGACGCGACCCTGCTCCTGAAGACCTCGGTGATCGACGCCGCAATTGCACGACTCGACCCCGACGCCGGCCCCCTCGACATCGTGGCCGAGCTCGGGGGGCTCGAAATCGCCGCGATCGCGGGCTTCATCGTCGCCGGCGCCGCAGCGGGCGTGCCCGTCGTCATCGATGGGGTCATCTCAGTCGCGGGCGCGTTGATTGCGAGCGCTCTCGCGCCCGACGTCAAGGGATACCTCGTTGGCGGCCACCGTTCGAGTGAGCCGGGCGCCAGCATCGGTATGGCCCACCTCGAGCTCGTGCCACTGCTCGATTTGGAACTTCGTCTGGGTGAGGGCACTGGAGCAGCCCTGGCCATACCACTGGTGCAGGCTGCGGCGCGGGTGCTCGCTGAGATGGCCACCTTCGATTCGGCCGGCGTTACCGAACGAACTGGCGATACTGAGTAGTGGGATCATCACTGCTTATATTGGGCACGTCATCGGGAGCGGGAAAGAGCACGGTAGTAACGGGACTATGTCGGTGGCTTCACCGTCAGGGTATTTCCGTCGCCCCGTTTAAGGCCCAGAACATGTCGTTGAACTCGTACGTCACTGCGGACCAGGGCGAGATGGGACGTGCCCAGGTCGTCCAGGCTCAAGCGGCTGGCGTAGCACCTGAGGTGATGATGAATCCCGTCCTCTTAAAGCCCGGCACCGACACGACCAGCCAAATCATCGTGCTCGGCCGTCCGGTCGGGGACCTTGACGCCGCCAAAGGCTGGCACCGCAAACACGACTTACTCGAAGTCGTGCTCGATGCTCACCGTGACCTACAACGGCGATTCGATATCGTGATCTGCGAGGGAGCGGGTAGCCCCGCCGAAATCAACCTCCGATCATCAGACATTGTGAACCTGGGTTTCGCAAGGGCGGCCAACGTGCCGGCCCTGTTGGTAGGCGACATCGACCGAGGTGGCGTCTTCGCCTCCTTAGTGGGAACGATGGCCGTATTGGAGCCTGAGGACCAGGACTTGGTGCGTGGGTTTATCATCAACAAGTTCCGCGGGTCGAAAGAATTGCTTGGCGACGGTGTTGATCGATTGCATTCGCTCACGGGCCGACCCACGCTCGGCATCCTCCCACTGCTGCGCGGTCTCGAGATCGATGCCGAGGACGCCACCGACTTCACGAGTTGGGCTGACGGACCTCCCCCCTTGGGTGAAGAAGCCCTCACCATCGGCGTGGTGGCCCTACCACGGGCGTCCAATCTCACCGACGTCGATCCGCTGGTCGACGAGCCCGGCGTCATACTTCGCCCCCTGCACCGACCCGAGCAAATGCAGGACTGCGATCTGGTGATTCTTCCGGGCACGCGCGCCACGGTGAGTGACATGGGCTGGCTGCGCGCTCGGGGCTTCGAAGGCGCCCTACGACAGCGGGCGGAAGCGCAGCGACCGATCTTTGGAATCTGCGGTGGCTACCAGATGCTGGGCACGTCGATTGATGACGATGTCGAAGGCAAGGTCGGTCAAGTTTCGGGTCTTGGACTCTTACCCGTGCGCACCGTCTTTCACCGCGAGAAGGTGGTTACCCAGACCCACGCGACACTCACCGATGGCACGACAATTCGTGGCTACCAAATCCACCATGGGAAAGTAGCGATGGAGGGCGGACGCGAACTACTACCCGGCGAGGGCTGTATCGAAGGTTCGGTCGCGGGCAGTACCTGGCACGGTCTGTTCGAGAATGACCTTTGGCGCCACCACTTCCTCACCGAGATCGCGGCCCACACCGGCCGACGTTTCATCGCAACGATATCGACAAGTTTCGCCGAACGACGCGAGGCGCGAATCGACGCAATCGCCGACTTGATCGAGGAGCATCTGGACACCTCATCACTCTGGGCGCTCCTCGACCACGCTCCACGAACCTCGCTCCCGAACCTCACTTTGAGTTAAGAGTCCGACGCGACCGATGGACCTAAGTCAGACGTCGAATGATTTGCCTACGATCCCTCGAGCGAGGCTCGGTATGCCTCTCGACGAGTGTCACTCGGTGTGCGGCTGCAATCCGCGCAGCGAACATTGCCCGGAAGACGATCGTAGAGACAGCAGTTGGTTCGTTCCCAGAACCAACCTCGGCGCCCACCATTCTCGAGAGTGAGAAAAGAGCCAAGTCCCTGGAATCGTGCGGGGGCGTGCTCGACAAAGTACATCCCGACATCTTGCACCCAATCGCCGAGACTGCCCTCCATCGTTCGAAATGCGACGGCCAATGACGCCGCGACATTACCCCAGAGCAGCCGTTCACCGATGCGGATGGTTGACCTCGTCGCGTCGATGAGGTGGGTGAGATGGTCATCGATAGCTCGCGCGTGTATGAAGTCGAACAACGACTCAAGTTGTACTTCAGCCACTGGTGGTGTCAAGACCATCTGGTCGCCAGCGCTGATAACCAGGACCTCTGGCTTGGTGTAAGCGACCAGTGACACCCTGCCCCCCTTCAACGCGATCGCCATGGACGAGGCCGACGAGTCAGGAGCGACACCCGATGTTGTAGCGCAGGCTAGGGCGAGCGTCAGAACTCGATACGAGTAACTCTGCACGAAGAGCGATGCAGCGACCACGGGATCCTCAGTTCCCAGCTGACGACCGGTGTGCATGATGACCGCCCTTAACCAGCCGGCATCGCCAATCAGACTGTCACACGCGATATAGATCCCGTCGTCGGGAACGGTTGCCCCTGACGACACCACGTCGACCTCGTGCGCAGTTGCGCGAAGATAAGGAATGATTTGTTGGACCGTTTCGAGTGCGCGGGTCAATTCGAAAGAAGCGGTGCCTTCATCGATATTCACGGCCGTCGCTCCTCACCCGTGACGCGAGGTCGAATCCGATGGGCATGTTCGGTTCGCCGCGTGACCGTCTGCGGCTCTCGAGCGCCGTGCTCGTTCATTAGCTCGTGGCGCTGCTCGCACATCGGTGCAGTCCCCTCAGTGTGACTCATTGGTCCAAGGATTCTACTCTTTGTAATGAATTTCTCATGTGCTCACGCGTCTCATTCTCACCGTGCGTCACGAAGCGCAGCCAGGCTCGAAGTCTTTGTGATCTGTACTCGCACTACATGGATCCGGTGATGAGGGCGCCGCTAGAATTTCCGACTATCCCGCAACTTGGCCCACGCATCGTAATCGCTGGTACACATTCGGGGGTCGGCAAGACCACCGTGGCAACCGGCATCATGGCGGCGCTCACTACTCGGGGTTTGCGGGTCAGTTCGGCCAAGGTCGGTCCTGATTTCATAGATCCGAGCTACCACGCGCTCGCCACTGGCCGGCCACCTCGCACGCTCGATGTCTTCCTCTCTGGCGAATCACTCGTACCGCTACTCGCCGCTGATGCGTCCCAGGGCGCCGATGTCCTCATCGTCGAAGGCGTCATGGGTCTCTTCGACGGTTCAAGCGTCCCCGGGATCGACGGCTCCACTGCTTCAGTCAGTCGACTTCTCGACGCTCCCGTAATTCTGGTTGTCGACGCGTCCGCCATGAGCGGCTCGGTGGCGGCGGTCGTTCACGGATTCGCCACACTAGACCCAAGAGTTCGCCTCGGCGGTGTCATCTTGAACCGCGTCGGAAGCGCCAGCCACGAGGAACTCCTACGAGAGGCGCTCGAACCGCTGCAACTGCCAGTCCTCGGTGCAATCTACAAAGATGACGCACTACTGTGGCGAGAGCGTCACCTGGGTTTGGTACCGGTGGCCGAGGAACCCGAAAAGATCAAAAGATCTATCGGACATCTCGCTGAGCGCATCGCCCACGCACTCGACTTGAACGCTATTACGACCCTCGCACGCTCCACGCCAATCCGAAACCTTGCGCCGGTACCTCAAGCCGCCGAGGTGGGTCGCTGTCGGATCGCGGTCTGCGGTGGTCCGGCGTTCAGTTTCGTCTACCCCGAAAACCTCGAACTCCTGCGCCAGGCCGGGGCGGAAATCGTACTCTTCGACCCCGTGCAGGAATCACGACTCCCTGACGGGTGTGATGCCCTCTACGCCGGGGGAGGTTTCCCGGAGGTCTACGCTGCGGCCCTGGCCAGCAATGTCCCGCTCCTCGACGACGTGCGCCACCGCCTCGCCGCCGGTCTCGTCACCTGGGCCGAGTGCGGTGGCTACCTCTGGCTTTGCGAGTCGCTCGACGGGGTATCGATGACTGGTGTGCTTCCCGGTGTCCACGCCGAAATGACTGACAGGCTTACTCTTGGCTACCGAAACGCAACCACTAGGTCCGAGACCTTCTTCGGCCCGGCGGGTACGCACTTACGAGGTCACGAGTTCCACCACTCCAAAGTGTCACCCGCGGGTGATGCCCTGGACATGAGCGGGCGGTTCGGATCCGCACGAGCCGGTTACGCATCATCAGGACTCTTCGCGAGTTACCTCCACCAGCACCTCTCAGCGTCACCAGAACTCGCCGAGAGATTTGTCCTCGCGGCGGCGTCGACAATGCATCAATCCTGGCCGATTTACGGAAACTTCGTCAGCGCGACGAGAAGGGCCTGACCACGGCGACCTGACCAGTCGTTTTGGCGTCCTTCATCCATCGACGGCCCCCGAGGTGACGACTGGTACCAACCCTGCGACGTTCGTACTGCCAACACACCGCGTCGCAGCTAATTCGGTTGATTCATTAACCATCGCAGCCATACAATTCCCTTCGGTGGGTCCAGAGTGAATTCTTGACACTCACCCATCCGCACGTGCATGTTCTTTCGCTTGGTGGCTCGCTGGGCGTGCGCGCCAAGGAATTGGTCGGGCAGGAAGAGCACCTAGCGGTCCTCGGGAATGCCCGCGACGATCTCCACTACGCTCGCCGATGTGCAAAACAGGTCCGTTTCGGCCTTGACTTCGGCCGACGTGTTCACGTACGTGACCACGACCGCGCCCGGGTGCTCGTCCTTCCACGCGCGCAATTGATCGGCGTCGATGCTGTCGACGAGCGAGCAGCCGGCTCGCGGCTCGGGGATCAGCACCGTCTTCTCGGGAGCCAGGATCTTGGCGGTCTCAGCCATGAAGTAGACGTCAGCGAAGACGATGGTGGTCGCTGGATTCGTCGCGGCGATTCGCGAGAGCGCGAGTGAGTCGCCGACGTGGTCGGCGACGTCTTGGATCTCGGGGAGCCGGTAGCGGTGGGCCAGGATTACCGCGTCGCGCGCAGCCGCTAGCCGGCGTACTTCGGCTGCCCATTCCTCTTGGGAGATGCGCTCATGCGTGGGTGCTGGGGTCGTCAACTTCCACCTCGTCCAACGGTCGGCGCGGGTAGGCCCGCGCCCGGAGAAGGAGTTCTTCCGTAGTTTTCGCCTAATAGGCGAAAACATGCTTCCGAGGTTGCTTAAGGGGCGTGTCGCTACGTCAAAAGCCAGAGATTGTAGGGCGTACGCGCGTGGCTGAAAACGGAGTGGTCAGTCACTTCTAGCACGAAGTCGTCGCGGTCGTGCTTCAGGTCCGAGATCGCGCGCTCCACGTGCTCTTGTGGCGTCGGGCACTTGAACCCTTCGCCAACGACTGGGCGCTACCTGGTGGCGCGCTCGCCAGTTCCGAACGTCTCGGCTCCTCGATCGGCCGGCACCTGGTCACGAAGGTCGACCTCACCGAGATCGGATTCCTCGAGCAGTTAGAGACCCGTAGTGATATCGACCGTGACCCTCGGGCAGGGTGGTCGCCACCGCGTACATTGCGCTCGTGTCCACCGACGTTAACCCGAGGGTGCCCGAGGACACAGCGTGGTATTCCGTCGACGAGCTCCCTGTGACCGCCTTCGATCACGCGTCGATCATCCGCTCTGGACGCGACCGTCTCCGCGCGAAGTTCACGTACACCAACGTCGCCTTCGCACTCGTGCCAGAGACGTTCACGATTGCGGAGCTGCGGATCGTCTACGAGTCGTGCCTGGGCCACGCCGTCTCGTCCACCAACCAGCAGCGGGTACTACTGCGAAGAACGATCATTGAGTCCACGTCGTCGGTCGTGTCACCCTCATCATCCGGCGGTCGTCCAGCGACTCTGTACCGATTTCGCGATCGAGCCCTGCAGGTGACCGACCCTTTCGCCGTGTTTCGTCCTCCAACGCCCGACGCTGACAATGGAAGCGCAAGATTCAGCCGACGCAAGTGACAATTTGCAGTCGCGGCCACGGTGGCTTTGACGGTTGACGTCGGACCCTTGGCATCAAGCACGACAGAGGCAAGCCCGATAGTGGCATGCTTTGTGTATGAAGACCGACTTGAGAACACTTCTGGATGACCTGGTGGTCAAGGCGTTGGATCGCCAAGCGCCGACGAGGGAACAGGCTTTGGATTTGCTAGCGACGAGTGACGACAATCTACTGGATGTTGTCGTCGCAGGTGGGCGCGTGCGAAGGCACTTCTTTGGTAATCGGGTCAAGCTCAACCTCATCATCAACATGAAAAGCGGTCTGTGTCCGGAAGACTGCTCCTACTGCTCGCAGCGCAGCGGCTCGAAGGCAGACGTCCTCAAGTACAACTGGATTGATCCCGTGGCGGCGGCCGAGACTGCCGACCGAGCGGTAGCCGGGGGGGCGAAGCGAGTGTGTCTCGTGGCGAGTGGCCGTGGCCCGAGTGATCGTGATATCAGGCGCATCGCCGAGACCGTGTTGGCCATCAAGGAACGTCATCCGGGAGTCGAAGTGTGCACGAGTCTCGGGCTTTTGACTACCGAGCGAGCTCAACGGCTGTTGGAAATTGGCGTTTACGCGTACAACCACAATCTGAATACCAGCGAGGCGAACTACGGGAAGATCTGCTCGACCCACACCTACTCCGATCGCGTCGACACCATCAAGCTTGCCCGCGACATCGGCCTCTCGCCGTGCTCGGGAGCGATCTTCGGCATGGATGAGAGCGACGAGGACATCATCGATCTCGCCTTTGATCTTCGAAAGCTCGACCCGGACTCGGTACCCATTAACTTCCTCATCCCTTTCGAGGGCACGCCGATGGGTGGCAAATGGCAGCTAACCCCCCAACGTTGCCTTCGCATTCTGGCTCTCTATCGATTCTTCTTTCCCGATGTTGAAGTTCGGATTGCTGGAGGGCGTGAGATTCACCTTCGAAGTCTTCAAACTCTCGGACTTCATCTGGCCAATTCAATCTTCTTGGGTGACTATTTGACCAGCGAGGGCCAGGCCGGGATGGTTGACCTTGAACTGATCGCTGACGCTGGATTTGTGGTGGAGGGCCAGGAGGAAGCTACGTTGCCGTCTGCCCGACATGAGCTGGTGACGCTGCGACGCAGGGGACCGGGAACCGAAGTTCCCGCCAACGCCTGATTGAATCGCGCCGAGAAAGCGGGAGACCACTTCATTTCCAAGTATTGTCGCTCGTCGCTCGTCGCTCGTCGCTCGGGGAATTGGAGGGTTGTGAAAATGTGAGGCCTGAAATGGGGCCGGTCGCGCTACGCATCGTCGATCGCGACGATCGATGGATCACCTTGCGCCATCGAGTTCAAATCAAGATACTTCGATTTCGTTCAGAAGTACGGCGACCGTTGGGATCCACGAGCGTGAACGTTCAACTCCTAATAGTGGGCCGCCCGGGTCTCGATCCCGGCACCTTGGGATTAAATTAGGGAGTGCGTCCAGCAGCTCGGGCGCCATGAATACAAAGGAGTAGTCATGACGTAACCGAGCGACAAGGTCGCGATGGCTTGCCGGTGAGAGTCCGGTCCGAGGAGGCGCCAAGGTCCTCGGTAGTGCAACCTCCGGCGTTGGTTGAAATGCCAGCGTCGAAGCGGGGTGAATCGAATTCGCAGTCCGCAACGTTAAGTGAAGTTTGCAGCGTCGTCATTTATCCCTGCGAGAGCAGAGCAAGAGGGTGCCGAGCTCGTTCCCTTAGGGCGAAGGCCATGGAAGATATCTGTGTTCTTGGAGCGGATATCGAAGAACCCTCCGGCGCAAGGAACGTGGAATGTGAAGAAAGTTGTCGTGGCAACTGGAGAGGCCCTCCTCGGCCCTCGTCCTGTGGGGATGAGGAGTTCGCCCGCCTATAACCGGT
>Ga0307374_10015998_pt1 | contig 10019 bp, 8 predicted proteins | sample OX3MG_FD_202532 | JGI IMG/M metagenome (GOLD analysis project Ga0307374, IMG submission 202532) | Soil microbial communities from Risofladan, Vaasa, Finland - OX-3 | ecosystem: Environmental > Terrestrial > Soil > Coastal area > Acid sulfate soil | place: Finland: Risofladan, Vaasa | collected...
ATGTCCTTCGCGTCCAAGCCGGCCCAAACCAATCCCGCGGGCGCGCCCGTCGACCCGAGCCGGGGCGGAGGGCGAACAGCAAAAACCCTGGCGCCGGCGCTGGCGGCGTTTGCCTTGACCGGACTCCCAGTCTCGGCCGCTCATGCGGCGGGAACGGTCAACGTCCTGTATGCCGGGTCGCTGCAAAACCTCATGGAGCACACGCTCGGTCCGGCGTTCGACAAGGCGAGCGGCTTCCATTTTCGCGGCTACGCCGGCGGTTCGAAACTGTTGGCCAACGAAATCAAAGGCAAGCAGAGGCGCGCCGACGTATTCATCAGCGCCGTTCCCTCCGTGAACAAGAGTTTGATGGGCTCAGCGAACGGCGATTGGGTCAGTTGGTACGTCTCGTTCGCCCAGTCGCCATTGGTGATCGGCTACAATCGCAAAAGCCGCTTTGCGGCCGATTTCAAATCCAAATCCTGGTGCCGGGCTCTGACCGAACCGGGAATTCGCATCGGTCGCACCGATCCGAAGCTCGATCCGAAGGGCGGATTGACGATCGCTCTCCTCAAGCAGGCTGGGAACTATTGCAAAATTCCAAGCTTTTTCAATAAGGTGGTTGGAAAGCCTGTGAATTCGAGCGAAGTGCTTCCCGAGGAGGTTCTTGTCGGTCGCCTGCAATCGGGGCAGTTGGACGCCGGCTTCTTCTACTCAACTGAGACTTCCGACGCTAAAATTCCTGCCGTTCGTTTGCCCGCGCAGATTGCGCCAAAGGCGGTGTATACGGTCGCGATCCCGCGGCGGGCGGCCGATCCCGCCGGCGCCGAACGCTTTGCGGCGTTCCTCCTCGGGCCGAATGGCGGGCGATTGATGAAGGAGCACGGTCTGACGCTCAGGAAACCCGCGCTGACGGGCAAGGCGGGCGACGCTCCGCCGGCCGTCGCAGCAGTTCTCGACCGCAGGAAGTGAAGCGTCGCTCCCCCGCCGTCCTGACCTGGCTCGGCGGCCTGCTCGCGCTCTATCTCGTCGCGCCGCTTCTGGCCGGAGCGCAACAAGCCGCCCAGGCTAACTGGCGCGCCGCCGACGCGGCCGCGCTCTGGCGCGCCTGCCTCATATCTTTCGCCACAGCATCCGCCGCGACCTTGGTGATCGCGATCGGCGGCATTCCGCTCGGCTATGTGCTGGCGCGCACGCGAGGGCCTGCCGCCGCCGCCCTCGGTTTCCTCGTGCAGATCCCGCTGGCCCTGCCGCCGCTAGCCAGCGGCGTCCTGCTGCTGTTTCTGGTCGGCTACGACAGCCCGATCGGGCGCCTGACCAATGGCGCGCTGACCGATTCGCTCGCCGGCATCGTCATCGCTGAGATTTTTGTGGCGGCGCCCTTCCTGGTGATCGCAGCGCGAGCGGCTTTCCTGTCCATGGACGGCGTGCTCGAGGGGGTCGCCGCCACGCTCGGGCGAAGCGCGTGGGAGACTTTCTTTCGCGTCAGCCTTCCCCTTGCCTGGCCAACGATCTTCTCAGGACTGGCGCTCGCCTGGTTGCGCGCCTTCGGCGAGTTCGGCGCGACCCTCATGGTCGCCTATCACCCCTATTCCCTGCCCGTTTACACCTATGTCGCGTTCGGCTCGAGCGGCCTGCCCGCCATGCTCCCGGTTCTGGCGCCCACAGTCGTGCTCGCTTTGGCGGCCATGGCGGTCAGCGACTTCGCGCATCGCCGCTTCGTCGCAGGAGGCAGGACGCGGCGCGCCAAGCAGGCGCGCGAGAGCCTCGCCGAACCGCCCGCCCCCGTTGCGAGCAGGCCCGCGTCGGCGGCGCGCGAAGTGTCGATTTCCCTGAAAAAGACCCTCGGCGATTTCCGCCTGGACCTCGCCTGGTCGACGCGCGCGCGCCGATTGGCGATCCTGGGTCCGTCCGGTTCCGGCAAGTCTTTGATCTTGCGTCTTCTCGCCGGATTGGAGACAGCCGAAGCCGCTCACGTCGCAATCGATGGGGCGATCCTGTCGAATCTCGATCCTGCTGCGCGGGGCGTCGCCTATGTGCCGCAGAACTACGGCCTGTTTCCGCATATGAGCCTGCTCGAACAGCTGTTGTTTCCGGTCGGCGCGGATCTCGGCTCGGCCCGGCGCTGGATCGCGCGCCTTGGTCTCGAAGGTCTCGAGAATCGATTGCCCTCGGCGCTGTCGCTCGGCCAACAACAGAGAACGGCGCTGGCCCGCGCCTTCGGCAGGCCGGCCTCCCTGGTGCTTCTCGACGAGCCCTTCTCGGCGCTCGATGCGCCGCTGCGCGCCAGGCTGCGCGAACAATTCGCCGGTCTTCAGAGCGAGATCGAGGCCCCCACTATTCTTGTGACGCACGATCCGCACGAAGCCGCCCTTCTGGCGGACGAGCTTCTCGTCCTGGTCGAGGGAGCCGCCGTTCAAAGCGGCCCGACGCGCGAAGTCTTCATGAGGCCTGCGAACGGAACCGTGGCGCGATTGCTCGGCGCGCAGGAGATCGCAGAAGGAGCTGTCCTCGATGACCGCCGGCTCGACGTCGGCGGCGGGGTCTTGATCGAATACGCTGGACCGAGCCTTCTCCCCGGCGCGCGCGTCGGCTGGTGCGTGTCGCCAGCGGCGATCCGGATCGTCCGCGATGGCCGATATCCCGGCCTCGCACACTCCCTGTTCTCCGCCGGCGTTGAGGATCGAGTGAAGATCCAAATTGGCGAGGCTCGAATGACGGCGCGCGTCGAAGGCCACGTGGTGAGCGTCGGACAGGCGTGCAGAGTCGAGATCGAGCCGAGCGCGGTGCAGATTTGGCCGCTCGAACCCGTTTCTCGATGAAGGGTCCCGACGCTCGTTCAGCGAAGGCGCGAGCGTCGGTTGACGTGCTTTCCACCGCTGTCTAAAAAAAGAGACAGGAGCCGGCCGCCAGATCGCGGCGACGAGGCCGACGGAGGAAGGCATGGCGAGCGAAACCGTATCGGGCCTGCGGCCCTCCCCGGTCGGCGCGGACGCAGTCAGCCCCTACGCCAGGAAAGCGCTGCTCGGCTCGGCGCTCGGCTATGCGATGGACGGGTTCGATCTGCTCATCCTCGGATTCATGTTGAGCGCGATCGCCGCGGGATTACGCCTGTCCCCGCCGCAAGTCGGCTCACTGGTGACCTGGACCCTGATCGGAGCCGTCATCGGCGGGCTCGTCTTCGGCGTGCTCTCCGATTATTGGGGCCGCGTCCGCGTCCTCACCTGGACAATCCTGCTGTTTGCGATCTTTACGGGCCTGTGCGCCTTCGCTCGCGGCTATTGGGACCTGCTGTTCTACCGAACGGTCGCCGGGATCGGACTCGGAGGCGAGTTCGGCATCGGCATGGCGCTGGCCGCCGAGGCCTGGCCGGCGAGCAAACGCGCGCGTGTGTCCTCCTACGTTGGGCTCGGCTGGCAGGCCGGCGTCCTGCTGGCCGCGGTGGCCGCGCCCATTCTCCTGCCGCATATCGGCTGGCGCGGCATGTTCGCGGTCGGCGTGCTGCCGGCGCTCGTCGCCTTCCTGGTGCGCCGGACCCTGCACGAACCGGCGGTGTTCGAGGCGAATTCGGCGCACAAGCGCCGCGTCAATCCGCTGCCCTTGCTGGTCAAGGACGCGGCGACCGCGAAGATCAGCCTCGGAATGTTCATCCTCTGCTCCGTGCAGAACTTCGGCTATTACGGGATCATGATCTGGCTGCCGAGCTATCTGGCGGCGCGCTTCAAATTCGGCCTGACGCAATCGGCGGCCTGGACCGCCGCGACGATCCTGGGCATGGCGTTCGGCATCTGGCTGTTCGGCCAACTCGCCGATCGCTTCGGGCGGCGGCCGATCTTCTTCCTGTATCAGGCCGGTGCGGCGATCTCCGTCGTCGTCTATTCCCAGCTCTCAACCCCAGGCGCCCTGCTCATCGGCGGCGCCGTGATGGGATTGTTCGTCAACGGCATGTTGGGGGGATATGGCGCGCTCATGTCGGAGCTCTATCCGACCGCAGCGCGCGCCACCGCTCAGAACGTGCTGTTCAATCTCGGACGCGCCGTTGGCGGATTCGGACCCTTGGTCGTCGGCGCCTTGACCGTACGTTATTCATTCAGCACCACCATCGCTCTCCTCGCCGTCATCTACCTGATCGACCTCGCGGCGACGGCCTTTCTCATTCCCGAAAGAGCGGGCGCAGTGCTCGAGTGAGAGCGCGTGCTCGCTCGGGCAGGTTCAGGAGAGTTCGGCCAGTTCCGTGCGCGCCAGAACATTGAGCGTCCGCAATTGCACCTCGGCCGATCCATCGAGCGAGCCCAAAGCGGTGTCGACGAGAGTTCGCAAGCGGGTCAACGCCTCTGCCGCGACGCCCGTCGCCAAGGGCAGACCGTCGTAGGCGGCGACGAACCGCCCGGCCGCCGCGGCGAGAATGAAAAACAGCGCGGAATGGTCCGGCTGGCTTTGCGCCAGCGTGAGCGATCTCTGCTGAAATTCGCCGAAGGTCGCCAAACCGCCGCTTTGGGCGCTCAGCCAGTCACGAAGCTCTTCCATGGTCGTGTCCCATGATCCACGCACTCGATCGGCGATCCAAGACGAACCCAGCCGACCGCCCATTCGTATCAAAAATTAGACGACGTGGCTAGGCCCATGCCCATCCAATTCAAGGACATCGGTCGGCGGCTGCGGGCTCATCGGCTCGGCCGCAACCTCAGCGCCGAGGAAATCGCTGATCGCATCGGCGTCTCGCGGGCCGCCGTCTATCGCCTGGAGAAGGGAGACCTCGTCAAGATCCAGACCCTGGGGGCGCTGGCCGAGCTGCTCGACGTCTCGCTGCCCTCGCTGCTCGGCGTGGGGGTTGAATACTACAGCAACGCCGTCGCCTTCTTCGAGCGCATGCGGCAGCTCGAGGAGAACGCCGTTCACGTCTTGGGAAATTTTTCGCCGATTTCGTTTCTGCTCCTGTCCGACGAATACATGGACCATATCGGCGCCATGCTTCTGGAGTCGATCCCGGACTCGCACCTCGATCGCGCGGCGGAAGCGGCGATGATCGACAAGATTCTGGACATCCTGAAGGAGAGGCGCGCCGCCGCGGCGCGGCGAAAAGTGCCGATTCTGAGTTTGATCGGCGCGCAGGACGTCGAGCGCTTCCTGCATTTTGGACTCGTCGGGCGTTTCGATCTGCCCGAACGCGTCCTGCGCGAGCGGCGCGCCGCGGCTCGCCGTGAGGTCGAGCGCTTCGTCGACCTGCTCGAACGCCAGCCGATCGGCGTGCAGGTCGGGGTCATTGAAGGCGCCGCGCCCACGCAAACGTTCCAGATTTTCGACCGGGGGGAGGATTCCGCGGTGACGCTCAGTCCCTACCGTCTCGGCGACCAGCCCAACGTCTCCGCCGGCATCGCGCTGATCACTTCCGCGCCCGAGGCGCTGCGCTTGTTCCAGGACACGATTGCCCGGCAATGGGCGGCGGCGCACAAGGGATCGAGCGGCGCCGAAATTCTCCGGCGGACCTTGCAGCGCAGCCGGGAAGCGCCGGACAGCTGAGCCGCATCCGCCCTTGCCCTACCGGACGTCATCGTCTAAAAATTGAGACCAGCGGCCCGGGGACGGGTGCGGGTCTGGGCGCGTCGGAGCATCAGCGATGGATCTCGTCGCAACGAGGAAAGCGCCCGTTCCGAGCGCGCTGGAGCGACAGGCCGACGACGTCGTCGCCGAGGTGATCTCCAACGAACAGGCCAACGCTGAATACAAACTTCTCGTCCTGCGCGCCGATCCGATCGCTTGCCTCGCTCGCGCCGGCCAGTTCTTCAATCTTGAATGTCCCCCCACACAAGCCGACAAGCCGTTCTTCCGCCGGCCAATGAGCGTCTATCGCGCCGACCCTGCGGCCGGACGCCTTGAGTTCCTCTATAAAATCACCGGAGTGGGCTCGCGCGCGCTGGCGAGCCTTGCACCGGGAACGCGGTTGCGGGCGCTCGGTCCGCTCGGATTGGGATTTGAACTCGATCCGCGCTGGCGCACGATCGTCGTGCTGGCGCGAGGCGTCGGACTCGCCACGCTGGCGCCTTTAGCGGAACTTGCGGCCGAACGGCGCCTGGGCGTCGTCGCCATCATCAGCGCGCGCGGACCGGGGCAGGCTCTTTCGGTCGAACGCTTTACAGGCGCCGGGGCGCAGGTGGAACTCGTCTTCGACAGCGACGGCTCGAGCGAGCCCGTCAACATCGAGGCGAAGCTTCGCTCGTTGCACAAGAACCAGCGCGCCGACGCGTTCTTCACCTGCGGCTCCAATCGTCTGATGCTGTTGATGCAGAGACTGGGCGGAGAGTTGGGAATCCCAGGCCAGGTCGCGCTGGAACAGCAGATGGCGTGCGGGCTCGGGATGTGCTTTTGCTGTGTGCGCAAGTTTCGCTGCGGAACGACCACCGTGAGCCGCCGCGTCTGTTGGGAAGGCCCGGTGTTCGATCTACAGGAGGCGCTGTCGTGGTAGACCTGCGCGTCAAGATCGGCGATCTCGACTTGGCCAATCCGGTCATGCCCGCCTCCGGGGCCTTCGCGGAAGGACTGTCCCAAATCGTCTCCTTCGATCGGCTCGGAGCGCTCGTCACCAAGACCATCACCGCCGAATTGCGCAGCGGCAATCCGACTCCGCGCGTCGCCGAACTCGAGAACGGAATGCTCAACTCGATCGGCATTCCCTCGAACGGGATCGATTATTTCATCGCCGAGACCCTGCCCTTCTTTCGTCGCTTCGACGCGCCTCTGGTCGTCAGCATATCGGCGCCCTCGGCCGACCTGTTCGCGGCGCTCGCCGCGCGGGTCGATCTGCCTGGGGTTGCGGCCATCGAGGCCAACATCTCCTGTCCCAATATCGAAGAGAACGGCAAGGCGTTCGCGATGCGCGCGCGCTCAACCGAACAGGTCGTGGCGAAGGTGCGCAAGGCGACGCGCCTGCCGCTCTGGGCGAAACTCACGCCCAATACGAGCGACGTCGCCGAGGTCGCTCGCGCCGCCGAACACGCCGGCGCCGATGCGCTGGTCGTCGCCAATACGATCCTGGCGATGTCGATCGACACCGAGACTTTCCGGCCGCGGCTCGGCAATATCATGGGGGGATTGTCTGGGCCGCTGGTCAAACCGATCATCGTGCGCATGACCTATCAATGCGCCAAAGCGGTGAAGATCCCGATCATCGGCTGCGGCGGCGTGTCGAGGGCCGAGGACGCCGTCGAGTATATGCTCGCCGGCGCCAGCGCCGTGCAGGTCGGCACGGCCACCTTCGTCAGGCCTCGCGCTATGATCGATGTGATCGAGGGCCTGTCGGCCTGGTGCGCCCGTCGAGGCGTGCGGCGCGCCGCCGAACTGATCGGCGCGGTCGCCGACGGCGACATGGCGGTGGACGAGTTCGAGGCCGCGCCATGAACGCCCCAGCCCACCTCAGCGCCGAATCCGTCTCGCTGCGCGACATGGCGCTCGCGCTCTTCGACGCTTTGGCCGCCCAAACGCGCGATGGAGCAGGCGTCACCCGCGAATGCTACGGGCCGGGCGAGGACACAGCGCTCCAACTCTTCCGTTCGTTTGCGAAAACCCATGGAATGCGCACGGATCTGGATCGCGCGGGGAATGTCCTCATCCTTTCGGCGCAGGACGATCTCTCACAGCCGGGCCTCTACCTCGGCTCGCACGCCGATTCCGTACCGCAAGGCGGCAATTTCGATGGCGCGGCCGGAGTGATCGCTGCGCTCCTGTGCCTGGTGCGCGCCAAACGAGAGAACCGGACGACGCCTTTCCCGCTCAGGGCGATCGTACTTCGCGCCGAAGAGAGCGCCTTCTACGGACGCGCCAACATCGGCGCGCGGGCCCTCTTCGGGATGCTCGACGACCAGGATCTGGCGGCGCGCCGCCAAGGCGAGGGCCGCACCCTGGCGCAGGCCATGAGCGAGGCCGGCATTGACGTCGCCCCGATCGCCCGGCGGGAGCGGCTGCTCGATCGCGCCGCGACGAGCGGCTATCTGGAGCTCCACATAGAGCAGGGGCCGGTTCTGGCGGCGCGCGGACTGGTCACCGCGGTCGTCACCGGCATTCGCGGCAATATTCGTCACCGTCGCATCCTGTGCCGCGGCGAAGCCGGCCATTCCGGCGCCGTGCCGCGCTGGTTGCGCAAGGATCCCGTCTTCGCCTTTTCCGACCTCGTCATGCGGCTTGACGAGCATTGGCGCACTCTGCTCGAACGCGGACTCGACCTCGTGGTCACGTGCGGAATCGTCGCGACCGACGCCAGGGAGCACGCAATCAGTCGAATCCCCGGCGAGATCGCTTTCAGCTTTGAAGTGCGCAGCCAAAGCCGCGACACTTTGGAGGCGTTCTATGAACTGGTGCGCTCGGAATGTCGCGCGATCGCCAGCCAGCGCTCCGTCTCGTTCGTTTTCGACGAACGGATCGACACCGAGCCCGCTCGCATGGACGAGGGGATGATCGCTCGACTGAGCGAGGCCACCAGGCGCGTCGGACTGCCCGTGGAGCTGGCGCCGAGCGGCGCCGGCCACGATGCGGCGATCTTCGCCGGCGCGGGCGTGCCCTCGGGCATGCTGTTTGTGCGCAACACGCACGGCTCGCACAATCCGGCCGAGGCCATGGACATCGACGATTTCATGAAGGGCGTGGACATTCTCTACGAAGCCGCCGTCGGAGCCAGTTGACATGCGCGAAATCTCCTTCCGCCAACCCGACGACTGGCATGTCCATTTTCGCGACGGCGCCGTCTTGCGTCAGGTTGCGCCCTATACGGCCCGCGCCTTCGGCCGCGCGGTGGTCATGCCAAATCTGACGCCGCCGGTGACCACCGCCGCCGCCGCCGTAGCCTACCGAGAGCGCATCCTGCGCACGCTTCCGCAGGACGTCGAATTCACGCCGCTGATGACCTGCTACCTGACGGACTTCACCAACGGCCGCGACCTGATCGGAGCGCATTCGGACGGGGTGTTCTTCGCCGCCAAGCTCTATCCCGCGCACGCGACCACGAATTCGGACCTCGGCGTCACCTCCATCGCCAAGATCTATGACGTCATCGGCGCCATGGCCGAACACGGCGTTCCCTTGCTGGTCCATGGCGAGATCACCCGAAGCGACATCGATGTGTTCGACAGGGAGAAGGGCTTTATCGACGAGGTCCTCGTGCCTGTCCTCGAAAGATTTCCAAAGCTGAGGTGCGTGCTGGAGCATGTCACGACGGAGGAAGGCGTACAGGTCGTGCGCGCCTATCCTGGACGGCTTGGCGCGACCTTGACGCCGCAGCACCTGCTCTACAGCCGCAACGCGCTGTTCCAAGGCGGCTTGCGTCCGCATCTCTATTGCCTTCCGGTGTTAAAGCGCGAGCGCCACCGCCTGGCTTTGCTGGCGGCTGCGACCAGCGGGCCGGGCCCATTTTTTCTGGGTACAGACAGCGCGCCGCATCTGCGTCGGCTGAAGGAGAACGCGTGCGGCTGCGCGGGGGTTTTCAGCGCGCCGGTCGCCGTCGAAGCCTATCTACAGGCCTTCGCGCAGGAGAACGCGCTTGATCGTTTCGAGGCCTTCGCCTCGTTGAACGGCCCCGCCTTCCATGGCTTGCCGCCGAACGGCAAGACGGTCGCCTACGCCCGGCGCGCCACGCCTGTCGCAGAATGCTCGCCCGTCGAAGAACAGGACGGCGAAATCGTCTCGCTTTTCGGTGGACAAACGGTTGACTGGGCCCCGATCAAGGGAGCATAAGCGCGTGGTCGCGTTCGAGATGACTTTTGGGCGCCGCCGGCCTCGCTCCGACGGCGCTTTTTGTGCGCGACCTCATGACGGCTTTGACGCGGAGCAATTCCATGAGCAGCTTCACTTTACCGATCGACAAGAAGGCGGTCGCCATTCAGACCGCGCGCATGATGCTCGAAATCAAGGCGATCCATTTCAACGCTGAACAGCCTTTCATTTTCACGTCCGGATGGGCGAGCCCGCTCTATGTCGATTGTCGCAAGCTCATCTCTTATCCGCGCCTGCGCTCGGCGCTGATGGATTTCGCCGCCAATACGATCTTGACGGAA
>Ga0307374_10016002_pt1 | contig 10016 bp, 9 predicted proteins | sample OX3MG_FD_202532 | JGI IMG/M metagenome (GOLD analysis project Ga0307374, IMG submission 202532) | Soil microbial communities from Risofladan, Vaasa, Finland - OX-3 | ecosystem: Environmental > Terrestrial > Soil > Coastal area > Acid sulfate soil | place: Finland: Risofladan, Vaasa | collected...
ACGCGCCCGAGGGCTACTCGATCAGGATTACTTCAAACTGAAAATCCGTCAGACCGCGATCCCGGAACCACCCCTCCAGCTCTTCCCAAAAGCGAGATATTTACCTCATGCTTCTGCATAAGAGCCACATATAGGCTTCCCGTCCCGGACGGGATTCATCCCTCTGATTCCGGCAATGATCCAGCGGGCACCGCCGGTACCCTTATTGATGCGGCATCCATTACGTGCCGGTTCAATGGCGATTGCAGTCGGCCAGCCGACCAATGTGCGCTGCTGCACAGACACGGCTGAGTCCGTGTACGAGGATGCTCCCACAATTTGGCCTGCACCGGTTGCCCCGATATTCGGGATTGCGAACGCAACTGCGATCGGCATCCGCTATCCCTGTTGCATGAAAGGCCCGTCTCGGGCCCGTGGAGAAGTACCATGGCTACACCGACATTTCGATACACCAACGTGCGTAACACCTTGATCACGGCGGCTATCGCTGTCAGCGTCGGCTTCACGGTCAGCGCCTGCAACAAATCCCCCATGTCACCAAAGGGCAGTGACAGCCTGAGCACAGGCTTAGACGATATAGCGATCACGACGAAGGTGAAGTCTGGATTCGTCGGTGACCCCTCGTTGAAAAATTCCGATATCAGCGTTGCCACCACCAACGGCGTGGTCACGCTCACCGGATCAGCTGCCGGCAGCACCGCCAAGTCGACAGCCGAGGGCATCGCCAAGCGCGTTGAAGGCGTCAAGAGTGTCGACGATGAACTCACGATGTCGGCTTCAGCCGGCACCGACACCACCTCGATCAATCGGCTTTCGACTGATGTGAAGGGCGACGTGACCGACGGCTGGATCACCACCAAGGTCAAGTCGGAGATTCTGGCGGACAGCATGACCAAGGGCTTCAAAGTTGGCGTCAACACCACTGATGGTGTGGTTACGCTGGATGGCACGCTGCCCAGCCAACAGGCGATTGATCACGTCAAGGCCTTGACCGAAGGCGTCAAGGGTGTGAAGAGCGTCAACATTCGGGCGCTGAGTGTCGCGAGCAGATGAAAGTGGAGTATCGCGTAATCAGAGTTCGCAGGCGGTCAGGTCAGGGCATCTTTGACCGTCGGCGCCTCCGGTAACGCATGAGCCTGATGCAGGCGAGGACCCTTTTATTGTGGGTCTTCGTGAAGTCGTGTGGGTAGATTCATCCGATTTCACAGTTCCGGCAGCATACAGGTGAGCACTTTGAGGCGCAGATCATGGTTCCCGACGGCACGCTGATCATCGCCTGTCATGGCCGGGACAAGATCGCGGATTGATGTCTGCGGGAATCTGGAATCGCGACATATAGGTGAAGTCCGAGCCTTTACTGATGCGGACGGCGCCTTGACGCCGCTTGGTTATCAGCAGAGAACAAAAGCGCCCTGGGGGAGGATCGCCCGCGGCCAGCGTTACCGAAAAATAGTCAGCGTAGACGGCGGGTATTCCAGACGTTCCGCGCCCGCATCGGCATGGATAACTTGTGTACAGCATTGGAAATTTACCCCAAGGATTGAAGATGAACTTTATCGACGGACTGCTGCACGTTGCCGGTTTTTTCGCAGTCGTGTGCATCGCGGCGCAATTGGTTTTTATCAACGGGAGACTCAAATGAAATTATGTGATTTAGAATTTAAGCCACACCCCGTAAGCGGACTCATTGCAAAAGTTGCATTCGAGAACGGGTATGGGGCGAGCGTGGTAAGCGGGCCGCTTTTTTACACGGACGAGGGGCACCCGTATGAGGTTGCAGTATGGACATCACGCATGTGGACACTCCGACATACCTGCCGACGTCGTGCCCTTGAGCGCGCGATCCGGACGGATGTTGCCGAGCGAACCATCACCGGCGCTGGATCAAACTGAGGCGGGGGTGTAACGCAGTTTGTGTTGGCCAGTCAGTGTTGCGTGCGCTGTAGAACAGACCGCAGTGCCACCATGCAGCAGACTACCAAGGTAGACTCAAACGGTTTGTGATCTGTAGCGACACCCTTTCAGCCGCGCCGTCCATTGCCAGCGCCGACACCGGAGCGATACCCATGCTACGTAACCTGAAGGATCTGCAGGGTTATACGATCAACGCGACCGATGGCGACATCGGCAATGTCGATGATTTCTATTTCGATGACGACAGTTGGGTGATCCGCTATTTCGTGGTTGATACAGGTGCGTGGCTGTCGGGCCGCAAGGTGCTGATCTCGCCGATGGCAATCGGCCATCCGAATTGGCCTGACCGGCAGTTACCGGTCTCGATTACCCAGGATCAAGTCAGGCACAGTCCGGATGTGAACACCGAAAAGCCCGTCTCGCGACAACATGAAATCTGGCTGCTGGGTTTTTATCACTTTCCTTATTACTGGGGCGGCGCCGGTCTCTGGGGTGGCAGCGCGTCGCCGGGTATCTCCTTGGAAGGTGCGGGACTGAACGCGGAATACAGGCCGGTGGACTCGGGAGATGTTCCGCCCGCCACGTTTGAAGCCGGGCACGGTACGCATAACGATCCTCATCTGCGCAGTTGCAAGGCCGTCACCGGCTATCACATCGCGGCCATCGACGGCGACATCGGCCACGTCTGCGGCATGCTGGTGGACGAACACAGCTGGGCGATTCGATATCTGATTGTCGATACCAGCAATTGGTGGCGTGGGCATCAGGTGCTGATCGCTCCACCGTGGATAGTCGGCGTCAGCTGGACCGAGAATACGGTCACACTCGACCTGACGCGACGTACCATCCACGATGCGCCGCCCTACGATCCGACCGCGCCGATCGATCGCGAGCATGAGGCGGGCATCTACGGTCACTACGGGCTGAAAGGGTACTGGGTCGATGAGGATGCAGCCGAGTCCGTCATCGAGAAACAATGACATTATTGAACCGGCTCGTAAACAGTAGTAAGCGCGGTCACTTGAAATCTGGCGTTGAGGCAGCAAAAGGCACGGGCGTGCCGGTTCAATAACTCAACAATGCTCTGTTCTATTGATGCGGCCACACTGGGGCTGCTCATTGCCATTGACGCTCGAATCCGGAGTCACCGGTTGCTCTTATTTGAATGCCGCATCAATAGTCAACGACCGTCCGGCCTGGTCGGTATCACTGCGCCAGTACCTCCTGATTGCCTGGCATCGCTTTGTGATGCAGCGCACGGATAAACCGTGTAGCGGTGGATACAGTGCGAAGGCCTCAATCGAGGCAACACTATAGGCTCCGTGCCGTGTTCAAAACCTTGTTCATCACAGTGTCAGCGTTGGCAAATTCTGCCTATTTGTTCAGATCCATCGGTAACGATCACGGGCGTGATCGTCAGGATTGCAGGCACCAGAATTCCGGCGACCTTCATGGTCACAATGGTGATTCACATGACCATCGTCACGACGATTCACACGATGACCGACACGACGACCAGTATGATCACGACACACACTGATCAACGACGCAGCGCAAGTGCCTATCGACAGACCTCGCCGACGGTGAATTCGTATTTTGGCAGCAGCACTTGCGCCGGCGCGGAAGCGCCGGAGCGGTCGACGCTGAGCCCGTCGCTGGCGCTGCCGACGTAGCGGACATAGCGGCCGCGATCCAAAGTCGGTAGCGCCAGCTGAGTCAGCACCTGTGCCACCGAGCGATCCATGGTTTCCAGTGCTGCCCGTCAGTTCCGGAGTCCCGGCAGGTTCTGTGAAGGGACGTCGTCGCTAAGGCCTGCGCCAGCAACCGGTCGACGTCCCTCCGTTATTACGCGCTGATGTCCAGCTTCATCTGGGCGTACTCGTCGCGCGTGATCTCGCCGCGCGCATAGCGTTCGCTGAGGATATCCAGCGCGCCCTTGCCTGGCTGAGCCAGATAGCGCCGATTCGAGCGGTAGCTGTAACCCCAGTGTCCGAAGCTGGAAAACAGCAAAAAAACGAATCCGAACCAGAGGATCCAGCCCCAGCCGAAGTACCAGTTGTTCCAAAAGGCTTGATGCATGTCGATCTCCGTCTGCCCGATCCGTCGGGAATGGCGTCGCCGGGGTGGCAGCGGATATTCGTCAATGTCGGATCGGAGCCAGTGTCGCAGCATGCGAGTTCGTCGCCACCGCGTCGGTGTGCTGCCACACATCCAGAGGCGCAATCGTGGTGGATGCGGCAGGGTCTCTCACCGTGTCATGTGGCGGCCGACTTCTGTGTCCGTACCGCTTTACGTCGTTGTCTGTGTTGACCCGAGATTGAAGTGCGCCGCGACAGATCGGGCGATCATCTAGCCTGCATGCGTCACCAGGAGTTCCTCCGATTCTTACGGCGCATTGATGCAGCGTTTCCCGGCGACATTCCACTGCACTTGGTGATGGACAACTACGGCACGCACAAACATCCCAATGTGCAGGCCTGGATGAAGCGGCATCCGCGATTCGTCTGTCACTTTGTCCCGACCAGCGCGAGTTGGCTCAACCTGGTCGAGCGCTGGTTCGGCGAACTCACCTCCAAGGCCGTGCGACGCGGCTCTTTCAGCAGTGTCGCCGATCTTCAACTCGCCATCGCCGACTTCCTCAAAGCCTGGAACAACGATCCCAAACCCTTCGTCTGGACCGCGACTGTCGATTCGATTCAGGCCAAGCTATCCAAGTGCAGGCAGACCCTGGAGCAGATCACACCTGGCTGCACGGCGCCGAGAAGCCGACGCACCAAAAAGTAAATGCAAAGCTAATTGTCGGACACTACACTAGCCACTCCCCTGACATGACCCCCGCACCTGCCGAGCCCTCCGAAACTCAGTCACGATCTCGACTCCTGCAGATCAGACGTGGCTGGAAAATCCTGATCTTGGCGCTGCTGCTGATAGTGTTGCTGATTCTGGTGTGGAACTGGAACTGGTTCTGCCCCTTGATCGCAAGCCAAGCCTCGACCACTCTGGGGCGCGAGGTCACGCTGGGGCGTTTCGACGTGCATCTGGGCCACCGGATTGGGCTGGAATTCGATGTTCTGGCCGTCGCCAATCCGGCGTCGTTCAGCGCCGACAGCCATCTTCTCAAAACCCGCCAGCTGATGTTGCGCATCGATCCGTGGCCATTGCTGCACGGCACACTCAAGCTGGATGCCGTGGAGATCGACCAGCCGCGCATCGACCTGCGCACCGACCAAGCCGGCAAACCTAACTGGCAAATTTCCCTGCCGGCGAGCAAGGGCGGCGGCACGCCGCTGAAAGTGCAGGTCGGCCAACTGAAAATTCAGGACGGCGTATTACACATAGACGATCCGGCACTCAAAACCGATTTCGGAGTGAAGTTCCACACCACCCCGGCAGCCGACGGCAAGCGCGCGCAGTTTCTCGCCGACGTGCAGGGCCACTACGCCGGCCAGCCCATCACCGCGCATTTTGCCGGCGGCGCGGTGCTGTCGCTGCGCGATCCGTCGCATCCGTATCCGGTTGATTTCAGCGCCGTCAACGGCGCGACTCACATCCGGCTCACCGGCACCATTGAGCAACCGATGAAACTGGGTGGCGCCAATCTTAAACTGACATTGCGCGGCAACAACTTGGCCAAGCTCTACGCGCTGACCGCGATCCCGCTGCCGGCCACACCGCCTTATCATCTGACCGGCACTCTCGACTACGCGCACCACAAGGTCCGCTTTCACCAATTTGCCGGCGTCGTCGGCAGCAGCGACCTGTCGGGCGACATCGCCGTCGACCCCGGCAAACCGCGGCCCAAAGTCACCGCCCATCTAGTGTCGAAGAAGATCGTGATGGCCGATCTCGCCGGCTTCATCGGCGCCACGCCGGGCAAGGCCGGTGCCGCCAACACGTCAGCCAAGCTGAAGAAAAAACAGGCGGCCCAGGCGGCCGGTCCACGCGTGTTGCCGGACACGCCGATCAACCTGCCGAAACTGCGCGCGGCTGACCTGGATATCCATTACCGCGGCGAACACATCGTCGGCAACGCCGTGCCGCTGGACAACTTCGTCGTCCACCTCACCAGCGTCGACGGCAAGCTCAAGCTCGAGCCGCTGAGCTTTGGCGTCGGCAAAGGCCACATCGTCAGCCACCTGCTACTGAACGCTGCTGCACAGCCAGTCACGAGTGCGGTGGATGTGGATTTCCGCCAAGTCGACCTGCACGAACTGCTCAACGGCAGCTCGGTGTACAAGGGCAGCGGTATCATCGGCGGCCGATTCGATCTCAGGACCACCGGCAACTCAGTGGCGAAGATGCTCGGCAACGGCAACGGCGGCTTCAAACTATTCATCGGCGGCGGCAATCTCAACGCTCTGCTGGTCGACCTTACCGGCCTGCAGTTCGGCAACGCCCTCCTGTCGGCGCTGGGCGTCCCCAGCCGCACCAAGCTGCGTTGCATGATCGCCGACTTCGGTCTCAAGCACGGTGTGCTGCACACCAACACGATGCTGGTCGACACCCAGGAAGCCGATATTATCGGCAGCGGCACGGTGAATTTCCGCAACGAATCGATGGACTACGAACTGACCAACAAACCCAAGCATTTCAGCATCGGTTCACTGCCCGCGCCGATCGACATCAACGGCACGTTCAAGGATCCCAGTGTCAAACCCAATCCGGTGATACTGGGCAGTCGCGCCGCCGCAGCGGTGGCGCTGGGAGTATTGTTGACGCCGGTAGCGGCGCTGATCCCCACCATCCAGCTCGGCTTGGGCGAGAACCACGACTGCAATGGGTTGATCCAGGCGGCAGAAAAAGCAAGCGCGCAAGGACCCAAAGCGGTGATGAAACCGCTGCGCAAACCGATGATCAGATCGCCCTCCCATTGACCAGAGACGGCATGATCGGCTATCTCGGCTGAGCGCTGACTGATCATGACCTCAGGGTGAAGAAGTGTTTACCCCGTTGACGCGTTTTGGCACGTGGCATCCGCGGCGTCCGCCCGGTGCGCCGGCAGGTGGTCAGTTCGCGTCGTAACCCACCCACGGCCTTGAATGTTGAGCGCCTAGTAGATTGCCTCGTGAGAGATCCTCATAGTCTCATTCTGCGGGAAGTCGATCCACGATCAGCGGTTTATTTGCGCGAGGCTCCAGCTGGTGCCCCCAGTGTCGATCGGCACGCCGGCCGTGACGTCGCGCCTTCCAGCGGACTTCAGGCCCCAGAATTGGGTCACCTTCGGCATCTAGCCACTACGGACGCCACGAGAAGCTTAGCGTACGATTTTTTCCGTTTCGTGAGCTGACCCCAACAACAGCGCTCCGAACAGCAGGGCAAACATTAATCGTCAGATCGATGCCGATCAGGCACGCGAAGCCCCGGCTCAGCAGGGCGACGATCACGGCGGAGAGGGCAACGCCGACGGTAGCGAGAATCACCACCACTCCTTAGTTCTCGCGCAAGGATTTGGACTTGATCTGCAACGCGCCGGCGAACAACAGGAAACTGAGCATGCCGTTCATCAATGTCGCGCGGAAATTGATGTCTCCGACCAGACGCTTCGCCTGCGCAGCGAAACCATAACCGGCCTTTTCGAGCACTACCAGCGCGAGCGAAAACGCAATAGACAGCGCCATGACCCCGATCGTGGTCGGAAAATGCAGAAATCGGGCGTTCAACCATGCCAGCAGCGCGGTAAGGAACAATACCGCGGCGATCAGGTCAAGCACGTTCATCAGACTCAGTAGTCCCAATAGCGGCGCCAGATTTTAGCAACGGCTGACTGTACGGACCGACGCGAGACGCGTTGCGTGGCGGTAACCATCGCCAATACACAGCGCGGCGACGTCGACAGCAAATTAACCTTCCAAAGCTTTTCTGTATACATGGGGTTGGTGCGAGGACCCACGTCCTATGACTAGAGAATTCAGCATTGCGTCCTACACTTGCGCGCCCGACAACGGCGGTCTAAGTTAGCCTAGCCTCGTGCGCCTGCGCACACCATGGAATGCGCGCATGCCCACACAGCCGGAACCCAGCGACGAACAATCCCGGCGTCTCGTGTATCTTGCGGCCGAACGCACCCTCAGTTCATGGATTCGTACGGCCCTGTCGTTGATGGTGCTCGGCTTCGTCGTCGACCGTTTTTACTTGGTCTTGCGCCAAGCGTTCGGTGGCAAATCCGTTGCCGGCCTGCAAGCGCGTACGTTGTGGCACTTGGGCGGGTCTATCCTGATTGCGCTGGGCGCGCTGATGGCCGTGGTGGCTGGCATCTACTATCTGCGCTTTGCGCTGCGCTATCGTCGTAACGGCAGTACCGAGGTGGGTGGCAGCTTGGTCGTCGCTGCGCTGTTCACCTTCGTACTGGGCGCCTTCGGCGTGGCCCTGCTGGCCGTGCTGGCATGGGTGGCGAAGTGAGCAATTGAGAGGGCACCCCCGAGTCGTCATGATCGCTAAAAAATGGGGATAGATCCTGAAATGAACGTCCGCTCGCGTCTGGAACACAGTGCAATAACAGTTGAAAAAACCACGCGTCACCACGTCAGCGTAAGGATGCAACGCTTTGCGGATCAGCAATTCGGAGACGTCCGGTCCGTAGACATCGTCCGTGTCAATGAAGTTGATGCCCAACTCACATGCGCGGTGCAGCGTGCGCAACACTTCTGAGCGGTCGGCGAGTTCGCCCTACACACCCGAGCCGGTGATGCGCATCGCGCCGTAGCCGAGTTGATGGGTCCCAAGCTTCCAGCCCAGCAAGAATTCACCGAAATGAGCGGCGTTTGCAGTAGCCATAACTCAGTATCCCTGCTAGGAGAACCAGCTTCAGCATACGCAGATCGCTTCAAGCGTAGCAGCGATTCGAGGTTCGCGCGGCCGTCAGTGGATTACAGGCTACCAGCCGCGCCAATCTGATCTTTCGATGCTGTTGGACAAATTGACGGGGTTGCGAGTGGAGATCGGTGGTGACACGCTGATTGATCGTGTAGCGTGGACACAGCCAAGCCGACAGGTGAGTGCACCGACCCTGGAATTCTCAGGAACGCTTCACCCGAAAAGCTTGCGTGGATGGAGGTGCAGCTGCAGCGGAAGGTGAAGACCAGACCAAGGATGTAGAGTGTCTATCCATCGAACACCTCGCAGTCAGTTTTGTGTCCATTTTGTGGCCCCGATCAGTCTTCTCAGGTCAAATAAATCATTAGAAGTACTTATAATTCATATAGTTAATAACTTATTCTGGCCATGCCAAAAATTAAAAGTCCGATGCTCTACCAATTGAGCTAACGGCCCCGCGAGGCCGCAAGTATAGCGGACGATTCCAGCTTGCAAAGTTTTATCCAGAGCGAAACGCTCTTCACCTTCAGTGTTTGAAAAATTCATTTGATGAAACGAAATTTGGGTCTGGATGCGCTACGTGGCTGGATGCTGGTGTCAATGACGTTGACACATCTACCGACCGCGGCCTCGCGCTGGTCCAGCCAACCGTTCGGCTTTGTTTCCAACGCGGAAGGGTTCGTTTTCCTCTCGGCCTACTTGGTGGGTCGTAATCTATGCCCGCAAGACCGGGGAGGGTCTGACCAGCCTGCGGGCACCGTTGTGGCGCCGTGCCTTCAAGATATACGGCTACCATCTCGGAATCCTGGTTTTTGCCTTCACCGTCGCCGCTGCCATTGCCGTCTACGCGCAGCGGCCAATGCTGGCCAATCTGCTCGATTTCTATCTCGCGCAGCCGATTTCGGCAGTCGTCGATGCGGTCTTCTTGATCTACCGGCCGGCTTTTTTCGATATCCTGCCGATGTATGTGCTGTTCATGCTCATCACGCCTTATCTGCTGATCCATGGCGTCCGCCGAGGCTGGCTGAGTATATTCAGCGTCAGCCTGCTGATCTGGCTGGGAGCACAGTTCGGCATCCGGGTCTTGCTGTACGACGGTTTCAACGCCATCAGTCCGTGGCCGCTGCCGCCGCTGCGTCATCTCGGCGCGTTCAATTTCTACGCATGGCAACTGCTCTGGATCGGCGGCCTGTGGTTGGGCCAACAACACGTGCGCAGCCCGCAGAGCATCGATCAGATGCCGCGGGCTGCGGTCAACACTGCGGTGATACTGGCAGTAAGCTTTCTCG